>OHMX01000011.1_pt1 | contig 115341 bp, 93 predicted proteins | sample 1569471 | NCBI WGS metagenome assembly OHMX01 (sample SAMEA3879547, study PRJEB24766) | human gut metagenome | biome: human-associated habitat; feature: feces | place: USA | collected 1985/1987
AGTTTGCACCGGTTTACTTTTCTGCATTTTTGCGGTGCGTGGGTTTATCGACAGTCTGAACCGCTGTGCTGAGGCATGGCGGTTGTGTTTTATTTCAAAACGGTCATAAATTATCTTCTCATTTCATAGATTTACTGTAGAGTACCCGAAAGGAAAGGACGTGCAGTATGAACGAAATTATGACAAGGGAAGAATTTTTAAAGGAACGAAATGCGGTATACGAGCCTGACGCTGTGGCAGGTGAGGACGCCGGTTGCAAGGGACAGGATGCGGATACGGCGGTTATGACGGAGGAAAACGGGAAGCTGAGTGCCGACGGTATAACCGTATCGGAAGTAGTGGTTAAAGGCAGGCGCAACAGGCAGTATGCAGGGCTGATACTCTTTATAACGGCGGTTGCCGGGGCTGTTGTCGGGGCGGTGTTTTACGGAAAGGCAACGGTGACTGTGCCTGATGAGATGCTGGAGGGGTTTCTCGAAGGAAGGATACACGGCGGATTTTTCGGGAATGCCGCCGCTTCGTTCATATCGGCGCTTATATGGTGCATTGTGCCGTTTTTAGCAGGGCTTTGCGCTGTGGGACAGCCTGTGGCTGCGCTTATACCGACATTCAAGGGTATAGGCGTGGGAATGACGTTTGCAGCGCTTGTGAATATATACGGGGCAAACGGGATACCGGCTTTTGCGGTGTTTGTTCTTCCGTCCGCATTTATAGGAACGGTAATCTGCTGTTATCAGTGCCGTCTGTCCGTGTTATGCTCAAACAGTGTGCTGGCTGTGCTTAAGGGCAGGCGTGACGAGGCTCCGCACTATTATAAGATATATCTTGAGCGGTTTGCGGTATGCTGTATCGGGTGCTTCCTTCTGGGGATAGCTGACGCTGTTATAACTTTTTTGTTCCGCCCGATATTCGTTATATGAAACACTTGAAATTTTCGTTTCACGGGTGTATAATGTTAACAGTAAAAATTGCCTTTGGCATGAAAGAAGGATAACATTATGGAAAAAATGGAAGTATTACTGGAAACCTCCGCACGTCACATCCACGTTACGCAGGAGGCTCTCGAAACACTGTTCGGCAAGGGTCACGAGCTTACAAAGAAGAAGGATCTTTCTCAGCCCGGTCAGTTCGCTTGCGAGGAAAGAGTTACTATAACAGGCCCCAAGAGATCGCTTGCAAACGTATCTATTTTAGGTCCTGTTCGTCCTGCTACACAGGTTGAGCTTTCCGCTACAGACGCACGTTCTATCGGATGTCCTATATTCGTAAGAGAATCGGGCGATATTGCAGGCACACCCGGCTGCAAGATAACAGGTCCTGAGGGCGAGATCGAAATCAGCGAGGGCGTTATCGTTGCAAAGCGTCACATCCACCTTGTTCCCGAAACCGCTGAAAAGTGGGGCGTGAAGAACAAGGACGTTGTAAGCGTAAAGGTTGATTCTGACGGAAGAAAGGCAATTCTCGGCGATGTTGTTATCAGAGTAAGCGAGAATTTTGCAGACGCTATGCACATTGATACAGACGAATCAAACGCTGTAATGGCTACTCCCGGTATGATGGTCGAAGTAATCAAGTAATACGGCGTTGCATATGACGGTTTTATCTCCGTGGCTTTGGGCTGCGGAGATTTTTTTGTGAATTAATGATAGCGTAAAAAGGGAAAAATGTTTTCTATAGAAGGTTCTGCTGTAACGGAAGGAAACTTACACAATAGCTGAACTGATAAAAATCAGAACAAAGAATCAGTAAAGTAAGCAATGCTTATGCACGCTGTGAGAAACGCAAAAAGTAAATATTACGGAAAAAGTCAGGTGTAACGCTTGGCTTTTTCTTTTGTTTGTGGTAAAATATAAGTGGTAAGTCTAAACTAACTTATATTGAGGTGACGCAATTGGAGATATTTCTGATACTGATGATACCGCTTATGGGAACAACGCTTGGCTCGCTTATGGTGTTCCTTATGCATGATAAGGTGAGGGCCCAGACGGAGAAGCTGCTGCTTGGTTTTGCATCGGGAGTAATGATAGCGGCTTCGGTATGGTCGCTTCTGATACCGTCAATGGAACTGTCCGAACAGGGCTATGGGAAAATGAACTGGGTGCCTGCTGTGGTCGGCTTTGCGGCGGGGATACTGTTCCTGCTTGGGATAGACAGCTTTGTGCCGCATCTGCATCTTGACAGCGATAAGCCTGAGGGCGTGCGATCGGGGCTTTCAAAAACTACCATGATGCTTCTTGCGGTGACTATCCATAATGTGCCGGAGGGAATGGCTGTCGGTGCGGCTGTAGCCGGGTCAAGCGGCACGGGCGGCGACAGCGTTACTCTTGCAAGCACATTTGCGCTGGCGCTGGGTATTGCAATACAGAACTTTCCCGAAGGAGCGGTGGTTTCAATGCCGCTTAAAAGCGAGGGAATGAAAAAAGGGAAAGCGTTTGTGATGGGAGTGCTGTCTGGAGTTGTCGAGCCGATAGGTGCGGCGGTGATGATACTGCTTGCTTCTTTCATCGCTCCGCTTTTGCCGTATATGCTGTCGTTTGCGGCAGGGGCTATGATGTATGTTGTGATAGAAGAGCTTATACCCGAGGCACAGGGCAAAGAGCATAGCAACATAGGAACGATAGGTGCGGCGGCAGGGTTTGTTGTTATGATGGTGCTTGATTGTACGTTGGGGTGAGAAAATGTTTTTTGTTTAATGTGCTTCGATTATATCATTCAGCTTAGACCACGATAGCAAGCTACCGATAGTGCTATTTGTCGGACAGCACTTCTCGGGTTTGCTATTCGAGTGGGTACACTTGTCAATATTGACGAGGGAAAGAACCAAAGAGACTAGGTGCAAGTCTGAGCCTCGCTTACGCAAGGCTCGTGCACTCCGCTAAAGCTCCGCTGGGCTTGACAGCCCAGTGAAGCAGAGCGAAACGTCCGAGTGCTTGCGTAAGCAAGACTCAGCCCTATACTCTTAGGTTCTCTCCCTCGTGGCTCCCTCTTTCCTTACTCACACCCCCACCCCGTCGGGGTGTTGGCTAAACTCGAATAACCACCTGAACATTGAATATCCTGTCAATGCAGGGACGCTTAACGCTACACGTCCGCAGGTTAGTACATATATCTCAGGTTAGTGGCGTTTTTTTTGAAAGGTCGATGTCAGTGCAGTTGCACTGATAAGGTCACGAAAATATTAATACCTTGTCGGTAAGGAAAGTGTTTCAGGTGGTGTTGGTGATATATTTCACTGTGTGGCTTCATTAATAATCAGTTTGTCGATAGCCTGAATGCCCGTCCTTAACGGACGGGCATTGGTTTTAAATGGGTTATTTTCTTCCTATAATCTTCAGGTAAATTCCCGAGGTTATTTTATAGGCGAAAATGTAGAACAGGGCAAATACGGCAAAGCATATCACATTTGCGATAAGAAGAAGCGTGCTGTCGGCAAAGCCGAACATTTTAACTGCTTTAAGTATTATCGGAAAGGCGAATGTAAGGTGTATGCCTGCAAAGATAAGAGGAGCGAAGAACACGGTCAGCACCTGTGAGTTTATGCTCTTCTTTATTTCCTTTTCCGTCATTCCGACACTTCTCATCGTTGCAAAGCGTTCTCTGTCCTCATAGCCCTCCGAAACCTGCTTATAGTAGATTATAAGCACGGTGGCAAAGACAAAGACAAGTCCTAAGAATATTCCGAGAAAGAGAAGTCCGCCGTAGGTCGCTATCATCACATCAAGGTTTTCGGTTCTGCTTTCGGCAAAGGGGAAGATATTCTCCATATTCCGTGAGCTTTTTGCCAGAATGTCCGTGAGACTGTCGCACAGGGCTTGCTTGTCGGCGTTGCTTCCGTCAATGTCAAAGCCGAAATAATGCTTTAACCACGATGCGTTTTCGCCGTAAGCCTTACGGTTCAGCAGGAATATATCGTAAAGTGCGTTATTATCGGGGAGAATAACGAAAAATACGCTGTAAATCGTTTCGCCGTAGGAAATATTTTTCGGCATAGGAACTGTCCTTGACTTATATTTCTTGCCGTTTAATATTATTTCGCCGTCGGTGCTGTCGGAGCCTGCCGTCAGTATTTCGCCGTCGGAGAGCGTTTCGTTCCTGCCGCTCGTTTTGTTGTAATCATCAAGCGTGATGAAGAAAAAGTCCTTTATTTCAGATTGGCTTACATCTGCGGAATCTGTCGCAGGGACTAAGTGGACGGTATTATCTGAAAAATAACCGCCGACTTCAAGATAATCATACGAAAGAGTGTTTAAGGGAATATGATCATTGCTTTTCGCCGTGTCAAGCGCTGTGCCACACAGGTCGGAAATATTGCGTATCGTCTTATCTTCAAAGCTGTTGTAAGTGAGCGTTACCGAGATGTCACGGCTGCGGATAAACGTGCTTGTCTGTATCCCCGAAAAAAGACTTATCGTGGACGAAAGCATTACAAGCACCATAGTCGAAAGAATGCAGACAGAAGCCAGTCCTGCGCCGTTTCTTTTCATACGGTACGTCATTCCGGAAACGGATACAAAGTGATTCGCTTTGTAGTAATATCTTTTGTTTTTCATCAGCAGTCGGCAAAGTGCGACCGAGCCGCTGACAAAGAGCATATAAGTGCCGATTATTACAAGAAGCACCGCAAGGAAGAAATTCCCGACAATTTCAATGCCCGCCTGTGTTGTGACGGCAATGTAATAAGCGATAGCAAGCAGTATCAAGCCGACTAAGGCAAATACGAAATTAGCCCGTGGCGGTTTTTCGCCCTGCTTTTCGCTTTGAAGCAGATTGATTGCGCTTAGTCTGCCTATGCGGACAAAGGCGCTCAGCAGAAGAATTATCGTTATGGCTGTGAATACTGTGGCGGTGATAGCTATTGCGCCTGCATCTACAGACAGATTGCCGACAGGTTCAATGCCGAGAAGTCTGAACATACACAGCTCCGCAAGACGTGACAGGAGTATCCCTGCGGCAAGTCCGCAAAGAAGCGATATAATAAGCGTGAAAAGGCTTTCGCAAAGGAGTATGCGTGCAATGTTGCGTTTGTTCATTCCGAGAATATTGTATAAGCCGAACTCTTTGCCACGGTTTTTGATAAGCACAAAGTAGCTGTAGAAAAGAAAAATAAGGGAGAAAATGCCGATTACGATTATTCCGAGCCAAAGACACCACTGTGCGTAAACACCTCTGTTTGTGTTTGCGATATTTTCGCTCCTTGCAAGGTATGCCGTAATGTACATCATCATCACCATTGCAACAAAGGTAAGGATATACGGCAGATAAAGCCGTTTGTTTTTCTTCATGCCGTTCACGGCGAGCTTTGGGTAGAACAGTGTTTTCATCTGCGGTCACCGCCTGCCACAAGCACCGTCAGCGTATCGTTTATCTTTGCATAGAATTCTTCCGCTCTGGAAATGCCCTTATATATCTGGTGGTAAACCTCGCCGTCCTTTATGAAAAGCACCCGTGAGGCACTGCTTGCCGCCTTTACCGAATGTGTTACCATAAGGATAGTCTGACCGTCACGGTTTATTTCACCGAACAGATTGAGAAGCTCCTCCGACGCTTTTGAATCGAGTGCGCCTGTAGGCTCGTCCGCAAGCAGAATATCGGGGTTTGTTATAAGCGCACGGGCGACAGCGGTACGTTGCTTCTGACCGCCCGATATTTCATAAGGGTATCTGTCGAGCAGGTCGCTTATACCGAGTTTTGCGGCAAGAGGGAGAAGCCTTGAGTTCATCTCATCGTAGCTTTTGCCCATAAGCACGAGCGGCAGAAAAATATTGTCACGCACGGAGAATGTATCGAGCAGGTTGAAGTCCTGAAACACAAATCCGAGATGCTCACGTCTGAAAAGCGCAGAGTCGCTGTCCTTTATTTTTGTTATGTCAACTCCCGAGAGCATTACAACACCTGCGGTCGCCTTGTCAAGCGTTGCGAGGATGTTGAGCAGGGTAGTCTTGCCGGAGCCGCTTTCGCCCATAATAGCGATATATTCGCCCTTTGCGGCAGAGAAGCTGACGTTTCGCAGTGCGACATTCGGCTTTGCGCCGAGCCGCTGTGTGTAGACCTTTTTAAGTCCCGTTACTTCAAGTAAATTCATATTGTACCTCCTTTAAGCTATGACAATATTATAGCTGAAATAACGGAAGTGTGCCATTTATCCGTCTTACGATAAGAGCGTCCGTCTTACATTTTTGTAATATTGCGATTACTCGTGTCTTATTTTGCTTTCCGTAAGGTCAAGCATAAAGACGGAGCCTTTTCCAAGCTCGGACACGGCGGTAAGAGTAATGCCGAGCATATCGGCAATACAGCGGCAAAGATAAAGTCCTATACCGCTTGCCTTCATATCATATCTGCCGTTGAGTCCTGTGTAGCCGTTGTCGAAAATTCTCGGCAGGTCGGCAGGGTCTATGCCTATGCCCGTGTCGGCAATGCAGAGAATCTTTCTGTCGGTGTCGGGCTTCATATAAATTGATACCGAGCCTTTAGCGGTGTATTTAATCGCATTTGAGAGCAGCTGTTCAATGATGAAGGACAGCCATTTTTCATCGGTGAGAACATCGGTATCAAGCTCCTTGTAATCAAGGCTCAGCTTCTTCCCGATAAACTGCGTGGAGAATTTACGAACCGATTTTTTTACTATATCGTCAAGGCTGTAATGCTTTATCACAAGGTCGTTGCCGGAGCTTTCAAGCCGGACATAGCACAGCGCCATATCGACATACTGCTCTATCTTCATAAGCTCGTCGGACAGCCTGCGGTTACTTTCGCTGTCTTCTGACTGGAGCATAAGTCGCATTGCGGAGATAGGCGTTTTTATCTGATGTACCCACATAGTGTAATATTCGTTCGTCGCCTGCAGGCTGTTTGCGGATTTTTCTTTAAGGGAAATGCAGTAATCGCTGAGTGTATTTATCAGCCTGCCGTAATCCTTGTCATCTGCCGATACCGCTTTCGGAAGATTGTCGGCACTCACGGTTATCTCGTTTGCAAGACGGGTGAGGATATTATGCTTTTTGTACGCCTTTATAAAATTTACCGCACCGATAGCCGTAACAGCGGCAAGCGACAGCAAAAGCGCATACAGCACAGGCTCTGAGGGAAGGTTATAAAGCGACAGCACCACAGCGAAAATTACAGCCGCAATAATAATGCAGACAAGCGTTATTATGCGGCTCCTGATAAAGTCAAGAAAGAATTTCATACTATCATATACCCCATTCCGACCTTGGTCGTGATGTAGTTTTCAAGTCCTATGTTTTCGAGCTTTTTGCGAAGCCTGCTGACATTTACCGTAAGGGTGTTCTCGTCAACAAAGCAATCGGTTTCCCATAATCTTTGCATAAGCGTATCACGGGAAATTATCCTGCCTGCGTTTTCCATAAGAGTGCGGAGTATGCGAAGCTCGTTCTTTGTAAGCTCTGCCTTTTTATCGCCGTTTGTCACGACCGCCGATGAAATATCAAGTATAACACTGCCGTGGGATATAAGGTCGCTGTTGCCCGAAAATGAGTAGGCACGGCGAAGCACTGCGTTTATCTTTGCGGTCAGCACCGAAAGATCGAACGGTTTTGCTATAAAATCATCACCGCCCATATTCATAGCCATAACTACATTCATATTATCGGAGGCTGAGGAGAGGAAGATGACCGGCACTTTGGACAGCTTTCTTATCTCGCCGCACCAGTAGTAGCCGTCATAGAACGGTAGCTTTATATCAAGCAGTACAAGCTGAGGGTCGAAAGCGGCAAACTCCGCAGTGATATTGTGAAAATCCTTTGCACACTCTACTTTATAATCCCAGCCCTCGAGGTGCTTTTTCAGCGTTTGGGCTATCGTGGGGTCGTCTTCAATGATGAAAATTCTGTACATAGTCAAATTTCTGCCATTCTTATAATAAGTTCGTTGAATCGCTTGGAAAACACGGGAGGAATGTTATGGGCAGCTTTGTCCCATATCTCGTATCTGCAATTTTTATTCATTGCGGCAAGTCCTTTTACGCTGTCGTGTACTTCTGTCTGTTCCTTACTGCCTGCAAGGGCAATCATCGGGAAGTATGCGTTTTCAAAGCCGTTTATTGTTTCAAGTGTTATTCCGTTGTCAACGGAGCTTCTTACGGTTTCGATACGCACATTCTGCATCTGTGCGACAAATTCTTTTCTTTGCTCTTTGGGCAGTCCGTTCATAAATCCGATGAAACCGCATAATCGTTTGTTCTTGAATGACGCAAATTGCTTTTCGTTCATAGCCATGACCTTTGAGAGCATAGGCTCTTTCTTGATAAGCCACGGACTTACTATTATCGCAGAAGTAAAATACTGCGGATATTCCGCACACAGCTTAACGCTAAGCTGAGCGCCGAGCGAAAAGCCGACAAGCGTTACCTTTTTGCCGATGTCGGCTATGAAATTTGCAAGCTGTTTTACTGCAGTTTCGGTATCGAAAATCTCATCTGCGGCATCTCCGTAGCCCATGATATGCGGAATAATAAGATGATATTTTTCGGCAAGCGGATATTGCCTGCCGAAGCTGTGGACAAAGTTTGCCCCGTGCAGAAAGACGATCGTCTTATCGTTTTCTTTGCCGTATTCATAATAGTGCATACATTTTCCTCCGTGATTTTTCTTGTTGCTGTAATTATAGCACGGGTGAGGGGGATAGTCAAACAGCAGAAACATAGAATTTACTTGAACGTTTGACTTTTTGGAGTGGAGTTGTTATAATAAGTTAACGGCTAACTGTATTTGTTTTACAGCAATATAAGGAAATGAGGCGATTGTATGTGTGATGTTTCAAAATACACAAAGGTATATGAAGATTTTAAAAATCTGCATTCCGATGATTTTTTACAGCTTATAACAGAAGCTGAAACACAGGAAGAAAAGAATTTCTTTGAAACTGTCTGGAACTATTTGCTACAGGAAAAACAGAAAAAGGTTATCGAAAGGAATCTTTTCTGATGAAAAAATATATCGTTATTGCCGGTGTAAATGGCGCAGGAAAGTCAACTTTATATCAAACTCTCGATTACTTGAAAATATACGACAGAGTAAACACTGATGAGATAGTAAGAGAGTTTGGCAGATGGGATAATCCTGCTGATTCAATTAAGGCGGGAAAGATAGCTGCGAAAAAAATTAAAAACAATATTGAAAAAGGCATATCTTTTAATCAAGAAACAACATTATGCGGAAACAGCATAATAAGTAATATACTCAAAGCTAAAGAAAAAGGCTTTATAATTGAATTGCATTATGTCGGGGTTGAGTCACCGGAAATTGCTAAAAATCGTATTGCGCATCGTGTTTCACATGGCGGTCACGGAATACCGGATAACGATGTTGATAGAAGATATGTTCAAAGCTTTGAAAATCTAATTAAAGTGTTGACTGTTTGTGATACTGCGGTTTTATATGATAATACAATCCGGTTTAAACAATTTGCAATATATCGTAACGGGAAATTGTCCTATTTGTCCGAATACCGTCCAAATTGGTTCAGAACGTGGCTTGAATAACAAAATCAACCTGCGGAATTTTTCCGCAGGTTGTATTTTTATATTTTATCCTATAACTTTCTTCGCAATATCTACCGTTTCCTTAGCGTCCTTTGCGTAGAAGTCTGCGCCTATCTTTTCGGCATATTCGGGTGTAAGTACCGCACCGCCGACAACCACCTTGCAAGGAAGTCCGTTGTCACGGATAAGCTTTATGGTTTCTTCCATGGATTTGAGCGTAGTGGTCATAAGTGCGCTCAGTCCCACGAGCTTCACCTCGTGCTTTCTTGCGGCATCGACTACCGCCTGATATTCAACGTCCTTGCCGAGATCTATTACGGTGTAGCCGTAGTTTTCAAGCAGTACCTTTACTATGTTTTTGCCTATGTCGTGTACGTCGCCCTTTACTGTTGCAAGCACTATCTTGCCTTTGCTTACCGTTTCGGAATTGTTCTTTGCAAGGTGTGCCTTGATAACATCAAAACAGCTCTGTGCAACGCCTGCCGATAAAATCAGCTGAGGGAGGAATATCTTTCCCTGTTCAAACAGCGTACCTGTCTTGTCAAGCGCAGGGATAAGCCGCTCGTTTATTATTGCCATCGGGTCGGTGTCGGTAAGCAACTGTTCGGTTATCTTCGCCGCATCCGCTTTAAGTCCGTTGTCGATGGCATATTCAAGCGTTACCTCGGAGGATTTCGGCTTTGCGACTGCCGTTGGGGTGTCACTGCCATAAGCGGCAATGTATTCTACCGAGTTTACATCTATCGCCTTTAACAGCTTGAATGCTCTTACAGCACCTGTCATAGACGCTACGTTGGGGTTTATAATCGGCAAATCAAGCCCGTTTTCAAGTGCCATCGTAAGAAAAATGTGGTTTAAAAGCTCACGGTTGGGCAGACCGAATGATATATTCGATACACCGAGTACCGTTCTCACTCCGAACCTTTCCTTTACCGCACGCACAGCCTTAAGCGTTTCGTTTACCGCAAGCTGTTCTGCGGACGCTGTAAGCGTAAGGCAGTCTATCGCTATATCCTCTTTCGGAATACCGATTTCCTCGCAACGCTTTATTATCTTTTCGGCAATGGCTACACGCTGTTCGGCTTTAGGCGGTATGCCGTCCTTGTCAAGCGTCAGACCTACTACTGCCGCACCGTATTTCTTTACGAGCGGAAGAACGTTTTTAAGGCTCTCCTCCTCGCCGTTTACCGAGTTTACCATAGGCTTGCCGTTGTATACACGCAGTGCCGCTTCAAGTACCTCCGGAATGGTGCTGTCTATCTGGAGCGGTACATTCGTAACGCCCTGAATGCTCTTGACAGCCTTTATCATCATTGCCTTTTCGTCAATGTCGGGAAGTCCAACGTTTACGTCAAGTATATCTGCTCCTGCGCCGACCTGCTCTATAGCCTGACCTAAGATATAATCTATATCATCGTTTATAAGCGCCTGCTTGAACAGCTTTTTACCGGTAGGGTTGATACGCTCACCGATTATCCTCGGCTGGCTCACCTCTACAACATTTGTGCCGCTGCATATCGTGCAGACACGCTCTATCTTCTTAGGCTCGTACTTTCTGCCCTTTACCTTCCTAGCTGTACGGCGGATAAATTCGGGTGTTGTACCGCAGCAGCCGCCGATTATTCCTGCACCGAGATCAGCTATCTCAACGGCATAGTCGCTGAATTCTTCGGCATCTATAGAATATTCGCCTGTGGCAGGGTCGGGAAGTCCTGCATTCGGCATTACGATAACGGGTATCTTCGACTTTTCACAGAGCGTTTTGATTATAGGCATAAGCTCCTTCGGACCCAGAGAGCAGTTCACGCCGACTGCACTTACACCGAGTCCCTCGCACAGCAGTATTTCCGCCTCGGCGGGACAACCCGTAAAGGTACGTCCGTTTTCCTCGAAGGTCATACTGCATATTATCGGAAGATCGCAGTTTTCCTTTGCGGCAAGTATAGCGGCTTTAAGCTCGTATAAGTCGGTCATCGTTTCGAACAGAACAACGTCCGCACCTGCCTTATAGCCTGCAACTATCTCCTCCTTGAATATGTCGTAAGCCTCTTCAAACTTAAGGCTTCCCGTAGGCTCAAGGAGCTGTCCTATAGGACCTATGTCAAGAGCGCAGAAAACGTCCTTTCCGCTTTCCTTTATCGCTTCTTTGCAGTTTATTATTCCTGCGGTGATAATTTCATCTACGCTTTTACCGCTGTGGCTTAGCTTGTAGGAATTTGCACCGAATGTATTTGCGGAAATTATATCCGCTCCTGCGTCTATATAACTGCGGTGTATTTCTTTGAGCAGATCCTTTGCGGTAAGGTTTAAAAGCTCGGGAGTTTCGCCCGTCTTAAGCCCCTTAGCCTGCAGCTGAGTACCCATAGCACCGTCGAAAATCAGCAGTCCTCTTTGTTCAAGTAATGTTTTAATTTCCACAGTGACCTCCGCTTTTTCTGAATTTACATCTGTCCTTCATATTACAGCTTTCACAGCCTCTTGTACTTCTGTCAACTTCGCCCTCTGACAGCCCTATAAATGCCGTTACCGATTTTGTAGGCACCATCATATTGCTGTTCATTACGGTAAGACCTATCCTTTTCTGAGCCTGCAGAAGCGTCAGTAAATCAAACTGTATATCAAGGGGCAGATCGCCGTAGCCGGGAGAATATCTCCAGGTACGGCTGTTCGAGTGTACTTTTTCAAATATCTCTGTTTCAGCCCTGTTGCAGACCTGCTCTATTGCCGCACCTGCAAGGCTGTCAACGATAACTGCGCTTGCCATATCGGATACCTGCAAACGCCTTAAAAGCACGTCTACTCCCTGTCCGAGCGTGGCGCACATAAGCACTATCCTGTCGCAGTTCTTTAAATGAGCGGCGGCTGAATTGCCTTTAAGTATTATATTGCTGTCCGAAATTCTGACACCATCGTCCGTAAAGCTTATCGGGTATACGGCATAGAGATATTTCGGGCTTGCGGCTTTCAGAAGCTGTTTCTCGCAGGAATCGAGCATTGCGAGCATCTGCTCGTTATCCGTGCCGTCCTTGCAGCCGAGATAACGCAGAGCCTCGTTTCTGTCTATCGGCTGAAGTATCATAACAGATCCTTGATCCCGTTGTAGATGCGTGATGCGACCGCGGGGTTATTCATAGCGTAAAGGTGTATGCCCTGCACATCGTTTGAAATAAGGTCTACTATCTGGTCGATGGCATAGGCTATTCCTGCACTCCTGAGCGCCTCGGGGTCGTTCTCGTACTTCTGCATCATCTTTACGAATTTTGAGGGCAGACTTGCGCCGCAGAGCGTTACCATACGTTCAATCTGCTTTTTGTTGGTAACGGGCATAATTCCTGCGGCGATAGGCACGTCTATGCCTGCGGCTCTTGCACGCTTTTCAAAATCGTAATAGCAGGAATTATCGAAGAAAAGCTGTGAAACAAGGTGAGAAGCACCTGCGTTAACCTTTATCTTCAGGTTTTTTATATCTTCCTCGGCACTTTCTGCGTCAACGTGGGTTTCGGGGTAGCACGCACCTGCAATATCGAAATTTCCCTTTGACGCTATATATGCCGTAAGGTCGCTTGCGTGGGGAAAATCGTTCTTAGGTTCTTCGTCGGGCTTGTTGTCACCTCTTAAGGCGAGAATGTTTTCTATTCCGTTTGCGGCGAAATCGTCAAGCATAAAATCAACATCGTCACGGGTGCTGTTTATGCAGGTAAGGTGCGCCATTGCTTCGATACCGTATTTTTCCTTTATATGCGACGCTATCTCGCAGGTGGAGCGGTTTGCACGGTTTCCGCCTGCGCCGTATGTCACGCTGATATATGCGGGATTTATTGCCGCAAGTCCCTCGATGGCATCATACACCGTTTCAATGGGAAAATTCTTGTTGGGAGGGAAAACCTCCAGCGAGAACACCGTCCTGCCGGGTGTGTATAAGTCTTTAATTTTCATCTTTTTGTTCCTTTATGTCACTCGTTGTCTTCTGCGAATGTTTATCTTACCGTACTGCCGTTGGGTGTATCTTTATCAAGGAATACGACCTGTACTTTTTCTCCTGCGTCACAGGCAAGGAGCATACCGTTGCTTTCTTCGCCGCAGAGCTTTGCAGGGGCAAGATTTGCAACGAATATAATTTTCTTTCCGATAAGCTCCTCGGGAGTGTAGTATTCGGCAATGCCCGATACTATCTGTCTGCCGCCTCTTGCATCGTCCACCTGAATTTTAAGCAGCTTCTTTGACTTCTTTATCTTTTCGCAGGCTGTGATCTCGCCTGTTCTGAGCTTGACCTTTGCAAAGTCGTCTATAGAGATTATTCCTGCCTTGTCAAGATCCTCGTCCTCCTTGATTACGGTCTTGGGCTTCATAAGGCGTTCAAGTTCTGTAATCTCGCTCTTTATGTCGATTCTGGGGAAGAGAACTCTGCCCTTCTTTACCGTAACGTCTGCACGCAGAACGCCGAATGTGCCGAGTTTGTCGAAAGTGATATCTTCTGCACCTGCGCCTATCTGCTCCCATACCTCAGGCATTGTAGCGGGCATAAAGGGGCTGAGCAGTGCAGAGCAGATACGAATAGTTTCAAGCAGATTATAGAGTACGGTCGCAAGACGGGCGTTGTTGCTTTCGTCCTTTGCAAGTACCCACGGTGCTGTTTCGTCGATATACTTGTTGGCACGGGAGATTACCTTGAATATTTCCTCAAGCGCCTTTGAGTGCTGAGCCTGCTCGATAAGGGGAGTAACCGTATCGCACAGCGACTGAGCCATACCGATAAGCTGATCGTCAAGCTCGTCGGAAACTCTGTCTGTGGGCAGTGTTCCGCCGAAATACTTGTCAGCCATTGCTACTGTTCTTGAAACAAGGTTTCCGAGATTGTTTGCAAGGTCTGCGTTTATTCTTGTGAGCATAAGCTCGTTTGTGAAGTTGCAGTCACTGCCGTAGGGCATATCACGCAGTATCTGATAACGTACAGCGTCAACGCCGTAACGCTCGCAAAGCACAAACGGGTCTACAACGTTGCCCTTTGATTTGCTCATCTTGTCGCCGTTGAAGTTTATCCAGCCGTGACCGTAAAGGTGCTTGGGCAGGGGCAGATCGAGCATCATAAGGATTATAGGCCATACGATAGAGTGGAAACGTACAATTTCCTTAGCGGTCATGTGCATATCTGCAGGCCAGTATTTTTCAAAATCATTGTACTTTTCGTTGCCGTAGCCGAGCGCACTGATATAGTTTGAAAGTGCGTCTACCCATACATAAACAACGTGCTTGCTGTCAAAATCAACGGGTATGCCCCATGTAAAGCTGGTTCTTGATACACACAGATCCTCAAGGCCGGGCTTTATGAAGTTGTTTACCATTTCGTTTACACGGCTCTTAGGCTGTAAATAGTCGGTTTCGGTAAGGAACTTTTCGATCTTGTCGGCAAAATCGGAAAGGCGGAGGAAGTATGCCTCCTCGTTTGCTTCTTTTACCTCACGTCCGCAGTCGGGACACTTTCCGTCTACAAGCTGGCTCTCTGTCCAGAAGCTCTCGCACGGCGTGCAGTATTTGCCCTTGTAGGTGCCTTTATAGATGTAGCCTTTTTCGTACAGCTTCTTAAATATCTTCTGTACGGTTTCTATATGATAGTCGTCCGTTGTTCTGATGAAACGGTCATAGCTTATGTGCATTGTTTCCCAAAGACGCTTGAAGTTGGCTACTATCTCGTCAACGTATTCCTTGGGAGTTACGCCCTTTTCGGCGGCTTTAAGCTCTATCTTCTGACCGTGCTCGTCCGTGCCTGTAAGGAACATTACGTCATAGCCCTGCATTCTCTTGAAGCGTGCTATCGTGTCACACGCAACCGTTGTGTAACAGTGACCTATGTGGGGATTACCGGAGGGGTAATATATCGGTGTGGTTAAATAATATGTCTTGTTCATTCTATTTTCTCCTTGTATATGATGTTAGGCTATAAAACCTTTTTGACAAAATTGGGGTTTGGGGCGTAGCCCCAAGGCGGGTCGCAGGGACGCCAGTCCCCGTTTTCTCCCCCTTTCCGAGGGAAAGGGGGTAAGGGGGATAGGGATAATAAATAGTAGTTCGTTTTAAAGACAAAGCTTTCTACAGTTTATATTTTTACATTCGTGCCAAACTGCACATTCGTGCATACACACCGTTCTTTGCGTTTTTAATTTTCAGGATCATAAGAATCAGTCCTTCCGAATGTAATTTATATGTTTATTATGGTACAGGTCATAAGTCCCTGATGCCTATACATAAATTTTAGTATACCACTATTTAGTCGGTTTTGCAATAACGCAAAAATTTTTGATGTAATTTTTACATTTTGTCTAAAAAACCCTTGATTTTTTTCGGTTTTTCTAGTAAAATATATTTGGTGTATTATTTTCAGCCGTTTTATGCCTTTTTCCGAGACTTTTCACAGGCTGATTCAAAGATACAATTATAAGAGTAATTTCCGCATACAAGGCAGTTGCAGGGTTATAGCCTTCGGCGGACACAGGAGCAAACCATTTTTAAGATAAAAGAGGTAAGAAAATGTCAAACAGATTATTTCAGGGCGTAGTTCATCAGATGAGAGATACTATCGGTCGTGTTATCGGTGTTATCGATGAAAACAGTACGATAGTCGCTTGCAGTGAGCTTTCCAGGATAGGAACAAACAGCGACTTCTTTACAATTGAGCTTGGTGACTCACATGATGTGTTCATCCGTGACGGCTATACATACAAGCCCTTCGGCGTTCATGTAAAGCCCGATTATGCGGTATTCATCGAAGGTACGGACGATCAGGCGGCAAAGTATGCGTCTATCCTCGCTATCTCACTGTCAAGCATCAAGCAGTACTATGACGAGAAATATGACAGAAACAACTTCGTGAAGAATATTATCCTTGATAACGTTCTTCCCGGCGATATAACGCTCAAGGCAAGAGAGCTTCACTTCAATGCGGATATAAGCCGTGTTGTATTCCTTATAAGCATCGTTTCCGCAAACGAGGTTTCGGCTTATGACGTAATACAGAACCTGTTCCCCGATAAGAACAAGGACTTCGTGTTCAATATCACAGAAACCGAAATCGTTCTTGTTAAGGAAATAAAGGCAGGCATAGACAACAAGGACCTCGAAAAGCTCGCACGCTCCATCTCGGATACGCTTTCGGGCGAGTTCTTCACAAAGGTAAACGTAGGTATCGGTACTCCCGTTACAGGCATAAAGGATCTTGCCCGTTCCTTCAAGGAAGCACAGATAGCTAATGAGGTAGGTAAGGTGTTCGATACGGACAAGACTATCGTAAGCTACGATAACCTCGGTATCGCCCGTCTTATTTATCACCTGCCCACGACCCTGTGTGAAACATTCCTGAAGGAAGTTTTCAAGAAGGGCTCAATAGAGTCGCTTGACCACGAAACGTTATTCACGATACAGAGATTCTTCGAGAATAACCTCAACGTTTCCGAAACGTCAAGAAAGCTCTTTGTACACAGAAATACACTGGTTTACAGACTGGATAAGATAAAGAAACTCACAGGTCTTGATTTAAGAGAGTTCGATCACGCTATCATCTTCAAGATCGCTCTTATGGTCAAGAAATACCTTGCCGCAGATCCCGTCAAATTCTAAGGCGGCGGCAGTGCCGCAGACAATTCCGACCTTTTGAAAAGTTACATTTATGTGTAACACGGTGAAACGGTCGGGAATAAACGTTAGCGGAAAGCACTATGCTTAAAGTGCCGCAGACAATTCCGACCTTTTGAAATGTTGCATTATTCGTAACACGGTGAAACGGTCGGGTGTAAACGGCGGTGCAAAGCACAAAGCAAGGCGGCGGCAGTGCCGCTGACTGTTCCGACCTTTTGAAACGTTACATTTATGTGTAACACGGTGAAACGGTCGGGAATAAACGTTGGCGAAAAGCGCTATGCTTAAAGTGCCGCAGACAATTCCGACCTTTAGAAATGTTGCGTTTATCTGTAACACGGTGAAACGGTCGGGAACAAACGTTGGCGGAAAGCGCTATGCTTAAAGCGCCGCAGACAGTTTCGACCTTTTGAAAAGTTATTTGTATTCGTAACGCAGTTAAACGGTCGGGAAATAATGTCAAATTTAATAATACCGGACTATTCAGACAGATACTTGATTGTGCTTGTCTGAATATTTGGTGTAAGAGTGTCATTGCAAAGCTGCGGATTATCGGCAATATCGGCCGGATATGAGGAGAGAAAAGTTGAATTACTCCACCATACTTTTAATCGTTGAAAAATAAGTGTTAGAAAAGTATTGTGGGTGCAGAAGGGGATAGCATTGTGATTCCCCCGGTTACGCCATAACCGGACTGCATCGCTGTGTGCCGTTATTGCACGGCAGGTATCAGGAAGGAATGGTAAAATGGTTGAATTAAAGAACGTTGACGTTCATTTCAAGGACGGAGGCGGAGTTGACGCTCTTAACGGTGTCAATCTCAGAATAGAGGACGGCGAGTTTGTATTTATAGTCGGTGACAGCGGTGCCGGAAAATCGACATTGCTCAAACTGCTGACAAGAGAGATAGCGCCGACATCGGGCAGGGTATTCGTAAACGGATATAATCTTGCCAAGATAAAGAATAAGAAAATCCCGTATTTCAGACGTTCCATAGGAATGATATTTCAGGATTTCCGTCTGATACCGGATCTGAATGTTTATGACAATGTGGCTTTTGTACTGCGTGTTACAAACAAATCCAAAAAGACGATAAGACATAGGGTGCCTTATGTTCTGAATCTGGTCAAGCTGGCAGACAGGGCAAAATCCTACCCTGAGAAGCTGTCGGGCGGTGAAAAGCAGAGAGTTGCGATAGCAAGAGCCTTTGCGAGCGATCCTAAGCTTATCATAGCAGACGAGCCTACGGCAAACATCGACCCAGCTTTATCCTACGATATAGTAAAGCTGCTCAAGGAGATAAACAAGTGCGGTACTACCGTAATAATGGTTACTCACGAGCATAGCCTTGTCGAATATTTCGGCGGAAGAATCGTCAGCCTGAAAAACGGCGAAGTTATTTTCGACGAATATGTGGAAGGTGAGGCGCAGGATGAATAATTTAAGCTACTTGATAAAGCAGGGCATAAGATCGGTATGGAAGAACCGCTTCATGTCATTTGCCAGCCTCTGCATTATGACTGTCAGCCTTATTCTAGTCGGAATGTCGGCTATAGTGATGCTTGATTGCGGAATAATACTCGACAACGTTTCGGACAAGAACGAGATAAGCGTTTATCTTAATGATGACGCAGATATAAAGCATATAGGCGAGGTGCTTAAAAGCAACACGCTGACGGAGAAGGTGGATTTCGTTTCCGCCGAAGAAGGACTCAAGAAGATGATCGAGCAGTACAGCGAGCAGAAGGAACTGTTTGAGAATCTTCCGTATAATCCCGTTCCTGCGACCTATATGGTAACTATAAACGACCTTGATAAGATAAGCACTGCCGTTCAGCAGTTCAAGGCGATAGACGGCGTTTACAAGGTGAATGCGCCCATGGATTTTGCCGGATTTATCAAGGACCTGAGAACGACGTTTACAATTATCGGAATAGTGCTTATAGTGGCGCTCGGTACGGTAAGTGTTATAATAATCTCGAATACAACAAGGCTCAGCGTTTTCTCAAGACGCAAGGAAATAGCGATAATGAGAATAGTCGGAGCGACAAATTCCTTTATAAAGACTCCGTTTTTTGTGGAGGGATTGTTCATCGGACTTCTTTCGGGACTGCTTTCGTGGTTTGTGACAAAGCTCGTTTATGAGAATCTGTACAATCTGTTTACGCAGAACCTCGGAATGTGGAATGCGCTCGGAATGGGCGACATACTGCAGTTCTCGGATATCAGCTGGTACGTACTGGCGGCTTGCTGCGGTGTTGGCGCACTGCTCGGAGCTATCGGCACGGTACTCAGCACAGGCAAATACCTTAAGGTATAACGGCGAAAGGATATAGGATGAAGCTGAAAAAAATTCTGCACTCTCTGACCTCATTCGTCACAATATTTGCATTGACATCGGGTATAATCATAACGTATGCTCCGGCAGGTGCGGAGGATCTTACTGTTGATGATATAAAGGACAGAATAGAGCAGATAAAACAGGACAACGCTCAAAGACGTGATGAAATAGACCGTATCGAAGGTGATATAACCGATAAGCAGGAAAACCTCGATAAAGCTGCCGGTCTGCTGAACGAGCAGAAGGAGCTTGTTGACTACTACTACAATCTTGTTTATTACAAAAATCAGGATATAAGCACTCTGCAGGGCAACATAGACACGCTCACAGACGAGATAGCACAAAAGGACGAGGCTATAGCGAAAGCCGAGTCCGACATTGCCGAGCTTGACAAGGAGAACAAGCAGAACCTTGAAAAGTTTGCGCAGATAGTTAGAACAATGTACACGACCGGCTCCGCCGATATGTTCGGGGTACTGGCAGGCTCTGCCGATTTCTACGACCTTATGATAAGCAGTGAGGTTGTGGGAAAGATAAGCGAGCAGAATCTTCAGTTTATGAACGAACTTACCGCAGATATGAAGAAGCTGGATTCGGACAAGAAGCTGCTTGAAACCGACAAGAAGGATCTTGAGGGCAAGAAGACCGAGCTTGATACGCAAATGACAAAGCTGCTCAGTGAAAAGGAGGAGCTTGACGGTCTTGTAACGGATGCCGAAAGTGCAAAAAGCACATACGAGTCAGATTACAACAAGTATTCGGCGGCAGTAAGCGAGCTTGAGGATCAGAAGAGCAATCTGCAGTATCTGATAAACGTAAGCGAGGCTGATATTGAAGCGTATGAAGAACAGATAAAAGAAATCATAAAGCAGCAGACCAATCCCGACAAGGCATATCAGGAGGGCGAGTGGTACTGGCCTGTTCCGGGACGCTCGTACATATCCTGTAACTTCGGCTGGGACGCTGATTTCCAGAGAACACACAAGGGCATTGATATAGGCGATGCCGGTATTTACGGCGACAGCGTTCTTGCCTCAAAGGCAGGCACTGTAATAGTTGCCGAAACAAGCTACATACCCGGCTACAGCTACGGAATGTATGTCGTTGTCGATCACGGCGGCGGATATACCACGACCTACGCACATCTCAGCGATGTGTATGTATATGTCGGTCAGGAGGTAGCGCAGGGCGAATCGCTCGGTGCTGTCGGCAGTACGGGATATTCGACAGGTCCTCATCTCCACTTCGAGATAAGACTTAACGGCGAACCCGAAAATCCGTTCAATTATGTTACTATGGCATAAACGGCATAAAGAAATTACAGACAAACGAACAAGGAAAGGGTGAATCCCGAATGAATAAAAAAGTATCGCTTGGTGTTATGATAAGTCTTATAGCCGTAGCGTGCGCTATTACATTTGTACTGACTATGACGGTATCGCTCAATATGTACAACTCAATGGTAGCGGGTATACAGGAACGGGAAACCATCGACGCAAAGATAAAGGAAATAGATACATTTGTCCGCAGTTCATCTATATATAAGATTAACGAAAACGATCTGATAACCGGTATCGCAAACGGCTATATCAGCGGAACGAGTGACAAATACGCAAAATATTACACGGCAGACGAGTATTACAAGCTGCAGCAGATACAAAGCGGTGTTATAATAGGCGTAGGTGTTGAAACCGTTATAAACGGTGACTATCTTGAGGTCACAAATGTTTATGAAGGCTCGTCGGCAGAGGTCGAAGAGATAACAAAGGGCTGTATGATCACCGCAATTGACGGTCAGAGCATTCTTGAAACAGGTGCGATAGCCGCACAGTCAAAGCTTGACGGCGATGAGGGTACAAAGCTCTCGGTTACTTACAGCACCCCCGACGGTATTGAAAAGACGGTAACTCTTGTAAGACAGAGCATAAAGCTGACGTCGGTAAAGGGTACGCTTATAGACGGTTATGCTTATATCAAGATATACACCTTCAACGAAACTACCGATGACCGGTTCATACAGCTTATAGATGAGTATGAGGCACAGTCGGTTCTCGGATATGTATTCGATGTGCGAGATGTTTACGATGGTATAACAGAACCTATGAAAGCCATGCTTAACCGCATTCTGCCGAAAGCTCTTGTAGCAAATCAGGTAGATGCAAACGGTAAGGATACAAGCTTTATTGAAACTGAAGGAAGAACGACGATAGATAAGCCTATAGCCGTTCTTACAAACGGAAATACCGCTTGTCTTGCCGAAATATTTGCAATAGGTCTGCGTGACTTTGCAAAGGCGTCTGTAGTAGGCTCTTCTACAGCAGGAAAGTCACAGCTTCAGACAACACAGAGCTTCAAGGACGGCAGTGCGGTTTCGATTTCTACCGCAACTATAGTGCCTGTTGAATCAGATGATTTTGAAAATACAGGAATAAAGCCCGACTATACTGTCGATATTACCGCACAGCAGGCGGAGCAGATTAAGTTTGCGGATAAAAAGAGCGATGTACAGCTTCAGAAAGCGCTTGAAACGGTAGCTACCGAATAAGCGGTATCACGATATCTATGGCGGTAAACACCGCCCGCATATAAATATATTTACGGAGGTCATTTATAATGGCAACACAGACAACTTTAACATCAAAAGGTCTTAAGGATCTTGAGGAAAGACTTGAACACTTAAAATCAGTCACAAGAAAAGAAATAGCTGAAAAAATCAAGGTAGCTCTTTCATTCGGCGACTTATCCGAGAACTCAGAGTATGACGAAGCTAAAAACGAACAGGGTATTGTTGAAGCAGAGATTGCAGAGATAGAAGCTACTCTCAAAAACGCAAAGGTAGTTGACGAGGACGAGCTTTCTACAGAACACGTTAATATCGGTAACACGGTAGTTATCGAGGACGAGAGCGGCAAAACAATCAAGTTCTTTTTAGTAGGTTCAAAGGAAGTTGATATGAAGGCTATGAAGATCTCCGATGAATCCCCTATCGGCAAGGCGTGCCTTGGTAAAAAACTCGGTGAGGAAGTATTGGTTGAAGCTCCCGCAGGAGTAAAGAAGTACAAGATAGTAGAAATAGACAAGTAAACTGAGAGGAAACAAAAAATAATGGAAAACAACAACGCAGAGCAGGTTGAGCTTACCGAAGAAGAGCTTCTGGCACAGCTTGACGAACAGCACCGCATAAGAATAGAAAAGCTGAACGATTTAAAGGCAAACGGCAAGAACCCTTATGAGATCACAAAGTTTGATTTCACTCACAAGGCTCAGCAGATAAGAGATAACTTTGAGGAGCTTGAAGAAAAGGATGTAATGATTGCCGGCCGTATCACAAGCTGGCGTGATATGGGCAAGGCCAACTTTATTGATATTCGTGACGACAGCGGAAGAATGCAGGTTTATGTCCGCATTGACGATATAGGCGAGGATAACTTCAAGGAATTCAAGAAGTGGGATCTCGGCGATATTGTAGGCGTGAGCGGTTTTGTATTCAAGACAAGACGAGGAGAGATAAGCGTACATGCAAAGTCGATAAAGCTCCTTTCAAAGTCGCTCCTGCCCCTGCCCGAAAAGTGGCACGGACTTAAGGACAAGGAAGAACGTTACAGAAAGCGTTATCTTGACCTTATTGCAAACCCCGAAATCAAGGATACCTTTGTCAAGCGTTCAATGATACTGCGTGAGATACGCAGCTTCCTTGACAGCAAGGGTTATCTTGAGGTTGACACACCCGTACTGCATACGCTTGAGATCGGTGCGGCTGCAAGACCCTTCGTAACACACCACAACGCTCTTGATATTGATATGTATCTGCGTATCGAAACGGAGCTTTACTTAAAGCGTCTTATCGTAGGCGGATTTGACAGGGTATATGAAGTAGGCCGTATCTTCAGAAACGAGGGTATGGACGCAACTCACAACCCCGAATTTACATCAATAGAAATGTATCAGGCATACACAGACTACTACGGTATGATGGACTTAATAGAAGAAATGTACCGTACAGTAGCGCTCAAGGTATGCGGCACTGATACAGTTCCTTATCAGGGTAAGGAAATCGAGATAGGCAAGCCCTGGAAGCGTATGACTATGAAGGAAGCCGTAAAGGAATACACAGGTCTTGACTATGACAGCTGGACAAGTGATGCCGACGCAGTAGCTCAGGCTAAGACAAAGCACGCAGAGATCGCCGACACAGCCACAAAGGGCGAAGTGCTTATTGAGCTGTTCGAGGAATTTGTAGAGGAAAAGCTGATTCAGCCTACTATCATCTATGATTATCCTGTAGAAAATTCGCCTCTTGCAAAGAGAAAGCCCACCGACCCCGCATTCACAGAGCGTTTTGAATACTTCATCAATGCGTGCGAATTCGGTAACGCATTCTCAGAGCTTAACGACCCCATCGACCAGCGTGAGCGTTTCACAAAGCAGGTTATGGAGAAGAGAAAGCAGGGCGCAAACGCTCAGATAGACGAGGACTTCTTAACAGCACTCGAATACGGCTTACCACCAACGGGCGGTCTTGGTATGGGCCTTGACAGATTTGTAATGCTGCTTACAGACAGTGCAAGCATAAGAGATGTACTGCTGTTCCCGACGATGAAGCCCCTCTCGGACTAAAAACCCATAAAAATCAGGTTTTGACAGCGTTTGCGGCGTTTTGTTAATCCAAAAATGAAACACGTCAGAGGGTTTACGACAAATTTACGACAAATGACTTTTTGAGCATCACTCGTCTTTTACGACAAATGCGTGTCGTAAATCACTGGAATAGTGAATTGTTAATCCAGTGGCTTCATTGTAACGGCTGCATTGTAAATTGAACAAAAAAGCCTTGTAAACTCGGCATTTAACGATGTTTACGACAGAACCTCGGACTGTATAGTTCGGGGTTCTTTTTTGCGTATTTGAAGCCGGCAACGATTATGGATATACTGTAATCGAATGGAGGGACTACAAATGAAGAAGTGTTATATCAAGCAGACCGAGCAGGAACGCTCTCAAATCATACATTCGCTTATAGATAAGAATAACGCATTTATGGCTAAAAGCAGATACACCGACGCTGTTGATGAAGTCATCTTAAGGCTGATGAAAGCAAAGAAAAAGGCTTTCATAGTGCGTACTGTTTCGTAGACATTTCCTTTTCAAAAAATTAAATATAGAACTATATAAGCAAGCCGCTTATTCCTTTATCGGGATAGGCGGCTTTTTTCATTTTCCAAACTCAAAAAATTTTTTCAAACTTTTTTCAAAAACACCCGATAATTTGACCTCTCCCAGTCCAAACAAGTGAAGGGGTTATTTTTTACTCGGATTAAGAGCTACTCTTTCGCTGTTCCTTGACAACTGAATACACATTCAACAAGTACATTCCTGGACGGAGGACAATACCTCAGCCGGATGAAGTTGCGCCAAGAACCTCCTGCCTGTAAGGGTTATTGCGGAAAGCAAGGTGGGTAGCGAATCCGAACCATTCTGAAATATCCGTTTGCTGCGGATAAGGCGATGAAACGTTTCAGGGACAATGATACTTCTCTACGGAGCTGGCGGAGAACCCGGCAGAGGTGAAATTCCTATGAGTCTGATCAGCAGTCAGACGCTTGTTGATTTCCTTTTGTGCATTTGGGGGGGTGAGATCGAATTAAATGCAACGACTTAAACGCAAAAGGTCAACGGCTTTTTGCGTTTAAGTGGGTCGAAAGATTCAAATATGATGAAAGGAGGGACGCCAATGCCCAACTGTAAAACCATTGCAATCTGCAATCAGAAAGGCGGCACAGGCAAAACCACCACAACGGTGAATTTAGGTATCGGGCTTGCAAGGCAAGGAAAAAAGGTACTCCTTGTAGACGCAGACCCGCAGGGGTGCGGGTCTCCTGTGGAGACCTCACAAGCTTTTGCTTGTGAAGCACCGACCGAGCCGACAGGCGAGACCCTTACGACCTGTCTCGGGTGGAAAGATAATGACAGCTTACCTGCTACCATTACCACTAAATTATCCGAGATAATGCGTGAAGAAAACGGAAACCCGAATTTCGGTATTCTGCATCACGAGGAAAATGTTGATTTGCTTCCCGCAAACCTTGAGCTATCCGCTATGGAAATGTTGCTTGTGACGACTATGAGCCGTGAAACAGTTATGAGAACTTATCTGAACAAAGTGAAAGATGATTACGAATATATCCTGATCGACTGTATGCCTTCCCTCGGTATGGTAACTCTGAACGCATTAGCGGCAGCAGACAGTGTAATTATTCCCGTTCAGGCTCAGTATCTTCCCGCAAAAGGAATGACACAACTTATGCAGACCATCGGGAAGGTCAAGCAGCATATCAATCCGAGCCTGAAGATTGACGGTATCCTACTTAATATTGTAGACAACCGGACAAACCTTGCGAAAAGCACGGCAGACGCGCTGCGGCAGAACTACGGCGGAGCGGTAAAGATATACAGCTCGGCTATACCTATGGCGGTAAAAGCCGCGGAGGTAGCGTCAAAGGGAGTCAGCATATACAAGTATGAGCCGAACAGTCCTGCGGCAAAGGCTTACGCCGAACTGACAAAGGAGGTGTTAGCCGATGGCAGGAAGAAAGAGCGACTTCACTCTGCAGACGCTCGATGACCTGTTCTCAACACAGGAAATGAGAGACGAAGCCAAACTCGCAAAAATCCGCGATATTCCCATAGAGCAGATTGACGATTTCCCCGACCACCCGTTTAAAGTGCGTGATGACGAGGATATGATTCAGCTTGTGGAGAGTATCAAGGAGCGAGGGGTTATTACTCCTGCTACCGTCCGTCAGAAAGACGACGGCAGATATGAGCTTGTATCGGGACATAGACGAAAAAGAGCGTGTGAGCTTGCAGGCTTTGAAACACTCAGATGTGAGGTAGTTGACCTTACAAGAGATGAAGCGACCATCTTAATGGTGGAGAGCAATTTCCAAAGGTCGCAGATACTTCCCTCGGAAAAAGCATTTGCATACAAAATGCGTTTGGATGCGATGAACAGACAGGGACAAAGAACAGATTTAACTTCTGCCCCACTGGGGCAAAAGTTTTCGAGAGAAACCTTAGCAGCTGAAAGCGGAGATAGTCATTCGCAAATTCAGCGATATATCCGCCTTACAAATCTTATCCCCGAACTGCTTAATCTTGTGGACGAAGGCACAATGAAAATGCGGCCTGCTGTTGAGATTTCTTTTCTTGACGAGGACTGTCAGCACGACCTAGCAGACGAAATCAGTCTGAATGACTGCACACCGTCTCACGATCAGACAATCCGTATGCGAAAGCTGTTTGATGAGGGAAAGCTCACGCCCGAAGCCATTTCTGCTATTATGTCCGAGCAAAAGCCAAACCAACGCGAAAGAATCGTACTTAGCGGGGATAGGGTGCGGCAGCTGATTCCGAAAAGTGTTTCTATAAGTCAGACGGAGGAATATATCTGCAAGGCTTTGGAGCATTATGCGAGCTATTTGAGAAAACGGGCAGAGCGTGACGCAAGGTAGCAGGAGTAACATTTTCCGTTTCCCCTTCCTCACACTCTAACCCCTTAATACTTACTTACTTGCCGAAGAAGAATATATAAGCTATCTCTTAATATATAGCTATCTCTTTAAATTAAATCTATCTAAAGCAAGTCGAAAATACGCATTTTTGGGAGGTGGTGCGTATGATTTAAATTCGCACTCTTGCAAAAAAGAGAAAAAGTCAGTACAATGTGGGTAGAAAACCAAAGGAGGGTGAGCCTATGAAAAAGCATCTTATACCGATTCTTGTTATTTCAGCTATACTTTTGTCCGGCTGTGCTACTGATGAAAAGCCGCTTAACGCCGATAGTTTTTCTTCGGTCTGTTCGACCGGCGAAACCGTCACGGATAAGCCGGAAACTGTAAGCAAATCTGAAACGGTTGTTTTGACTACACCGGAAACCCGTGCTGAAACTTCTGCTCAAACCCATAATACAACGGCTTGCTCTTCTTCGGACAGTAATCCTCAGACGGTGACTTCGCCCAAATCCGCGGCTGATACTTCACAGCCCGACAAGTACGAAGAAGAAACGGATAAATCAGTTTTCTCTTCGGCAAGTACCACTGCCGCAGCTAAGCCGCACACGACTGCGAGCGAGAAAAAGCCGGCAGAAACCGCTAGGCCCGAAACTGAGAAACCCGAAACTGCTAAAACAGAAGCATACACAACTGCGCAAACTGCAACAAGCTCTGCACCGAAAGAACAGCCGCAGACTATTCCTTTGATAGCGGACCGAGCCGAAGTCGAAGCGAAGGTTGCAAAATATATCAATAAATATCGCTCCGAAAAAGCTATCGTTTTAAGCGGACTTACAGAAGTCGCACGTTATCGCAGTCAGCAGCTTGTTACTGATTTTTGCCACACGGACGGTAGCGAGGCTTGTGCAGCTTTTAAGTATGGCAAGTATGTTGATATGACCGTGTACGGTTTTCCCGAAAGCAGTAATTACTACAACGGATACAATCGTGAAGCAATCGCAAAAGTTAGCAAAGGCGGTACTGCCGACGAAATCGGTAAAAGAATCTCAGACGCCTTAAAAAACAGTCCGCCTCATTGGAGCTATCTCAGCTCGGGCGAATACCTGTATATGGCGGTAGGCTGTACCTTTGACGACGCTACCTCCGCCTGGTACTGCTGTGTTTGCGTAAGCAGCGTAGATTACGGCGGATAAACTGAATACCCACATATTTTAACGCTTGATTGAAAAATCAGGCGTTTTTCTATTTTACAGAAAGGACGAGACAAAATGAAAAAGAAATTTTCAAAAATCATGTCGGCTTTTCTTGCAGGCGCAATGCTGTTATCGACTGCGCCTGTCAGGACATTTGCCGCAGTAGCTTCCGACTTGCCCGATAATATGGCGGATTCCGCAATTCTTCGTGCTCTTGAATACACCGGCTACGATGTGCAAAAGCAGCAGAATGACGGCACGCTTTACCAGCCTGGCAGCTTTGGCTCGAGCGCGCCTGCATCGGTGCTGTCGGATATATCTTACGGACTTAGCCTTACCGGTAAAGAAACCGTATCAGACAGCAGTACGTCAACCGGAAAAGCGCCCGATATTTCGGCATTTGAGCAGTACGGCTTGTGCTGTGCAAGCTTTGTGACATATTACTTGTGCAACTATCTGCCGAATATTGAAGGCGCAGACACGCAGTATATATCGGACGCAGTGGACACAACCGGGGCGGGAACTCAGTCTGTGTCTACCTGGCAGACAGCACTGAATAACCTTGCCGTTGCGGGAAAAATCGAGAAAATCGGTACAAGCGCCACAGATGTAGACAGAAGTAAGCTGACGCCGGGCGATATAATTATTTTCGGAACATCCGAAAACTCTCATGTGCATATCGCAGTATATTCCGGTACTTACAACGGCGCCGATTTCATTATCCATGTCGGAAATGAACGCGGTCCGGAGATTATGCGTGCGGACTATATTGCGCAGGCAGGAGATAAGGGTTCCTATCCCAACGCTTATTTTCATCTGCCCGAAAATACTACCAATCCTGACGGCGCTATCGAGGTGTATAAAAAAGGCACGGGCGGCGAAAAGCTGGCAGGAGCTGTCTTTACGGCAACAAATACCGAAACAGGTCTGTCGTACAAAATCGGACCGACAAACAGCAGCGGCTACGCCAAGACGAGTAAGCCTGTGCCCTACGGCACCTACACCGTTAAGGAAACCGTATTTCCTACCAATTATCACGCGTATGACAAAACCGAATGGAAGGTTACGGTGAACGCCGATAATAACGGCCTTGTAACAATCAAAGCGGTAAATGAGATTGATGATGGCTCGGCTAAGATTGTAAAGACTTCCGAGGATGGAAAAATAAGCGGCATCACCTTCACCGTTACAGGAAACGGAGTTAATAAAACCGTTACGACCAACGCAAAGGGCGAAATACTGATTGAAAATCTGAAACCCGGCACATACAGAGTTACCGAGGTGACAGCCGATAAATACAAGCCGCAGGAAAGCAGAACCGTGACGGTTGTAAGCAACAAGACCGCAACAGTTACCTTTAACAACGAACTGAAGCGCGGCGATTTAAAGGTGATTAAGACCTCCGAGGATAACTTTGTCGAGGGCATAAAGTTCCACCTGTACGGCACTTCGCTTAGTGGAATAAAGGTCGATGAATATGCCGTTACCGATAAAAACGGCGTAGCGTATTTCGATGATGTGCTTATATCCGGCTCTACCTCCTACACCGTGGAGGAAGTTGATACACCCGACCGGTATATCGTACCTGAAAAGCAAACTACCCTTATCGAGTGGAACAAGGTTACCGAAAAGCCTTTTGACAATGAACTGAAACGCGGCGATTTAAAGGTGATTAAGACCTCCGAGGATAATTATGTTCAGGGCATAAAGTTCCACCTGTACGGCACTTCGCTTAGTGGAATAAAAGTTGACGAATATGCCATTACCGATAAGAACGGCGTAGCATATTTCGATGATGTACTTATATCCGGCTCTACCCCTTACACCGTGGAGGAAGTGGGTACACCGGACAGATATATTGTGCCGGAAAAGCAGACCACTCCTATCGAATGGAACAAGGTTATCGAAAAGCCGTTTGACAATGAACTGAAACGTGGAGATTTAAAGGTGATTAAAACCTCCGAGGATAACTTTGTCGAGGGCATAAAATTCCACCTGTATGGTACTTCTCTCAGCGGAATAAAAGTTGAAGAATATGCCATTACCGATAAAAACGGCGTAGCGTATTTCAATGATATTCTCGTTTCAGGCGAAACACCCTATACTATCGAGGAAGTGGATACGGCAATCCGTTATGTTGTTCCGGAAAATCAGACCGTGCCGATTAAGTGGGAAGAGGTCGCAAGCCGCGATATGACAAATATTCTTAAAAAGTTCACCGTAACTGTGACAAAGAGCGATAGTGAAAAAGGCTCGGCACAGGGCGATGCTACACTTGAGGGAGCGGTTTACGGCATTTACAAGGGAGAAGAACTGATTGACACCTATACCACAGATAAGAACGGACAGTTCACCACACAGGAATATGTCTGCGGTGATGACTGGACAATTCGTGAAATCACTCCGTCCGAGGGTTATCTGCTTGATACCGCTATCCATAAGGTAGGAGCAGACCCGCAGCTCTATACTGTTGAGCACAATCAGACCGAAAACGATGTGAACGAGCAGGTTGTAAAGGGCAATATTGCTATCATCAAACATACCGATGACGGCGAAACCAAAATTGAAACGCCTGAAAGCGGTGCGACCTTTGAAGTCTACCTCAAGTCCGCAGGAAATTATGCTGCTTCTGAGGAGAGCGAGCGGGATATTATCGTCTGCGACGAAAACGGCTACGGACAGACAAAGGATATGCCCTACGGCGTATACACCGTGCATCAGACCGCAGGCTGGGAGGGTCGTGAGCGGATGAAGGATTTTGATGTATTCATTTCTCAGGATAAACAAACTTACCGTTATCTTATCAACAACGGCGGCTTTGAAGGCTATATCAAGGTAGTCAAGGTGGACGCAGAAACCGGCAGGAATATAGCGTATGCAGGCGCAGCCTTTCAGATATACGACCCTGACGGCAAACTCGTAACAATGGCCTTTACCTATCCCACGCCTACAACGGTTGACACCTTTTGCACCGATGCAAACGGCTGTCTCGTAACGCCCGAAAAACTGCCTTACGGTAAGGGCTACTCGATTGTAGAGGTAAAGGCACCCTACGGCTATGTGCTTGACAGCACACCGGTTTATTTTGATGTGACACAGGAAAACTCGACCGAAGAAAGCGGAATTACAGTGATAAAGGTCAATAAGCCGAACACGGCGCAGAAAGGCACAATTACCATTGAAAAAACCGGCAGCGTATTTTACGGCGTCGGCATAATCGGCGGCATCAATGAAAGCGAAAACGCCCTGCCGGTAGTATATCAGCCGCAATATGAAATCATCGGACTTTCGGGCGCGGTATATGAAATCCGTGCAGCCGAAGATATTATCACAGCTGACGGAACTATACGCTTCACAAAGGGAGAGGTTGTTGACACCGTTACTACCGGAAACAACGGATTTGCAAAGAGTCGCGAACTCTATCTCGGCAAATACGAAATCGAGGAAATCAAAGCGCCCTACGGTATGGTTTTGAATGATCAGATACACATTGCCGAGCTTGTTTACGCAGGAGAAAATGTTTCGATAACCGAAACCGGAGCTTCTTTTCTTAATGAAAAGCAGAAAGTTGAAATCAGTTTGAAGAAAGCACTTGAAGTGAACGACCTTTTCGGTATCGGAACAAACGATGAAATGAAAAATATCAGCTTCGGTCTGTTTGCCGCAGAGGAGCTTGTATCTACAAGCGGTACCTCTATCCCCGCTGATGGTTTAATTGAAATCATTACCCTTGATGAACGCGGAAACGGCATTTTTAAAACCGACTTACCTATCGGTAGCTACTACGTAAAAGAGCTTGCCACCGACAAGCATTATATTCTCTCTGATACCAAGTACCCAATAACCTTTGAGTATGCGGGACAGGAAACCGCGAAGGTAGAGCTTACAGTCAATGACTGTGAAGCAATCGAAAACGAACTTATCTACGGCTCGGTATCAGGCAAAAAGATAGATGAGAACGGCGAACCTCTCGGCGGTGCGCTGGTTGGAATTTTTGAGTCAAATGATACTGAATTTACAACAGAAAACGCTTTGATGACTGCCACTTCAGATGAAGACGGCAGTTTTTCTTTTGAGCAGATTCCGTTTGGCGTCTGGTATGTGAGGGAAATCGAACAGCCGACAGGCTTCGTTCTGAATGAAACCGTATACGAAGTGAACATCGCCGAAAATGAACAGGTTGTCGAAATTGAAATCGCAAACGAGTTTGTTCGCGGCAACATCACACTTACCAAAGTGGACGCCGACTATCCCGCTAACAAGCTGACCGGAGCGTTATTTGAGGTCTACAAAGACAACAACGCAGACGGACAGCTTGACGATGGCGACACTCTTATCGGCACACTCACCGAGAGCGAGCTTGGCATTTACGAAATGAACGAGCTGAGATACGGTCACTATCTTGTAAAGGAAGTCGAAGCGCCCGATGGCTTTATACTTGACGAGGGTGTTTACCCCGTATTTATCGAAACGGACGGTATGACTTATGCGGTAGAGAACAAGGCGGGCGTAGGCTTTATAAACGCGCCGATAAAGGGCAACATCACACTCACAAAGGTGGACGCCGAATATCCCGATAACAAGCTCTTCGGAGCGGTATTTGAGATATACAAAGACAACAATGCAGACGGACAGCTTGATGATGGCGACACGCTTATCGGTACACTCACCGAGAGCGAAGTTGGCGTTTATGAGATGAATGAACTGAGATACGGTCATTATCTTGTAAAGGAAGTCGAAGCGCCCGAAGGTTTCTTACTTGACGAGGGAGTTTATCCCGTGTTTATCGAAACGGACGGTATGACTTATGTGGTAGAGAACAAGGCGGGCGTAGGCTTTATAAACACGCCAATAAAGGGCAACATCACACTCACAAAGGTGGACGCAGAATATCTCGATAACAAGCTCTCCGGAGCGGTATTTGAGATATACAAAGACAACAACGCAGACGGAAAGCTTGACGATGGTGACACTCTTATCGGTACACTCACCGAGAGCGAGCTTGGCATTTACGAAATGAACGAGCGGAGATACGGTCACTATCTTGTAAAGGAAGTCAAAGCACCCGAAGGTTTCTTGCTTGACGAGGGCGTTTATCCCGTGTTTATCGAAACGGACGGCATGACCTATTCCGTGGAGAATAAGGCGGGCATAGGCTTTATAAACGAGACTATGCGCGGAAACCTGAAAATAGTGAAGACATCAGATGACGGCAAGGTGGAAGGCTTTTCTTTCCGCATTGTCGGAGATAACGGCTACGATGTAATTCTCAAAACCGATAAGAACGGCGAAATCACACTTTCAGGACTGCGTATCGGCGAGTATACCATATCAGAGGTTCACGATGATGTGTCCGCTCCCTACACTCTTCCTGCCGATAAGAAAGCAACGGTTATGAGCGGTTCCACTACTATCGTGGAAATGCACAACAGCATCAACGACAATCCTAAAACAGGTGAAAACAAAACAGGCGGTCTTTTACTCCCTGTCGTGTCCTGCGGCGTTATCGGTATTACTGCTTATGCAGGATGCAGGAAAAAGAAAGAGGAGGATGCCTGATATGGAGCTTAAAACAATCATCGTAATAGTTTTGGTCGCCTTTATCATAGGCGGCTTTATCTTTCTGCAAATAAGAAATAAAAAGAAGAAATAACGTAAATGTGGGCGGGGAAATCTCCGCCCATTATCTTTAAATGGGAGGAAAATAGCATTATGAATATAACAAATACAGTAGAAAGCCGTGTTCTGCAAATTTTAAAGGACTGCCCCGAAACAAGAAATGACGATATGCTCTTGTTTTTCCGGTACTACAACCGTTTCGGGTGTATCCGCGCAGGCGGACTGCCGCTTTCGGATATATCATTAAACTACAAAGCTTACGGCCTTCCTTGCTTTGAAACAATCCGAAGAGCAAGACAGCGTGTACAGTCCTTACTGCCTGAATTCTCACGAAAAGATTCTGAAAACGACTCGGTAACGGTCGTAATCAATATCAGCTGAAACAAGGAGGTACAGGCCAATGAAAGATGCACTTACCCTTCAGCAGAAAGTCAAAGTCTTAAGCAAGCTCTTTGAAGCGAAATGCCTAAACGAAAAGGACTTGCAGGGACTCACAATTGAAAGCATTCTCAAAATCCCTAACATCACCATTCAGGACATGACGGTGATTATGGAGCTGCAAAAAGCAACCAAATCGGGCAAGCTTTTCTCCTACTTAGGCGGTGGTGCAGATGAGCAGCAGACAGAGTGACCGCCACATCATCTGGAGTGATATTGACCTTGACCTTGAGGATTGGAAAGCAGACCTCACTGAACAGTACCCCGACCTGTCCGAAGACGAGCTGATACAGAGGATGTACGAAATCAACGCCGATTATCTTACTGATGAGCGCGCAAATCTTGATATACAGCTCTCACAGCCGATTATCGTAATCGGCGACATCGGCAGATGGAACGGCAGAGTATCGGGATACAAGGTTATAGAATCCGGCAATATCAAGGATTGCCTTTACTCCGAAACCGATTACACCGAATGGTATGTGGATAAGTACGGAGATCTCCGCGCCGATGCCATTCATCACGACGGTACAAACCACTACCTCTACCGTGTATTCAAAGACACTGCTACAGAAAGTCAGATTGAGAATCTGAAAGATAAAATATATTACGGCACAGCTACACGAGCCGATATAACGAGAGTGACAAGGCGGCTCGGTGATGAGATAGCCGCCGTATATGGATTCGATATTCCGAAACAAAAGAAAAATATAGAAAGAACGAGGTAACACAATGGATAATGCAGTCAGCACAAAAAGAGCTATGATTCCCGAAGAACACAAATATGCGTATTATCAGAGCCCGCAGATTTCAATGCAGACGGGTTTTATCGGGTATCTGCGAGCCGATCTCGGCAGTACGGGCAAAGAGTTCTATTCAAGCTGGAATGATTTCTGCGAGGAATTAAAGACCGACGAGTTCAAAGCGGAGTTTAATACAATCATCAACAATGAGCGAAAACAAAACTGTCCTCTGCACGATATAGAAACGCTGTATAAGTTCTGCTTTGCAGATGAACAGGCGGCTATTGACAGCGACAAAAGAAGCTTCGGTTATCGTATCGATACGCCGAAATACACCTACCTTATGCGATACAATCCGTACAAGGGCGAATACAATCTGTACTGCCATTGCTACAAGCGTGACCTGCTCGACAAGCATATTCACGAAGCACGCAGGGGTATCCGCTTTATCGACCCGCACTACAACGAGAAATTTGTCATTCCGGACGGTGACAGTATTCGTGTCACATATAGCAACGGAAAATCTGAGGACAGCAGATGCAGATATATAGATTACTACCACCTCGAAGTCGGCATTAACCTGTATCACATCTGTGAGTTTGCCGAGATAACGGAGCGTAACGGCAATACCGTAATACCGCTTCGTTCCTCTCTGCCGGAGCAATGCTATGTGTATCTGCCGTCCACCGATGAGATCGTCCTTGCTAAAAAAGGCGTTACAGGATATTTGAAAACAGACCTGAACGAAAGTGACGCTGATGGAAAGAAAGAGCTTGCCGAGCGAATGAACGAAAAGCTCGGTGTAACCAAAAGACAGGCCGAAGTAATGAAGGCGGGTGCAGCTTGCGGTTGGGAAAGTCCTGCCGCCGACCCGTACAGCTACAATGAAAACGGCGCTCCGATAAAGCAGACGAGAAAAAGCAAAGATTACGAAAGATAAATACAGGAGGTGCTTAATCGTGTCCCGTAAGTTTGACCTTATTTCAGAGTTATACGACCGTACCTGCAAGATGGTGGTATCTTCACCGAAAAACTGGCAGGCCTTTTTGTCGTCCGCGTGTCGGAACTATAAGCTGCGTTTTGATGAACAGCTTCTGGTATTCGCACAAAGACCCGATGCTACTGCCGTACTTGAAATCGAGCGCTGGAACAGCTCCTTCGGACGGTGGGTTAATCGGGGTGCAACGGGTATTGCGGTCTTTGACGATGCCGCAAGGAGCACGCATAGACTTATCCACTATTTCGATATATCCGACACCCACGAAAGCAGATATTCAAGGCCTGTACCAATCTGGACTATGAAGCCAGAATATGAGCAGGAGGTCATACAGACCCTTGAAAGCAGCTTCGCAGCGACCAGTGATAATTCAAGCCTTGCCGACACGGTTATGAGTGCGGCGAAAAATGCCGCCGAGGATAATCTGCCCGATTACACCCGTGATTTGCTGTACTCGGCAAACGACAGCTTTTTAGAAGAACTGGACGAGGACAATATTACCTCCATGTACAGAAAAGTCGTAGCCAACAGCGTGGCGTATATGATGATGGCAAGGCTTGGCTTAAGCACGGAAGAATATTTCGGCCGTGAGGATTTTGAGGATGTAGTCAATTTCAACACTCCGGCAACACTTAACGCTCTCGGCTTTGCAGTGAGCGATATTGCGCAGATGGGTCTTGCCGAGGTTGCAAGAACGGTTATATCACTCGAAAGACAAAATCGCACAATTGCGAATAATCACAAGTCCGATTACAATATAGATACGAATAAAAATTACGAAAGGGGTTCGAAAAATGAACGAACTGAATTACACGATGCAGGGCGATTACAGACTGCCCAACCTGACCTTACCGGAGCAGCCGGAAGCGCCGATGGGACGGTACTCGCAAATGAGAGCGAAGTACCTGAAGGAAAACCGCAGGGTGCTGTACTACAACCTCCTGACGAGCTGCAAGCTGAACGAACACCTGACGGAAACCGAACAGACGGCAACCGAAATGGAGGAACGCCTGACGAGAGAGCTGGCAGCGAAGGAGGGCTTGACCGAGAGCCTGAAGGCGGCAGATATGATGAGCTGGGTACGCAAAATGAACAACATCAAGAGCCGGGTTCGGGAAATCGTGATGAAGGAAGTAATCTTCGCTTAGACTATTACGACCGAAACCACGAGGATAATAGCCTGCCGTTCTTCGGCGACGATGATACTATCCGTGAAATGCTTGCAGCCACACCGCATCTCAAAGCCACCAAAAATGAAATCCGTGCATTTTATGAGAGCGTAGCCGACGAGGACAGGCGCACCGAGTATATCAGGAGTATTTTCAACAATGATTATACCGAAGTGATACTGGGTGATGGCAGACAAGTCGGCTACAAGACTTATCAGAATGTGTTACAGCTTTGGGAGGGCAGTTATTTAAGCCGTACAAAGCAGAGCTTTTACGACTGGGGAGTTATAGCACTGCACTTTGAAGCTATGCGGCTTTTAGGTGAGCTTCAGGATACGATAAAGCCTTTACCGTCAATAGACGGGCAGATGAATTTAATCAGCGATTACGAAGCAGAGGTAACAAAACCCTCTGCTTTTTCGTTTTCACAGGAGATTATTGACGCCGTTCTCACCCGCGGAAGCGGAGTGTCGGAGGCAAATTGCGTATCTATGAGCAGTTTCAGAAGAGTCTGTCAAAGAAAGAAAATGCAGATTTTCTGAAAAATGAATATGGCTGGGGCGGTAGTTATCCGGTGATTGTCGGAACAGGGATTGACGAACAGCACGACGGCAAGGGCATCCGCATTTCAAAGGGTGTAGGCAGCGATAAGCCGCATATTGACCTCAACTGGAATCAGGTTGAAAAGCGCATAGGCGAGCTGATAAAGCTAGACCGTTACCTGAACCCAAAGAAAAAGGAACTCTATCCCGAAAGGCTCGAAAAACAGGAGCTTCGCCGTGCCAAAGCCGCCGAGGAACGCAGAAGGCGGGAAATTCTTTCTACTGCACCGACCGAAAGAAAAGAACAGGAGCAGAGCATATATACTTATGAATACCAACTTGGCAACACCGTTTATCTTGGTGCAAATGAGTATGAAATATTGAACTTTGACGATAATCGGGTAGTGCTGAATGATACGCAGTTCCCGTTAATGAATAAGGAAATGAGTAGGGAAGAATTCGACCGTAAGGTGCGGGAAAACCCGATGAACGATCATCTGAAGGTAAAGGTTTTACAGACCGAAGAAAAACACACAGCAGAGCCCTACCCTGAGCGCATAGGCGGAACGCAGGATACAATGGATACACTTGTATCACAGGCAGAAAGTGAGCCGACACAGATTAACAACTTATCGGAGTTGTATTGTGATTATCTTGTAATTAAAGCAAATAATCCGAACAGTCTTGTACTGTATCAGATTGGTGACTTCTTTGAAGCCTACGGCGAGGACGCTCAAAAGGTTGCTGTGGCTCTTGACCTTGCGATGACTTCCCGTACAGTAAGCGACAGCGACAGAATTCCTATGGTGGGTTTTCCGCAGCATCGCTTGGAAACTTATATGAATATGTTGACCGACAGAGGTTTTGACCTTGCGGTTTCGACAGTTGACGGCGGCGAGCGCAAGGTGCTTTCCGTTGTTTCAACGAATAAGGACGATCCGGTACCGTCGAAGCCTATCGGCAGAATTGATTACCTTCATACGGATGGGCGTGTTCGGGAGAGCATCGAATACACAAGTCCCTATCAGTTTGAAAATGATATTAAGGAGGAAAATTACTACGGCGTTCCGATGAAAATTGTTCTGTATAAGGACAAGTACGGAGCGACTATTCCTCAGGACCTTATTTCTCAGCTTGATCCGCCGCCGCAGGGCGTTGAGATTATCGACAGTCCGTATCTGAAATCTTCCCTTGATATTGCAAAGAAGATGATTGACGAATATTGTCGAGAGGAATTTGAGCGTGACGAAGGTGCAGACTATACCAACCTTTCCGAAGTCAATGTGGCATACACTACAACCGAGGACGATAAGCACGAAATTCAGGCGAATGTCAACCTTGTAGACTTCAAGATTGAAACTCTTGTTGACGGTACGGTTATCCGCACTGAGCAGTATGACAGCCTTGAGGATATGAACGAGCGAGGTCTGAAGAACCTTTCCTTTGATGACCTTGTGTATCTGTCCGAAGAAGAACTTGAGCGTGTGGAAAAGGCATCTGCTCCCGTAGTCCCTGCTTGGGAACAGCCGAAGAAAAGCAAGGTACAGTCCTTCGACCTACACCCCGAAATTCCTATGGCAGACCGTCACAACTTCAATCTCGCTTCTCACGAAATCGAGGAGGTCGGCAAGAAAGAACGCTTCCGCAGGAATATGGAAGCAATCAGAACCCTTAAAGAGTGCGAGCAAGGCAATCGCTTTGCCATACCTGATGAGCAGAAAATCTTGTCGAGATATGTCGGCTGGGGCGGCATCCCCGAAGCCTTTGATGAGAATAATTCAGCGTGGGCAGATGAGTTCCGCGAGCTTTACTCGGCGCTCTCTCCCGACGAATATTCTGCCGCAAGAGAAAGCACCCTGACAGCTTTCTACACTCCGCCTACGGTTATTAAAGCCGTATATGAGGCTATGGAGCAGTTAGGTTTTCGTGAGGGCAATATCTTGGAGCCTTCCTGCGGTATCGGTCACTTTATCGGTATGCTGCCCGACTCAATGAGCGAGAGTAAAATCTACGGTGTTGAGCTTGATACCGTTTCGGCGGGTATCGCACAGCAGCTTTATCAAAAATCCTCTATTGCCGCACAGGGCTTTGAGGAGGCAAATCTCCCCGACAGCTTCTTTGACGCCGTTGTGGGTAATGTGCCGTTCGGGGATTTCAAAGTTCCCGACAAGAGATATGACAAGCACAAGTTCCTGATCCACGACTACTTTTTCGCAAAGTCCCTTGATAAACTTCGACCGGGCGGCGTTATGGCGCTTATCACGAGCAAAGGAACGATGGACAAGGAAAATCCCGCAGTCCGAAAGTATATCGCACAGAGAGCCGACCTGCTGGGTGCTATCCGTCTGCCGAATAACACCTTCAAAGGTAATGCCGGAACGGAAGTCGTTTCGGATATTCTCATTTTACAAAAGCGTGACCGCATTGTAGATATTGATCCTGATTGGGTGCATCTCGGCACAGACGAGAACGGCATTGCTATGAACAGTTACTTTGTAGAGCATCCCGAAATGATACTCGGTGAGATGAAAATGGTATCGGGGCGTTTCGGTCCCGAACCCTCCTGTGTACCGTATGAGGGCGCTGACCTTGCAGAGCAGCTCAGTGAAGCCGTTGCAAACATTCACGGTGAGATTACAGCTTATGAAGTGGAAGATGAACTCACCGAAGAAGATAATTCCATTCCTGCCGATCCGACCGTGAAAAACTTTTCCTATACGCTTGTGGACGGCAAAATCTATTTCCGTGAAAACAGCCGAATGGCTCCCGTTGATGTATCTGCCACCGCTGAAAATCGCATTAAGGGTATGATTGCGATCCGTGACTGCGTCAGAAATCTGATTGAGTTGCAGACCGAAGATTACCCCGACTCGGCAATAAAGGAGGAACAGGCAAAGCTAAACAGCCTCTATGATACCTTTACGGCGAAGTACGGTCTTATAAACAGCCGTGCCAATTCTTCTGCTTTCTCACAGGACAGCTCGTTCTCTTTGCTATCGGCTCTTGAAGTCTTGGGCGATGATGGGCAGCTTGAAAAGAAAGCGGATATGTTCTACAAGAGGACAATTAAGCCCCATACCCCTGTTACCTCGGTAGACACTTCGAGCGAAGCACTTGCCGTATCTATGGGCGAAAAAGCCTGCATTGATATGGAATATATGTGTCAGCTTTCAGGCAAAACCGAGGAAGAAATCTTTACTGACCTTAAAGGTGTTATCTTCTTAAATCCGTTGTACGGGTACGGGAACAGCACCGAAGCAAAGTATCTTATGGCTGACGAATACCTCTCCGGCAATGTCCGTGAGAAGCTCGCCTGGGCAAAGAAATCGGCACAGCTTTCACCTGAAGAATATGCGATAAATGTTGAGGCACTCCAAAAGGTGCAGCCCAAAGACCTGACGGCAAGCGAGATTTCCGTCCGGCTAGGTGCGACCTGGCTACCGCCGGAGATAGTACAGCAGTTTGTTTACGAGTTTCTTGACACGCCGAAATACTCACAGTGGAATATAAAAATCCACTTTTCAGAATACACGGGAGAATGGAATATCGAGGGCAAATCCTACGACCGTGGAAATGTCAAGGCGTACAGCACCTACGGCACAAGCCGTATCAATGCGTATAAGATTATCGAGGAAACGCTGAATCTTAAAGATGTGCGTATCTTCGATTACGAGGAAGATGCAGACGGCAAGAAGAAGGCTGTTCTCAACAAAAAGGAAACCGCAATCGCACAGTCAAAGCAGGAGCTTATCAAGCAGGGCTTTCAGGACTGGATATGGTCTGATCCTGAACGCAGAGAAAGACTTTGCAAGCTCTACAACGAAAAGTTCAACAGTATCCGTCCCCGTGAGTATGACGGAAGCCATATCACCTTTAACGGTATGAACCCCGAAATAGAGCTTCGGGAACACCAAAGAAATGCGGTTGCGCATATCCTTTACGGCGGCAATACGCTCCTCGCACACGCCGTCGGTGCAGGCAAAACCTTTGAAATGACGGCGGCTGCTATGGAGTCGAAGCGGCTCGGATTATGCAGTAAATCGCTGTTCGTAGTTCCGAATCACCTTACCGAGCAATGGGCGTCGGAGTTCTTGCAGCTCTATCCGTCCGCTAATATTCTGGTAGCTACGAAGAAAGACTTTGAAACCAAAAACCGTAAAAGGTTCTGCGGTCGGATTGCTACCGGAGATTACGACGCAATCATTATCGGACACTCTCAATTCGAGAAAATCCCGATGAGCATTGAACGGCAGAGAGCTATCCTTGAACAGCAACTTGAAGAAGTCACCAATGGCATTGCAGACCTGAAAAGAAATCGTGGAGATAATTTCTCGGTAAAGCAGTTGGAGCGCACGAAAAAATCCGTCAAGCAGAAGCTCGATAAGCTCAACGACCAGTCTAAAAAGGACGATGTTGTGACCTTTGAGGAACTCGGTGTGGACAGGCTTTTCATTGATGAGAGCCACTACTACAAGAACCTTTTCCTCTACACGAAAATGCGGAATGTCGGTGGTATCGCACAGACCGAAGCGCAAAAATCCAGCGACCTTTTTATGAAGTGCCGCTACCTTGACGAGATTACGGGCGGTCGTGGTACGGTATTTGCAACCGGAACGCCGATCTCCAATTCTATGGTCGAGCTTTACACCATTCAGAGATATTTGCAGTACAACACGCTCGGGAAAAATAATCTGCAACACTTTGATGCCTGGGCTTCTACCTTTGGTGAAACCGTTACGGCGGTGGAGCTGACACCCGAAGGAACAGGCTACCGAGCAAAGACAAGGTTTTCAAGGTTCTACAACCTGCCTGAGCTGATGGCAATGTTCAAAGAGGTTGCGGATATTAAAACCGCAGATATGCTCGACTTGCCCGTGCCGAAAGCTGTCTATCACAACATCTCGGTTAAGCCGTCTGAAATCCAAAAACAGATGGTAGCCGAGCTTGCAGAGCGAGCAGAAAAAGTACGCAACGGTATGGTGGACGCAAGCGTAGATAATATGCTGAAAATCACCAACGACGGCAGAAAGCTGGCTCTCGACCAACGACTGATTAACCCAATGCTCCCCGACTTTGAGGGCAGCAAGCTGAACGCCTGCGTGGACGCAATGTTTGAAACCTGGAAAAAAGGAAAGGAAAAACGGCTGACGCAGTTGTTCTTCTGTGACCTTTCTACCCCGAAGAATGATGGCAATTTCTCCGTGTATGATGATATTCGTAAGAAGCTCATAGAGCGTGGAGTACCCGCCGAGGAAATCAAGTTCATACACGAAGCGGACACAGAAACGAAGAAGCTGGAGTTGTTCAAGAAAGTCCGCAGAGGTGATGTCCGTATCTTGATGGGAAGCACCGCAAAGATGGGAGCCGGTACGAATGTGCAGAACAAACTTGCCGCATCCAGCGACCTTGACTGCCCTTGGCGACCTTCGGACTTGGAGCAAAGATTAGGTCGTAGTATCCGTCAGGGTAACGAAAACCTTGAAGTAGATATATTCCGTTTCGTTACGGAAGAAACCTTCGACGCTTACCTCTATCAGCTTGTGGAGGGCAAGCAGAAGTTCGCTTCGCAGATTATGACGAGCAAATCGCCCGTCCGTTCCTGCGAGGATATTGACGAAACCGCACTGTCATATGCTGAAATCAAAATGCTTGCGACGGGCAATCCGTATATCAAAGAGAAAATGGACTTGGATATTCAGGTTCAGAAACTGCGCCTGCTTAAATCCAATTTCCTCTCTGAAAAATATGCTCTTGAAGATAAGATCATCAAGTTCTATCCGCAGGAAATCGCAAGACGAACTGATACGATTGCAGGCTTGAAATCTGATATAGAGAGAGCAAAACATCACACTAAACCGCTTGACGATAGCTTTATCGGAATGACGGTCAAGGGTGTTTTTTGTTCTGAAAAAGCGGACGCCGGCAATGCCATCCTTGAAGCGTGTCAGGCTATGACGAACCCCGATTCAATTTCTCTTGGTGAGTATCGTGGCTTTCAGACAGAGCTGTCCTTTGATACCTTTTCAAAGGAATATGTGATAAAGCTGAAAGGTGAGCTCGGTTACTTTGTATCGCTCGGCACGGATACATTTGGCAACATCACCCGCCTGGATAACGCTCTTGAGGGACTTCCGAAGCGTTTGGAAACAAACGAACAGGAGCTTGACAATGTCAAAAAGCAGTTTGAAATAGCAAAGGTCGATGTGGAAAAACCGTTCAATCAGGAAGAAGAACTTAAAACCAAAACCGCAAGGTTGAACGAACTGAACACACTTCTCAATGTGGATAAGCGGGATAATGAGATTGTAGGTGGAGAGCCTGATGAGGGCGACGAAGAACCGACGCCGAAAAGCAAAGACCGTGAACGATGAAAGGAATTGATGAAAATGGCGGTTGATTATAACGATCTGCTCTATGAAAAGGCGCAGAAAGAATACGATGATCTGATTGCCGAACTGAAAGAATTGCCGAGTGAACAGGTCATCGAGAGAGCTTATGAGAAAGTCATAAAGGAAAACATTCTTTGCATTTTGGAGGAAAGTCAGCGTGATCAGAAAGAAGCAAAAGCCTTGTATCTTGAAAAGTATCCGCTTGACAGAGCGTATCAGGACTGGCTCAAATCGGATGTATCCGAGACAGCTATGCTGCGTGACTCGATTGACGATACTGCCAAAGATGTTGTAAAAGAACGCAAAGAAAAACAGCGTGAAAGCAGGTGAAGCAAATGCCGTATATTGCGCCGGAGGTTATTACGGAAGCAAGGCGGATGGACTTACTCACTTACTTGAGAGCCTATGAGCCGAATGAGCTTGTGCGCTTTTCCGGTAACACCTACACTACTCGTACCCACGACAGCTTGAAGATTTCCAACGGCAAATGGATGTGGTGGTCAAGAGGTATCGGGGGCAATTCTGCCCTCGATTACCTTGTAAAGGTCAAAGGTCTTTCCTTTCTTGAAGCCGTAGAAACGATTATGGGCTGCAAGGTTGCACTTCCGACCGATTACTGCACTCCAAAAAAAGAAACGCCAAAAGAACTCAACCTGCCCCCTAAAAGTGCTTCTACAGATAGGATTACAGAGTATCTTTTCGGCAGAGGTATCGACTATGAAATCATCACTCACTGTTTAAAAAAGGGGCTGATTTTTGAGAGCCTGCCCTATCACAATGTAGTATTTGTCGGCAAGGACGAGAAAGGAACGCCACGCTATGCCGCCTACCGAGCCACCAATAATTCAAGACTTATGGGTGACGCATCGGGGAGCGACAAGCACTATTCTTTCCGCCTTGAAGGCTCAAACAATTCAGAAGTCCACCTGTACGAATGTGCGATTGACGCTCTTTCCTATGCGACCTTAATGAAGATGAACGGAGATGATTGGAGAAAAGAAAACCTTGTTTCCCTTGCCGGTGTTTATGCACCGAGAACAAAAATCGAAGAAAGCAAAGTCCCTGCGGCGGTGGAAGGATTTTTGAAAAACCACCCCGATATTAAGCGGATAGTGCTTCACTTCGATAATGATATTGTCGGCAGGAAAGCTACCCATGCGCTGAAAATTATCCTGCCCGACAGATACGAAGTCATTGACAGTCCACCGAAGCTCGGCAAGGATTTCAATGACTTTCTTTGTATGCAAACAGGAATTTACAAATCAAAGCAAAGGAGTTTTGAAAGATGAATATACGAATTTATCAGATCAATATGAAACGTGATACCGACCGATTAGCCTTTATGGGTTCAGAGCTTTTAGAGAAGAATTTAGGCAGCTTTGCTGTCGATTCTAAAATCTACGACAAGGTTTATGAGGGCGAGGTCAGCTGCGAAAGTCTCGAAGATGTGTATCAGATGTTTAATCTGAACTGCCCCGAAGGTTACAAAGACCGTTCTCTTTCGGTGTCAGATGTGGTTGAGGTTATGGACTACGACACGCACACCCACGTTTTTTATTTCTGCGACAGCGTCGGTTTTAAGCCTGTAGATTTTGATCCGAAGGACTGTCATCTCGGCAGGACTTTTACGGATACGGAAAAGAAAAATATGATTTCCGTTCTGCTTGTTGAGCCGAACAAGTACCCGAAGATGATTGAAATTGAGGACAGCCTTGAAGCAATGCAGAAGATAGTCGGCGGTGATATTGAAGAATATATGCCCTTTGAGGACGAGGTCGCAATCATCTGCAATGACGAGGGAAAGCTTGCCGGACTGCCGCTCAATCGGGCAATTTATGCCGAGCCGGAAACGCTAGAAATGAGCTATCAGGAAATGACACAGCGCTTTCGAGAAGCCGAAAACAATCATAAGGAATACCTCACCGGATATATAGTTTTCACCGAGGACAGCTTTGATAAACCGTACAGTGAGGAGTCCCGCACCTACATTATAACATCAGACAACAAAGCATTTCAGCCGGGAATGGGCGGCTATTCCATCATCGGCTCGTGCCTTGACGGTACCGACCTCTGCATTCGTCTTGACAGGTATATGTCAGCTGAACACGGAGGAAAGGACGGCTGGAAAATTGAAAAGTGCTATATGAAAGAAAGCTCCCGTGAGATAATAGATATTATCGCGGGAACTTTTTTTATCGCTTACGCACCCATAGATTCAGAAAATTTTCAGAGCCTGCCCAAAGAGCTTGAAGAAAAATACTGCGGAAAATTTAAGTTTCCCGAGCGCTTTGCAAAGGCAAATGATGAGATAATTGCCATACCGTTCAGACCTGCGAGGACGGAAAAAGAACGCTGATTAAAGGCAACCCGAATGGTATGTATCGACATAGCAAGCAGACTGTTTTTACTCCTATCGGGCAAAAACAGTAAATCGCTTGTCAGGGGTTGCCCCTGATACCCCGAATAAGGAAGGAGTTTAAAATGTCAGAATTTATTTTCTTTATGGTCGGTCTTTTGCTCGGCGGCTGTGTAAGCACGGTTCTGCTATGCTGCCTGCAAATCAACCGACTTTCCAAACACGAATATACGAAAAAGGAGAGCGAAGCAAATGAAAAGAAGAACAGTTAAAAAGCAGTTCTGGCTTTCCCGTGATGAAGCACAGGACTTAGCAAAGAAAGCAAAGAAAACTTGTCTTACCGAAGCCGCATTTGTGAGATTGCTCGTGCGCGGGTATGAGCCAAAGGAAAAACCCGACGAGCGTTTCTATGACACAATGCGAAATTTATCAGCTATCGGCAACAACATAAATCAGCTTGCCGCCAAAGCGCACACACTTGGATTTATCGATGTGCCTATGCTGAAAAACGAAGCCGAGCGCTGGCATAAGTTTCAGGCGGATGTGGAACGGCAGTTTCTCCGTCCCGAAAAGAGCGGAATGAAATGGCAGTAAGCAAGATATGGAAAGTGACAGCCCGCCTTAATCATGTGATTGACTATGCAACCAATCCTGAAAAGACGGAGGTGAGAGAATTCACGCCGGAGCAGTATCAGGCGCTTGCCGATGTACTCCGGTATGCAAAGGACGAAGAAAAGACCGAGCGTGAGTTATATGTGGGCAGTATCAACTGTAATGCTTCGACTGCCCGTGACCAGTTCGTAACGGTCAAGGAGCAGTTCGACAAGACGGACGGCATACAAGCATATCACGGGTATCTGAGCTTTAAGGACGAGCCAAATATAACTCCCGAACTGGCACAGCAAATAGGAACAGAATTTGCCAAGCGTGTGTGGGGCGACAGATTTCAGGTTGTAGTTACTACCCACCTGAACACCAAGCACCTGCACTGCCATTTTGTTGTAAACTCGGTTTCGTTTGTTGACGGAAAGCGGCTGCAAAACAATGAGAAGCATTGGCGGTACTTCCGTCATATCGCAGACGAACTATGCAGAGAACACCAGCTCGACGTGATTGAAAACCCGAAGCGTGGCACAGGCAAAAACTACTATGCCAGGAAGCTCCACGAAGCAGGGATGCCCAACTATGTGGACTCTGCAAAAGCTGTGATTGATGAAGCGATTTCAAAGAGCAACAGTTATGCAGATTTCAAATATATTCTCCGTCAGATGGGGGCGTCCTTTGACGATTCCCAGAACCACAAGTATCAGGTACTAAGGGTAAAGGGATACCAAAAGAATATCCGACTGACAAGGCTCGGTGATGACTATTCCCTCGACCGCATAAAGGAGCGTATCTATGAAAACCGGAACAGGGTTAAGTTAGGGCCGTTCCAAAAAGGCTATTACTACCGCCCAAAGCAATATGTCCTGTTGACACGGGAGCATAAGATACGAAAGGTCGGCGGGCTGTATGGACTGTACCTTCATTACTGCTATAAGCTCGGCTATTTGCCGAAGTACCAAAAACAAAATCCGGCTCGGCTCCATTATCTTCTCCGTGAAGATCTGATGAAGCTCGACCAAATAACCGCACAGGTAAGGCTGCTCGGCAGAGAACACATCTCTACCTCCGAGCAGCTTTTCTCATATAAGTCAAAGGTGGAGGACGAAATCAAAACCCTTACTGCCGACAGAACACATCTCCGAAACGAAATACGAAAAGTAAATATTGATGATGATTTGCTGTCCGGCAAAAAGCAACAGATTTCAGCCTTATCCGAAAGGCTCAAAGAACTTCGCAAGGAAGTTCGACTATGCGACGGTATCGCTGGGCGCTCCGGCGTTATGCGGGAGAACTTAAATGCGGTGCTTGCAGATGAAGAAAAAATCAAGAGCAACAGAAAGGAGAACCGTGATTATGAACACAGGCGGTGACGCAGCGGAACAGGTTGTCAGGCTCTCGCTTGAAGGCTTTGAAGTAGCTGCAAAACTAACGGGAACGGCGGCGAAGGAGCTGACCGTTCTTCTTGTTTCTGTGCTGAAGCAGGAACAGAAAACCAAAGGCAAAGCACGCCTTACCAATATGCTCAAATCGGGAAAGGAACTCAAGGTTTTTTTCGTTCCGAATAAAGACCTGAAGAAGTTTACCGAACAGGCAAAGAAGTACGGTGTGCTTTACTGTGTGCTGAGGGACAAATACAGCAAGGACGATAACGCTCCGGTGGATATTATCGCCCGTGCGGAGGACGCTTCTAAAATTCAGCGTATCTTCGACCGCTTTGAACTCGGAAATGTTGACAAGGGTTCCATCGTTGCCAATGCGGAAAAGAGTATTGCCCAGCGTGAGGAGCTTGCAAACGAAGTGCCGACCAAATCAAAGGGAGAAAGAATTGTGGAGGAAGCAATGGGAAAGCCCATTCAGAAGGACGGGGCATCTCACGAAAACCCCACGGTCGCCAAGACGGACAAAAACCCTCCGTCAAGGCAAAGCTCCGCCGAGGTCGATGGTAAATCTGATAAGGGTATTTCCAAATCAGCCGAAGAAAAGCCTTCCGTCCGTGAAAAGCTCGAACGGTATAAGGCACAGGCGAAAACGGAAAAAGAAGCGGACCGCACCGACCTTGATAAATCGGGAGAGAAACCCAAGTCCCAAAACCGCACCAATCAGACCACCCATCAGCAACCAAAGAAAAAGAAAAACAGAAATAAAAACAAAGCGAGGTAATCTACAATGACTAATAATTTCAAACCGAATAAGGGCGGCTACAGACAGCCGCAGCTTTCCCCCGAAGAATGGAAAGCAAAGAAGCAGGCAGAAAAGGACGCCGTTTATCAGATGATTGACGATACGGCGACCGCAATCGTTCAGGACGGCGAAAAGTTCAGAGGCTTTCTTGATACACAGGCAAGGCTCGACCGCTATTCCGCCGCAAACGCTCTGCTCATTTATAACCAGTACCCCAAAGCCACCCAGCTTAAAGACTTCGGTGACTGGGCGGAGGAAAAGGTATCTATCAATAAGGGTGCAAAGAGTATCTCCATTCTGGAACCTGTTGAGTACACAAAGGCGGACGGAACACCGGGCGTTTCCTACAATGTCAAAAAGGTCTTTGATGTATCGCAGACCAAAGGCAGACAGACTCCGGCTCCTACCGTCAACCGTGATCCGCAGGCTCTCGTTGCCGTGATGATTGACACATCTCCGGTTATCGTGGAGGTAGCACCCGAACTTCCGCATCCGCAGATGGGAGCCTTTTATGATAATGAGAAGCAGACGCTTTTTGTCAAGAAAGATATTAGCGACAGCGTTGCTCTCTGCCAGTGCGTAGCGCAGGAACTCGGCCACGCACAGCTTTCTATCGACAGCGACTCTTACAGTCGCAAGGATATGGGCTTTCAGGCAATGTGCGTCGGCTATATGCTCTGCAAAAAGTACGGCGTGGACACCAAAAACTTTGCTATCAACCGTATCCCGGAGGAATGGAAGAACAAAGAGCCGAAGGAAATCCGTGCGGAGCTTTCCAAAACCCGCACGGCTATGAATGAAATCCATTCCCGTGTATCCGAGGAGATGTACCGCCAAAAGCAGGAACGCTCCAAAGACCGTGACAGCAGATAACGGAGGTAAAGAGAAATGAGAGAACGCCAGCACTTTGTCGCTTTGGACGAATATGAACACGGTATCGTGATTGACTCCCTCAATGAGAAGCGCAACGACCTTCGCAGCGAGGGCAAGTCTACCGACGCCGTTGATGAACTGATCGTAAAGGTCGGTCACGCCCCGCAAAAGAAGTTCAAGGTGATAGAAAAGGAAAAATGCAGGGATGAAGCAAGATGATAAGCAGTCTGCTGTCATTCTTTCCGTAATCGGCATACTTCCCGTAGTCTGGCTTGCGTTGTTGATTGCACCGTCCGTTAAAGGCGGCTTGCCGGAGATACTTCCGAAGTTGATGACAGTATTTAATAATCCGTTCCAAATAGAGCTTTGCGAGGACAGCCTGAAAACTGTCCTCGTTTTGCTTTTGTGCTACGGCTTCGGTATCGGCATTTATTTCTCAACACGCAGGAATTACAGACGCCGGGAGGAACACGGCTCTGCTAAATGGGGCGATGCACGAGCTGTCAATAAGAAATACTGCCAAACGCCCAAAAGTGAAAATAAGTTGATGACTCAGAATGTGAGCATCGGACTTAACGCCAAAAAGCACAGGCGCAATCTTAACACCCTTGTGTGTGGCGGATCGGGCGCAGGCAAAACCCGATTTTATTGCAAGCCGAATCTGATGCAGGCTAACACCTCGTTTGTGATACTCGACCCGAAAGGCGAAATTGTCCGGGATGTCGGAAAACTGCTTGAAGCAAAGGGGTATGAGATTAAAGTTCTTGACCTTATCTCTATGGAAAAGAGCCATTGTTACAACCCCTTTGTCTATTTGCACAGCGACAACGATATTCAAAGACTGGTAACCAACCTTTTTAAGAGTACCACGCCGAAGGGTTCTCAAAGCAACGATCCCTTTTGGGACACGGCAGCATCAATGCTTCTGCTTGCACTTGTATTCTATCTTCATTACGAAGCACCCGAAGATGAACAGAACTTTACAATGGTAATGGAAATGCTCAGAGCCGGCACCATTGAAGACGAGGAAGAACCGAGACCCTCGCCCCTTGATAATCTCTTTTCCGAACTGGAATATGAGAACCCCGACCATATCGCACTCAAGTATTATCATTCCTACCATTCAGGCTCGGCAAAGACGCTGAAATCCATTCAGATTACCCTTGCCGCCCGTTTGGAGAAATTCAACCTTGAAAGCCTTGTTTCACTCACCTCAACCGATGAGCTGGAGCTTGAAACTCTCGGTGAAAGGAAAACGGCACTATTTGCCCTGATACCTGATAACGATACGAGCTTTAACTTTTTGGTATCTATCCTTTACACACAGCTTTTTCAGCAGTTGTTTTATTCCGCCGACCATATTCACGGCGGCAGCTTGCCTAACCCTGTCCATTTTCTGATGGACGAGTTTGCCAATGTTAGCTTGCCTGATGACTTTGACAAGATACTTTCCGTTATGCGTTCTCGCTCGGTATCTGTCAGTATTATATTGCAGAACTTGGCACAGCTCAAAGCACTGTTCGAGAAGCAGTGGGAAAGCATCGTGGGTAACTGCGACGAGTTTTTGTATCTAGGCGGTAACGAACAGTCAACACACAAATATGTGAGCGAGCTGCTCGGTAAATCCACGATTGATACCAACACCTATGGCAAAAGCGAAGGTCGAAGCGGCAGTTATTCCACTAACTACCAACTCAGCGGTCGAGAGCTGCTAACCCCGGACGAGGTTCGTATGTTTGATAACCGTTACGCAATTCTCTTTATCCGTGGTGAGCGTCCGGTGCTTGATTTGAAATACGATATACTAAAACACACGAATGTGGCGCTGACCGCAGACGGAAAAGCCGGCGTTTACGAACACGGCGAAGTGAAGTCCGATGTCGCTGCCATCGAGCTTCTGAGCTTTGATAAATACAAGGCTCCCGAAACACAGACAGCAGAAACAAATTATGAGCTCCTCTCTGATGAGGACTTTGAAACCTAGTAAATTTATGGAGGAAAACACAATGAACATTATTAAGAAAAACAATAACAAGGAAACGAGAAAACTGTCCATGACCGGAAAAGTCAGAAAGGGATTCCGTACTTACTGTGCCGCAGTAATCGCAATAGCGTTTGCTGTGTGCATATCGGTAACCGCTTTCGCAGAAGGCGATAGTCCGCTTAATGTAATCAGCAATCTGTCGGACTTTATTTTCGGACTTATCCGTGCGATAGGTCTTATCCTGCTCGGCTTCGGCATAGTTCAGATTGGTCTTTCGCTTAAATCGCACGATCCGTCTCAGAGAGCTAACGGTTTCCTGACCCTTGCAGGCGGAGTAATAATCACCTTTGCAAAGGAAATCCTTGACCTTATCACAGGATGAAATAAGCAGCATAAACGGGGCGTATCCGTTTCGTGTGCGCCCCGAAAATATATTGAGGCAATACCTCAATAGGAAAGGATGGTTATATAAATGAGTGATAACTGGGTTGTGCAAAATCTTGTCGTTGCTCTTGGTGTATGGAATCAGAAGCTTACCGAAATATGGTCGCTTATCACCGCTTCTCCGCAGGACTTTAAAGGCGGCGATATATGGAACGTGATAGTTGCCATATACGGTGCGGTTCAGGCTATCGGCTTTGCCCTGCTCGTCTTGTTTTTCGTTACGGGTGTGGTGAAAACCTGCGGCTCGTTTTCCAATGTGAAAAAGCCGGAGCACGCACTGAAGCTATTCATAAGGTTCGCCCTCGCCAAAGGAGTGATAACCTACGGAATGGAGCTTATGCTCGCTCTGTTTGACATTGTTCAGGGTACGATTTCTGTGATTATGAATTCAGCCGGATTTTCTTCGGCGGATATGACTACGCTCCCCGATGGTATGGTATCGACAATCGAAAGCTGTAACTTTTTTGAAAGCATACCGATCTGGGCGGTAACCCTTATCGGCGGCTTTTTTATCACGGTTTTGTCCTTTATTATGATTATGAGCGTTTACGGCCGCTTCTTTAAGCTGTATATGTACACGGCGCTTGCCCCTATCCCCCTTTCGGCTTTTGCAGGCGAACCGACGCAGAATATCGGCAAGTCATTTTTAAAGAGCTACTGTGCCGTTTTGCTTGAAGGCGCGGTAATCGTGCTTGCCTGTATCATCTTCTCGGTGTTCGCTTCATCACCGCCGGATATTAACGAGAGTGCCACCGCAATAAATCAGGTGTGGTCGTATATAAGCGAGATTGTCTTTAATATGCTTGTGCTTGTAGGCTCGGTTAAAATGAGCGACCGCGTGATAAAGGAAATGATGGGTTTGTAATTAAAACTTAGGGTAAAATGCACCTAAGTTTCAAGTGAGTTTGATTTATTTTTAAAAATCTTCAATTTTGCTGTTGTATTTTACGAAGAATTATGCTACAATATATACAGCAGAAAGGTAGGTGTAGATATTATGCCGAATATTAAACCCGTATCCGATTTGAGAAACTATACCGAGGTACTGCGTGACATTTCAGTAGGAGAGCCTGTGTTTCTTACCAAAAACGGCAGAGGAAGATATGCTATTGTCGATATTGAGGAATACGAAAAGACAAAAGCGACCTTGAAGCTGATGGGCGAATTATCCAAAGGCGAGCTTTCGGGAAAGGAAAAAGGCTGGACTGAGCTTGCAGAGGTAGAAAAAATGCTGGGTATCACAAATGACTGAGATAAAATTTTCGCCGGAAGCAATTGCCGATTTACAAAACACGAAAGCGTATATTGCCGATGAGCTTTGCAACGAGCAGGCCGCCGTCCGTACGATTGAAAAAATTTTAAAGCGTATTCGTATGCTCAAAGATTTTCCCGAACTCGGCGCACCGCTGTCATCTATCGTAAATCTCGATACCGACTACCGTTTTCTTGTCTGCGGAAACTACACGGCATTTTACCGTGTGGAAAATGATACGGTATATATTTTGCGTGTGCTGTACGGCAGACGGGATTTTATGCGGATTCTGTTCGGGACACCGCAAGACAAAAACTAAACATTTCACAAAAATCGTCATCTGAAAAGGATGGCGATTTTTTATATCTGAAAGGAGAATTTATTTTGGAAGTAAAAATAAACAGAGAAATCCGCAACTACACAGAGTCTATGTTCTTTGGGCTGTCGCTTCGGCAGTTCATTTTTTCTGCCCTTGCTTGTGCTGTTGCGGTGGTCATATATTTTCTGCTGAGCACGTATGTCGGCACCGAGACCGTTTCGTGGATGTGCATTTTAGCTGCCTCCCCTTTCGCGGCGCTCGGCTTTGTTAAGTACAACGGAATGACCGCAGAAAAATTTCTGTGGACGTGGATTAAGAGCGAGTTTCTTATACCGAAAAAGCTCGTGTTCCGTCCAACAAACGCCTACCTTGAGCTGATGAAGCCGGGTATCGAACAGAAAAACAAGGAGGCGCTTAAAACACATGATTAAGACACTTGCAAAACTATTTAAACAGGAAAAGGAGAAGTTCGTAGTGCCAAAGGGCGTACAGGACGTCATTCCTATCAAGGCTATCTATGACGACGGTATTTTCAAGGTCGGGAAAGATAAATTCTCCAAGACCTTTAAGTTTACGGATATTAACTATGCGGTAGCAAGCCGTGAGGACAAGGAAGCAATGTTCCTTGAATACTCCGAGCTGCTCAACTCGTTTGACAGCGGAGCGACAACCAAAATCACAATCAATAACCGCCGGCTTAACCGCATTGATTTTGAGGAAACCATTCTTCTTCCGCTTAAAAGCGACGAACTTGATGTCTACCGCGAGGAGTACAATAAAATGTTGCTCGAAAAGGCGACCGGAGCCAATGCCATCGTGCAGGACAAGTATATTACTATTTCGGTCAGCAAGAAAAATGTTGAGGAAGCAAGAAGCTATTTTGCCCGCGTCGGCGCAGACCTGATTGCCCACTTCGGCAGGCTCGGAAGTAAATGCACCGAGCTTGAAACCGATGAACGCCTGAGAGTTTTCCACGACTTTTATCGGGTCGGTGAGGAAAGCTCTTTTCATTTTGATATTAAGAAAACCCGCAGGAAGGGGCACGATTTCAAGGACTATATCTGCCCCGACTCGATGGAGTTTGAAAAGGACTATTTGAAAATCGGCGACCGCTACGCAAGAGTGCTTTTCCTGCGCGAGTATGCGTCGTTTATCAAGGACGATATGGTGGCAGAGCTTACTGACCTTAACCGCAATCTGATGATGTCGATTGATGTTATTCCTGTTCCCACCGACGAGGCGGTGCGTGAAGCGGAGAGCAGACTGCTCGGTGTGGAGACGAACATCACAAACTGGCAGAGGAAGCAAAATCAGAACAACAATTTTTCCGCCGCCGTGCCTTACGATATGGAACAGCAGCGCAAGGAGATGAAGGAGTTTCTTGACGACCTGACTACAAGAGACCAGCGTATGATGTTTGCTGTGATTACCTTTGTGCATACGGCAGATAGCAAAGCACAGCTCGACCAGGACACCGAGGCGCTGCTTACCGTAGCAAGAAAGCACCTTTGCCAGTTTGGTGTGCTGAAATTTCAGCAGCTTGACGGACTTAATACGGTTATGCCATTCGGCATACGAAAGATTGATACGTTCCGCACTCTTACCACCGAGTCGTTGGCGGTGTTTATTCCGTTCCGTGTTCAGGACATCTACCACGAAAACGGGATTTACTACGGGCAGAATGTAATCAGCAAGAATATGATTATCGCCGACCGCAGGTTGCTCCTGAACGGAAATGCGTTTATCTTAGGCGTGTCGGGCGGTGGTAAGTCCTTTGCGGCAAAGGGAGAGATAATCAATCAGATTCTAGCATCAGAAGCTGATGTAATCATCATAGACCCGGAGCGGGAGTATTCAGCACTTGTGAAAGCGCTGGGCGGCGAGATTATCAATATCTCGGCTACTTCAAAAAGCCATATCAACGCTATGGATATGAACAAGGAATACGGTGACGGTGTGAACCCCGTCATATTAAAATCCGAGTTCATTATGTCGCTGTGCGAACAGCTTATCGGAGGTGAGAACCTCGGCGCAAAGCAGAAGTCGATTATCGACCGCTGTACCGCAAGCGTTTACCGCGTATATCAGCAGAGCGGCTACACGGGTACGGTTCCGACACTTCGGGACTTCCGTGAGGAGCTTCTCAGGCAGGACGAGCCGGAGGCACGAGAGATTGCACTTGCGATTGAGCTGTTCACAAACGGCTCGCTCAACACCTTTGCAAAGCCGACCAATGTGGACACGGATAACCGCCTTATCTGCTACGATATTCTCGACCTCGGCAAGCAGCTTATGCCTATCGGTATGCTTGTTGTACTCGACAGCATTTTGAACCGTATCACGCAGAACAGGGCGAAGGGCAAGAACACCTATATCTTTATTGATGAGCTTTACTTGCTTTTCCGGCATGAATACAGTGCAAACTTCCTCTTTACCCTTTGGAAGCGAGTAAGAAAGTACGGCGCTTATGCTACCGGTATTACGCAGAATGTGGATGACCTGTTGCAGAGTCATACGGCGAGAACGATGCTTGCAAACTCCGAATTTATCATAATGTTGAGCCAGGCTTCGACCGACAGAATGAGACTGTCGGAGCTGCTTAACATATCCGACCGTCAGATGTCGTATATAACCGATGTCGAAGCAGGACACGGACTGATAAAGGTGGGCAGCTCGCTCGTGCCTTTTGCAAACAAGTTCCCGAAGAATACGAAGCTGTATAAGCTGATGACTACAAAGCCGGGAGAGAGCGTTTAGCTCTCTCCTTGCTGATTTAAGGAGTGAGCATAATGGCAGATATTAAAACAAGAGACAGGGTCAGAGGTACGATTAAAACCATCGATAAAGCCTATGTTGCGGGACAGCGCATGAAACGTGCATATATTTCCACAAAGGATAAAGCCGAACACAGCACATATTCTGACGAAAACTCGGCTGATGAATATGCTTCGGACAGATTTGAGCAAGGAGTTGATACCGCTGTCCATGAAAGCGTCCACCTGATTGACAGAGCCGGACGGAAAGGCATTGATGCCACAAAGGAAAGTATACACAAGGCGAATGACGCTGTTCATAATTTCAAGGTAAAACAGAGTGAAAACGCTTTGTATACGCAGACGCAGAGCATAGGCAAAACGGTAAGGACTGCCGAAAAATCTGCCGAGAAAACCATAAAGCAGTCCGCTCGTTCAACCGGAAATAAGACGATTAAAACGGTCGGAAAAGGCTCGGCAAATGCAGTTCAGAAGTCAGTCAAAACCGCCGAGCAAACCGCAAAGACCGCAATAAAAACCTCACAGCAAGCGGCTAAAGCGGCACAGCAAACCGCGAAGGCTGCCGCAAAAGCTACACAGAAAGCCGCACAAATTGCCAAAGCAACGGCAAAGGCAGCTGCGGAATCTGCAAAGGTTACGGTAAAAGCCATCGTCACAGCTACAAAGGCGGTAATCGCAGGCATAAAAGCCCTTGCCGCCGCTATAGCGGCGGGAGGGTGGATTGCAGTATTGATAATTCTCATCGTTTGCTTGTTAGCACTGATCCTCAGCTCGGTGTTCGGTATCTTCTTTGCGGGTGAGGATAAAAGTACCGGAATGTCAATACAGACCGTCATACAGGAAATAGACACGGAGTATGAAAACAGGTTGTCCGAAATAAAGGATAACAACACCTATGATGTTGTTGAAATAAGCGGAAGCAAGACGGAGTGGAAAGAGGTACTCACCGTGTATTCAGTTAAAGTCAATACTGATTCTGACAACCCGCAGGAGGTTGTCACTATGGACGAGGGAAAAAGGCAGCTTCTCAAAGATATTTTTTGGGAGATGAACAGCATATCCTCTCGGACGGAAAGCAAAGAGGAAACGGTTGTGACTGAAAGCGATGACGGGAATGAGAATGTGGTGAGGACGGAAACTACTGTGACGAAAACATATTTGTATATCACTGTGGCACATAAGACGGCCGATGAAATGGCAGAGGAGTATGGGTTCAGTGAGGAGCAGAGGGAGATGATTGAGGTGCTTTTGAGGGAGGAGAATGGGGATTTGTGGGAGGGGGTGGGAGGAATGAGGTAAAACGATTTATTTATGCGTCTGGTTGAAATAAGAAAAAGGCTAATAGTAAAAACATAACATTTGACTGCACATAGTTTTAGCTTTTTGCGCAACTAAAATATGTAGTAAGGCTTCTATTGTTATTCTACACTTGCTTTTTGACTTATTGACATAATTTATCTAATATGTTAAACTGTAATTAAATTTTAGCGAGTTAGAAATAGGAGCACTATTTATTGATACACCGAAAGTGTTTGAAAGTGAATATAAATTCTGCTTGATTTTATAGGAGCATGAGTCTATTAAGAGTAGCGCGCTTGTTAATCTTCGCAAAGTACAGCTTAGAAGGAAACCTACCACTACATACCGTTATTAAACGCTTAGCTGAGCATGGACTGCTGCAATACAAAAATACTATAGTAACTTCTTTTGTTAGTAAGACCCAAACTCAAACTTCCGCAATAAATGAAATGATAGAGAAAAATTTCAAGGTTCTTTGTCTACATTCGTTGCAGCTTTTACAAAATATCAAAAGATATCTGATGTAGAACTCAATGAAATCCAACAAATAATCAACCGATTTTGGAAAGGAAAATAACTATGAAAAAAACATATATAAAAGAACTTGCAACTGCGTTGTCATCTAATCATGCAGCACTAATGGTAGGCGCTGGCTTTTCTAAAAACGCTGAGAAACTTTCCGCAACAGATAAAATTTTTTTGAGTTGGAACGAGCTCTCAGATGAGTTTTTTAGTTTGATATACGGTGATGCTAATAACAAAAAAACGTATTGTAGTTCTTTGCGATTGGCACAAGAGGTGGAGACTGTTTTAGGTCGTCCAAAACTTGAAACAATACTAAAAGAAGCGATTCCAGATCTTGATTACGGACCTTCTGAGTTGCATAAAAATCTTATGGAACTCCCGTGGGTAGATGTGTTTACAACGAATTACGATACTTTACTTGAGCGTGCCGCAGATACCGTAACATCGCGCAGATATAATGTTGTGGTATCTCAAGAAGATTTAATAAATAGCAATGATGCTCCGAGGATTATAAAGTTGCATGGATCATTTCCGTCTAATAGACCATTTATAATTACTGAAGAAGATTATAGAACATACCCTTATAAATTTGCAGCATTTGTAAATACAGTACAGCAAGCATTACTCGAAAATGTATTTTGCATGGTAGGTTTTTCTTGTGAGGATTCCAATTTTGTTAAATGGATAGGATGGATACATGATAATTTAGGAAAAAGCAGTTCTCATAAAATATACATGATATCTGTTATGCATGTTTCCGAAGCAAGAACAAAATTGCTTTCTGAACAGAATATCATTGTTGTGGATTTGGAAGAATTGTATCCGTCTGCAAAATTACCAAATCGAATTCAAAATTTCCTTAATGATATTAAAACAGAAGTGGATCAAAATAATTTCAAAGGCGAGTGGTTTCGTTTTGATAATATCTATAAAAAAATTTCATCAAATATATATTCTGAGACAAATGTTTTACGAGAGCTGAACACATCATATCCTGGATGGATTTTTTTGCCCTGGAAAATGAAAAAAAGAGTAAATCATATCCTCTTGGAACTAGAAAGAAATCACAATTATAATGATGGAAGCGATGAAGAACAAATTTCATACATTTTTGAATATCTGAAATTCATTGATATTGTTGGGAGACCGTTACTTTCGGAAAGAGCAAAGATAATTTTTAAAAAAATTACAAGTCCCGGATTAATTATTGATACAAACGATTATAGACTACAGTATATTCGACTTCAGTTGATGCGTACATTTAGAGAGTTAGCTCAATGGGAGAATTATGAAATATGCAAATCGGGGCTTAGAGAAGATCTATTGTCATATGAGGATAAACAATTCTATTTTGCGTGTGAATGGTGGAAATCTCTTTACAGATTTGATGCTGAAGGATTAACTGAAAAATTAGGTAAATGGACATTATCTAAGGGAGACTTATACTGGCCTCTTATTAAAGCAAGTATGTATGCCATTGTAGGTGATTTCTCAAAGGCCGAAGAAATTCTTTCTCAAAACTTAGTATTGGTAAGACAAAAATTGTTCAAGTCAAACAAGAAGGAGTATCTATCATCTATCGAAGATAGTTGTGTGTCACTCATTAATTTTATACGGCAGCGGAATTTCTCTGAAATACAATTAGAAAAAAGTGTCAACAACGGTGGCCTGTCTTGGTGGGAGGAAAATGATAAGTATTGTCTTTGCATAGATTCCAAGGATAAAGAAGAGAAAAACAGTATAACAACCAATTTCGATTTAACAGATACATATATAACGCATTTGGTTATAGATAATGAAAAAACACTTTACGCATTGGATTATTTGCGTTTTATTGAACAAAGCGGGCATCCATTTAGATTGGGAAATGTAACTAATACAAAAGGATTAGAAGGAACTTTAATAAGATTGGTGCCATACTATCCGCATTGTTGTTTGATGCACACCTTGATTGCTCAAGATGATAAACACCTTGATTTGTTTTTTGGAAGAGTACAATTAGCTGTTATGTCGCAAGAGAACATTGATGAGGTTGTTGATGAATATGTTCAAATCATAAAAGTCTTGCATAAAAATGTTGATCCTTCAAACTTTTTTTCCGCAACTTCTGTTTACGAACACGCTGCGACAATTGTACTAAAAATTGTTGCAAGACTATGCTACAAGTGTTCTGTAGAAAAATTGGATGAGGTATTAAACATTTTGTTGGATATTTGCAGAGGACCGAGCAGAGCGAATTTTAGAGGATTTAAACAAGTATTTACAGGACTGCTTAATGCATATTCAGAAGAACAGTTAAGAGAAAGGGTTAATAAAATCCTTCTGTTCCCAATAACGTCTGATAGGTTGAATGAATATATTGATCCTATTCAGCATGTTTCTTTAAATATTGAAAACCCAAAAACAACATTAGAAGCAGAAATATATGAAAATACCTTATATGAGATCAAGAAGATTTTGGCATCTGGTAGCGAAGAGCAAAAAAGATGCGCTATTAGTCGTCTTGTTATTATGTGCCAATTTTTAGAAGTACATGATAGTGATAAACATATGCTGTGTGAACTATTGGAAAAAAGAAATGTTAAAACAGAAAAAGAATTATTGTATTTTTTGAAAACTGATTGTCAAAAGCAGATGGCAATAGAGATATTCAACAATACGATTGCTTCTTTAAAACAAGATGCAGAAGCTAAAAGCACTTTTACAGAAGGTGCACCAATATTTGGCCATATTTTTGATGTGTTAAATAACATCGATATTACAACCGTCGACTATCTTAAAACGGTAGAAGTTATCAAAAGATTCGTTCAAAAAAATTGCGATTGGGCATCAGAATATGATTACCCTATTATAAAAGACAGAATATATACTAGTTTCCTTTTACTTGTTAGACTGACGATGATGAAAGATAAATTAACCGCAAGTGAGAAACAGATCGTTTCTGATACTTTGTCAATTTTTGAAACGCATTATTCTTCTTCGCTTGCAATAAAACTTATTGAATTCGATTTTATTGAAGATAACGGAAAATATGACGATCAAAAATTGCAAGAAGACTTATGGTTAACACAGAAAAATGACATCCATTTACTTGAAGGATATTATAACATCTTGAAAGCAAGTGATGCTTTCAATAGTAATTTGAAAGTTTCATATGATTTTTGGAATCGACTTTTTAATTTTTCTGTCTACAAATTATGCGGTGGAGTTAATGAATTTCTTTTACCATCTTTGAAATTGTGTTACTCTTTGTTAGAGTTGAATATTCCGACAAAAGATGAAATATCTCTTTTGTTGACTATATTAAAGCGAATGACAAATATAACAACAATATCAGAAGACAAATCCGAAAACGATGCCATATACTGCTTAAAATGTAGGATTTGTGCTTGTAAAATAGCACAAATTCTATATAGAAATGGTATAGAAGGTGAATCAATCATCAGTTGGAAAGAATTAAGTGAAAACAAAAATGAATTTTCTGAGATTAGGAAAATAAATTTTAGTCAATAAGTTTACTAAAAATCGTGGTTCTTGATGTGCTAAAATAAAGTTGTAACGTATCAGAAACTTTCTTAAACCTTGTGTAAACCTTCGGAATGGTGTATAATAAAAATACCATTCCGAAGGAAAATTATGTCAAAGTGCAAAGACAGCCTGGAAGTAATGGCAGCGAAACAGGAAAGAAAAGACAAGCTGAGAGAATTTTTTCGCTGCTTTAAGTTGACGATACGCACGACCTGCAATCGCTTTTCAAGGAGATGGTTGGAGAAGTTCTCGAAAACGGACTTCAAGCGGAACTTGATGACGAGCTGGGTTACAGCAAATATAATTATCGCAACAAAAACACGAAAAACAGTCGCAAACAGGAAGTTTGCATAGTTGCTCCCAAGTGCGGCATGGATGCCGCACATTAAAGGGCGACAGTGGAACGGGTATAGCAGAAAGACTCTCAAAACAAGCGCCTGACCAGTGGAAATAGTAGTTCCGAGGGACAGAAACGGTGACTGTGAGCCTCAGCTGATAAGGAAGAATGAAATCACTCTGAGCGGTGATATAGAAGAAAAATAATCTCCATGTATGCCAAAGGAATGACTACAAATGGCACATCAGCCCATATCGAGGACATATACGGTATTGAGGTCTCAGACAGCTTGGTTAGCCGTATAACGGATAAAACTCTGCCTATCGTCAAGGAGTAGCAGCAGCGCCCTCTTGAGAGCGTATATGCGATAGTTTTTATGGACACAATACACTATCACGTTCACAGTGAGGGCATGATTGTCAAGAAAGCTGTTTACATAGCGATAGACATCGATATGAAAAGGATATTAAGGCTCCAATGGCCGAATTAAAGAAGATTTATGGCGCAGTAGATGAAAAAACCGCGCCATATGAGCTTGAGCAATTCGGTGAGAAATGGGATTCAAAAATACCCGAAAATATCTCAGTCCTGGCGTTCTCAGTGGCCTGAATTATCCACATATTTCAAGTGCCCGCATTCGGTCAGGACGCTGATTAACACCACAAATTCAATAGAAAATTTCAACCGGCAGTTGCAGAAAGTGACGAAGAACAAAGCTGTTTTTCCGAACGATGACGCTCTGCTGAAAATGCTTTATCTAGCACAGTCGGACATAACCCGCAAGTGGACGGTAAGGCGAAGGGGCTGGGGAGAGATACATTCGCAGCTTGAGATTTTCTTTGCTGACCGCCTGAACGTTTAGCAAAAATATCGACTCGCGTCAAGGGTAAAATGAACGGCTGACGCCGCCCTTGACTCTCACTGCCATTTCCGCTATACTGCAATTAAGACGATTAAGCCGAATTGCGGACTAATCGCCTTAGAAAAATTGATTAAATGCCATTCTTTAGAGTTAACACACATTTTGAAGGAGAGCTATGTGAATGGTCTTTTAAAGACTCTAAAGTTCAGTCATAGCGTTTTCTCAAGCGGTAAATCAGTTGACGGCTTACATTGTATCTTCGAGAAGCAGCTGTCACTCCTATTTTTAAAGAATATTCAATTATCACTTGGTGACGGGTGATTCGTGTTACAGTATTAATGGCGAATTTGTTAAACCTCCTGTTGCTTTTATTTCTCTCAACTTAACTGTAACACAGATTTGGCTTTTTCACCACTCTTTTTTTTAACTGTCTCATATCTATTGTAATCCTACACTCGCCTTGAAAATCTGTTCAGCAATGGGCTTGACAGTAAGCTGGCTGATATTACCGACAAGCTCACACGAATGCAGACAGACCTTAATGAAGCCATTGCCGTAAATGGCAAGCCCTTTGAACACGCCGACGAACTTGCCGAAAAGTCTACCCGTCTTAAACAGCTTAACCTTGAGCTAGAGGTCGGAAAGGCTGACGAAGTTATTATGAACGAAAGCGATGACGAGGTACAGAACGCTCATACGAAAACTGAGGAAATCGCATAGACTTCTCCGAAGCCGAAACATTGATGTTCTCCTAATAACCTAACAGATGCGTTGTAAGATTTAATATACAATTATTTTAGGCAATATATCACCTAATGATTTTCAATCAATCATATAGTGATATATAGCCTTGATTTTATATTGGAAAGAATTGTGCAAGCATTTTGTAATGCCTAATATCATTGTTTTTACCTGGCGGACTCCATGCCCCTGCAAGACTTAATACTGCATATCCATCATCTAATGGGTACATACCATCGCCTTTTTGTTTATACTCAAGATACAGACATATGTCACTAACGCTAAAGCGAGAATAGTTAATGTTATTGATGATACAATTAAAATACACCTTAGTTTTGTTACTATAATCGTTCTCGTAAGTGTTCACAGCGATATATGGCTGGCTTACCTTAACCAAAAGTAAGGAACTGCCATCAAGCTGGTCAGGCGTACAATAATTATCGTATGAGCCAAATACGGGGATTGCTGTATCAAGCGGATGAAGCTGCAAAATTTCATTTATTGTATACTTTCTTACAAACTGCCAAAACGATTTTCTATTATACAACCAGTTTTCACTTTGCGCATTGGTTGGTAATGTACTAATTAAATCTACCTTTACACAGTCGAGTACCTCGACAGGTCTATCTTCGTAATATCTAGCGTCTTCTTTTGGAACAGCACCTTCGGTGTTAAAATCATCTGTTACAAGTCTTATCCACTCACCATTTCTAACATTTATTCCTGCAATACAGTAACCGCCACGCTTAAAACTTTTGGTTAATACTATGAAATCAACTAACATATTTTACCTCTAGTATTACAAATGAATAATATTGATTTTCGGAAACGCTTCTTTGAACAAATCTGCGACAAGTCGCCTATGGCAATTTGTTGGTACCGGCTCGCTACACAGAAGACATATATTTGGGGACAGCGAATAATTATCTCGGATATGGTCTTTAATATGCCTTTTATTCATAGTATCTGAAAAGTCCTCAACATACTCGTTCCAACTAATTTCTTTCTTTTTATACTTAGAAAGTGTTAAATCTGTGGGTGCAAACATCACATCGTGCTTATAATCAATCTTGCAGATTGAAGCAAGAAAGAACACGATATCTGGATACTTTGAGAATGATGCCAATTGCGACGTATTATTTAATCGCACATCAACCACCAATGAAATGTCATTGTTCCTTAGAAGCGTGAAAAACTCTTCCGCCGTTTTTTTTGTAAATCCAATTGTGTAAACTTTATCCATCGAATTCCTCCTCATCTTGATCTAACTTATAGCCAATTCTTTTATTTTGTTGGATATAGCTTTCAGAAACCATCTCGTCCCACGTCAGTGGTGAACCAAAAAGAGAAAGTTGATCACGGTCGGGAAAATACATATCTACCAACCTGTTTTCAATATCCAGCTGCGTACAAATACTTCCATCAGCCAAAATATGCTTTGCCAAAATACCGCGTTCATTGAATTCTCTTGCCACCATTATTGTCCGATGGCAGGAAATAGGATCTTTTTCAGAACACATCAATGCAAATCGAAATCCAGAAGGCATTGCAGAAATAAGTCTGTTCATTCCTTCCTGAAAGCGTTCCGACTTAGCAAATAATTTGAAATCAAGGTATCCGTTCGGATAATATTTACGTTCAGTTTGCCTTGCACCAAATTCATATTTATAGTTACGGTATGCAATATCCATTTTTTTTAACGAAGCTGAAAGTTCCTGTTTGTTGTAATCAGTATAGTACTTAGAAACCGGTGTGCTTCTAACATCAATAAGTCCATTTATGTTGTAACTTTTAAGCACACAAATAAAATCTTCCAATTTAAACCCTGAGTAGCCTATCGTATATATTTCGCTCATAAAACTTTCCTCTCTGTTTACCGCTTTTGTTTTTGCCAATAAAAAAGATTTTGGTGATCATCATAGAAGAATCAGCCTTCGCACATATGCCACTTTCATTTGAAATTAGCTAATAAACATTAGATGATATTTTAAAATATAAAGTCAACAAGAAGAGACTAACGAATTATGCTTTTAATTCAACATATATCAACAATGCCATATCGTTTTACTAATTTTTTTAATTATATATCAATTTTTGAAAAATGTCAATATAAAAACACATGTTTTTCCTAAAGAGTTTGTTGAGATTTCAAAGAAGTGGACTATGCTTGTTCGGGACTGCAGTTTAGCATACTCACAGTTTGTAATATTCTTTGATGACATATTTGTAGTCGAACGGTTGTTGTGGAAGTTGTCGCCAAACCCCGAGGTTTATCCACCTGAGGAATATCCAGTGAAAACTGCAAAAGTTGCAACATTTCTGCTGCTCTTCACCGTCTTATTCCGCAGCCTGCGTCGAAGCGCTTATCAGCGTTGCCTCGTTAGGCTGCATTTTTAGTTTTTCTGTATTATGGGTATTAAACACATTTACACAATTATTTTTTCGGAACCACAGTTTTGCTGTTCTGCTTCGCTTTTAATATTCAAAAGCTTTACAACCGCTCTATTTCCGAACGGTTTAACAAGCAATTATTTTAAAAATGCTCGCTTAATCCGATAAAGTAAGCCAATATCCCAATGAAAAAAGAATGCATTTTTCATACCATCTTTGTTGGGTTGCTCTAAAATAGAATTATTATCTGCATTTAAGAAATTTTTGGGGCTGACACCTGCGTTTTTTTCACACTTGCGACAACCACTAAAGTTCTTTAAATCGATAAAACTAGTCACGCTTTTGGAAAGTTAAAAAATAGCCAGAACCCGGCAAAACCCATTCAGGTAATTTTATTGTATAATAAATCTCACCTTTAAATTGCTCGGATTCATAACTTTTTAATGAATATACATTGTAAGACGAACAACTTGCTACTACAGGAAAATAGTTTTCGTCTTTTTCTGAAATAACGATTGAAACAGAATAGTTTTTGCATGGAAATCTTAATTGATTCATTTGGAATATATTTTCTATTCTACATTTAAAACTATATTCATGAATCATTTCAATTTCAGTGTCAGTCTGAATATAATCTTTAATGGGTATTGATAGCTTTGCTTGATAACGCCACCGTTCTCCTTCGCCTCTATCGAATATTGAAGATTTTAATTTATCGGTTAAGTTAATCCATTTTTCATTTGCTATTTTAAGTCTGAAGTTTTGATGAACAAGCGATTCAATTTCATCTTTACGGTTAAAGCGCGAGCCGAATGTATAAAAACTATCGGGAGTAACGGTATAATATTTTACATTGACCATAGTGCTGATTTCAACCATTCCCAAGTCATCAGAAGATTTAATAAAGATTTTGCGATTATAATTGTTTAAAAACACAGAGTTATCAATTACATCATGAAGACGACATTCATTTTTACAATAAAATTCTCGGATATAATTCGCAGCTTTTCGGTATTTCGTTTCAAAATATGGATTATAATAAGGGTCAAGCGATGCAGAACTGGATTCTAATATATTTTTCGCAAGGGAAACATCTTTCATGATTTGGTCGTATTTTATCCAACCGACAGGATGCAAATCAAAATATTTATCATCAAATTTATTTAAAATATTCATAATCTTCGTGCGTAAGTCGTCTGTTGAAGAAAAAAATGAACAATTTTCTTTACCTAAAATTTCTTTTTTGAATTTTTTATAATCTTTGTTTGCGCATTCAGGTTTATTAATTGAATAAATGCCATCTACAATTTTTTGGGCAATCATGTTATTATCCATAATAATCACATAAGGTGTTTTATTACATTGACAAGCATAATCATATTCAAGATGCGTGTAACTCTTTTTGTCGGGGTTATTTGTTTTAGGAACACTTCCATATGCACCTCCAAGAATAAGAATACATATGTCGCAATTATCTATCCACTTGTGAATTACATCCATTTGATTTTTATTGTCCGAGCCAAACATTTCCATTCCTGCTGGAATGTGTCCGCTATCTAAAATTGCTTTAATTGCAGCTTGCCTTTCTTCAAGCAAATCATCGTGAGTACTCGAAATAAAAACTTGTAATTTACGTTTTGACATAAAATAATCTCCAATCAAAATTTATTATTTATATTTTAACACATGATATATATCTACTGAATATTCCATGCCTATTTTTCAGCGACTCTATTTCAAAATGCAAAAAAACAAAGATAATTTGCTTTTCCAAAAATAACGTGTCATATATCTCAAGTTTATTCAAACGACTATCAATTACGAGATTTTTTATAGTATCCGTCTTTTTTTTACTCATTTTAGACTTGAAGAATCAGTTTTATATATCAATAGCTATGCGCCTTGATTACGTCATCATTCATTTCATAAATGCACTTTGAATCAGCATAAATGCCGAAAAAATCAAATTCGATTTCATTTGCATCGCAAATACTTACAGTGCTGTTACCTGAAACAAATACGATTTTTTCGCTGTCGCAGTACAAGAAATAATCAGCCTCTCTTTGACTGACCTGTTCGCATTTGTCGCTTACAATTCTGTAGATTTTATTATCGTCCTTACAGCTGATGACAATAGTATCATTCTGAACAATGTACTGAGATACATCAAGCGGACACACCCGGGTAAAGTTCTTGTACAGCTTGTTGTCATTATCAATATAATAAATATCACCGTTTGAAATAAGCGGGTCTGAATAAGAACCATTGACATCAATTTCGGCTCTGCTACCGTTATTTATATCGTATACGATTATTTGCGTTTCATCAAAGAAATAAAGCTTATTGCTGTCAAATCTGAAATCTCTGCTAAGCTTAAAGTTCTCGTCCCATAAAAGGCCGTCCGGTATTTTAATCAGGTCATCAAGACCCAGAAAACCGTTTTTATTAACCGATTTTCCGATAGTGAGCAATGTGCGTTCCGAAAGGTCGTTCAAGTCGATTGCTTTGATTTGATATGTAGAATAATTATCATCGCAGTTTTCCCATACTAAGGCGTACTTGCCGCTTATCTGGACAAGATTTCTGCCGGTGAGAGGCGTCGGGTTAACCGAAAAAATTCTATCGTCCTTTATACTGTAAACCAAATCGGTGTTCGGTATGGCAAAATATTCTCCGTTTTCTGCTGCGGAAAGTCCGTCAGAACATCCGCATATAAGGAAAGGTATTGCTGAAAATACAACAAGCCTTTTTTTGACAGTGATCTTTTTGCCGCTGAATAGAATTATCGAGACGACTGCAAGTATCAGTGCAATCAGCAGCTGTATCAGAAAATTAGTAACAATTTCGTTGTCTGTCAATTCTTTAAATAGAAATTCCGCTTCTTCACCCGCATTCAGTATACTTCCTCTGAAGAATGTTGCGCTCTGCATAAGAGAGACCGAAAACGGGAATCTGATACGCGCTGATATATCCTCTATCAGATACACAGGTATAACTATAAGAGAAATTGCGCCTCCCATAAAGCTCAGCGCGCTCTTGAATATATTTGCGATAAAAGAGCATTTTACAGCAAAGAACACATAACCGGCAGCGTGAAATAAAGCAGAAAGCCCGACAGCCGCAAGCGAAGTCATTTCCCTTGCGGTTGTTTCATAATCCGCACCGCATGATGAAAGCGGCAGGTTTTCAGAGCCGAATTTAAAATCATACACAATAAGGCTGATAAAATCGACTGATAGCGCAGCAAAAGCTACGGTTATTATTAAAGTGATTATTTTTATTTTTGCTAACCGTGCGCCGCCTTTTTTCGCCGTAAGATTATATATCTGCATATTGCTTCTGTACTCGCTGATCCAGACAATGAGATTTGCAAAAACAATAAAAGCCACGATAAGCCAGTTTACATTATCATTGTGAAGAAATACCGCATTTCCGCATGAAAATTCGCCGCTTGAATACTTTATCTGCTTATCTGAAATATTGAAACTCAATGAAAAGAAAGCTGTCAGGACAAAAAGTATCAATAAAGCAATAAGCATTTTATTTTTTATAAATAATTTGTGAATTTCGACTCTTAACATTGTTTCTGCTACTGATTATACCCGTATCCGCGAACGACCTGATTGTCTGCATACATGACAGCATATAACAGCTGCCGCCGATAAAGCCATAACAGCGAAAACGCCGCATAACGCAAGTCCCGGAACGCTGACCGGATTTCCGAACAGATTGATAACGCTGTATGTTTTTGTAAGCTCAGGAAAAATCAGCACACTCACAGGATTGAACAGATTTATATATTCCCCTGCCTCATTTGTCAACAGAGCTTTTAAAAACATTAAAGCTCCGACATATAATACAGACAATCCGAATGTCGGAATGGCCTTTTTGCAAATACGGCAATCAGAGCTACCGAAAATGCTATACACAGCATCCCGATGAGTTTTGCTGCAAAATACAGAATAATATACTGCCATAACGATACCGACAGCGGCGTAGATGAAAAATCGGAAAGTATGTACAAAGGCTGCTCCAGGCCGTCTATTCTCAGCATTATTAAAAATGTTGCCAGATCTATTATAAAAAAGACAGCGCAGATTATAATAGTGAATCCGGCAGCCGCAATGAGCTTTGCTATACCGGATATGCACCCGCCGTTTCTTGATGATTTAAGATATACATCGGTTTCGTTTTCCTTGTCAACGGTAAAAATATGTGATATACCGATTATAAGCAATATGATAATCAGAATATCGGAAAAATTGTATTCAAATAATTTGCTTAACCCCTCGCTGTTTGTTATGCTGTTAAGATTCCGGTTCTGATAAACATCGGCGATTTCGCGGTTTTGCTTTAAATAATAATCGGACATACCGTATTCATCGGACAAGCCGGCTGCTTTTTCCGATATTTCGTCTGTTTGCAAGCTGTATTCCAGCAATCTGTCAAGCTCAATATTCATCTCAATACGCAGCATTGCTTCGCCGTAGGCATATCCGCTGTAATACTTATCGGGATTGTACTGCTTATCATAGTTTCCGCTTTGCACCATCTGCTCGGATATCCGTGCGCCGTATTGTATTTCGGCTATCTTATCCTGCGTGATTTCACCTTTATAATTCAGGTAAAGCTGATATCTGCCTATTTCCATTTTTCCGGCTTCTGTATCGGGGTTATAGATATAGTTACTGCGCGCTATATTGAAGATATTGAGAGCGCACAGCAGCAGAAATATTACCGGCAAAGATTTACGCTCAAAAAGCTTTTTAAATTCATAACAGGAAAGAACAAACACTTTTGTCATTTATCAAGCTCCCTATCGCCAAACTTATATAAAAACAAATCATCTAAATCAGGGGCGGTCTGTATCGCTTTATCAGACGGCTTGTCTTCGCTTATGCACTTAATTTCATATCCGTCTTTATTTGAAATGGTCGTAACATTGAGTGTACTGATATAATCCTGAACATCTTTTTCATTATCTGTTTTAATTGTCCAGACCTTGCCGCTCAATTGACTGCAAAGCTGTTTAGGCGTACCCGTTCCGACGGTTTTACCGTTGTTGAGTAATACTATATCGTTTGCCAGATACTCGATGTCGGATACAATATGTGTTGCTATCAGTATTATTCTGTCTTTGGAAATGCGCGAAATTATATTTCTGAAGCGTATCCTTTCTTTGGGGTCAAGCCCAGCTGTAGGCTCGTCCAGAATAACTATTGCAGGGTTGTTAATCATCGCTGCGGCAATTGCGAGCCTTTGCCTCATTCCTCCTGAATAGGCTCTTACTTTTTTATCCTTGTCGGAAGTAAGATTCACAAATTCCAGTAATTCTTCAATTCGGTTTCTGTCATTTACCGCGTTAAGCGCCGACATATACTCAAGCAATTCATATCCCGTAAAGTTGCCGTAAAACTTAGGATACTGGGGCATAAATCCGATATAATCATAATAATCGGACTTCATTTTTTTAATATCCGTACCGTTGAGAAGGAGCGTTCCGCTGTAGGCTCTCAACACACAGGCTATTATATTGATTAGTGTAGTTTTGCCTGCGCCGTTAGGTCCCAATAAGCCGTAGACGCCATCTGTAAATTCAGCGCTGAAATTGTCCAATGCGATTTTTTTGCCGTACGCCTTTGTAACATTGATAAGCTTTAAACTTGTCATAACGCACCCGCTCATATTTCAATAAGGATAATCTGATTACCGCAAAGCAGATAAGCCTTTGTTTCGTCCTGTGAAAACTTGATATCGAAGCTTTGCGAATTATACTTTTCCTCAAATAACTTATTTCCGCTTGACAGATTATATATTTTTACAACAAACGAGCCTGCGCTGCCGCTGTTGTTTATAAGCGCCAGTAAATTGCCGTTTTCCGAAACATAGGCAAAATGATTATCGTGCATATCCTCGCAGTTAAACGAGGTTATTTTGCTGTCGCCGTATTTGCAGAGCTTCACTGCCATGCCGGTTTGTTCATTAGGGTCAGGCTTATAGCCTTCTGTTATGACAAACATATTTCTCTGTGATGTATAATTAGCTGACAGCGATTCATATTCGTTCAAATAGAATGAAATCAGATTACTGCCGTCGCTTCTGACGGTTGCGAAAGCGCCGATATATTTTTCATCATCAGAGAGTGTCGTGCCTTCTATGCAGATAAGCTCACCGTCAAAGCTTAGTATATCAGATATTCCGCAAAGCTCGCCGCTTTTGTCTGCTGTAAGCTGTAAGACCGACTTTTTATCGGTAAAATTGATTGAATCCACACATAAATAGCTATTTCCGTTTTCATTGTCACAATATGAGTATGCTATGCTTTTTTCGTCGTTGGATATGCAATACACGCCGCAGTCATATTCGGGTGGTGTGATTTCTTTTTTCAGGTTTCCGTCATAGTCATACAGCTTTATGTAACGGCCATTGATTTCATATACGGCTATGCTGTTATCGAGAGGCTGAATTTTATCTCCGTTTGCATAAGGGAATTGTGCAAATTGCTGCTTGCTGTTTAAGTCATACAGCATAACCGTAGTATATCCATGCAATACAAGTGTGTTTTGCTTAACGGTTAAGATACACTGTGCGTCATCAATATGAAATTTATCGCTGACGATATTTTTATCGCTTATTACAGATGATACCTCAGAACTTACTTCGTAATTGCTTTCAGACTGCTGACTGCCAGGATTATTGTCCGGAGTGCTATTGTCTTCTGAGGTGGCTGTGATTATTTCCGTGCTTGTATCACTGTCTGGGTTATCTGTAGGATTTTCTCCTTGCGAAATCAGCAGCAATTTACTGTCTGTTTTTTTAGAAATGAGCTTCATATCAAGCTGGGCTGAATCATAGGGGACTGCAATCAGATATATGTGATTTAACCCGGAAAGCTTTGAAGTATCTATTTTTGCTTTGATATCAGTAACGAAATCCTTTTGTATGTCGCAAATGGTATAATAACTGCCGTCAAAGGCTTTCTGAAGTTCGTGATTTATGTATATCCCCACAATATATTTTCCTTCAAGCCCGTATGCTGAAACATCGAGCTCCAGAAAATCGTCGCATATCATGTAGCTTTCAGATTTATCGTTTTGCTTGAGTATGAAAAAAACCGAGCTGTCAAGCAGGCTGACGGTCTTGCTAGGGTCATCTGCAGAAACCGCTGTATATTCTTCCCGCAATTCATCGGTAACGGCAGTTTTTTCTGCATGGGCACGGATGTTTATACCGGAATTATCGGGAATATCGCTGTTTATTTGTATTTTAAACGGGAGCAGACCGGTTATATTATGGTGCGGCGTAAATGAAACATATTCGGTATCCGGCAGCATATATGCAGGGTCGAACATCATTTCTATTGAAACAACAGCATCTTCTCCTTTTTTGCAGTTGATGGGATAAAATTCAAGTGTAGTATAAAGCTCTTGCTCCTCGTCAACGTGTAAAATATCGGAGCAGTCATTTTCACCGTGGATAATGATTGAATAATCCACCTTAACTCCGTTTACGAATACTAAGTAACTGAAGTCAAATGCCTGTGATAAATTATTAACGCAGGTTGTTACAGATAATTTATCGCCATTAAATTCTTGCGGCAATTCACCGCATACTGAAAGCTGCATTCTGTAATTGATGTTTTCATCTCTCGGATGGATTGTTTCGCTTGCATTATCAGAGGATACAGAGCCAAATATACCTTCTTTCTTATCGGCTGAGTCAGAACAGGCTGTTATCAAAAATATGATTATATAGCCGAAAAGTAATAAAATAGTTTTTTTCATAATCTTCTCCTTTACTGAAAAATGCAACTTATTTGACATTATATGAGATATTAATTAGTCATGTATGGTGGCAAAGCCACCATACATGACATAAAATTAATAATTCGTATTGGTCAGATATTCATAAATTGTATCTGTTGAGTTGCGATATTCAATGGTACCGTAAGCTGTAAGCGGATTAGAAGTTGTAATAAATCCATACGACGATTCGATTTGATATGTGCTTGAGGTCGACTCACTGTATGATTCGATCGCTGTGTTGCCTGAATAATAGTAATTCGCACCTATTCCCATAACTAACAGACCGTTATTGGTAGGACCAGAAGTGGGTTTATTGAATACCGTATTTTTGAAACGGCTAGTTGTCTTAGTTCCTCCTGCACAAATACAAGCATATGTGGAAATAAACTTTTTTGTGCCCGAACTTTTATCTCTTGAAATCTGTGTGTAACCATCAATATTTCTATTTATAACAGTACTTGCATCCCAGCCTGCTGTATACTTGACATTGTATGCAGTAGCACCAAGGGTCGATGTGTCTACAAGTTATATGTAACTGATGCACTGGCGGATAGTGTAATAGCAGCAATTGTAGCAACTGCAACAACACTCGAAATAATATTTTTTACAAATTTAGTTTTGCTCATTTTATCAATCCTTTCAAAATATCTGAATGCTTCGCCATGTTAGGTGAAATGGCAACATACTATAATACTCTTATCTACTATCTACAGACTTCACCTTTGAAAATCGTGAAAAATATGATTGCTATTTGTGTTGACATGTTGATAAGAGCTAGAAAGACCAGCCTTTAATACAATTATATTCAATTAAATAATATTGTCAATAAAAGCGTGAAGTTTAGTAATATGTTGTTAAGTTTGGCCATTTTGAACCAAAAAATATCTGGATTAGCTTAAAAACAAAAATCAGCTATACGACCGACAACGGCGTAATCAATAAGAGCGCCTGTGCCAATCGGTATAGCTGGAACTTTTTTATAATCAGTTGTCTGCAGAATTATTTTATTATTATCCGTCAAAATCTTGTTCTTCACGGTATAATAACCTCGGACTAAAAATCCGCCTCATGCGGATTTTGCCGTGCCTTGCACGGCACGCGGTTACCCGCGCGTCCGAAAACATTTTACCACTAATTTGTTTTGCTGACACAAAACTGCGGCGTTACCGCCGCAATGCCTTACGGCATTAAAAATCACGGTATAACATCACACAGCAGACAAACATATTGTCTTTTTCGTAAAAATCTGCGCTGCCGTTATATTTCTCCGCTATTTGCTTTATTGTTTTTATACCGTATCCGTGACCTTGTAATCGTGATTTTGAGGTTTTTAACGAATGATTTTCCGAAAGCACGGATTTTTCAATAGTGTTGCTTACATAAATCATAATCTTATACTCATCACCGGAAAAATTGCAGATTATACTTTTATGAGCATCGGGCGAGGCAGAGCAGTTTTCGATAGCGTTGTCCAGGATATTTCCAAGTAAATTGCACATATCTATATCCGCTACGCCGTCAAGCTGTTTTGAACCTGTGAAGACAAAATTAATGTCATGGTTTCGAGCGATTGATATTTTAGTGTTAAGTATAGCGTTGATAAAGACGTTTCCCACATCGATGCACACATCAATATTGCTTATCTCGTTTTTGCATTGCTTTAAAAACATACCGATTTCATCGTACTTCTTTTCGTCGGACAGCATCGTCAGTACTTCAAAGTTCTGCTTCATATCGTGTCTGAGTCGAGCTGTTTCCTCGTACTGGTTCTTTATCGTTTCGGCGTATTTAATTCTATATTCCTGCTGCTGCTTTTCAAGCTTCAGTAGGGTGGCCTGACGGTTGCTCTTGCTCATGGCTACGGTCATATAAAAGCATATCAGATTTATGATTACCAATCCCAGTTCAGCTATCAATAAAATACGCGTTTGATTTTCGTTATAATCGGAATATAGCTGTGACATATGAATGAATGTTATTGAAACAAACGAAACCACAAACACCGACAAAATAAGCAGCCATTCGCTCGATCTAAGCGCAACATCTTTATCAGCCGTTATTTTCAGAATGATGCCGAAAATATATATAAGCAAAATTTGAACCGAGAGTACGGCAATAACTCTTTCCAAAGTATGAGTGCCCAATATCTCCGCAACCGCGTTACCTGAGGCGGCTGAAATTGTGCTTGTAACAAGAGCGTTTGTGCAGACTATTACGATATTTGCAAGTATAGCGGCAAATGCCTTTTTTATTACCGACCCCGGCAAAAACAGGCTGTAAGCAAAGAACATAACAGTATAAATCAGACCGTATACTCCTTCGTACAAAGTAAAGTTGTTTATAACAGTGACAATCACCGAAAATGATACACAGCCGGTAAGGTACAGAATTATTCCTTTTCTGTTTTTTAAGTCAAGCTTTAAAAACCTGCATATAAAATGGCATACGGTCAGGTTTTCAAAAAAAGTAATGAAAAGCTCAAATGCCGCCCATAAAAAATCAGTCATATTTACTCCTGTTAGGTTGTTTCCCTGATAAACTTTTTGTACTTTTCTGCAAGTGAATTTTTATATCGTCGGCTTATTTCCGCCTGGTTGCTGTCAGTTAAGTATACTATATGATTCGGATAATCAATACGCTGAATGTGATTAAGGTTAACAATTATCCTGTTATGCGTCCTTGCAAAATGTTGTTCGGGTAGCATACCGCTGATATTATCTATCGTGCTTCTGATTTTTAGCATCACGTTCGATTTGCAGATAATGTCTATGTAATTCGATCTGCTACAGATATATATTATATCACCGACAGTCACTTTCCCGATTTCTCCGTATGGCAGGTCAAAGCACAAGGTCTTTGAAGTCTGAAGAAAAAACATCAGCTTTCCGATAACCGACCGTAGCTTTTGGTCAAAAATATCAAGGTCCTTCGGAATAAAGTTGAACGGTCTGTAGTCAAAGCTTTCGTATACAAGATGATTTTCGGTGGTGATAAAGATGATTATTGTTTTTTCGGATAAATTTCTTATCCTGTTTGCAACATCAAGACCGTTCATTTCCGGCATAAGTATATCAAGAAAAACTACATCGTACGGATTTTGCTCATGCTGCTCGAGAAAAGACACTGCATTTAAGTATTTATCCAAGGAAATCTCAATTTCAAATTCTTTAAAGCACGCTTTTATCTTCCTGCTCAAGCAATCAAGATATACCTTTTCATCATCACATACTGCTATTTGCATATGTTCAGCAACTCCTAATTAAAATTCATAAATTCTGAATTATATTTGATAAAAATATAAAAACACATAAATTCTGTATAAATCAACAAATGTCATTTGACTCGGTGTAAAATAAAAAGAAGGAGTGATAATCATGGAATTTTCCGAAAGGCTAAGACAATTACGAGAAAAACACGGTTATACATAAAAACAACTTGCTGATGCGGTTCATCTATCCAAAAACTCAATATGCAACTATGAAAAGAATGTTAATTTACCTAATATTGAAACTCTTATGTCACTTGCAGATATTTTTAATGTTACTGTTGATTATTTGTTGGGAAGGTCAGCTATAAGTTTTAAATTTGATAAGTTGAATAAAAGCTTCTTTGGAAAATTTACAATAGCAGAAGCAATTGATATTCTACTTCTCCTGATAAAAAAAGCCGTGAAGTGATAATAAATGTACTATTATATGCTAAAAATTATAACGACAATTGTGTAAATAGCAAAAAACTAAGTAAATAAGATTTTTAGTTTGATTACGAAATAAATCGGACAAAGGATTTCCTTTGTCCTTTTTTGTAGTATACATCAAATTAATTCGCTTTGTCAAGAAGTTTTAGCTATTAGTATACTTTTTGATTTAAACTATATCGACTAAACTTCACTAAATTACGCCAAACTTCACAAATCTATTGACGAATTTGTGCGAATATTGTAATATTGCTCCAAGGTGACGAAAATGATTGTGAAATTATCAGAAATGTTATTAAAATTCGTATTAAAAAATATTCGCATAGAAAAAGAAATGATAGACATTTATAGATATGGAATAGAATTATTAGTATCTACACTAATCAATTTAGCGTTGATTACAATAATTGGCATTTTGATAAATGATATTGCGTGTAGTTTAGTGTTCCTTTTGGGGTTTATACCGATACGTTCATTTTGTGGTGGATATCATGCGAAGAGTTATTTAAAATGTAACATTGTTTTTTCATTGTCTTTTGTAATTTGTTGTTTGTGCTCAAACTTAATGATATTCGCTTTTACGAAAAATTATTTGCTGATAATTGAAATAGCATTGATTGCTTTATCATTTCCATCTATATTGATATTTGCACCTGTGAAAAATGCAAATAAAATAGTAAGTTCCAATGAAGCTAAAAAGTACAAAAAAATATCTATAATAATATTTATTTGTATTTCGGGAATAGGCTTGATTACCACATTTTTTGGAATTAAATACGGTATATTGTTGATTGTAACACTATTGCTTGTTTCAATCATGATATTAATAGAAATCTTTGAGCAAAGGAGGGGATTGTAATGAAAGTTAAACGTTTAATGGCACAGAAAGTAGCTAATGCGGCATTATCTTTGGCAAAAAAAGCTTGTGGCTCTGCGTCATATTATGGCACTTATCAGGCCAAGGAACCTACATATTTAAAGAAAATATGCAAGTAACTGGTAGACTAGACAAACAGCAATAACAAGAAGCCCCAATTTTGTATGAATTGGGGCTTCATTTTTTGAACAATTGCGACAATATTAATTTCGAATTTCATATTTTTAACTTTATCTATTGATTAAATTATTGATATTAGTAAAATCTAATAGAAATCATAAATTTGTAAATAGAAAAATATTATAAAGCGGTCAAATTATAACTTTGATCCAAACAGAAAAGCTACCAATAAATTCAATACCTATGAAATCTTATAAATAAAGAGAAATCAGTAGATAATATCTTTATTCTATCCATACTTAACAGCATTTTGCCAAACTTCACAGTTTTATTGACATCGCAATTTTTTTGTTATATTATTAAAAAAATTGCAGACTAAATTGGCAATTCTCATTCAAAGAATAACTAGTGATAATACAATAAAAATCAGAGCTAAGTCATGTATAGGAGAAAAAATGAAACTCGAAATCAATCAACTCACGAAATCATATAGCAAAGGCAAAAAAGCCCTTGACAGCTTTACCCTCACCCTTGAAAAAGGCGTGTACGGCATCTTAGGTCCCAACGGTGCGGGCAAATCCACGTTGATAAACTGCGTAACCGGCATAATAAAGCCCGACAGCGGCAGTATTGCTTTTACCGACGGTGACAGTCACGATTATATGTCGCACCTCGGCTTTTTACCGCAGAATCAGGACTTTTATCCTAATTTTACGGCAAGAGAGCTTATCCTCTACTCTATGGCACTGAAAAATGTAAAGGTCGATAATCCCAAAGCCTATGCCGATGGGATTTTAAAGCGTGTAAATCTGTATGACGACCGCAACAAAAAGGTCGGCGCACATTCGGGCGGTATGAAGCAAAGGCTCGGCATAGCGCAGGCACTTGTAGGCGAGCCAAAGGTCGTTATATTTGACGAGCCGACAGCAGGACTTGACCCCAAGGAGCGTATACGCTTCAGAAATGTAATCTCATCGCTTGCAAACGATAAGATAGTGATTTTAGCTACTCATATCGTTACCGATATTGCTTTTATTGCCAAGAATGTTGTACTTATTGATGGCGGAAAGATGATAAGCTGTGCCTCACAAAGTGAGCTTTGCAATGAGATTTACGGCAAGGTCTGGGAGGTACTCACCGACTACGAAACAGGTATGGAGCTTATGCGGACAAAGCGCGTCAGCAATGTTATAAGCGAGGACGACAGGTTCAATGTCCGTGTTGTAAGCGACGAAAAGCCGCACCCCGACGCTGTTAATGTTCAGCCTGCGCTTGAAGATGTGTGCATTTACCACTTCGGAGAGATAGGTGAATGATATGCTGAAATACGAGCTTAAAAAGTACATACTGAAGCCGTCACTCCTAATCTGTGTTATCATTCTTGTTCTTTTAAACTTTGTAAAGGTTTTTGAGCTGTATTATTACACGGGTGGGGGCAGAGCCGTCCTTTCGGGAAACGCCGTACAAGGCGCGGATATACTGTACGATAAATACAGCGGAAAGATAACCGACGAAAAGATAAACGGACTTAAAACCGAGCTTGCTAATGCGGAGCAGATGCTAAAAGAGTACGGTATAATTGAAGAGCCGATTGAGGGTACATATTGCGGCTACCCCTACGGTGATGTAAATTTGTTCAAAGACCTTATTTCGTCCTACGAATACGCCTTTCTATACTCAAATAAAAGCGCAGAAATAACCGAAAATGCAAGGGCAAACGCCGAGTTCTACAGCGATAAGAGCCGGTACGAATACCGTCTTTCAAAGCTGTATGAGGATTGCTATAAAGGCAGGTCGCTCGACGGCTATTATCAGTCCGAGGGGCACAAGGCTGTCTTTGACTATAAGTTTTCCGCCTTGCTTTCAATGTTTATCATAGTGCTTGCAATATCTCCGATAGTATCAAAGGAGTATGTTATAGGCTACAATAAGCTTATATCCTCGTCAGGAAAAAGAGGGTCGGTTATGCTTGCAAAGCTGACAGCGGCGGCGATATATACATTTGCGGTTACACTTATACTGTTTGCTTCGGATATGGTTTATTTTCAGCTTATCTACGGCTTTGACGGCTTTTCCGCACCGATATACGCCTTGCAGGAATTTGAAATGTGCCCGTTCAATATCACGCTTTTCGGCGCTCTTGTGATAACGTTCGTATTAAGACTTGTGTTCCTGCTTATGTTCACATTCCTTGTGACGGCAGTATCGTCCTTTTGCAAAAACGATATAATTTCAATGGTTGTAAGCGTAGCGGCGGGATTTCTGCTTGTAATCGGCTCGGAGCTGCTCCCCGGCGTGCTTAACCCTACGACGCTTATCGGTCCGACAGAGCTTTTCACAAATATGAATGTCTGCAATATCCTTGATTTCCCCGTATTCAATGTTGTTGTAACTTTATCCGAAGTAATACTTCTCGCTGTCGTCTTTGCTGTCGTGTCTGTACGGAGGGGTATGAAATGCTGTTAAAAAATGAACTGAAAAAACTGTACATAAAGCAGTACGGACTTATTGTACTGCTGATAGTCTTTATAGTAAAACTGCTCACAAGTGCGGATTTATACAAGGCAAGCTACAGCGATATGTCGTACGAACAGCAGAAATATTATCTCGAATATATGCAGGAGTACGGCGGACAGCTTACCGATGAAAAGGAAACCGCTATACTCTCGCTATACAGCGAGGCAGAAGCCGCAAAGCAGCAGCAAAGTGAGATACTTGAAAAAAACAGAGCGGGCGAATATTCCACTCCCGAAGAATTTACAAACGCGATGCGGGAGATACCCGACATAATCGAAAAGTATGACGCTATAAAGCTGCTTTATTCAAACTACGAAAGAGTAAGCGCAGACCGTGAAAATCTGCTTATGCTCCCGTCCGGCTCAAACGCCATGACAAGCGGAATAGAGTATCTGTTTATTATGGCAATATGCTATATCTCTGCGGCAATGTGCTATTATGAAAGAAAGATGAAGCCGCTTATCGTTACCGCCGCAAACGGCAGACGCTCGGGCGGGTACAGGCTTATATCCTTGTTTTCGCTCATTTTTACCGGCTGGCTCGGACTGTTTATTATAGAGCTTACTTCATTATTTGCCGTTATCGGAGCGGAAAACCTCGGCTGTGGCGTACAGTCGCTCGAAGCCTTTGAGAACACCCCGTTTGGCAGTCTGTCTATAATCGCAATGTTTATTGTTATCCACCTGACAAAGCTGCTCGGGTACCTGCTTATTTCGGCTGTATGCGTACTGCTTTGTACGCTGACAAAAAATCTGCCGCTGTCGCTGTTTGTGCCTATGGCGGTTACTTGCGTGTGGGTTTATCTTTTCGGCCAGAATAATGCCGTGTATTATTCGCCGTTTTCACTTGTGCTCGGCTCGCCGTATTACACGGGAGATTGTTATGTAACCGAGGGCAGACTTGAAATTCTGCTGTATTCATGCGTTCCTACCGAACTTCTGGTTATGCTGATAACGATAGCTGTTATTGTGATAGCGTTTACTGCGGCAGTATATATCGGTAGCATAAAGCGCTGTCGTCCGGGAAAAAAGGCTGTGATTTCAGCAGTTGCCGCTTCGCTGATACTGCTGTTGTCAGGCTGTTCTCAGAGCACCGCCGATAACACGGCGGCGGACGGAAGATACGGTTTTGCTTATGACGGTGAAGGATATTACTTGCTCAGTACCGAGACCGACGATGAATACAATATAATTTCTCAAAGGATAATCAGATATGACGATAAGCTGAATCTTTCAGAGGACGATATACTGCGAAATATAACCTGTGACGGCAGGGTTGATTGTATGCTTGCAAGCGACGGGTATCTTTATTATACCGAAAGCTTTCAGAATGGCGGCACATATACCGATAATGTGTGCAGAATACGGCTCAGCGACTGCTATAAGGAAACTGTGTCTGCCGCGCCTAAAGCCGAACGGATTAGTCGCTATCTTGACCTGCTGACAATATGGTCGGGTGACAGCGATGATTACAGCTACAACGGTATGTGTAAGTATCAGAATAATCTGTATCTGCAGACTAATAACTACAAGGTGTTTGTACTTGACTTGAATACGGGCGCACGCCGTCTGTTGTTCAGCGAGAATTATATAAACGGGAATATTTCTGTTATTGACGGCAAGGTGTTCTATTTAAATTCAGACGGCAATCCGGTCTGCTTTGACAATGAAAAGAAGATCATCAGCGAAAGAATGTTCTATGCGATAGCATCTGACGGAGAATATATTTACTGCTCGAACAATTCTGTCACTTATCGGTATAAGGTGAGTGATTTATCGGAAGAAAAGTTTGCCGACAAGGGAGAAGCGTATATGGCGGACAGGAGCTGTGTGTATTTCGGCGACGGAACATATATGGACGCTTACGGAAAACAGGTGGAAATATCTCAGGCGAAGGACGGAAGTATTTTTCTTGCAAACGGCAGAGTAATAGTCAAAAACAGTGACGGAACATTAGAATTTTCAGACAAATAACGGAGGAAACGTAAATGAAAAAACTAATTATTGCATCATTGCTTGCAATAGCTCTTGTTTTTTCGCTCTGTTCCTGTGCGGGAACAAGTGAAAGTGACACACAGAGCCTTGTGTTAAATCCATTTGAAACATCTGAGAACGAAAACAGCAAAACGCCTGCCAATGACGAGCGCTATGAGCTTTATGACAAGTACCAGAGCGGTGCTCTGCAATTTGACTTTTCAGAAATGAACGACGCGCAGAATATCGAATATAACGGCGAAAAAATAAATATAACTTTTTCGGCAAATGCCGCAAATAACCGGGAAGACATAACGATAGGATATATGGCGTTTATCGGAGGAATACCGCAGGTTATATCCGTAAACGGGAGTGAAGAAGCCGAAACTGTAAGCGTAAACTTTCCTAAAGATGAAATTACAAACGTATCTATCAACATAAAACCTCGCATTACAAAGGAGCTTGAAGATAAAAAAGAACTGAATTTGCAGATTGTTTCAATTTTCAATATCGGTTATGTGCCGCAGGGTAAATATGTAGGCTTTGGCTTTGGCAATATAAACGCAGGCTCTACCGTATACACAGCTTGTCTTACAATGAACGAAAAGGCTGAAACTGTTGAGCTTAGCGGAAATGCAGAGTTTGAAAACATACCCGCATCCGACAGCTCATTAAAGTCATATACGCTTAAAAAAGCGGGTGAAATGAGCAGCGGAGCAATATTAAAAATGTTCAGTGTGAATAATGAAATCGAGCACCTTATTCTTGACAAAAGCACCCAGACTTGTGATGTGCTGTTTGACGGTGCGGATTTTGATACTTACAATGTTTTCTTTTATGTAAATCATAAGAGAGTACAAGTAAACGGCAAGGACTATGCTGCGGTATCGGCAAAAGCAGGGTATGTTCCGAAGCTCACGGCTACTCTTGAAAATGTCAATAACCACGATGTTGTCTATGCTATAGCTGTGCCTTTAACTAATGATTATACAAAGGCAAGAATACTTAAAACAACAAGCCGGCTCAGCTTTTCGCCTGATGATGAGATAATAACAAATCCCGCAACACAGCTGCCTGCCGACACAAGTGCAGATGTACCCGAAAGTGAGCCTGAAAACAGCAATACGGCTGCATCAGACAGCGTATTGTATAAAAATAACGTGGTAGGATATATTGATAATGATTTGAACTATCTTCTGTTATATAAAAGAGCGTCAGATGAACCCGAAGACGGTCTTGACTATACTTACTCTGTATATGATAAATCAACAGGCAAGATAACCGAAAGCTTAAGAAGCCAAAAATCACCTTGGGATATTTCCTGCTGTAACGGACAGTTTACCTATATAGATGAGAACTTGACCGAAGACCAAAGCGTTACGTCAGAGATATTCGCCGTAACATATAATGAAAAGTTTGAAGAAATAAGCAGACTCAGCGGTCTTACGGTAAGCGATAGTATTCATTATATATCAGCCGTATACTCAAAGCAGCTTGATAAATACTTCGTATGCTATAGAAAAGACGGCAGAGACGAATACATAATAAGCAGATTCAGTAAGGATGGAAAAGAAGAAAAGGAGCTTTTCAGCGACAGCGATTACTATTATAGTAGTACAATGCTGCTTGCGGATAACAGAATTATCCTTTGTAAGTATCGCGCAGTACCCGACGGTTGCTCAATCCAGGTTATAGACTTTGACGGAAACGAAATAACCGCCGATATGCCGCAGAGTACCGATTATTATGCGCTGATGGGGCAAAAATCGGGTAAATATTACTGCCTTTTATCTAATCGAACCGGTTACGCATCCAAAACCGAAGAGTTCCCCGAGGATACATTGTATCTTTATGACGGCGAAAAGGACAAAATAGTTGAATTCACACCCAAAGAAGCTATTGAAATGGGTTGCGTGAGAATAACTCCGGACGGTACAAAAGCGGTAACTATAACCGAACATGAGTTTTTGAATGAGGAGCAGACAAATCGTCTGTACACCGATCTTGTAATAAAAATATATGACCTTGATACCGGAGAAAAGATAAATGAGATAAAAAACGACAAGGGCAGCGGTGTAAAGGGGCGCAACATTCAGGCGTTTGATGACAGAATTGTCGTATATGACGGTAGCATTACAGATTGCATTTTATATCAGTTCAGATATGATGAGCAGGCGGGATAAGTAAAAAGTGTTGTTAATCGGCGGCGGACGATTTACATAAATTATTTAGATTAAACGGAGGACATTTAAAATGATTAAAAAACTTTTACGAGCATCAGCAGCATCACAATTCGCTATAGCTTTGGTTCTCTCACTCTGCTCCTGTGCGGGAACAAGTGAAAGTGACACACAGAGCCTTGTGTCAAATCCATTTGAAACATCGGAGAACTTAAACAGCAAAACACAAGTGAGCAACCCGTTTGACACAACAGCTTCCGTAACAAATATCTCCGTAGATTCAGCGGTTATAGAAACATTGCCTCCGTTTAGTAAACCTCAGGAATCCGAACCGGAAAATGATGATTTCAGCAAATATCAGGAAGCCGAAATTTCATTCAGCGACTACAGCATTGAAGGCAAGTCAACTGTAAAGTACAGCGGCGGTGAGGTAAATTTCAGCTTTGTGTCCGATTCTGCAAAGAATAAATATGATGTAGAGATTGGCTATATGGCATTTATAAACGGTGTGCCTCAAAAGCTGTCGCTGAACGGCTCTGAAAAATCCGAGCTTGTAAGCATTTCACAAAAGCCCGACACAAAGCAGACGGCTACTCTTACCTTTATTCCGGAGATAACAAAAGAATACGAACATGAAAAAATATTGAAAGTAAAGCTGATGACCGTTTTGCACCCGTCTTACAGACCCAAAGACGGCTTTTTAGGCTTCGGTAACGCACATTCCGGACAGTCGTTCTTTGAGTTTGAGATTGAAGCAGACACAGAACCACAGATTATCGACGATTTTACATATTCGTCAGATTGTGAAAGCATTTTAGCAACCGCAAAAGTAAAAGAGGAGTATAATCTGACTGATGCAAAAATATCCGGCGCAAATATGATAAGTTTGTTTGATGCAAAGCGTCAGGAACACAGCTTATCTATTGATAAAGGCTCGGATAAATTGGGCGTCACTCTGCTTTTATATGGCGGCGAGCCTGATGAATATGCTGTATATTTTTATAAGAACCATGAGCGAATAAAGCTTGGAGATAACGGTGGTATGAGATTTGCTTCAAAAACCGGTTATATAAATGAGTACAAGGTGACGCTTGACGATGTAAAAGCGGGAGATATAATTTATGCTGTTGAAGTACCGCTGAACGCCGAGATTGGCTCAATGAATATCCGTAAAAGTATTAGTATTGTGGTTACGGAAAACGAATAAGATGACAAAATATATTTCATAAATATCGGAGGAGCGCAAATGAAAAAACGCATTATCACATCTGCACTTGCTTTGGCACTTGCTTTCTCACTTTGTGCTTGTACAGACAATACATCGACAACGGAAAGCTATTCCGATAGTACAAGCGGAACGACCGCATCGGGGAAATCTTCTTTTGAGCAAAGCGGTGACAGCGTTCTTTTACCTGAGAGCGGATATGAAACGAGTAAACCGAATCAGGCTAACGAAACCCTGAAGGACATAAGCATTTATGATTATATCCCTGTCGGATATGTTGATGAAGAGCAGAGGTATTTGTTGCTGAAAGCAAACGCAGATAACTCCTTAAACGATTATACTTGCGATTACGTCGTTTATGACGACAGAGAAAAGAAGGCTGTATATCACTTTACAGTCGGAGGTTACTATGATCCGGTATCTGAATCACAGCCTTTTGATTCGAATGTAAAATATAGTGAAGGAATGTTCTCTTTTTCTGCATGGAACTATTATGTCGATACCGATGAATGTGAAAGATGGTACGAGGTTACCGATGTGTACGGAAATCTGATATATAAAAGTACAACAAGCAAAACGCAGATAAGTCATTGTACTTATGTTCCTTCCGACGACAAGGTATATTTTAATTCTTCTGTAAACGATGAAGGTTGCTTTTATAAAATGGATAAAGACGGAAGCGATAAATTTAAATTATTCGATGAGAATTTTGCGGATTTCTATGTGCTTGATGATGAAATAGTGGGTTATTACTGCGAGGGCGAGGCGTTTACCGATGAATTTGACGCTTGCTATTTTTGCGTTATGGATAAAAACGGAAAGATGATAAAGCAGATAAACATAGGTCCTTTCAGCAACTGCAACCGCAGGCTTGTTAAGGCGGGAGATTATATCTGTTTTATGTCGCCGTTTGACCCGGAGATAAATCCGGATTTTTCCGAACGCTCAAACGGAGTTATTCTCTACAATTACAAAACGAACGAGCTGAGAGTACAGTATTTTGATAACGAGATAGAAAACAGTTATTGTTGGATTACTCCAAACGGTAAATATCTGATAACCTGTGTGCCCGATGATGTTGAAATCGCAGATTCGGCATTATACGGCTATGAGCGAGGTGATACAACCGTAAATATATATGATACAGCAACCGGTGAGAAGCTGAAATATGAAAAGCTCGGACAAGAAAATCTCCGCCCGTCATATATGAATGTATTCAATGACAGAGTGGTTTTCATGGACGGATGGAACAAGTCTGTTTATATGATAGATAGCATATAAACCGGCGATCGACGGTTTATAATAAATTAATCTCAGGAGGAACATAAAAATGCAATTTAGAAAGAAAATTCTTGGAGGAATTGCTGCTATATTAGCAGCATCAACACTTACGATATTTGCATCAGCTATATCTGCAAGTGATTTCACATACAATACGACCGTTAAGACATATCAAATGTATCGGTCGTATACTGCAATCACTGAATACAAATATAGTTCGCCACTTGATGTGATAACTGCAGGTGTATCTTGCTGCCGTATTGATACAGGGGCTAATGTAGGTGACGGGTGGCTCACAGAAAACAAAAACAGTAGAAAGGCAACGGCGTCTGAAGCAATATCATATAATCCGTATTCAATGTCAGTCAGAGGATTCGGCTCACATTCTGCTTATGAAAACGGACAGACGGTCCTTTACAAGTTCACTCAATCATCAGTTGCATAATATAAATATGCTTTAATACCAAGCGATCGATTGGTATTGTTTATATATTACCAGATTGCTTGCATATGGTTTATGTGCTTGAAAGCAATCTGGTAATGATAAACAAGTGCTTATAAAAGTAAACACAACATAACAAAATATAAATTTGTAGCAACTCAGCGAATAACAGTAATGCTATTCCTCGGGTGTTTTGTTTTAATAATTTCTTTCTGCTTTGCAGAAGTAACATGGGTGTATATCTGCGTTGTAGTTATAGAACTATGCCCTAGTAATTTCTGAATATATCTGATATCAACATCCTGTTCCAACAAGAGCGTTGCAAAAGAGTGCCTGAACATATGCGGGGTTATATGCATAGATATACCGCACGTTTGACAATAAGAATTAATCATACAGCGGACGGATTGCTCTGTCAGCCTTTTGCCATATTTGTTTACAAAAAAATATCCGCAGTCCGAGATTTTTTCCTCATGGATAAAGTAGTAATCGGAAAGAATAGTGAGTACTGATGTGTTTTCAATAGGTATTATACGTTCTTTTGAGCCTTTTCCGTAAAGCTTAACCGATTTGCCTATAAAATCAACATCTTGAGAGTGTAAATTGCAGATTTCAGCCACTCTCGCTCCTGTTGCAAACAGCAATTTGAGAACCGCGGCATTGCGTATTGCGCAGTTTTTCTTATAGTCGGTGTTTGATTTTTCTATTTGCGTATATGCAAAACAGAGAATCTCACCAATCGTGTCCAAAGGAATGGTTTTTGGCAGTATAACAGGTTCTTTGATTGATGTTTCAATTTTATCAAACGGATTGCAATCGATAATATCCCGAATAAGCAGATAGTGAGTAAACGCTTTGAGCGTTGCCAGCTTTCGTTTAACTGTTTTGGGTCTATAAGATTTATTCAAGTGCTCTATGTAGTTCCATAAGCTCTGTTTGGAAAGCTCCGATGTAAAGCATTGAAACTGTATCAAATCAATACAGTAAGCACTAATTGTCTTATCGCTTAGCTTCTTGTGGTAACGGCAATAATTTATAAATCCGTTGATATGGTCTTTAAATTCAATCATCATGACCTCCGAGTATAACTGAAAAATTTTGGGTGAAGCCCAGTAAGATTTTTTACAGAATAAATTATATAAAGAGATCAAAGGAAATTCAAGATGTTCTGGGTGCATTTGGAATAGCCTTTTAAATATAAGTGTTAATCAGTTTTCAAGTTTGAAATCAACCTTTTGAGAGTCTTTCATTAACGGAGGGGATAAGGATGTAAAGCTAACATAAAAATTGGTTTTTGATAGCACGATTGAGTTCGTGTGTATAAAATGAAAATGCTTATAAAGCAGAAAAAACAGATGATAACTATAAATTATGAGAGGTTAAAATGAAAAACATTGATCCAAAAAACATAAAAGCATTTTATGATCAAGCAGATTCTCCGTGGCCGCAAAACAATAAATGGCATGACATAAATCAATTTGAAATTAAAAAAGCAATACAAAAACTGAAATTATCTTCTGCATCAATTGTATTAAATGCAGGATCTGGCGGAAATGATTATGGGCTAAATGTTCAATTACATAATATAGATATTTCAGCCAACAAAAATAAAGCACTAAACAATTTTATTGAAGGGAATATTGAGCATCTACCTTATGATTCAGATTTCTTTAATTGCGTTATATGTGTAGGAAGCGTTTTAAATTACTGCGATCCTTGCAAAGTAATACAAGAATTTTCTAGAGTGCTAAATCAGAAAGGACAGCTTCTTTTAGAATTTGAAAGCAGTTATAGTTATGAATATTTAAGTTATTCAGTATATAAGAAAAATTGTGACATTTTTATATCAAATTATCTAAGTAGGGATCATATGATGTGGTTATTCTCTCCAAATTACATCAGGGAAATACTAATAGCTAATAATTTTAAAATTAACCACTTATATCCTTATCATATTATCAGCGGATTAGCAATGCATTTTTTAAAAGACGAAAACGCTTCTAGTAAATACAGTATTTTAGATCCAATAGCACGAAAAATTCCAATATTGCGAAAACATTCAGGAAATCAAATTTTGTTTTGCACTAAATTATAAACCATTTTCGGTAATACTTATTTTTTATACTTTCGAGATACAAAATATGTAAAAAATGTGCAGAGCAAACCACTTGTAAATGTACTTATTGAGCTGAATTCTATGCCAACAAAAGAAAAAATAAATTGATATAAAAACGCAAGTATAAGGGGAATTAATACAACGGATATAAAATATATCGGAGTTTTTATTTTTTGCTTTTTATCTTGAGTAGGGATCATTCCATAAATTGTATCTTTAGGTAGATTTTTGAAAAGTGGACAGGATGCATATGTAATTTTAATTTTGGTATTATTTCCCGCATTTTTTTTGATTTTTTCATAAATTGTATTTAATCTATTCCTATATTCCTCTTGCTCATCAACTGATAGAAATTCACTATACCAAACAAGATAGTAGTCAAAACAAATCGATTCCACAATTTTCAAAAAAGTTTCTTTTGTTATATAGTTTAATGTGTCATTAGATTTTAAGTACATCAATGATTCGAAATCACTTTCATAGTTATCTAATCCTAGAGGCATATTGTAATATTTGCAATCAACTTTACCAAAATTTTCTAAGCATATAACCCGCTTGTAAAATGCGCTTTCCTTATCGATAGACATACCATTGTCTTTATTACTGATCTCAGCAATATAATATGATACTTGAATTGAATTTGAGTTGATATAGTTTTGCATCATACTCAAGAAAGCTAAAAAAACGAAATTTACTCTATAAGGATTTTTAAGCGAAATGTAATCTAGAATTGCTATTTGCGTGCTTTTAACATAAGTAATTTGTGAAAAGCCGACTACTTCTTCATCTAAATATAAACAAAAAATCAATAATTCGAATGGTTTTTTGCTATCGCCTTTATCAAGCCATTTTGTAATTTGATTTGATTCAGTCATAATATCTAAAGGAGTTGTACTCGTGTATATGTTTAACGCTTTTACATAGTCTTCATCAGAAGATTTATGTATTCTTTTTAATACATACTTATTTTCTAAACTTGCATATTCCATTATAATTCCTCTCATAATTTATAGTTATCATCGGTTAAAACAAAGCCATCAGAGAAATCTCGTATACACGCGCAACGTTTCAAGCGCTTACCGGAACTTGTTATTGCGTTATCCTTTTAACATCAATATCCAAAGATAAAGTTAAGTATGAATATAAGTATGCGGACAGTAACGGTGAGCGTCATTCCGTATATAGTTGGAAACTCGTAGCAACCGACAAAGTTCCTGAAGGAAAGCAAGGCGGGACTTCGCTTCGTGATATGGAGAAGCAAATACAGAAGGACTTGGAGGACAACCTTCTTATTTATCAAACCCACAAGATGACACTCAATTCCTTTGGGGATCAATACATCGAACTCAAGAAAGAACTGAAAGAGTCCACGAGAACCAACTACATTTATATGTACGACAATTATGTTCGCCCTGACTTTGGCAAAAAGAACATCACCACAATCAAGTATAGTGAAGTCAAGAAGTTTTATATATCCCTTATTCACGAAAGAGGGTTCAAGCCGAACAGTATGGAGATAATCAATACCATTCTGCATCCGGTGTTTACTTCGGCGGTTCGTGACGGATATATACGCAGCAACCCTTCGGACGGCGTAATGGCAGATATTAAAAAGAGCCATACTTGGGAAAAGCCAAAGCGACACGCACTTACCGAGCAACAGCAAACCAAGCTCGTTGAGTTTACGACACAGTCCTATTAGTACAAGCATTGGCTGCCACTCTTTACAGTCCTGCTCGGTACGGGTGGACGAATCGGTGAGATACTCGGTTTAAGGTGGGAAGATTGCGACTTTCCGAATAGTATAATCAATATTAACCACACCCTTATTTATAGGAAGTACACAGACGAAGCATCACACTTCGCAATAACCACTCCAAAAACAAAATCGGGAGTCAGGATTATACCGATGCTTTCTGATGTAAAGGCGGCCCTCACAGAAGAATACAAGGAGCAGCTTGAGAGTGGATTTAATGAGAGCGTTGTAGACGGGTATTCTGGTTTTATATTCAAATCAAGAGACAATACAGTGCTGTCACCGCATTGCGTCAATCGAGCGATAGACCGGATAATTAAAGCGTGTAATGCGAAAGAGGAAGAAGATGCAAAAGAGGAACGTCGAGAGCCTGAACTGTTACCGCATTTCAGTTGCCACCATTTGCGACATACATTCTGCACTCGCTTTTGTGAGAACGAAACTAACCTGAAGATTATTCAGGAGATTATGGGACACGCGGATATTACAACCACGATGGACATATATAATGAAGCAACAAAGGATAAAAAGATGGAGTCCTTTTCAGGGCTTGAGGGTAAAATCAAGATACGATGAAAATTGAGCTTGCCACAACACGGTGGCAGGCTCCTTGATTTTTGAATAAGAATATGTTATACTGTATAAACAAATAAAGGTTTATGCGGCGAATAGTCGGGGGTATCCGATATGTGCTTCTTCACCGGACAATGAAAACACCCTCGTTTTTTTACGACAATTTTTACGACAAATGAGATAAAGTTATGACATCTTATGTGAGGTTACGTACTTTAATGAAAACGGTTTGGATTAACAAAGTAAGGAAAAGAGAGGTTAAATCAGGGTATAAGATACTTTCCCTTGAAATCCCGACGATGAAGCCGGAAGTAAAGTAAATATTTTAACGGGCAGTTCCATTACGGAATTGCCCGTTTTCTGAAATGAACGGAAATGCAAATCGGAATTTGTGGAGGATAACTATTGTGGATAAAGCAGTTATTTATATACATGGAAAAGGTGGTAATGCTGAAGAAGCTATTCATTACAAACCACTCTTTAGTAATTGTGATGTGATTGGTCTCGACTATACTGCACAGTTTCCATGGGAAGCAAAAGAAGAATTTCCATTACTTTTTAATTCAATTTATAGAAACTACAAGACTGTCGAAGTAATTGCCAATAGCATTGGAGCGTATTTTGCTATCAATGCCTTATCAAATCAGCAAATAGAGAAAGCATATTTTATTTCGCCAGTTGTAGATATGGAAAGGCTTATTGCTGATATGATGATTTGGGAAAATGTTACAGAGAATGAACTCAAAGAGAAAAAAGAAATTCAGACAACCTTTGGAGAGACTCTTTCATGGGATTATCTTTGCTATGCAAGAGAAAATCCTATTATATGGGAAATCCCAACGCACATTTTGTATGGCGAAAAAGATAATCTTACCGCTTATGGAACGATATTTGAATTTGTACAGAGGACTAATTCAACACTTTCTATTATGAAAAATGGAGAGCATTGGTTTCATACGGATGAACAAATGAAATTTCTTGATGAATGGATAATAAAATCTTCCAAATAAATTCCAGTTTGCCAACCTGCCCTTTGAGAGAGGATAACTCCCTTTCTCAAAGGGCTTTTCTGTTATATGCCTACCCATATATCAATCCATAATTGACTTAGCCACAGAAAACCGCTATAATAAATCTATACAAGCAGGAGGACTTCCAATGAACGATAATTTTACTGTCAGAAAAGCGACCGAAAACGACATAAACCTTATAGAAAACCTGATAAAAGGTCTTGCCGCATACGAAAAAAGACCGCAGGATATGACCGCCACGCAGGAGGATTTGCGTTATCTTCTCTTTGAAAAGAACATAGCGACTGCACTTATCGCTGAACTAAACGGCGAGTCGGTCGGATATGCTATTTATTACCCCGTATTCGCCTCGTTTGCGGCAAAGGCGGGAGTGCATCTTGAAGATCTGTTTTTAAAGCCGGAAAAACGCAGGAACGGACTCGGAACAAAGTTCTTTTCTGAAGTAGAGAAATTTGTAAAGCAGGACGGATTTTCATATATAGAGTGGAGCTGTCTTGACTGGAACGAGCCTGCGATCAATTTTTATAATAAGATCGGCGCAGAAGAGGAACACGGAAGAAAATATTTTTCTTATACAGCGTAAAACGCCCTGAGATTATAAGAGCAAGATAAGTAATGAACTGTATCGGAAAAACCGACACGGTTCAGTTTTGCGTTGATTCGCTCGATCGCCCGCAGATAACGAAAGCACGCATTCCCAAGCCGGATAGCGCTAAGCACTGACAGCTTCACGGCTGTCCGTTTCGGTTTATCCGGTGCTATCCGTACAAAACGGTATCCGCACCGCAAGACGCAGTATAAATAACAGCGTATTAAAAACAGAAACCCAGCTTTTACTTGAAATTTTATGAAAATGTGCTAAAATATAATCAGACAGAATTGTGTGATACGAACAGATTTCACTGTCGGTATAATGCGCCAGAAAGTAATACTCCGGAGGGTAAAATGTCTGAGGTAACTAAAAGGGCACTCGAGCAGTCGCTTAAAAATCTTCTTCTGAAAAAACCGCTCACCAAGATAACGATAAACGATATTACCGAGGATTGCGGCATAAACCGGATGACCTTCTATTATCATTTTAAGGATATTTACGACCTTGTGGAATGGTCGTGCCTTGAAGACGCAAGAAAAGCGCTTGAAGAAAAGAAGACCCACGATACCTGGCAGGAGGGTTTTCTGAATATATTTGAGGCTGTGCTTGCAAATAAACCGTTTATTATGAATGTCTACCGCTGTGTCGATCGTGAGCAGGTGGAAAAATATCTGAAACCGCTGACAGACGGTCTGATAATGGGAGTAATAGATGAGCAGTCGAAAGGAATAACCGTGCGTGATGAGGATAAGGAGTTTATCGCACGGATATATTCGTATGTGTTCATAGGGATAATGCTTGACTGGATAAAAGGCGATATGAAGGAAGACCCGAGGCTGATAATAGATAAGCTCGCATTGCTTATAAAAGATTCCGTTTCCGATGCGTTGAATCGTTTCAAGCTGTGAGCCGGTTTTATCAAAATGCCCGTTTTGATAAAAATTTATACAATTTACAGTGCTGTGCTAAAGATTTTAGCACGGCGCTTTTTTTGTTTATTGTAAGAAGTCGAAAATGTGGATATAATAAGGACAGAAAATAAATTTTCAGGAGGTTTTTATGTATTACTCAGCAGGAACTTATGAAGCATTCGCACATCCCGAAAAGCCGAAGGATGTCGACAAAAAATCAGCTTATATCATTGGCACGGGACTTGCCGGACTTACGGCAGCCTTCTATCTTGTAAGAGACGGACAGATGAAGGGCGAGCATATCCACCTTCTTGAGAAACTTGAGCTTGCAGGCGGAAGCTGCGACGGACGCAAGGATATTACAAAGGGTTTCTATATGCGTGGCGGTCGTGAAATGGATAATCATTTCGAGGTAATGTGGGATACGTTCCGTGACGTTCCTTCTATCGAAACGCCCGGTGTATCGGTGCTTGACGAATACTATTGGCTCAACAAGCATGACCCCAACTATTCTCTCTGTCGTGCAACGGTAAACTGCGGCAAGGACGCACACACAGACAAGAAGTTCGAGCTTGACAAGGAATCGGCAATGGCACTCTCAAAGCTCTTCTTAACGCCCGAAAAGGATCTTGAGGACAAGAAGATCTCGGAGGTTCTCCCCGACAGCTTCTGGAGTACGAATTTCTGGCTGTATTGGCAGACAATGTTCGCTTTCCAGCGCTGGTCGAGCGCTCTTGAAATGAAGCGTTATCTTTGCCGCTACGTTCATCACATAGACGGACTTCCGGACTTCAGCGCACTGCGCTTCACAAAGTACAATCAGTACGAGAGTATGATACTTCCGCTTGTAAAATATCTTGAGGCACACGGCGTTCGCATCGAGTACGGAATGGACGTGAAGAATGTCATCATCAAGGATGACGGCGGCAGAAAGATTGCAAAGCAGATAGTCTATATAAAGGACGGAAAGCAGCAAACGATAGATCTTATCGAGGACGACCTTGTGTTTATCACAAACGGTTGCTGTACCGACACATCCTGCTACGGCGATCAGACCCACGCCCCCGATTTATCCGGTGTAAAGAACGGATTCGGTGAATCGTGGGATATGTGGAAGGCTATTGCGGCACAGGCGAAAAACGGCGAATACGGCAACCCCGACAAGTTCTGCAGCGATGTTGACGCTACGAACTGGATGAGCGCTACAGTAGCGACCTCGGACGATGAGATAATCAGATATATTATGAATATCTGCAAGCGTGACCCATGCATGGGTAAGGTAACAACAGGCGGCATTGTCACCGTAAAGGACAGCACGGAAAACTGGTATCTTTCGTGGACGATAAACCGTCAGCCACAGTTCAAGTCGCAGGATAAGAATATGGTTCTTGTATGGCTGTATTCCCTTAATACAAACAAGGAAGGTAACTATGTAAAGAAAGCCATGCGTGATTGCACAGGCGAGGAGATCTGCCGTGAGTGGCTCTACCACATCGGTGTACCGACAGAAAAAATCAATGCGCTTGCCAAAAACTCCTGCAACACCACAACGTGCTATATGCCTTATATAAACGCATTCTTCCAGCCGAGAAAGGAATCCGACAGACCTAAGGTAGTTCCGGACGGCGCAGTAAACTTCGCTTTCATCGGTCAGTTTGCCGAAACGCCCCGTGATACCATCTTCACTACCGAGTATTCTATGCGTACCGGTATGGAATCTGTCTACACCTTGCTTGACATAGACCGTGGCGTTCCTGAGGTATGGGGAAGCAAATATGATGTCCGTGAGCTTCTGCGTGCTTGCTACTACGCTATAGACAAGAAGCCGATAACGGATATAAAGCTCTCATTCAAGGAAAAGATGCTGCTCAAAGTCGTAATGAAAAAAGCCAAAGGTACCGATGTCGAACTGCTCTTAAAGGAGAGTGGCCTTATAGAATAACATCTGCCGGCGGACTGCCTGCAGAATAAATATCAGCAAAGGCTCCGACTTGAACTGTCGGAGCCTTTTCGCTATCCATAAATATACTCATAAATAAAGCCCTTGAAAGCATCAGCCTTCAAGGGTTTTGTTGAGGGAGGACTATAAAATAGATTTTTTCGCCTTTTCTTATTCAATTGCTTTCAATTCTTTTTCTAACACATCTGCAAAACGCTGAACAACCTCGCCAAGTGTTTCAGCATAGTCGAATGTATCTTTATCATATCGGTACTTTAACGGGCATTTGCGGACATTCAATGCGGTTGTTAGAGCGTGCACATCCGGGCAGAGATTGTTTTGAAGCGCCCATTCTGCCGCTTTTGTTTTAGAAATAATCTTGCCTGTGCGAAGTATGTATATGCAACGAGATATATCCAACAGCCAACCGAAAGAATAAAAATTTCTTCCGGTGCTTTGTGCGTACTTTCTTATAGTCTTATAGTGACGATTCACATCGGCATACAACTCATGTAAATCCGGATATCTCAGTTCTTTTCGTATATCCTTCCCGTACAAAAGAACGCTGCTCTCAATCAGTTCTGTTTTGCCAAAGCCATCTAGCAAATACCTGTCGGTAATTCTCTCTCCGCTTGTACCCCAATAAACCACTCGGTCATCAGCGTTTGCGAGAAAGGCACTTCTGGTGAGCATAGCGCCCTCAAAAGAACAGTAATAAAGATTATCGGGTTCATCTGCGAGCATAGTCCGGCGGAGATTTACAAGCAAATTTGCCTGTGACTCGGATATTTGCTTCTCTGTCAGGACTAAAATATCAATATCGCTCCAACCCAATCTGAAATCATTCAATGCAGACGAACCGTACAAATATATTGTAGGGTCACAGTCCGCAAGAATACGGCTGATTTCCCGAACCATACCGTTAATAGACATCTGTCTGGCTTTCCGCTCTGCGCCGGCGGGGAAAAGGACAAATTTTTGATTTGGGTAATCGAATTCCTCTATAAGCTCATCTGCAACAAAACCGAATTTCTCATACAATGTTCTTGGTGCAATTCCTTTTACATCATCAGCCCGAAATGTAGAAACCGATATTTCTTTTGCCCTGTCTAAATTGGCAAGCGCCTCAACCATAAGCATTGTAGCCACACCGCGGCGACGGTATCGGGGTGCAACTGCGAGACAGCAGATCATGTTGTGTTCCCTCGAAAACAATATAACTCCTGCAATTTCGGCTTCTTCTTTTACACAAACAGCCTGTCGTTTATCCATAAATTTCAGGACGCTGGTTTTATGCTCATTTAGCTTTTCCTGTGTTTCAAGCCCCGGAAAATTCCATCGAACCTCTGTTATTAAGTCCATCCATTTTTCAATATCTTCAGGTACGCCATAAAGAAGCTGCACAGTATTTCACCCCCGTTCATTGTGTGCTTTAGCTGCAAAAAAGGTTGTTTTACTTATAGATTTTTGATTTCTATCTGCCTGCGTATCGGGTGTTCGGTTGTGTGAGAGTTCAAAAACCTTATATAAAAGGAAAACGACCGATTTATATCTACAAAAACGGTCGCTGAAATTTTGCCGTATAAAACGGTGAAAACCCCGATAAAATCAGGGTTTTCACGGGCTATATCTTTTTTATAGCCTCTTGATGGCGCAGACGGTGAGATTCGAACTCACGTGCGGTTGCCCGCAAACTGATTTCGAGTCAGCCCCGTTATGACCACTTCGATACGTCTGCATATACCTTGTGAAATCTTCCGATATCACAACGATAATATTATACACCAAAAAAAGAGCTTTGTCAATCATTTTTTATCTTTTCCTGTTCCGAATGCTCTTGAGATTATACTCAGCAGTAAAAATATCATTATTATATCAAGAGCGCCGAGCAGTATGCTTACAACAGGCATATCCTGCACACATTTTACCGTAACGATAGTCAGTATCGCAATTATTGCAATGAAAGCAAGTGATGTCAGACACAGCAGATTATCCTTAACGGTTTCGGCGGTATGGGGCTCGTGCTTGCCACTGTTCCTGCATTGAAAAGTATATCGCATAACAATCTATAGTGAGATTCGTATTACTTTCCTCCTGCGATTTCCGACAGCTTAAGTGTAGCGTCAACGCTTATCTCACGGCTTTTGTAAATGCCCTTGTCGGAAAGCTCAAGCGCCTGCTTTGCATATTTTATTGCCGCCGCTTTATCTCCGCTGTTCATAGCTTTTTCCGATAAAGCTATACAACAGCGTGCCGTTATCGCTTGTCCCTCGTCCTCAAACTCACTGCCGATGAGCTTTTCCGCCGCCTTTATGCAGGCGGAATAATCGCTGTCCTTGTACAGCCGCTTTACCGTTATAAGCTGTTGTGCGTTTCTGTCGGAATCTTCCTCGCCCTGCACCTCGTCGGATATAAGACTTCCTGCAGGCAGATCAAGCCGCCCTGCCAGATATTCAAGCGTTTTCACGGACGGGCAGGCATTTCCGCTTTCGATACGGCTGAGCATATTTCTTGTAATGAACGTTCCGACAAGCTCTGATTGAGTCATCTTCTTGGCAAGTCGTGCTTCTTTAATTCTTTTTCCCAGTTCTTCAGAATTCATATTCTCACTCCTTCCGCATTGATATAATATTTATCGTTCAGACGGTTACGGATAATTACCTTTAAACAGCCTCTGTAAATTTAATTTACCTTTTATATTGATAGTTTAGCAGATAGCCGTAAAAAAATCAAGTGCATTTGCCGAAATTTTTTGATCTGCGGCGCAAATAATGTCGCTTTTCTGCGTATTGCATAAAAAGTGCCGGTGTGTATTGTGCAAACTGCTTATTTTTCGCAATTGCAAAGTTTGATATTGACATTTCGTTCAAATGTGTTATAATTAAGGTAAATTAAATTTACATAACAAAATCTGTTATGTACGGAGGACTAACCAAATTGAAAAATTCATATATAAAGTTTAAAAGAACTGCTGTCAGAGTTATAAGCATTGTCTGTATGGGTGCAATGCTTATTATGATCGCAGGTTGCCATAAAAACGAAACTAAGACCGAAGATAAGCATCTTTCGCCTAAAGAAACAATAGAAGAGATTTTTACGCTGACAAAAGAAAAAGATTATGACACGCTTGCAAGCTATTGCAGGAGCTTTTCCAAAAGGAGCATGGAACTGTATTTTACAGATACCGGCACCGATTATGACGATAAATGGCTCTCACGCTATTCCGATACTTTAGCGGAGATATTCAAGAATTATGTAACTTACGACAACCTCACCGAAAAGACGGATAAAGACGCAAGAACAGGTAGCGTCACAGGAACATTCACCTGTCTTGATATGGAGAAGTTTAATGAAAAAACCGATTCAAAAATCAGCTCGGAGATGAAAAACGATTTTAATGCGCAGATGGATTATATCGACAGTATGATAGGCGACTCTGAGTTCAGGTCGGATAAGTTTGAGCTGACAATCGAATTCAGATATACAAATGATGAATGGGTGCTTGTTGATAAGAACTTCCTTATTCTGCTGACTCTCGGATATTACAACAAATAATATCCTCAGGGTAATTTATCGGAATTATTATACGAATTGTAATTCGGCTTTATAGTTACTTTTGTAGTTATGCTACATCGGAAACAACAGCAAAATCCGTTTTAAATGTGCCGAAAATGCGTTCTCGGCATAGAAAATACAGATTTTGATAACGCAATGTAAAAAACGAACAAATTCGACAAATGGTATAAGACGCAAAAAGCAAATGTTCATAAAACAAAGAACACATGAAATATCTGAAAGGGTGAAAGATATGTTTGAATGGTGGAATTCGCTCGGTATTACAATGCAGGTCTTTTACTGCATAGCTTTACCCGCAACGCTTATTATAGTGATACAGACTATCCTGCTTATGATAGGTATAGGTCACGGAGGAGAAGGTGTTGAGTTCAGCGACACGAGCGGAATAGACGGTCTTGGAGATGTTCCCGATATGCCTACCGATGTTCCTGCGGATATACCGACGGATATGACGGCTCATGCAATAGAAGGGTGCGACCACATGACGACCGGCGACGGCTCGAATCCGGCGGACTTCGGCACAATGCAGCTTTTCACATTGCAGGGAATTATGACATTCCTGTGTGTATTCGGCTGGACGGGTGTTATATGTACCTCGCTCGGACTTCACGTTGCGATAGCTATAATAATTGCGCTTGTGCTGGGATTCCTTGCAATGCTCGGAGTTGCAAAGGTGCTTCAGCTTACAAGAAAGCTCACTCAGGACGGAAGCCTTGACGTGCGCAGACTGCTCGGTGAAAAGGGCAGGGTATATATCCCGATTCCCGCAAATGAAAGCGGAGAGGGAAAGGTGACAATAGCGGCAGGAGAGCGTTTCATAGAGCTTTCGGCTGTCACCGATGAACAGGAATCAATCCCCACGGGAACACAGGTGCGGATAATAGACGTGCGTGGCGATGTCGTGGCGGTTGAAAAGGATAAATAAGCAATAAAGCAATTTCTAAGTTACAGGAGGAAATATTCATGCAGCCCGAAATTTTAATTGCAATATGCGTTGCGGTAGTCATCGTATTCGCATTATTGATGGGTATCTTATCAAGATACCGTAAGTGTCCCTCGGATAAGATACTTGTTATCTACGGTAAAGTCGGAAGCGACAAGAACGGTCAGGCAAGAAGCGCAAAGTGCGTACACGGCGGTGCGGCATTCATTATGCCCATCATCCAGTCGTATCAGTTTATGGACTTAACGCCCATATCTATCAATGTAGACTTGAAGAACGCACTTTCAAAGCAGAATATCCGTGTTGATGTACCCTCAAGATTCACAGTAGGTATTTCGACAGAGCCGGGTATAATGCAGAATGCCGCTGAGCGTCTGCTCGGTCTGAGAATGAACGAGATACAGGAGCTTGCAAAGGACATAATATTCGGTCAGTTGCGTCTTGTAGTTGCTACTATGGAGATTGAGGAGATAAACAACGACCGTGACAAGTTCCTTGTTGCCGTATCAAACAACGTTGAGATTGAGCTTAAGAAGATAGGCTTACGTCTTATCAACGTTAACGTAACCGATATTAACGATGAGTCGGGATATATCGAAGCGCTCGGTAAGGAAGCTGCCGCAAAGGCTATCAACGATGCGAAGAAATCCGTTGCCGAAAAGGATCGTGACGGTGAGATCGGTCAGGCTAACGCACAGCGTGACCAGCGTATACAGGTCGCTGCCGCAAACGCTCTTGCTATCAAGGGTGAGAACGAGTCCAAGATTGAGGTCGCTCAGTCTGAGGCTTTAAGACGTGAAAAGGAAGCAGAATCAATGCGTCTTGCTACAGCCGCAGAAGCTGTTCAGGCAGCTAAGGCTAAGGAAGAAGCCTACATAGCACAGCAGCAGGCAGAACAGACCCGTGCCGCCCTCGAAACCGCAACTCAGCAGGCGGATATAATCGTTAAGGCTAAGATTGCCAAGGAGCAGGCTGAGATTGAGGCAGAGGCAAAGGCAGAGGTTGCACGCCGTACCGCAAAGGGTGAGGCTGACGCTCTGTTTGCAAAGATGGAAGCACAGGCACGAGGCGCTCAGGAGATACTCGTAAAGCAGGCTGACGGTATGAGAGAGCTTGTAAATGCCGCAGGCGGAAACGCAGACAGCGCAATCAAGCTGATTCTTGCAAACAACATGGAAGAGCTGATGAAGATACAGGTAGAAGCTATCAAGAACATCAAGATAGACAAGGTAACTGTTTGGGACGGCGGCTCAAAGGGCGAAAACGGCAAGACCGCCACAGCCGATTTTATCAGCGGTATAATGAAAGCTATTCCGCCTATGGGTGAAATGTTCAACCAGGCAGGTATGGAGCTTCCCAAGTTCTTAGGCGAAAAAATAGACACCCCCAAAACCCTCGACAGCTAAGTGGGCGGCAATGTGCCGCTTCAAGTTCCGCCTTTAATACAGTTGCAGTACAGCTTAGGATAGCAAAACGGCGGGGTCAAACAAATCAATAAACAATATAAAGCGGTCACGGTGATATGCTGTGACCGCTTTTTGTATTATTGTATTTTAACTGTCATCTTTCTGCACCAACCTTTCCAAAACCGCACTATCCCCTCGCCTCGCACCACCACACTTGCCTCCCTTGTCAAAGGGAGGTGGATTGACGGCAAGGCACAAACTGTTGCTTTGTTGCTTTCTGCTTGCGATATGCCCGCCCCTTTTATATTGCAAACTTTTCTGCCGTCAAGACGGAAGGATTGCCGCACCGAACCTTTCCATTCCCACAACCCTCTCAAAAGCACCGCCGCCCTTGCGCCCGAACCAACCCTCCCAAAACCGCACTATCCCTCGAAAAGCACTATCGCATTCTTGGCTTATGAACGCTCTGTTGGCTTTGCGTCTCTGCAATCGTGGTCGTTTGTTGTCGGTGCGTCACTGCCTCGTCAGTCTTTTGTGTCGTTGCATCGTGCAACGATTAAGTGTGACTGACTTTATGCATCCTTGCATACCGACTTTGTTCGACCACTTGTATGCGTCCTTGCATAGAGCCTTTGGGCGTTCAACTTCGGGCATCCATGCCCGTCCCTTGCCAAAGTTGAGCTTCTGTTGCTGAACTTCGCTCAGCCAACTATTGAGGGTTCTTCACGCCAACACTGCTTAAAACAGTTTCCATATCGACAGGGCATTAATAATTTCGTGAGTGCATCATTACAACTGCACTGACATTGACTCTTCAAAAAAACGCCACTAACCTGAGATATATGTACTAACCTGCGGACGTGTAGCGTTAAGCGTCCCTGCATTGACAGGATATTCAATGTTCAGGTGGTTATTCGAGTTTAGCCAACACCCCGACGGGGTGGGGGTGTGAGTAAGGAAAGAGGGAGCCACGAGGGAGAGAACCTAAGAGATAGGGAGAGGGGCTGTCAAGACCCTTGCCCTAGTCTCTTTGGTTCTTTCCCTCGTTAATATTGACAAGTGCATTGATTCGAATAGCGAACTCGAGAAGTGCTGTCCGACAAAAAGAACTATCAGTAGTTTACTATCGTAGGCACAACTGAACAATATAACAGAAGTACATCAAGCAAAAGACTTTTTCTACAATCTGAACCGTACTGCTTAAAAACAGTACGGCTTTTCATTTTTGCATAATCCGCTTTTTTCTGCGAAAGCTATCTCTATGAACAGTAAACGTAAACGAAGATCCGACCGCACAGGAAAGCACGCCCATCTGCTTTACGGCTCGATTTGCGGCTTTCTGAACGGTCTGTTCGGCTCAGGCGGCGGAACGGTCGCCGTGCCTGCCTTTGAGAAAAACGGCACAGAGCCGAAAAAAGCACACGCCTCCTCGGTCGCCCTGATATTCGTACTGAGCCTTGTCACCGCCGTTATATATTTAATGAACGGAAAGCTGGATTTCGGCACAGCGTGGGAATATATACCCTACGGTCTTATCGGTGCGATACTCGGCTCTTTTCTTCTCGGAAAAATCCCCGACAGGCTGATAAGGATAATATTCGGTCTGCTTATGATTGCAAGCGGAGTGAGGATGATATTATGAATATTTTAGTGGGGATACTCACCGGAGCCACTGCGTCAATGGGGCTTGGCGGAGGCTTCATTCTGCTCGTATATCTTTCGGTATTCACTGAAATACCGCAGGATATTGCGCAAGGGATAAACCTTCTTTTCTTTCTCCCCATTGCACTGCTCTCCCTTGTCATACACATTAAAAACAAGCTGACAGACTTAAAGCTTGTGGGAAAATATCTTATTCTCGGACTTCCCTGCGCCGTTGTCGGAAGCTATGTCGCAGGAATTACGGATGTGGCTGTTCTGCGAAAGCTGTTCGGGATATTCGTTTTATATATCGGGATAAATCAGCTATACGTCAGCTTTACAAATAAACCGTGCAAAAAAGGATCCGACAGCAAGTAACGCCGTCGGATTCTTTTACTTCTTCCCTTTTATCTTATCCCAATATGCCTTTGACTGCTGTTCAAATTTATTATCACCGAACGTATAATAGGGTGATGGTCTGCGTGTGCTTGTATGGTTTTGCATTTGCACTATCACATAGTATTTTTCGTAGGGGAGGAGCTTGCTCCTCCCGAAATATTGTGGTGCTTACCATAAACAATTTGCAAGGAAATTAAACTTTGGGTTACGGTTGATAGTTGACAGATTATAAACTTGGCGAATGGTTAGAAGTTAGTGCGACGGGAGTGGCAAGCAAGGCAAGGATGCCTTAGCGTGTGTGTCCAAAGTTTCGCAAGGATGCGAAACAAATAAAGCACACACAGACCCTCGCCCTACAAAAAGAGAAAATGATAGCAAATGTAATAAATAGCAGTGCAAATAAAAACAATGCGTCTGTCCGACAAACAGAACTATCAGTAGTTTACTATCGTAGCCGAAGCTGAATGATATAACAGAAGTACATCAAACAACAGACTTTTTCTACAAGCTAAAATCCGACAGCAAGTAACGCCGTCGGATTCTTTTACTTCTTCCCTTTTATCTTATCCCAATATGCCTTTGACTGCTGTTCGAATTTGTTATCGCCGAACGTATAATAGACCCTGTCCTTTATAGCGTCGGGCAGATACTGCTGTTTTACATAATGATCCGGATAGTCGTGCGGATAAAGATAATGCTGACCCTTCACCGCATTGCCCTCTCCGTCATAATGCTTGTTCTGAAGCTGTCGGGGTATATCTCCTGTTTTGCCGTCCTCAACGTCCTGCATAGCGGCATTTATACCGAGATACGCACTGTTGGACTTCGGCGATGTCGCAAGCAGGACGACCGCTTCGCCGAGCGGTATCCTCGCCTCAGGAAGACCAAGCTGCAACGCACTGTCAACGCAAGCCTTCACTATCGGCACCGCCATAGGATACGCAAGCCCTATGTCCTCGCTCGCTATAACAAGAAGCCGCCTGCAAAGCGAGGTAATATCCCCTGCCGCAAGCAAACGTGCCGCATAATGAAGCGCCGCATTTTCGTCCGAGCCTCTTATCGACTTCTGAAGTCCCGACAGAATATCATAATGATGATCGCCGTCACGGTCGTAGTTCATACTGCTCTTCTGCGTAAGCAGCTTTGCGGTTTCCATAGTCACCGTATCGCCCTCGCTCGAAAGACAGCAAAGCTCTACCGTATTCGCCGCCTTTCTCACATCGCCGCCGCAGCCGTAAGCAATATGGCTTACAACGCCTTCCTCAAGCGTGAACTGCGTGTGCATCTCCTCGCCCATAAGCCTGAAAGCACGTTCCACCGCAGGAAGTATATCCTCCGCCGTCACCTGCTTGAATTCAAACACGGTACAGCGTGAAAGAACGGCACTGTATACATAGAAATACGGATTCTCCGTCGTAGATGCGATCAGCGTTATTTCTCCGCTCTCGATATATTCGAGCAGTGTCTGCTGCTGCTTTTTATTGAGATATTGTATCTCGTCAAGGAAAAGCAGAATTCCGCCTGCCGCACCAAATGTTCCTAAATTCGCAACAACGTCCTTTATGTCCGATGTCGATGCCTGCGTACCGTTCAGCCTGTACAGGCTCATACTTGTTTTTTGGGCGATAATATTCGCCACAGTGGTTTTGCCAACTCCCGACGGCCCGTAGAATATCATATTGGGTATCTTTCCCCTGCTGATGATATTGTAAAGCGGTTTTCCCTGCGCTAAGATGTGCCTTTGTCCCACAACCTCATCAAGCGTTGAAGGACGTATTCTGTCTGCTAACGGCATAATTCATCTCCTGTAAAATATAAGCCTCCGCCCGTCACAGAGCGGAGGCTGAAATACCATATTACCTTATCAGTCGTTCTTGTGCTTTTCAAGTAAAGCGCTTATCTTCTGGTGAGGATCAATTACCTTGCTGATAGACATATCGTGGTTAAGAGCCATGATCAGATATGACAGATACTTTGACACGTCAACCTCGCAGAACCATTCCCTGCTGAGCAGTTCGGGCGTTCTGTAGGAAAGGTTCGTACCGAACACATAGTCGATCTTGCCGTCGGCATAGGCCTTGTCAAACGCTTCAAGACCGTTTGTGAAGATAGGATATGTCGCATACGCAAAAATTCTCTTTGCGTTACGCTTCTTAAGCTCGATAGTAATATCAAGCATAGACTCGCCCGATGAAATAATATCGTCCGCAATGAACACGTCCTTGCCCTCTACCGAGTTACCGAGATATTCGTGAGCTACGATAGGGTTACGACCGTTCACTACCTGAGAATAGTCACGTCTTTTATAGAACATACCGAGATCTACACCAAGGACAGATGAATAGTACATATTTCTGTTGAGCGCACCTTCATCGGGGCTGACAACCATAAAATGATCCGTATCCATCTTGAAGTCATTTACATACTTGAACAGAGCCTTCAGCACCTGATATGTGGGGATTATATTATCAAAGCCCATCAGAGGAACTGCGTTGCATACTCTGGGGTCGTGAGCGTCAAACGCAATGATATTGGAAACGCCCATATTCTGAAGCTCCTGAAGTGCTACAGCGCAGTCAAGCGACTCTCTGTAGTTTCTTCTGTGTTGTCTTCCGCCGTAAAGTATAGGTGTGATAACGTTGATACGGTGAGCCTTACCGCCGATAGCCTGTATGATACGCTTGAGGTTCTGGAAGTGATCGTCGGGCGACATACGGTTCATTCTGCCGAACAGCGGATATTCAAGGCTGTAGTTGCCGAAATCGGCAATAATATAAACATCATAACCTCTTACAGTGTTCTTGATAAGAGCCTTGCCGTCACCGGAAGAAAATCTGGGGCATTCGTTCTCAATGAGAAAATTATCATAATCGTAGCCTGCTTCCCTTGACCATGTTACAAGGTAATCGTTGACCTTCTTGCCAAGTTCCTCAGAACCGGGTATAGCAATAAGTCCGAGCGGAGCTACTCTCTCCGAGTGATTAAAAATAATATCTCTTGCAGATGCTGTCATTTACAAATTCCTTTCTATATTCAACAATTAACCGATATTTTATACAACACGAAAACGAGGGAATCAATCTCTCGTTCTCGCTTATATACAATTATTCGTACAGAGGGTACTTTCTGCAGATCTCAGTTACTGTTTCTCTTACCTTGTCGGCGCTGTTGTCAAAGTCGGTCGCAGTGAGATAGATGCACTGTGCAATCTGCTTCATATCGTCTTCCTTTAATCCTCTTGTCGTAACCGCAGGTGTACCGATGCGCACGCCGCTCGTTACAAAAGGACTCTGAGGATCGTTGGGTATAGCATTCTTGTTAACTGTGATATACACCTCGTCGAGCTTCTTCTCAAGCTCTTTACCCGTGATATTGAAAGGCTGGAGGTCAACAAGCATAAGGTGGTTGTCTGTACCGCCCGATACAAGATTGAATCCCTTTTCAAGCAGAGAATCGGCAAGAACGGATGCGTTCTTTACAATCTGCTTTGCATACTCGGTAAATTCGGGCTTCAGCGCCTCGCCGAAGCATACAGCCTTAGCGGCGATAACGTGCATCAGAGGTCCGCCCTGTATGCCGGGGAATATAGCCTTGTTGATCTTCTTTGCAAGCTCCTCGTCATTAGTAAGGATAAGTCCTCCGCGAGGTCCTCTCAGTGTCTTATGCGTTGTAGTAGTCACAACGTCTGCATAAGGCACGGGCGACATATGCTGACCGCCTGCAACAAGACCTGCAATGTGCGCCATATCTACCATAAGATATGCGCCAACTTCCTTAGCAATAGCCGAAAGCTTTTCAAAGTCAATTGCTCTGGGATATGCGCTCGCACCTGCAACGATCATCTTGGGCTTATGCTCCTTTGCAAGTGCAAGTATATTGTCGTAATTCAGTCTGCCGGTTTCCTCATCAAGTCCGTAAGGTACGAAGTTGAAGTATTTGCCCGAAATGTTTACGGGAGAACCGTGTGTAAGGTGTCCGCCGTGAGCAAGGCTCATACCCATTACCGTGTCGCCGGGATTCAGCAGTGCAAAATAAACCGCCGTGTTAGCCTGTGCGCCGGAGTGAGCCTGTACATTCGCATACTTTGCTCCGAACAGCTTGCAGGCACGTTCAATAGCGATATTCTCAACTATATCAACGTCCTCGCATCCGCCGTAATAACGCTTGCCGGGGTATCCCTCAGCATACTTGTTCGTAAGAACGCTTCCCATAGCCGCCATAACAGCAGGAGAAACGATATTCTCACTTGCAATAAGCTCAAGATTTCTTTTCTGACGTGCAAGCTCCTTGTCCATTGCGTCAGCAACATCGGGATCTATTCCCTTGAGAAAGCCGATCGTGTCAACTAAATTACTGTACATTTCATTTTTCCTTTCGGTTATTTTAAGCACGCTCTCAGAGCGGCTTTAATTACTTCTGCTTGGAAGTGAATCCTTCCCAGTCCTTAAGGAACCTGTCGATACCGTTGTCGGTAAGAGGGTGCTTAAGCATCTGGAGAAGTACGTTCATAGGAACGGTTGCAATATCACATCCGAGTCTTGCCGCCTGTGTAACGTGCATCGGGTTACGGATAGATGCGGCGATGATCTCTGTTTCAATGCCCTGCGCATTGAATATGTCAACGATCTCTTCGATAAGGTTCATGCCTTCCATGCCTATATCGTCAAGTCTGCCGAGGAACGGGCTTACAAATGTAGCTCCTGCTCTTGCGGCAAGAAGTGCCTGAGCGGCTGAGAATACGAGAGTAACGTTTGTCTTTATGCCCTTTGCGGTAAGCTGCTTGCAGGCCTTAAGACCCTCCTCGCACATAGGGAGCTTTATAACGATATTCTTATGTATAGCGGCAAGGGGCAGAGCCTCCTCAACCATCTTGTCTGCTTCAAGCGAAATTACTTCGGCTGAAACAGGACCGTCTACGATTTCTGTGATTTCCTTTACTACCTGCTTGAAATCTCTTCCCTCTTTTGCGATAAGAGAGGGGTTTGTGGTAACACCGCAGATAATGCCCATATCATTGGCACGTCTGATGTCATCAACGTTGGCTGTGTCGATAAAAAGTTTCATAGGTACTCCTTTCCGGTTAACCGGACTTAACATAATATTCCTACGGATTACGGCAACACACAAAAGCCGTATTCCGTTACTGACAATAATACAAATTATACATCAAGTGAAGCCAGCTCGTCAAAGTTTGCCTTCATAGCGGGATACAGCTTCTTGTAAAGCGCATATACCTTTTCATACTTGGCACTGTTTTCAGCAATAGGCTCCTGTATCTTTTCGGGCTTGATCACCGCCTTGCACGCCTCGGGAACAGAGCTGTATATTCCTGCGCCTACTGCCGCAAGAAGTGCAACGCCGAGTGCGGGACCTTCCTTGTTTGCCGTAGTCTTTACGTTGCAGGCATAAAGGTCTGCAAGCATCTGCCGCCACAGCGGTGATGTTCCGCCGCCGCCGCAAGCCATCATATCATCAATGCTTATATTCATCTCACGCATAACCTCAACACAGTCACGCAGTGAATAAGAAACGCCTTCCATAACGGCTCTGAGCATATCCTTCTTCTTGTGCATTGTGGAAAGACCTACAAATGCGCCTCTTACGTTGGGGTCAAGGTGAGGTGTTCTCTCACCGTTGAGATAAGGCATATAGAGCAGTCTGTTTGCGCCTATCGGCACACTGTCGGCTTCCTTGTCCATAAGGTAGTACGGGTCAACGCCCATAGAAGCGGCTGTTTCCATCTCGCTCCACGCAAAATTATCCCTGAACCACTTGAGCGACAGTCCTGCGGACTGAGTAACGCCCATAACGTGCCAGCATCCCGGCACAGCACAGCAGAATGTATGTACTCTGCCCTTGGGGTCGATAGATATATCGGAAGTATGAGCAAACACAACGCCGCTTGAACCGATAGTCGTGAAAGCCTTGCCGTCCTCTACTACGCCTGTTCCGACAGCGGCAGCCGCATTATCGCCTGCACCGCCGACTACGGGCGTACCCTCCTTAAGACCTGTAGCCTGCGCTACAGCCTTTGTAACGGTACCTGTTATCTCAGGGCTTTCGTAAACCTTTGCAAGAAGCGACTTGTCGATACCGAGCTTTGTCAGCACCTCGTCAGACCAGCATCTGCCGGGAATATCAAGCAGCTGCATACCCGATGCATCTGAAACCTCGGTAGCAAACTCGCCCGTGAGCATAAATCTTATATAGTCCTTGGGGAGAAGAATATGGCGGCACTTTTCATAATTTTCAGGCTCGTTATTCTTTACCCACATTATCTTTGCGGCTGTAAAGCCTGTTATAGCAGGGTTTGCGGTGATAGCGATAAGTCTGTCGTGACCTACCTTTTCGGTAATCTCGACAACTTCCTTGCCTGTACGCTGATCGCACCAGATAATGCTGTTTCTGATTACCTTGTTATCCTTGTCCAGCATTACAAGTCCGTGCATCTGTCCCGAAAGACCTACGCCCTTTATCTCGTCTGCGGGAACTCCGCTCTTTGCAACTACGTCACGGATGCTGTTCACACAGGCGTTCCACCAGTCCGCAGGATCCTGCTCGGCATAGCCGTTGCAGGGAGTGTAAAGAGGATAATCGTAAAGCGCCGATGCAACAGGTGTGCCGTCCTCGCTGAAAAGCACTGTTTTTGTACCGGACGTACCTATATCGACACCGAGTATGTATGCCATATCTTTTCTCCTTATTTTAAAAAAACTTCATAGAATTTTACCGTGTAAAATCTTACACGCTCCTTACATAATTATAATCCATCACAACGCAGTTTGTCAATAGAGAAAACCGAAATATCACGTTAAATGTGCCGTTGCCGCCGGGTAAAGTTCTCCGCCCGGAAAAGCGGTTGCATAACGCTAACGGAATGGTTACAATTCTGTAACTTCCATTGACTTTACCAAAATGACTTATTATAATAAAATCAGAAATTGTTGTCCGTCTGTGGACAATCGACATCTCTGCGGTGTATTATATGCAGAAAGCATTAAATCGCCTTTGCGAAAGGAGAACAGTATGAAAAGAAGAATTCTATCAGCAATCATCACAACCGCACTGACCTTATCGGCGCTCTCACTCTCAGCTTGTCAGTCAAATCAGACCTACGAAACAACCGATCTTATGACAGGCATCAAAGCCGCAAGCCACGAAACTGTAAAACCCGACGATGCTTTTAAAAGCGCATACGGCAATTTCTCTGTTGAACTGCTTAAGAAATGCTTTGACGGCAAATCAAACACTCTTATCTCTCCCATGTCGGTATCGACCGCACTCACAATGACTGCGAACGGTGCAAACGGTCAGACCAAAGACGAAATGGAAAAGGTACTCGGGAGCGGAATGCCCCTTGACGAGCTGAACAAGTATCTTTCATCATTCGGCGGCTCGCTGACTTCCGGTGAGGGTTTCAAGCTGAAAAACGCAAATTCAATATGGTTCAGAGATGAAGAAAACAGACTTACCGTTGAAAAGGACTTTTTGCAGAAAAATGCGGATTATTTCGGTGCGGCGATATACAAGCGTGCATTTGACAACGCAACGTGCAAAGAGATCAACAGTTGGGTAAACGACAATACCGACGGTATGATAGACAAAATACTTGACAACATCCCCGATGAAGCGATAATGTATCTTATAAACGCCGTCAGCTTTGATGCAGAATGGGAAAATGTCTACAAGGAAAATGATATTGCGGACGGAAAATTCACAAATTCCGAAGACAAGCTTATGAAAGTCACTATGTTGTGCTCAGATGAAAGTATTTATCTGGAAGATGAGGATTGCAAGGGCTTTATAAAGCAGTACAAGGACGGCAAGTACAGCTTTGCCGCAATACTGCCTGGCGATGATATCAAAAGTTTTATAACATCGTTATCGGGTGAAAAATTAAGCAAGATACTCGGAAGTGCCGAAGACTGCATTGTAGAGGTAAAGCTTCCGAAATTTGGCTATGAATATTCCTCAAAGCTGAACGATGCCCTTTCGGCACTCGGTATGCCGACTGCGTTTGACCAAAATAACGCCGATTTTTCAGGTATCGGTAAATCGACAATGGGCAATATATCCATCGGCGAAGTGATCCACAAGACGAAAATAGAGGTAAACGAAAAAGGTACAAAGGCAGGAGCCGCCGCTCTTGTGGAAATAGTTGACGAGGGGTGTGCTATTAACGAAAAGCAGGTAATCCTGAACCGCCCGTTTATGTATATGATACTCGACAACGAAACGATGCTGCCGCTGTTCGCAGGCATATATACAGGCATATAACGCACAGAAATTGTATAATCTGCATAATCCGAGCTATAATATTTTCTTGACTTTTGGAGTATGTATGCTATAATTTAATTAGCAGAAAACAACAAATTTTTCAGGAAAGGCTGGATGTACAAATGGCAAAGCGCAGAATCGGTATACTGACGAGCGGAGGCGACTGCCCCGGACTTAACGCTACTATAAGAGGTGCGGCAAAAGCCTGTTACTCCATGTTCGGCGAGGACAATGTTGAGATAGTCGGCATATCCAACGGTTTCCACGGTCTGATTCATAATAACTGTCGTATAATGAAGCCGGAGGATTTTTCCGGCATACTCACCCAGGGCGGAACGATACTCGGCACAAAGCGTACACCATATAAGATGATGCAGGTTATCGAAGCTGACAACATAGACAAGGTCGCTGAAATGAAAGCCACCTATAAACAGCAGAAGCTCGACTGCATACTGACGCTCGGCGGCAACGGAACTCATAAGACCGCAAATCTTCTTTCCGAAGAGGGTCTGAATATAATCGGACTTCCCAAGACAATAGATAATGATATATGGGGAACAGATGTTACATTCGGCTTCCACACCGCAGTAGATATTGCGACTGAGGTCGTTGACAGAATCCACACCACCGCCACCTCCCACAGACGTATTATGGTAATCGAGATAATGGGCAACAAGGCAGGCTGGCTGACGCTTTATTCCGGTATTGCAGGCGGTGCGGATATTATTCTTATCCCAGAGATCCCTTATGATATTGATAAAGTCATCGACGCTTGCGAAAAACGTGCGCAGTCCGGAAAGACATTCTCGATAATTGCGGTCGCAGAGGGTGCAATGGATATTGCGGAAGCCGCTATGAAGAAAAAGGAACGTGCAAAAAAACGTGCCGAAGCGGGTGAAACAACAGTTACAAACCGCATAGCAAAGCAGATAGAAGCCGCAACAGGCTTTGAGTCAAGAACAGTTGTTCCCGGTCATATATTAAGGGGCGGTTCGCCCTCCGCTTATGACAGAGTGCTTGCAACAAAGTTCGGTGCAAGAGCCGCAATGCTGATAAAGCAGGAAAAATACGGCTACACGGTCGCAAAAATCGGCAGTAAGATCTCCGAAAACAAGCTGTCCGATGTAACGATGAAGACAAAGTTCGTTCCCGAAAATGACGAGCTTGTCATCACAGGAAAAAGCATCGGCGTATCTTTCGGCGACTAAGCGGCGGGCGGCTGTGAGCCGCTTCAAGTTCCGCCTATGGAATTGTTGCGATTCAGCTAAAGTTGTTGAACGGCGGAGTTACACAACGCAATAAAGCAGATAAGCGGTCACAGCGAAATGCTGTGACCGCTTTCAGTCTATCGAAAAAACGATTGTTATTAAAGCCACACAGTGAGATATATCGCCAATACCGCTTAAAACACTTTTCATATCTACAAGGCATTAATAGTTTCGTGAGTGCATCTGTACAACTGCTCTGACATTGACTCTTCAAAAAAACGCCACTAACCTGAGATATATGTACTAACCTG
>OHMX01000012.1_pt1 | contig 113874 bp, 90 predicted proteins | sample 1569471 | NCBI WGS metagenome assembly OHMX01 (sample SAMEA3879547, study PRJEB24766) | human gut metagenome | biome: human-associated habitat; feature: feces | place: USA | collected 1985/1987
CGGCGTTTTTTAATTTACCGGAAGGCCATCCGCCGCCGGCGGCCCGCCACGTCAAAACGCTTTCCGCCCCGGCCCGTTGTCCGCCGGCGGGGACTGCGGGCCGGAAACTGCCCGACAGGGACAGCAGACACGGGGCTAAGGCCCGTAAAAACTGGGCTTAGCCCCGTCGCGACGGGAATAGGGCCCGTTTTTCGTGCCACCGTCCGGGCGCCTGCGGGCCGCCGGCACAGCGCGCTTCCCACTGGTCAGCCCGCCAGCGGACCTGCGCCGCCAGCCGTCCGGTGCGGGCCCCATCCGGCTGCCCCGCGCCGGAGCGGCCTTTCCACTTTTCGGAAAGCGCAATAGCCGTATTTCCAGAAAAAATCCGTAAGTTTGCCCGTCACACCCCAAACCCAACGTTTTTACATTTACTATGACACTGCCGAAAACAAACAAGGATACACGCTCCTGCCCGGAGGAAAAAATCTATCGCGAGACAGACAAGCTGGCCCTGGTCTGGGAAAGCCGCCGCCTGGACTTCCCCAACGCCACACTCCCGCCGGGTTTCATGATCTACGGTTATTGCACGCAGGGGGCGGCCACGTTCCGCATGGACGGCAAGTTGCGCGAGCTCCACCCGGGCGATTTGTACATCAACATCGGTAATCAGACGCTCGAGGCGCAGGCACCCGAGGCCGACTTCCGCGGCGACTTCATCCTCATCTCCTACCAATGCCTGCAGGACGGCATTGCGGGCCTGCACCAGCTCTGGCCCTACCTGCTCTACATCTACGAACACCCCGTGCTCCACCTCGACGAGAACGAACGGCGCCGCATGGAGGACAACTACCGCCTCGTCCGGCAACGCCTGCACGACAGCCGCCACCACTACCGCCAGGAGGTCATCGACTCGCTCATACGCCTCTACTACTTCGACACGTGCGACATCCTCTCGCGCCGGTGCCCGGAGGAGTGGAACCGCCAGACGCGCGGCTACGACCTGTTCGACCGCTTCATCCACCTGGCCGGGAAGCACTTCCGCGAGGAGCGCAACGTCGGCTGGTACAGCCAGCAACTCTGCCTCACGCCGAAATATCTGTCGGAAGTGGTCAAGTCGGTCAGCGGCAAGACGGCGGGACAATGGATCAATAACTTCGTGTTGATGGAAATCAAGATGCTACTTCGCAACACAGGCCTATCGGTCAAGGAAATAGCCAACAAGATGCACTTTCCCAACCAGAGTTTCCTGGGAAAGTATTTCAAGAACGCCACGGGCCAGTCGCCCTCGGCCTACCGCAGACACTGAAGCGGCAGGCCGAGGGCGACGCGTCCGTAACTTAAAGCCACAGCAGCGCCAGACGGTAGACGATGAAGGCCATGATATAGGCCACGAGCGTGGTATATACAGCCGTGAACACGGCATAACGCCAACGCCCGCTTTCGCCCTTGATGGCGGCTATCGTGGCCAGGCAGGGGAAATAGAGCAAGGCGAAGACGAGGTAGCTCAACCCTCCGGCTACGGAGATGCCGGAATCGCGCATGGCCTGCGACAGGCTGGCGTCGGACACCTCGCCGCTCTCGTCCTCGGGGCAGTTATAAAGCACGCCGATGGTGCTGACCATGAGCTCCTTCGCGCCGACGCCGGCCAAGATGCCTACGTCCATGCGCCAGTCGTAACCCAGGGGCTCGAGCGCGGGCGAGATGGCGTGGCCAATCTGTCCGAGGTAGGACTGCTCCTGCTGCTCGGCAGCGGTCAGCGCCTTATCGCTTTGGGGGAAATAGCCTAAGCCCCAAATTACGATGCTGGCGACCAGAATGATGCCGCCCATCTTGCGAAGATATTGCCTACCCTTCTCCCACGTGTGGCGTAGCACGCCGCGTCCGGCGGGCATGCGGTAAGGCGGCATCTCCATGACAAAATGGCTTTCCTCTGTGCGGCGGAACACTTTGTTCATGACAAAAGCCGAGACAAAAGAGACCAGAATGCCGCCCGCATAGAGTGCGAGCATGACAAAAGCGGCATTTTCGGGGAAGAAGGCGCCCGTGAGCACGGTGAATACCGGCAGACGCGCGGAGCAAGACATGTAGGGCAGCGTCATCATCGTGATGAGGCGGCTCTTACGGCTCTCGATGGTCCGGGTAGCCATCACGGCCGGGACGTTACAGCCGAAGCCCATGATCATAGGGATGAACGACTTGCCGTGCAGGCCGACGCGACGCAACAAGGGGTCGGCCAGAAACGCGGCCCGGGCCAGGTAGCCAGAATCCTCCAGGATGGAAATAAAGAAATAAAGGATGAGGATGTTGGGCAAGAACACGATGACACTGCCCACACCGCCCAGAACGCCGCTCACTAACAGGTCGCGCAACCAGCCCTCGGGGATTCGCGCGTTGGCCTCATCGCTGAGCCAGGCCACGCCGGTCTCCATCCAGTCCATCGGGTAGGCGCCCACCTCGAACGTGACATAAAAGATGAGGCCCATGATGAGGAAAAAGAGCAAATAGGCCAGGGGCGTCTGGGCCAAGAAGCGGTCCGCCACGGCCGTGATGCGGCCGGCGCGGCCCTCGTGAAGCTCGTAGACGCCGTCGAGCAGGTCGTGCACGGAGGCGTGCAGGTCGGCGGCCTCGGCATAGGCGGGCACCGGCACTTCGGCCCCGGCCGCCACCTCGCGGGCCTTTTCGACGGCCGCCCGGAGGGCTTCCTTCACGCCCTCGCCGTTTTTCGCCACGGCCGGGATGAGCTTCATGCCCAAGCGGCGCTCGAGCTCGGCGATGTCCAGACGGCTGTTGCTGTGACGGAACTCGTCGTACATGTTCAAGACGCCGACCATCGGGAGCTTCATGCGCTGCAGCTGAAGCGTCAGCAGCAAGTTGCGCTCCAGGTTCGTCACGTCCAGCACATTAACCACGACGTCCACCTCCCCTTTCGAGAGTTCATTGGCCACGTAGGCCTCTTCCGGACTAAAGGCGCGCAGGGAATAGGTCCCGGGCAGGTCGATGACGCGCAAATTCTGCCCTTCAAAGAAAGTATGGCCCTCGACACTCGAAACGGTGACGCCGGCATAGTTTCCGGTCCGCTCGTGACCGCCGGCGGCCTCGTTATAAAAGGCAGTCTTGCCGCAGTTCGGATTGCCGACCAGGGCAATCGTCAGTTCTTTCTCGTCCGTCGCGTGCCGGGCCTCGGTCGTCTCGCCCGCCGGCTCCGGTTTCTGACGCCAAGAGAACAGGCGACGCGACTTGTTCGACTTCGTACCGCCACAGCAAGGACAGTTGCCGCAATGGGCCGAATGGCACGTGTGTGCCCGATGAAAGTCGCCGCCCGCCGTTTCCGTTGCCTCGGGGACCGGCCCCGCGGCCGGAGCCGCAGCGTCCAGCGGCACGTCGGACAGTCGGGGCACGGCCTCGATGAGGCGCGCCTCCTTGCGGCGCAGGGCCACCTTCTGCCCCAACATGGAATAGACAATCGGGCTGCCGAACGGCGATGCGTACAAGCGGGTCACTTCCTGGCCCGGTACGAATCCCATCTCCTCCAAACGTAAATGAAATGAACTGCTCCCTTCAACTGACGAGATAAATACGGTCTCGTTACGCTTAATTTCTGATAATTTCATTGTAGTTAGGTTCCGGAGCGCAAAAATACGAAACATTTCCTGGCGGGACAATCCCTACGTTCAGTGATTTTCTTTTTTATTTCGTTTCGACTATCACTACATGTAGGGAAATTCCCGCAGAAAACAGAAGTCCCCGCCTCGGAATCCGAGACGGGGACTTTATTTTAATAAGGTCTGGAGCCCAGGCTCCGACCGGTAGCGCAGCGGGCAGATTACATCATGCCGCCCATGCCGCCCATACCGGCGTTGCCCATAGGCATATCGGCCTTTTCTTCCTTCTTGTCGCAGATGACGCACTCCGTAGTAAGGAACATGCCGGCTACGCTGGCAGCGTTCTCCAAAGCGACGCGGGCCACCTTGGCCGGGTCTACGACGCCAGCAGCACGCAGGTCGCAGAACGTTTCGTTCTTGGCGTTGTAACCGAAGTTACCCTCGCCCTCGCGTACCTTGTTGACGATGACGGCACCCTCGACGCCGGCGTTGCGGCAAATCTGGCGGAGCGGCTCCTCAATGGCGCGGCGCACGATGGCAATACCCGTCGTCTCGTCGTCGTTATCGCCCTTCAGATTCTCCAAGCCCTTCTGAGCGCGGATGTAAGCGACACCACCGCCGGTCACTATGCCCTCTTCGATGGCCGCACGGGTTGCGCACAGGGCGTCGTCGCAGCGATCCTTCTTCTCCTTCTGCTCGGCCTCGCTGGCTGCACCGACTTCGAGTACGCATACGCCGCCGCTCAACTTGGCCAGGCGCTCCTGCAGCTTCTCCTTGTCGTAAGAGGAAGTCGTATTCTTGATCTCGTTCTTAATCTGGTTGATGCGGTCCTGGATATTCTCCTTGGCACCGGCGCCGTTAACGATGGTGGTGTTCTCCTTAGTGATGGTCACCTTCTCGGCCGAGCCCAGCATCTCGATGGTAGCCTGCTCGAGCTTCAGACCCTTGTCCTCGCTGATGACTACGCCACCCGTCAGCACGGCGATGTCTTCCAGCATGGCCTTGCGGCGGTCGCCGAAGCCCGGAGCCTTGACGGCGCAGATCTTCAACTGGGAGCGCAGGCGGTTGACTACCAACGTCGTGAGCGCCTCGCTGTCTACGTCCTCGGCGATGACGAGGAGCGGACGGCCCGTCTGTACGGCCGGCTCGAGGATGGGGAGGAAGTCCTTCAGGTTCGAGATCTTCTTGTCGTAGATGAGGATGTAGGGCTTCTCCATGACGCACTGCATCTTCTCCGTATCGGTTACGAAGTAGGGCGACAGGTAGCCGCGGTCGAACTGCATACCCTCGACGGTCTTGAGCACCGTGTCGCGGCCCTTGGCATCCTCGATGGTGATGACGCCGTTAACGCTGACCGCACGCATACCGTCGGCGATGAGTTTACCGATTTCGGCGTCGTTGTTGGCAGAGATGGTAGCGACCTGTTCAATCTTGTCGTAGCTCTCCTCTACCTGCTCGGCCTGCGCCTTAATGCCCTCGACCACCTTGGCCACGGCCTTGTCGATACCGCGCTTGATGTCGAGCGGATTGGCACCGGCTGCCACGTTCTTCATACCCTCGTGGAGGATAGACTGAGCCAGCACGGTGGCCGTCGTCGTACCGTCGCCGGCGTCGTCACCGGTCTTGCTGGCCACGCTCTTGAGCAGCTGAGCGCCGGCGTTCAGGAAAGCGTTGTCGAGCTCTATCTCCTTGGCTACGGTCACACCGTCCTTCGTGATGCGCGGTGCGCCGAACTTTTTGTCGATAACGACGTTGCGGCCTTTCGGACCGAGCGTCACCTTCACTGCGTTAGCCAGCGCGTCGGCGCCCTCGCGGAGGAGCTCGCGGGCATCTACATTATATTTAATCTCTTTTGCCATGATATTTCGAAGTTTAAGTTTGTTGTGTTGATATGATTAAGCCAAGATAGCCAGTACGTCGCCCTGGCGCATGATCAAGAGTTTCTCTCCGTCGACCTCGACTTCCGTGCCGCTGTACTTACCGTAGAGGACACGGTCGTTCACCTTGAGGACCATCTCTTCATCCTTCGTGCCGTTTCCGACTGCCAGGACAGTTCCCTGAAGTGGCTTCTCCTTTGCGGTGTCAGGAATAATAATACCACCGACAGTTTTCTCTTCTGCGGGAGCGGGCTGAATCAGCACGCGGTCTGCTAATGGTTTAATGTTCATGATGTTTGTATTTTTAAGTGTTATGATTGAATTTACCTTCTTTGGCCCCGCCGCCCCCTTCCGGACGACGGTCCACCCTGCAATATGCGAAAAGCGTGCCAAAAGTCGGTTTCGGGCCGGACGAACAGTTTTGGCAGGTCGTGGCTGTCAGATTGTCAGAAGCATGACAGTCGGCAAAAATTCTGTCCCTGTCACGCAAAAAAAACGCACCAGGGTTTGGTCGTTTTCGTCTTTAAGATTATCTTTGCCAATAAGATTCTTTTTAACAATCTATCGCCATGAAACGTTTAGCAATATTCTTGATGATGCTCCTCGGCGGTTTCGCGGGGACTGCCGTAGCACAAAATGCCGCCCCCTCGTTGGCAGGCATCTGGCAACAGACGGAAAAGGCGCAGAAGGAGAACGGGAAAACGCGCATCGTACACCTGCCCGTGTGGAAAGTCATGGAGGAGGGAGGGAAATTCTCCACGTTCCTCATACCTAACCGGAAAGGCGCCACTATCATTACGACAGAAGGCACCTACACCATAACGTCCGACTCGACCTTTACGGAAAACATTGCCAACTCCATTACCTCGCCCGAGCTCATCGGGAAGGGCAATCCCATGAAGTATCGCTTCATTGCGGACGACTATATAGAAGTTCGCTACACGTTGCCCGGCGCCAAGGCAGAAGCCGTCGAGGTGTGGCGCCGCATACAGCTGGAGTGGCCGCGCTAAGCCCGCGTGCTCCGGCATCCGGCTTTCTTCCCTGACAGCCCATGCGCTCCCCGCCGCGGGAGCGCATTTATTTTTCGCCGGACCGAGGCCGTGCGGCCGCGGACAGACTTCCGCGCCACGGGCCTTAGCCCCGTAAAAACTCCCCCTATCCCAGTTTTTCCTGGCCTTAGCCCCGTAATTTCTTCCCCTATGCCCGTTGCGGCGGGGCCGCGGCCAAGGACAACGGCCCGAGGCCGACGCGCCGCGCCCCAGTCGCCGGGACAAAAAAATCCCGGCCCGGACTGCACGAATACAGTCCGGGCCGGGGATTTTCATATGGGCCGGGGCCACAAGGCCGCCCTCCGTCCGCCGGCGGCCGGTCAGCGGAACGAGTCGGTCAGGAGCTTGATTTCGATGGCCGGGGCGATGCGCTCATAGAGAATATTGTAGACCGCGTCGAGAATAGGCATGTTCACATGGAAATGGCGGTTGATGTCCTTCATGCACTTCGTCGCGTAATATCCCTCTGCGATCATTTCCATTTCGATTTGCGCCGCCTTCACGGAATAACCGCGACCTATCATCGTGCCGAAGACCCGGTTGCGCGAGAAGTTCGAGTAGGCCGTCACCAACAGGTCGCCGAGATAGACGCTGTCGTAGACGTTGCGCTCCACCGGGTAGACGGCCCGCAGGAAGCGGTTCATTTCCTGCACGGCATTAGAGATGAGGACGCTCTGAAAGTTGTCGCCATACTTCAGACCATTGCAGATGCCCGTCGCCACGGCGTAGACGTTCTTCAGCACCGAGGCGTACTCAATGCCTATGACGTCGGTGCTCGTTTTCGTCTTGACGTAGTTGCCGGCAATGAGGTCGGCAAAAGCGCGCGCCTTCTCCTCGTTCACGCACCCGACCGTCAGGTACGTGAGCCGGCTCAAGGCGACTTCCTCCGCATGGCTCGGGCCACCCAGAACGGCCAGGTTGTCGTCCGGCACGTTGTAGACCAGGCGGAAATACTCCGAGCAAATCAGATTCTCGTCGGGGACGATACCCTTAATAGCGGTAACGATAAACTTATCGTGAATCTTGACCTTGAGCTTACGCAAATGGTTCTTCAGATAGGGAGAGGGCGTCACGAAAATGAGCGTGTCGCAAGCGCGTACGACCTCGTTGATATCAGTCGAGAAGGTGATGCGATTGACGTCGAAGTGCACGCCCGTCAGATAGGACGGATTGTGCTCCAGCCGCTTGAAGGCCTCAATGGAATCGGCCCGCCGCATATACCAATAGACATGGTCGACTTTCTCGAGCATGATCTTGGCAATGGCAGTGGCCCAGCTCCCGCCACCCATAATGGCTATTTTTCCTATTTCCGGCATCGGTAATCCGATTTACTATTGTTCCATCCAGCGCGTCTGTCGGGACGATGTGTCATCGCCGGGGATGGGGACCGGCAACGCTCTGACCGTCACGGAGCCCTGTCGGCCTTCCGCCGCGCGCCGTTCCTCTCTTTACACGTTCCAGGAGGCGATGTCCTGCACCGTGGGCTTTTCCAACTCGAGCTTGTACCGTTTGATGATGTCGCCGACCTGTTGCTGCACTTTCTGGGGATTCACCTCGTGCAAGTCGCTCACCAGATTGTACCCCGCTTTCTGGAGCACGGGCACCAGTTCGGCCGGAATGCCGGCCTCGACATATTTGGCCGCGGCGTCGCGCGGGGCTTTCTTCTCCGGTCGCATTTGCGGGAAGAACAGTACTTCCTGAATCTGCGTCTGTCCCGTCAGGAGCATGACCAGGCGATCGATACCGATGCCTATGCCCGACGTGGGCGGCATGCCGTACTGCAAGGCGCGCAAGAAGTCCTGGTCGATGAACATGGCTTCGTCGTCGCCCTTCTCCGAGAGGCGCAGCTGCTCCTGGAAGCGCTCTTCCTGGTCGATGGGGTCGTTGAGCTCCGAGTAAGCATTCGCCAGCTCCTTGCCGTTGACCATTAACTCGAAGCGCTCGGTCAGCTCGGGATTAGCCCTGTGACGCTTCGTCAGGGGCGACATCTCGATGGGATAGTCCGTAATGAACGTCGGCTGGATGAAAGTCCCCTCGCAAAATTCTCCAAAGATCTCGTCGATGAGCTTACCCTTGCCCATCGTGTCGTCTATCTCCATATTGAGCGCGCGGCAGATGTCGCGGATTTCGTCTTCGGTCTTTCCGGTCAGGTCGTAGCCCGTCTTTTCGCGGATAGCTTCCAGAATCGGCAGGCGGCGGTAGGGCGCCTTGAAGCTGATGGTCTGTCCGTCGACCACCGTTTCCGGTTTCCCGTTCACGGCGGTGCAGACGCGCTCCAACAGTTGCTCCGTGAACGACATCATCCAGTTGTAATCCTTATACTGGACGTAGAGCTCCATGCAAGTGAACTCTGGATTGTGGCTCTTGTCCATTCCCTCGTTGCGGAAGTTCTTGCCGATTTCGTAAACTCCCTCGAATCCGCCCACTATGAGCCGTTTCAAGTAGAGCTCGGTCGCGATGCGCAGGTAGAGATCCACGTCGAGCGAGTTGTGGTGCGTGATGAAGGGGCGGGCACTGGCTCCGCCGGGGATGGGTTGCAGGATGGGCGTTTCCACTTCCGTGTAGCCGGCCTCGTCGAGCACGGAGCGCAGGGTCCGGACTATCAGCGAGCGCTTCAGGAAGATTTCCTTCACGCCGGCGTTGACGATGAGGTCGACGTAGCGCTGGCGATAGCGCAACTCGGGATCGTCGAAGCTGTCGTAGACCACGCCGTCCTTTTCCTTGACCACCGGCAGGGGCTTCAGACTCTTGGCCAGCAGCACGAGTTCCTGCGCGTGGACCGATATTTCCCCGGTCTGCGTGCGGAATACGAAGCCGCGCACCCCTACGAAGTCGCCCAAGTCAAGCAGTTTCTTGAATACCGAATTGTACAGCGTCTTGTCTTCTCCCGGACAGATGTCGTCGCGCGTTACGTAGACTTGGATGCGGCCCTTGGAGTCCAGCAACTCCGCAAAGCTCGCCTTCCCCATCACACGGCGGCTCATCAGACGCCCCGCAATGCAGACCTGACGCTGAGGCGCCCCGTCGACAAACGCCGTTTTAATGTCCGTCGAGTAAGCGTCCACGGGAAAAGCCGCAGCAGGATAAGGGTCGATGCCCATATTGCGAAGCTCCGCGAGCGATTGCCGGCGGAAAATTTCTTGTTCGCTAAGTTCAAGTATATTCATAATGTGTAGAAACTGTATTTGGGAGCAAAGATAGCACAAAAAAGTGAATTCCCCGGCAAAACGGGACAAGTAAAGCGGAGATTAGGCCCGCAGCCTGCCCGACAAGCCCCTGTCTTTCTGTATTTAAGATACGACAATCCGTAATGGAGGTACAAGCCGCTGTCCCGGTTCTCCCTATCTTTGCAACCGACGAAAGCCCCCGGGAAATAAGGGGGACCGGCCGCCGGGACACTGGGAACGGCACGTCGGCCGGCCGCGAGCGACCCGCGGCCCGGCGCCCGGCATCCTCGCACAAGAAGGAAACAGACTACGATACAACGTCATTAAAACTCAAAGTTATGGTAACCAATTGCAATTACGACATGTTCATTCCAACCCACGTCCTGTTCGGTGCCGGAATGTTGAACCGGCTGGGCGAACAGGCGCTGCCCGGACGGAAAGCGCTCATCGTCATCTCGAACGGCAAGTCGACGCGAGCCAACGGCTATCTGTCGCGCGCGGAAGAGCAACTGCACCGGGCGGGCGTTGAGACGAGCGTCTTCGACGGCGTTTCGCCCAACCCGACCGTAGCCAACGTGAACGCCGGTGCCCGCACGGCCCGCGAGCGGGGCTGCGACTTTCTCGTGGCCCTGGGCGGCGGCAGCGTGATGGACTGCACCAAGGCCATCGCCGTAATGGCCACCAACGACGGCGACTTATGGGACTACGTGCCCATAGGTTCGGGAAAGGGACAGCCTATCCGCGTGAAGCCCCTGCCCATCGTGGCCATCACGACGACGGCGGGAACGGGCTCGGAAACAGACAATTCCGGAGTCTCACTAAGGAGGATACTTTTGAAAAGGCATTCGTAGGCGACGCCTCCCTCTTCCCCGTCCTCTCCATCGTCGACGCGGAGCTCATGCAAAGCGTGCCGCCGACGTTCACCGCCTACCAGGGATTCGACGCCCTGTTCCACAGCACGGAGGGCTACATCGCCCGCGGCGCCAACCTGATGAGCGACATGTACGCCCTGGAGGCCATCCGCAACCTCGCCGAATACCTGCCCCGCGCCGTCAAGGAGGGGAAGGACCTCGAGGCCCGCACCCGCGTCGCCTTTGGCAACACGCTCTCGGGCGCCGTCATGTGCCTGACCCTCATTACGAGCGAGCACGCGCTCGAGCACGCCATGTCGGCTTACCATCCCGCCCTGCCTCACGGCGCAGGCCTCATCATGATTAGCCGGGCATACTATAAATACTTCATCGAGCGCCACGCGTGCGACGAACGCTTCGTCCGCATGGCGCAAGTCATGGGCATGCCCGAGGCCTCGAAGCCGGAAGACTTTCTCACGGCCCTCACGCGGCTGCAAGAGGCCTGCGGCGTGGCCGACCTGAAGATGTCGGACTACGGCATTACGCCCGATGAATTCGAGACCCTGGCCCGCAACACGCGCGAAGTGATGGGCGTGATGTTCACCAGCGACCGCGTGCAGATGACTGACGAAGACATTGTCGGGATATACAGACAGTCCTATAAATAAAGGAACGGAGCACCCGTCCCGGACCGCACGGCCGGGCGGACAGACAACGCAGTCGGACCCTTACATGACCGTAACGGCCCGACTGTTTTTCTGCCCGTGGGCATCATCCGTAAATCGGTTTAGTTTATCCGTAAATCGGGTAGAACCTGTTCCGCGTCCTTTTCCTAACTTTGTCGTTATCAACGCCGGTAGGCCCGCCGCTACGGGGCTAAGGCCCGTAGCTACGGGAATAGGCCCCGTAGAAACTGGAATAGGGCGAGTTTTTTCTTCCCTTAGCCCCGTGCGTCCGATGCAAGGCGGAGGACGCGCCCGGCCTCAGTTGGAAGCGGCCCGGACCTGGGGCAACGGGGCGGAGGACAAAGCCGCACCGGAGCGCGCCGGCCGGACTGCGCCCCCGCGCCGGAGCGGGCAGGACGCCCATAACGGAAATGGAAATCAGATTAACGACATTTACCCTAATCCCTAACTACAATGAACAAAATCCTGTTTACCCTTGTCGCCGCAGCCGTCTTCTGCTTCGGCGCATGTGCTCAGAAAAACGAGCCCGCTAAGGCGAAGAGCAGCCGGGCTCTGGTCGTTTACTTCTCGGCTACCGGCACGACGGCCGAAGCGGCGCGCGCCATTGCCGACGCCACGGGCGGCGACTGCCTGGAGATTGTTCCGGAAAAGGCCTATACTGCCGCCGACCTCGACTGGAACGACAAGCAGTCGCGCAGCACGGTCGAGATGGAGGATGCCCAGTCGCGTCCGGCCATGAAGCAGCTCCAGATTGACTGGAGCCGTTACGACGTCGTCTACCTCGGTTATCCCATCTGGTGGGACCAGGCGCCGCGCATCGTCAATACGTTTCTCGAAAGCTACGACTTGAAGGGAAAGACCGTGATACCTTTTGCCACCTCCGGCGGCTCGGGCATCGGCAACAGCGTCAGGCGGCTGAAAGAGAGCTACCCGGACATCCGCTGGCAGGACGGGAAGCTGCTGAACGGGGCCAGCGCGGCCGACGTCCAGAAGTGGGTCGACGGCCAGGACTGAACGGACCGGCGGTCCGCCAGCCGTCCCGGCGGCTGCAGCGCAACGAAAAGGAGCAGGAAGCCCGGACGGGCTCCTGCTCCTTCGTATTTCGGGAGGTCGGACTTCAGTAAATCAGGAAAATGGCGGGCACCTTGTTCAAGTCGGGCAGCCCGCTGTTTTTCCACGCACCGACCGTGCGGGTACAGATCCACTCGCGCTCCGTCGTCAGCCCGGCCGCAACGCAGAGCCGGGTACGCGGCGCGCAGGCTGCGCAAATGTCCGCAAACAGCTTCGCATTGCGATAGGGCGTCTCGATAAAGAGCTGCGTCTGGTGCTCCTCGCGGGCCCGCGCCTCCAACTGCTTCAGCCGGCGCGTCCGCGCACCGGCGTCGATGGGCAGGTAGCCGTGGAAGGCGAAGCTCTGTCCGTTGAAGCCCGAGGCCATGACGGCCAGAAGGATGGAAGAAGGCCCGACCAGCGGCACTACGCGCAGCCCCTCGCGCTGGGCAATGGCGACGACGTCGGCCCCGGGGTCGGCCACAGCGGGACAGCCGGCCTCGCTGATGACCCCGACCGACTCGCCGCGGCGCAACGGGTCCAGATAGCGGGAAAACAAGGCCGCGTCGGCATGTTTACCCATCGGATAAAAGGTCAGTGCGTCAATGTCGATGTTCCTATCCACCTGTTTCAGGAAGCGGCGGGCCGTCCGCACCTCCTCTACGATGAAATGCTTCAAGCCCAGAATCACTTCCTTGTTGTAAGGGGGAAGGACGCGCTCCAACGACGTGTCGCCCAACGTCGTCGGGATGAGATAGAGCGCCGCCCGGGCGCCAGAAGTTTTTGCTGTTTCCATGCGTTGGTCTTCATTAGGCTGCCGCCACCGGTCGCCGGCAGCTCAGGCGCGCAGCCGGCTGTACAGTTTTTTCCTTTTCAGATAATAAGCCACCAGCAACGAGTAGCCCACCCGCTCCGGGAGGACGTCCGTCGTGGCCCGGCGCAAATTTTCCTCGCGCTGCGGCCGGAAGTCCGGCAGCAGGCGCCTGAACTCGCGGCGCGCCCGGAAGACGGCCCGCGCATTGGCCGCGTCGCCCGTCAGCAGGAACTTCGCCGCCGCCACATAGTCGAGCCAGCGCCTGACCCTTAGAACCGGGCGCAACTCCCGTACCGGCAGATTCTTGTAGAGCATCAGCAGATTGTTGCGGAAGTTCAGGAACGTTTTGCGCGGGTTGCCCTGGGCCAACGAGGCCCCACCCACGTGGTAAACGCGACTGGCCGGCACGCACACGATACTACGCCCGCGGCTGCGCAGCCGCCAGCAAAAGTCAATTTCCTCCATGTGAGCAAAGAAGCGGCCGTCGAGCCCGCCCGCCGAGACCCAGTCCTGTCGCCGCACCATCAGTGCGGCGCCCGACGCCCACAGCACCGGGGCTACGTCGTCGTATTGCCCTTCGTCGCGCTCCACCGTGTCGAACACCCGGCCCCGGCAGAAGGGATAGCCGTAGCGGTCCAAGTAGCCGCCGGCCGCACCGGCGTACTCGAAACGGTCGCGCTCGGCGTAGCTCAACATTTTGGGCTGACAGGCCGCCACTTCGGGATGTGCTTCCATGTAGTCGAGGAGCGGCTCGAGCCAGCCGGCCGGCACCTCCACGTCCGAATTGAGCAAGAGGAAATAGGGGGCGTCCACCTGAGCCAGGGCTCGGTTGTAGCCTTCGGCGAATCCGTAGTTCTCGGGCAGGCGGATGAGGCGCACCGTGGGGAACTCGCGCCCGAGCATCTCGCACGAGTCGTCCGTGGAACCGTTGTCGGCCACAATGACCTCGGCCCGGTCTGAAGAATTCGTAACCACGGAAGGCAGGAAGCGACGCATCAGGTCTACGCCGTTCCAGTTCAGAATGACTATTGCTATGGATTTTTTCATATTTCAAATTTTCATGCGCGACTTGCCTCGGTCCGTCGCGCTCAGGCCAGGCTGCCGACGAGGCTCTCGCCGTCCGGCGCGAAGTCTCCCAGACGGACAGGGGCGATGTCGTTGTCCGCCACCTGTCCGCCCTCGGGCAAGGTCACACGAATATAGTTGTCCGTAAATCCGTGGAAGGGCTGGCCCGGTTTGGCATGCTCCCAGAGGACAGGCCGCACCTGGCCCTGATAGCGGGCATAGAAAGCCTTGCGCTTCTGCTCGGAGAGCGCAATGAGGCGCTGACTGCGGGCGTGGCGCGTCTCAGGGTCGACCACGTAGGGAATAAGGAGTGCCTTCGTTCCGGGACGCTCCGAATAGCTGAAGACATGGAGCTGCGCCACGGGCAAACTTTCGATAAAACGATAGGACGCTTCAAAAAGTTCCTCCCGCTCTCCGCGCATCCCCACAATGACGTCGACGCCGATGAAAGCGTCGGGCATGGCACGGCAGACGCGTTCCACTTTCTGCGCGAACAGGGCCGTGTCGTAATGGCGGTGCATCAGGCGCAACACCTCGTCGCTCCCGCTCTGCAGGGGGATATGGAAGTGGGGCATGAAAGCACGCGACGTCGCGCAGAAGTCTATCACTTCGTCGGTCAACAGGTCGGGCTCGATGCTCGATATGCGGAAACGCTCGATGCCCTCGACCTGGTCCAACGCCCGCACGAGGTCGAGAAACGTTTCGCCGGTGGAGCGACCGAAGTCGCCGATGTTGACGCCCGTCAATACGATTTCCCGCCCGCCGGCCCGGGCCACCTCCTCCGCCTGAGCCACGAGCGAGGCCACGGAACCGTTGCGCGAGCGGCCGCGCGCCATGGGGATGGTACAATACGTACAATAATAGTTGCACCCATCCTGCACCTTCAGAAAGTAACGGGTGCGGTCGCCCCGCGAACAGGAGGGCGCAAAGGTGCGAATCTCCCGGGTGGGCACGGCTATCGCCTCGTGGCAACTGCTCCCCGGCGACAGGGCCTGGGCACTACGCCCGGCCAGGCGCTCCCGGACATACTTCAACACGTCCCTCTTCTGCTCCATGCCGAGCACCAGGTCCACGCCATCGAGACCGGCCAGCAAGTCGGGGTGCAACTGGGCGTAGCAACCCATCACGACCACGAACGCGCCGGGATGCTCGCGCACCATGCGGCGAATAGCCTGGCGGCACTTCCGGTCGGCCACGTCGGTCACGGAACAGGTATTAATCACGCAGAGGTCTGCCCGCTCGCCTTCGTGCACAGGCCTTACGCCCTCGCGGGCCAGGGCGTCCTGCAGCGAAGCCGTTTCGGCAAAATTCAACTTGCAGCCCAGCGTCAAGTAGGCCGCACGCATATTATATAATATAGGTGTATCTGTCATCTCGCTTTTAGGAAAGAGCTGCGGCGCGGCGGACAAGAAAGCGGACAAATCGCCGCCCGCTGTCAGCAACAGACGCCACATCGACGCCCATAGTGTGCATTTTTCCGCCGTCTAAGCCGCGGCAAAGTTACGATATTCGGGAGAATTGGCCGATTATGTGAAAAACAAATTTCTTTCTATTCCTGATTATCAAGCTAATAAGCGTACGCAGTGTTAAAATCCCAGCAAATACAGAAAAAAAAAGAGGAAATATTTGCAGGGAATAAAAAAGTCCGTACCTTTGCACCGTTTTAATAAAGCAATTGATTGTTTAACTAAAAGCTAAAAGACAAAATGAAAAAGTTAGTTTTCATGTTCGTAGCTATGGCTGCTATTTCTTTCGCTTCTTGCGGTAACAGCGAGAAGGCTGGTGCTAACGCTGACTCTGCTAGCGTAGATTCTCAGATGGTTGAAGCTCCTGCTACCGATAGCTTGAGCGGTGACTCTCTGAACGCTGCTGCTGACTCTACGGCTACTGAAGCAGCTGCCGCTGATAGCGTAGCTTGAATAGCCGACGACGAGGGCTTCGTCCCTCCGGCTTAATCGCGCCTGGCGCGAACATTAAGAGAGAATTGAAACCTGTGAACGCAACGTTCGCAGGTTTTTTCTTGTCCGCCCGGACCGGGCAAGCCCTTGCAGCGAGAGGCCCGAGGCGAAGACCGCCTATTGCCCCGCCGCTCCGCCGAAGGCCGGAAGCGACGCGCTTACTCCCGGCGATTACGGGGCCTAGCCCCGTGCGAACTGGCCTTAGCCCCGTAAAAACTGGCCCTAGCCCCGTAAAAACTGGCCCTAGCCCCGTGCGCGCGGCAACTGCGGGAGGAAGTCCGCAGCCGGGCACCAGAGCCGGCCGCCGGGACAGGGGCGCAACTATTTTAAGGCTCGTGGGCCTTTTTTCGCATTTTATCCGTAACTTTGCCGGTAATTCTCATTAGTGGAGTACTCATGGATTCTTCAAATTTACAACGCATCAAACTTCGCTACGGCATCGTGGGCAACTGCGAAGCGCTGGACCGCGCACTGGATATTGCGTTAAAAATTGCCCCTGTCGACCTCTCGGTTCTCGTAACCGGCGAAAACGGTGTGGGTAAAGAAGTATTTCCCCGTATTATCCACGACCACAGCTTGCGTAAGAACAAGAAATACTTCGCCGTGAACTGCGGCGCCATCCCCGAAGGGACCATCGACTCCGAGCTTTTCGGTCACGAGAAGGGCGCCTTCACGGGCGCCGTGGAGCGGCGCGAGGGCTACTTCGCCGTGGCCAACGGCGGGACGCTCTTTCTCGACGAGGTGGGCGAACTGCCCGCTCCTACGCAAGCCCGGCTTCTGCGCGTGCTCGAGACGGGCGAGTACATCCCCGTCGGGGCCAGCGAAATCCACAAGACGGACGTGCGCATCGTCGCCGCGACAAATGTCAACATGGAAAAGGCCATTGGTGAGGGCAAGTTTCGCGAGGACCTCTATTACCGACTCAATTCCGTCTCCATCTCCGTCCCTGCCCTGCGCGAACGGGGCGACGACGTCCTGCTCCTCTTCCGCAAGTTTGCCCTGGAGATGAGCGAAAAATACAAAATGCCGCCCATCCGGCTGGACGACGAAGCCAGCCGCATCCTCGTGGCCTACTCCTGGCCCGGCAACGTGCGCCAGCTCAAGAACGTAGCGGAAAACATGTCCGTCACGTCCGAGGCGCGCGTCATCACGCCCGAGATACTCCGGCGCTACCTGCCCGAGCCCAAACGCCACGACCAGATCATCGCCGTAGACGACGTGAAGCGCGAAAACAGCTTCGAGAACGAGCGGGAAATACTCTACCAAATCCTCTTTGACCTGCGCCGCGACGTGAGCGAGTTGAAGCGCATCGTGTGTGCCCGGCAGCAGGAGAAGGAACCGTCCGGCGAAATCAGCGAAAGCAAGCTGCTCTCCCTCTGGAAGGACCCGTCCGTCGCTTTCAAGGCGGAGCACATCGTCCCCGAGGAGGTGCCGCAAGTCCAGGAGGTGGAAGAAGTAAAGGCCAACGACGTCCCGGCCAACGGACCGGCCACGCCTCCCCCCTCACTCGAGGAGCTGAAAAAAGACGTCGTGCGCAAGGCGCTGATCCGCAACAACGGCAACCGGCGACAGACGGCCGAACAGCTGGGCATATCGGAACGCACCCTCTACCGGAAAATAAAGGAATATGACTTGGGATAAACTGACACGCGCCCTGCGGCGCCGCGGCTCACTCGTTGCCAGCGGGCTCCTCTGCCTGGTGCTGGCGGCCTGTACCGTCAGCTACAAATTCACCGGCACGTCCATCAACTACGACCTCATTAAGACCATACAGATAGACAAAATTGCCAACCGCGCTCCCTATGGCTGGGCACCGATGGAGGCTATGTTCAACAACGAACTGCAAGACCGCTACGCCAGCCAGACAAGGCTGCAACTTGTAAAGCGAGGCGGCGACCTGCAGATAGCCGGGGAAATCACCGGCTACGACCAATACAATAAAAGCATCTCCTCGGACGGTCTTTCCTCGCAAGTACAGCTGAAGATGACGGTGAACATCCGTTTCAGCAACAACAAGACCAACGAGAGCTGGGAACGGCAGTTCTCCGCCACGTCCCAGTACGACGCCACGATGCAACTGTCGGCGGTCCAGGAGGACCTGGTCGACGAAATGATCCAAGACATCACGGACCAGATTTTCAACGCGACAGTGGCCGACTGGTAATCCGGCCACCCGGCTGCCCGCGGCACCGGGCTGCCGCATGCCGCCCCGCTACCCCACCCCTACGAACAGACATTTATGCCACTTACCACAGCTGAACTCATCGGACATCCGGAACGCCTCGACAAGGACACGCTCTACGAACTTCGAGACCTCGTGGCGCGTTACCCTTATTTCCAAGCGGCGCGACTGCTCCTGCTGCAAAATCTCTTTCTGCTACACGACTCCACGTTTGGCGAAGAGCTGAAGCGGGCCGCCCTGCTCATGCCCGACCGTAGGGTGCTGTTCCAAATGGTAGAGAGCCGGCACTACGAGCTTCGGCCCGAAAAGCCGGCGCGCACGCCTTCTGCCGCCCCGCAGAGTGCGGCCGACCGCACGCAGTCGCTCATCGACGAGTTTCTCCGTACCAGCGGCACGGCCGAGGAGACGGGGGCCCCGCGGCGTAAGCTCACCGTGGCCGACGCTACGCAGGACTACGTGGCCTACCTCTTGCAGATGGACGACCTCGAGCCGGAGACGGAGCCGCAACCGGCCGCCGACGTCCGGACCCGGCGAAACGACGACCTCATCAACGGCTTCATCGAAAACAAACCGGAACGCATCGTCCTGCAAGAAACGCCCGAGTACGTCCCCGAGGTGGCCGACGAAGCGGCCGGCACGGGCTCGGACGAAGACTACTTCACCGAAACCCTGGCCAAAATCTACGTGCGCCAGGGCCGTTACGAGAAGGCGCTGGAAATTATCCGCAAACTTAGCTTGGATTATCCGAAAAAAAATCGTTACTTTGCAGACCAAATCCGTTTCTTGCAAAAACTGATCATCAATAATCAAAATAAAAGCAATGTATAGTTTATTCGTAATTCTGGCCGTCATCGTAGCCGTTCTCCTGGCTTTCATCGTTCTGATCCAGGAATCCAAGGGCGGCGGATTGGCCTCCAGTTTCGCCTCGTCTAATCAGATTATGGGCGTGCGTAAGACTACGGACTTCATCGAGAAGGCCACGTGGACTCTGGCTGCCTTACTGGTTGTCTTCAGCGTATGCTCCGTATTTTCCCTCCCCTCCCAACAGCAGGAGAGCGTAACGGACGACATCAAGACCACGCAACCGCAGAGCGTGCCCCAGGGAGCAGGCGCAGCCGCTACGGGACAGGGCGCCGGCACTCCCGCCCAGCAGTAAGCCTCACGCCGTTTCCGCGTCCGGCCATAAAGCAAAATGTAACAGAGACAGGACTTCCTCCCGTCTCTTTTTTATTACTTACCCTTTTCCCTACTACTCGCCATGAAAATATCTATCGTCGGAACGGGATACGTAGGCCTCGTCTCCGGTGCCTGCTTTGCCGAGATGGGCGTCGAAGTGACCTGTGTCGACATCAACCAGGAAAAAATCAACCAGCTGAAGCAGGGCATCATCCCCATCTATGAGCCCGGCCTTGAGGAAATGGTCACGCGCAACGTCCGCGAGGGCCGTCTGCACTTCACTACCGAACTGACGTCGTGTCTCGACGAGGCCGAGGCCGTGTTCTGCGCCGTGGGGACGCCGCCCGACGAGGACGGCAGCGCCGACCTGAGCTACGTCCTCAACGTGGCGCACGAGGTCGGAGCGGCCATGACGCACTATCTCGTGGTCGTCACCAAGAGCACCGTGCCCGTAGGCACCGCGCGCAAGGTCAAGGCCGCCATCCGCGAGGAACTGGACCGCCGCGGCCTCGACCTGGAGTTCGACGTCGCTTCCAACCCGGAGTTTCTCAAGGAAGGGGCGGCCGTGAAAGACTTCATGTCGCCCGACCGCGTCGTCGTAGGGGTGGAGAGCCAGCGTGCCCGCGACCTGATGACGCGGCTATATGCCCCGTTCATGCTCAATAATTTCCGTGTCATCTTCACGGACATCCCGTCGGCAGAGATGATAAAGTACGCCGCCAACTCCATGTTGGCCACGCGCATCTCCTTCATGAACGACATCGCCAACCTGTGCGAGCTGGTCGGCGCCGACGTCAACATGGTGCGCAAAGGCATCGGCAGCGACTCGCGCATAGGCTCGAAGTTTCTCTACCCGGGCTGCGGATACGGCGGCTCGTGCTTCCCGAAAGACGTCAAGGCCCTCATCAAGACGGCCGAGCAGAACGGCTACACCATGCGAGTGCTGCGCGCCGTGGAGGAAGTGAACGAACGCCAGAAGTCTGTCCTCTTCGACAAGCTCTCGGCATACTATCACAACGACCTGAGGGGAAAGACCATCGCCCTTTGGGGTCTGGCCTTCAAGGCCGAGACGGACGACATGCGCGAAGCCACCTCGCTCGTCACCATCGACCGCCTGCTGCAAGCGGGCTGCACCGTGCGCGTGTTCGACCCCGTGGCCATGCCCGAATGCCGCAGACGCCTGGGCGAGGCCGTCACCTACGCCCGCGACATGTACGACGCCGTCCTCGAGGCCGACGCGCTGCTTCTCCTCACGGAGTGGAAGCAGTTCCGCCTGCCCTCCTGGGAGGTGGTGCGCCGCTCCATGCGCCAGCCGGCCGTATTCGACGGGCGCAACATCTACGACCCGCACGACATGGCCCAGGCCGGCTTTGCCTACTTCTCCATCGGGCGGCCCGGAAAATAAAAACCGGCCGGAGGCGCCCGCATTCCGTTTTTTATCCCTAACTTCGTGGCAAGAGAATCATTCACATCAAACTACGCGCTATGAAGAAACTATTTCGCAACGTACTCATCCGCGCCCTGTGCATACTCGCCCTGGGCATTGTGCTCATAGCCTTCTCCACCCGGATTACGCAGTGGATGGTCATGGCCAGCGGCGTGCTGTTCATCATCCCGGGGTGCGTCTCCATTGTCAGTTACTTTCGCCGCGACCCCGAGAGCCGTCAGGTCATGCTCTATCCCATTGTCGGCGCGGGCAGCATTCTCTTCGGCCTTGTCCTGCTCATCTTCCCCGAGCTCTTCATCGAGGCCTTCATGTACCTGCTGGCCGCCGTCCTTGTCCTGGGTTCCGCCATGCAGTACTACACGCTGTGGGACATGCACCGGTTGCACATCCGCATCAGCGGGTGGCTCTACCTCATCCCCACGCTCGTGCTGGCCGCGGGCCTGTTCATCTTCATCAGCTCGCATAAGGAGGAGATAGCCGGCCTGCCCATCATCGTCATCGGCTGCGGCTTCGTGGTCTACGCCTTACAGGAATTCTGGACCCTCTACCTGATGAAGCGCCGCCAACCCCAGTCCGACGAACAGAAACGCCTGACGCCCTGACGCCGATACGTCGCGGCTCACGCTTCCCCCTGCGCCCCGCACCCGCTCCCGAGAGCCGGTGCGGGGCGCGTTGCTTTCCGGCCCGCGGCCCGGGGGCAGCAGCGGCCGCCGCAGTCGGGCAACGCCCGGCGCTACTTTCGCGAAACACGGGGCTTAGCCCAGAAATTACGGGGCCTAGCCCCGTAAAAACCAGGCTAGGCCCCGTAGCGCGGGCCAACGTCGCCGCAGGTTGCGGCCACGGCGACGCGTTTATTCCTTCCCGATGACTTGCTCCACCGTGTAGCGCGGGCGGCGCTTCACCTCGCTGTACACCTTGCCCACATACTCGCCGATGATGCCCAGTGCCGTCAGGATGGCCCCGCCGATAAACCACAGGCTCACCAGGATAGAGGTCCAGCCCGGCAGGGCCCGGCCGCCGGTGTAGGCCACCAGGGCGTAGAGGATGACGCCCAAGGCCACGAGAATAAAAACGAGGCCCAGGCCCAGAATCCAACGCAGGGGGCGGACCGAGAAAGAGGTGATGCCGTCGAGCGCAAAGGCCAGCATTTTGCGGAACGGGTACTTCGATTCGCCGGCAAAGCGCTCGTGGCGGTCATAATAGACCTCCGACTGCCGGAACCCCAGCAGCCGCACCATGCCCCTCAGGAAGAGGTTACGCTCCGGGTAATCCATCAGCGCCAGCACGGCCCGGCGGCTCATCAGCCTGAAGTCGGCGTGATTGTAAACGACGTCGGCGCCCATGGCCCTCATCAGCTTGTAAAAGAGCTGGGCGGACCAGCGCTTGAATGCCGTGTCCGTGGCGCGGCTGCGACGGACGCCGTAAACGATGTCGCACCCCGCGGCAAAGCGGTCCAGCATCTCGGGAATGACGGCTACGTCGTCCTGCAAGTCCGCGTCGATGGAGAGCACGGCGTCGGCGCGCTGCGACGCCCACTCCAGTCCGGCCCACAAGGCGTTCTGGTGCCCCACGTTGTGTGCCAGTTTCAGCCCGCACACCTCCGGGTGGCGGGCACTCAGTTCCTCAATGAGCGGCCACGTGCCGTCGCTGCTGCCGTCGTCCACGTAAAGCAAGTGCGTACGCGAAGCATATTCCGTGCTGCGGACCGCGGCCAGCAGGCGCACCGTCGTTTCCTGCAGGACCGCTTCCTCGTTGAAGCACGGCACAACGATAAAGATCTTCATTTCAGAAATAGTTTTTGGTCAGACAAAGATACGACATGCCGGGAAAAGGAGCAAGTCCGCGCTTTTCTTTTCCCCTTTCCGGGCCTCGCCGGCCGGGCCCGACAGTTTGCATACAGGTTGCAAGACCTTCTTTATAAATTTGCACTCCGAAACGGTCTGACCCACCGATTCTGAAACCTTATCAAAAACTTACTGACTCATGAAAAGAAACTTTCTGACTGCGGGAGCGGCGCTGCTTCTCCTGCTCTGCTCCTGCCAGAACCAGCCGGACGGAAACGCAACCGCCGAGGCCGGCGCTCCCGCCCAGGAGGCGGACGAAGCGGCCGGACACGAAGGCGAAATTGTCCTGAACAGCGCTCACGCCCGCACAGCCGGCATCCGGACGGCCACCGTCCAGCCCGGACCGTTCCATAACGTCATCGCCACCAGCGGACAGATACTGACCGCTACGGGCGACGAAGCGACGCTCGTGGCTAACGTAGCGGGCATCGTCAGCTTTGCCGGCCGCTTCACGGAAGGCTCCGCCGTGCGCCAGGGCAGCACCGTGTTCACTATCGCTACGGACCGCATGCAGGACGGTGACCCCGTGGAAAAGGCCCGTGTGGCCTACGTGGCCGCACAAGCGGAATACGAACGGGCCAAAGGCCTGGTGAAGGAGCAGATTATCTCCCAGAAAGATTTCACTACCCTGCAGGCCAACTACGAGACGGCCCGCATCGCCTACGAGGCGCTGGCCGCCGACCGCGGCCGGGGCGGCATCGCCGTGCGCGCTTCGATGAGCGGCTACGTCAAGGCCTGCCTCGTCAAGGAAGGCGACTACGTGACGGCGGGCCAGCCCCTGATGACGCTCACCCAGCAGCGGCGCCTCTACCTGCGGGCCGACGTGCCGGAGCGCTACTACGCGTCGCTGGGACGCATCGGTTCGGCGCGCTTCACAACGTCGTACGACGACCGCACCTACGACATGCAGGAACTCCACGGGCGCCTCATGGCCTACGGCCGTACGGCCAGCGACACGGCGCCCTACGTCCCCGTGACGTTCGAGTTCGACAACCGCGGCGACCTCGTTCCGGGCGCCTACGTCGAGGTTTATCTGCTGACGGACGAGCGGCAGGATGTCCTCAGCGTGCCGCGCACGGCGCTGACGGAGGAGCAGGGTGTCTACTTCGTCTACGTGGAGCACGAGCCGAACATTTACCAGAAACGCGAAGTGACGCTGGGCGACACGGACGGACAGCGCGTCGAGATACGCCGCGGCCTGAAGGCGGGCGAGACCGTAGCCGTCGAGAACGTGATGCACATCAAGCTCGCAGCCGCCCGCAACGTCATTCCACCGCATGAACACCAGCACTAAAACGAACAGACCATGTTGAACAAGATCATACGTTTCTCGCTCCACAACCGATTGCTCATCCTGCTGGCCGCCGTGCTGCTCATCGTGGGAGGCACCTACACGGCCTTCCACACCGAGGTCGACGTCTTCCCCGACCTCAACGCGCCCACCGTCGTTGTCATGACCGAAGCAGGCGGCATGGCGGCCGAAGAAGTGGAGCAACTCGTGACATTCCCCATAGAGACGGCCGTCAACGGCGCCACGGGCGTCCGCCGCGTCCGGTCCTCGTCCACAACGGGATTCTCCGTCGTCTGGGTGGAATTCGACTGGGGGACAGACATCTACCTGGCGCGGCAAATCGTCTCGGAGAAGCTGTCCGCAGCCGCCGAGTCGTTGCCCGAAGGCGTAGGGCAGCCCACGCTGGGCCCGCAGTCGTCCATCCTGGGCGAGTTGCTCATCGTAGGCCTCACGGCGGACAGCACGTCGATGCTCGACCTGCGCACGCTGGCCGACTGGACCATCCGGCCGCGCCTGCTCTCGACGGGCGGAGTTGCCCAAGTGTCGGTACTGGGCGGCGACATCAAGGAATACCAGATACTGATCCATCCCGGAAAGATGAAGCACTACGGCGTGACGCTTAACGACGTGATGGCGGCCACCCGGGGCATGAACCAGAACACGTACGGCGGTGTCATCTACGAGTACGGCAACGAATACATTGTCCGTGGCGTGGTGTCGTCGGATCAGGTGAAGCAGATGGCCCGCGCCGTGGTGAAGAACGTGGGCGGCGCCCCCGTCACGCTGGAAGACATCGCCGACGTGAAAATCGGCGCCCAGCAGCCCAAGCTCGGCGTGGCCTCGGAAAAGGGAAAGCCCGCCGTGCTGCTCACCGTAACCAAGCAGCCCAACACCGGCACCATCGAGCTCACGGAACGCTTGGAGCAGGTGCTGGCCGACGTCCAGAAGAACCTGCCCGCCGACGTGCACATCTCGACCGACACCTTCCGGCAATCGCACTTCATCGAGAACTCCATCCACAACGTGCAGAAATCGCTCTACGAGGGCGCGGTGTTCGTCGTCATAGTCCTCTTCCTTTTCCTGGCCAACTTCCGCACGACGGTCATATCGCTCATCACGCTCCCGCTATCGCTGCTCGTCTCCCTGCTTGTGCTCCACTACATGGGCTTTACCATCAACACCATGAGCCTGGGCGGCATGGCCATTGCGATAGGCTCCCTGGTCGACGACGCTATTGTCGACGTCGAGAACGTCTGGAAGCATCTGCGCGAGAACCGCATGCTGCCGCCCGGCGAACGCTTGCCGGTACTCAAAGTCGTGTTCAACGCTTCGCGGGAAGTACGCATGCCCATCCTCAACTCTACGCTCATCATCATCGTCAGCTTTCTGCCGCTCTTCTTCCTTAGTGGCATGGAGGGCCGCATGCTCGTGCCGCTCGGCATTGCCTTTATCGTGGCGCTCTTCGCCTCGACCGTGGTGGCGCTGACCCTGACGCCGGTGCTCTGCAGCTACCTGCTGGGAGGCAAGACCCGAGGCAACGGGCTGCCGAAAGAGGCCTTCCTCGCCGTCTGGCTGAAGCAGCACTACCGGAAAGCCTTGACGTGGGCCCTCGACCACAAGCGCTCCGTCGTGGGAGCTACGGTCGCCCTCTTCTGCGTAGCCCTGGGCCTCTTCTTCACGTTGGGCCACAGCTTCCTCCCGCCCTTCAACGAAGGCTCCTTTACCATCAACGTCAGCTCCCTGCCGGGCATTTCGCTGGAAGAGTCCGACAAGATAGGGCGCCAGGCGGAAGAGTTGCTGCTTTCCATCCCGGAAATCAAGACCGTAGCGCGCAAGACGGGCCGCGCCGAACTCGACGAGCACGCCCTGGGCGTCAACGTCTCGGAAATAGAGGCGCCCTTCGAGCTCAAGGACCGCTCGCACGCCGAACTGCTCGACGAGGTGCGCCACAAGCTCTCGGCCATAACGGGGGCTAACATCGAAATCGGTCAGCCTATCAGCCACCGCATCGACGCCATGCTCAGCGGCACGCAGGCCAGTATCGCCATCAAGCTCTTCGGGGACGACCTGAACAAGATGTATGCCCTGGGCAACCGGATTAAGGAAGCCATCCACACCGTCGACGGCATCGCGGACCTGAACGTAGAGCAGCAAGTGGAGCGTCCGGAACTGAAAATCGTGCCCAAGCGCGAAATTCTGGCCAAATACGGCATCTCGCTGCCGCAATTCAGCGAGATGCTCTCCGTCTGCATGGCGGGCGAAACAGTCTCGCAAGTCTACGAAGAGGGCAAGAGCTTCAACCTCGTGGTCCGCGCTGACGAGGCAGACCGCGGCTCGCTGGAACACGTGAAAGACTTGATGATCGACGCGCCCGACGGCCGGAAAGTTCCTTTGTCTGACGTGGCGGACCTCATCTCTACTACCGGACCGAACACGATTAACCGCGAAAACGTGATGCGCAAGATTGTGATTTCGGCCAATACCAGCGGGCGCGACCTGCGTAGCGTGGTCAACGACATCCAGGACCGCATCGAAAGCGAGATAACGCTCCCGGAGGGATACCATATTGAATACGGCGGACAGTTTGAGAGCGAACAAAGCGCCAGCCGCACCCTGCTGCTGACCTCTCTCCTGAGCATCGTCGTCATATTCCTGCTGCTCTACATGCAGTTCCGCCACGCGCTGGAGAGTGGCGTCGTCCTGCTCAACCTTCCCCTCGCGCTCATCGGCGGTGTGTTTGCCATCTGGCTGACTACGGGCGAGCTGAGCATCCCGGCCATCATCGGCTTCATCTCACTCTTCGGCATCGCCACGCGTAACGGCATTCTGCTCATCAACCGCTACAACCTGCTGCGCGAAGGCGGACGCCTCACGGTCCGCGACAGCGTGGTCAACGGCTCACTCGACCGCCTCAACCCGATACTCATGACAGCGCTCTCGTCGGCCCTGGCACTCATTCCGCTGGCCCTACGCGGCGACGAGCCGGGCAACGAAATCCAAAGCCCTATGGCCAAGGTCATTCTCGGCGGCCTGCTGACGTCGACTTTTCTCAACGCGTTCATCATCCCTATTGTCTACGAATGGATGCACCGTAACAACAAACAATTCTCCTCATCTCAGACTACCGAAGCATGAAACACTTTTTCTGGCTCCTATTGCTCCTGCTGCTGCCCCTCAAGGGCGCGGCGCAGTCCCTCGACAGCCTGCTGCTGGCCATAGAGCACAACAACAAAAGCCTGCAGGCCCTGAAGAAGGGCAACGAGGCGACGATGCAGGAAGTACAGGCGCAAAACCGCCTGGAGGACCCGACGGTCGAATACAGCCCCTTCTTTCAACGCAACGTAAAGGGCATGGCCAGCTCAGAGTTGGTCGTGTCGCAGGGCTTCGACTTCCCGACACTCTATGCCGCCCGCAACCGGTACACCCGCTTGCAGGAAACGGTCACCGACTGGCAGTACGAATCGGCCCGCCGCGACGTGCTGCTCGCCGCCAAGCAGTTTTGCCTGGACCTGATTTACCTGAACCGGGAAAAGGCCCTGCTCGCCGAGCGGCAGAAGAACGCCGACGAGCTCCAGGCCCTCTACGAAAAGCGGCTGGCCCAGGGCGACGCCACCCTTATCGACCTGAACAAAATCAAGATGGACCACATGGCCATCCGTACCGAAATGGCCCAGAACGATATGGCCCGCGCGACGGCCTTAGAGGGCCTGCAGGCGCTGAACGGCGGCGAGCCGGTCGCCTTTAGCGGCCAGGACTACCCGGCCAGTGCGGCCGAGGCGGACCTGAATGCCATGCGGGACTACCTGCTGCGCAACGACGCCGCGCTCCAGGCCGCCGAGGCCGCCGTCAGTGCCTCGCGGCAGGAGGTGAAGGTGAACCGCCAGGGATGGATTCCGAAGCTGGAGTTGGGCTATCGGCGCAACACGGACCAGTCTGAAGCGAGCCACGGCCTGCTCATCGGCGCCACCATCCCCCTCTTCTCCACCCGCGACAAGGTGAAAGTGGCGCGCCAGCGACTGGCCGAGGCGCAGCTCCAACAGGAGGAGGCGCGCGTCCAGGCCGAAAGCGCCCTGCGCACCAAGTTCGGCGAGCTCCAGCAGCTCAAGCGCGCGGCGGCCGCCTACGACGTGGAGCTCATGCGCTCGTCCCTGCAGACGCTCCAAAAGGCCATCGCCAACGGCGAACTCTCCGTCATCGAATACTACACGGAGGCGGACAACGTGTACCGCAATCTGCAGAAACGGCTCAAGTTGGAAAACCAGTACCAAAAGGCCCTGGCCGACCTGCTCAAGAGCGAGCTCTGACCCGCTCCCGGAAAGCCGGCCGGGCCACCGGCCCAGAAACAGCCACCGGCATTCCCGCCGCGACAATGCGCGGCCGGGAATGCCGGTGGCTGTTTTCCGCAGGTCGCGCCCCGCGCGGCCGACATCGCGGACGGGGCCGGCGCCCTCAGTCCAGTTGCAGAATCATGGCTTCGGGAAACTCCGTCGCCAGCAGATGAAGCAGGCCGTCCTTGGGGCTACGGCGGTTCTTCACCATCATCTCCACCCGGAACGCCTTCTGCCCGTCCTGTCGGCAGTCCGTCAGGGTGTACGACGCGATGACGTATTCCCCGCTGTCCGTCAGGCGGCGCACCAGCCGGGCGGGCAGGCCGACGTCGGTCGTCGTATAGACCAGTTGCGACGTGCGCAGCCCCAGACTGCGGAAAAAGATGCTCAGCACCTCGAGGCCTACGAGCACCAGGAGCGTAGCCAGGATGCCCAGCCCGTACATGCCGGCCCCCACGGCCAGGCCTATACCCGCCGTGGCCCAAATGCCAGCGGCCGTAGTCAGTCCGCGTACCACTTGCTTTTGCAGAATAATGGTGCCGGCGCCGATGAAACCGATGCCGGTGACGACCTGTGCGGCCAGACGGCCGGGGTCAAAGCGCACGTTGTCGCCAAGGTCGAGCACGGCCTGGAAGCCATACTGCGAAACTATCATGACCAGGGCGCTGCCCAGGGCCACAAGGAAGTGCGTGCGGTAGCCTGCCTCCTTGGAGCGGTACTCACGCTCCAGGCCGATGAGCACGCCGAGCGTACCGGCTACCAGTAAACGTAAGAAGAAGTCCCCATACATCGTTGCGGTTCGGTTAATGGTTAATGAGGCAAATATAGCGAAAGGCGAGCGGCGAGGCAAGGGAAAGCCTTGCTTTTCCATGACTTGTCCGAGCCGCATTCTATATTCGTGAAACAAATATACTCAAAGGCGAGCGATGAATAAAGAAAAACTTGTTTTACTTTTTCATCCGAGCCGCCTCCTGTATTGTACAACGTACAAATATACGAAGAAACATCGGAATACCGTCACTATTCACAGCACCGGTATTGAATAAAATTCATTTCTGCATAAATAAAATTGAATTCGTATTTTGATTTATGAAAAGAAGATACTATATTTGCAGAAAAATTAACCGATAAAAGTATGGCGATAAAACGAAAAAGTATAAAACCGATGAGCGAGCGCCTTGTGTCAGACGCTCTGCCGGGCGGCCGAGGAGTCTGTGCGCGACTGGCCACGCCCATCCCGATTTACCTGTTTGGAAGAATTTGTTGAACGTAATTGAAATTTTGTGAGACCATGACAAGTAACGAAATTAAAAAAAGATTGCCGCTACGTTGCCCGGCATGCGAGGCTCCGCTAAAGGTAGCCAGGATGGTTTGCGACCGGTGCGGCACCGAAGTGTCGGGGATGTTTGACCTGCCGGTATTGACGCGGCTAAGCGAAGAGGAGCAACGCTTCATGCTCAAGTTTGTAAAAGCGAGCGGAAGTCTGAAGGATATGGCCAAGCAGATGGGAGTGAGTTATCCTACGGTGCGAAACTATCTGGACGACTTGATTAAGAAACTGAATAACATGGAGGCTTTATGAAAACGGTTTTAGCATTTTTGAAAAATCCCTTTTACCGGGTAGCCGGTTATACCTCGCTCGTATGGGGCGTGATCGGCATCATGGCAGCTGCGGCCATCGCGCTTGCGGGGAAAGTTCATTTCCACGGACTTCTGCACTATGGCGGAGCACCCAACGATATGTGGTGGTGCTTTGTAGTCGAGCACCTGATTGCCTGGCTGGTGCCCTCGATATTGATTTATGTCGCGGCGTTATTTTTCAGCCGCTCGCATGTGCGCCCTGTCGACGTGCTGGGAACGGTAGCTTTTGCCCAACTGCCGTTTGTCCTGCTGGTGCTGTTCATGGCTCTGCCACCGCTGCGCGAGGTAGCTACGATACAGTCGTTGCCGGCAGCCGAACGGTTGCTCTCCGACTCGACCGGATTGCTGTGGGCCGTAACGCAGGGTATCGTGAGCCTGCTCCTCACGATTTGGGTATTGTACTGGATGTTTCGGGCCATATCGGTCGCCTGTAACCTGAAGGGACGCTACTTATGGGTAGTCTTTGTCATCGGCGTCTTTGGCGGAGACGTCGTCTGCCGCTATCTGATAGGGCTCTGTTATTGAGCCGAGCGTATTATCCGATAAAAGCGAAGAGGCTGTCCCAAAATTGAGACAGCCTCTTCCGATAAAACGAATTGGCTACTCCTCCGACCGTTCTTTCGCCACGCTGCTCCGAAAAAGTAATACGGGAATTGCGACAACCAGCCAATTGCCCGTCGCGACACTCTGATGGCTATATATAATATAGGTGTCGGCGGCGGGCAGTGCTGCGGCTTTATTCCGAAAAGGTTCAGGCAACACGAGCCGGCGCGGAAAACACGGGCACCCCGCTCTCAAGCCGCCCGCGCTCTGCTTTTCCGACGGTCAAATCCTGCTGAACGTGAAACACCGGGAAACGGCTACGCCCGGGTAACACTCCCCCTCCAAGGGAGAGAACGCCGCGTGCTCGGGCAGTTTTACGCGAAGAGTGGAAGATATTTTTTTGTGTTTCAGACATTTCTTTGTACTTTTGCAGGACTTAATCAATACACCCTATTTTCGATGGAAACGCCTAAGAAGCTAATGGATTTAGCAGCTGACAATATTCGGATCTTGACAGCTGCGATGGTTGAAAAAGCGAAATCCGGTCACCCGGGTGGCGCGATGGGAGGGGCTGACTTTATCAATGTCCTTTACTCTGAATTCCTTATATCCGACCCGGACTGCCCTACGTGGGAATGTAGAGACCGTTTTTTCCTGGACCCGGGCCATATGTCTCCCATGCTCTATTCGGTACTTGCCTTGAGCGGGAAGTTTTCCATTGAGGATTTGAAACAGTTCCGGCAGTGGGGCTCTCCGACCCCTGGACACCCGGAAGTAAACTTTGCGCGCGGCATTGAGAACACCTCCGGCCCGTTAGGCCAGGGACATACCTATGCCGTTGGCGCCGCGATTGCCGCCAAGGCGCTCTACGCCCGCACCGGCAATCCGGGCTTCCTCCGCGAAAAGATTTACGCCTACATCTCGGACGGCGGCATCCAGGAAGAAATCTCACAGGGAGCCGGCCGCATCGCTGGACACCTGGGCCTGAACAATCTGATTATGTTCTTCGACGCCAACGAAATCCAACTGTCGACGGAAACGGCCGAAGTCATTTCGGAGGACACGGCGATGAAGTACCGCGCGTGGAACTGGAACGTGCTGGAGATAGACGGTAACGACTGCGAGCAGATCCGCAGCGCCCTGCGTCAGGCCGGAGCAGAAACAGATCGCCCGACCCTCATCATCGGCCACACCGTAATGGGAAAGGGAGCCCGCAAGGCTGACGGCACGAGCTACGAACGCAACTGCCAGACGCACGGTGCCCCGCTGGGTGGCGACGCCTACGTGAACACCGTGAAGAACCTGGGCGGAGACCCCGAAAATCCGTTTGTATTTTTCCCGGAAGTGGCCGCCCTCTATGAGGCCCGCAAGGAAGAACTGCGGAAAGTGGCCGCCCAGCTCCGTACTGAAGAGGCGGAGTGGGCTCAAAACAATCCCGAAAAAGCCAAGCAGTTGAAGGACTGGTTTGCCAACAAGCTGCCCGAAATTCCCTGGGAGACCATCCGACAGAAAAGCAATCAACCGACCCGAAACGGTTCGGCAGAATGCCTGGGACTGCTCTCTCAATATGTCCCCAATATGATTGTCAGCTCGGCCGACCTTTGCAATTCCGATAAGACGGACGGATTTTTAAGACATTCTACGACCATCACGCGCAACCACTTTGAAGGCGGTTTTCTGCAAATGGGCGTTGCGGAGCTGACCATGGCCTGCGTCTGCATCGGTATGGCGCTCCACGGGGGTATTATCACGGCAATGGGCACCTTCTTTGTCTTTTCCGACTACATGAAGCCTGCCATCCGCATGGCCGCATTGATGGAACTCCCCGTTAAATTCGTGTGGACACACGACGCTTTCCGCGTAGGCGAGGACGGACCGACCCACGAACCGGTGGAGCAGGAAGCACAAATCCGCCTCATGGAAAAGCTACAAAACCACAGCAACAAGGACAGCGTTCGCGTTTTCCGGCCGGCCGACGTACACGAAACAACCGTCTGCTGGCGCCTGGCCATGGAGAACATGGCAACGCCGACCGCACTCATATTCAGCCGACAAGTAGTCAATGACCTGCCGGAAGGTACTCCTTATGCCGAAGCCGCCAAAGGTGCATACACCGTGGTGGAAGCCGCACAGCCCGACGTTGTCCTCGTCGGTTCCGGCTCGGAAGTCAGCACCCTGGTCGCTACGGCCCATCTGCTGAACGAGCGCAAGCAGCTCAGCGCCAAGGTTGTCAGTTGCCCGAGCGAAGGATTGTTCCGCCGCCAGCCGCAGGAATATCAGAAGGCCCTCATTCCCGACAACGTGCCTGTATTCGGGCTCACCGCGGGTTTGTCCGTAACTTTGGAAGGGCTCGTTGGAGCCAACGGAAAGGTCTACGGAATGAATTGCTTCGGCTACAGTGCGCCCTACAAGGTTCTGGAAGAGAAACTGGGTTTCACTCCTGAAAACATTTACACAGAGGTACTTAAATTCCTCGCCCGATAAACAGATGACTAAACAAAACATTATGGACTCGAACAAACTTCAGAAACCGATTGGGTTGGCCAGCGATCACGCCGGCTTTCTACTGAAACAGTTTGTCAAGCAGTATCTCGACAAGAAGCAAATTCCTTATAAGGACTACGGCACGTACTCCGAGGAAAGCTGCGACTATCCGGACTATGCCCATGCCTTGGCCCGAGGCATCGAAAACCAGGAATGCGAGAAGGGAATTGCCATCTGCGGAAGCGGAGAAGGCATATCCATGACGCTCAACAAGCATCAGGACATCCGCGCGGCTTTGGTCTGGATGCCGGAAATTGCCCACATGACGAGACTTCACAACGACGCAAACGTTCTGGTGATGCCTGGCCGCTACATTTCATTAGTAACAGCGGAAGCTATTATGGATGAATTTTTCAACACGCCATTTGAGGGGGGAAGACACATACGCCGCATTGAAAAAATCCCAATTGGTCAATAAAAGCGACCAGTAATATTTCACTGTACCAATTGATTTTTATATCTTTGCACCCGATTTCACACTTTTGAAGTTTAACATAAAAATACTACAGAATCAGATGACTAAAGCAGATATTGTAAATGAAATCTCACAGAAAACTGGTATAGACAAAACCACTGTACTAAGAACGGTTGAGGCTTTCATGACATCGGTAAAAGACTCTTTAGCCCAAAACGAGAATGTATATCTTCGCGGGTTCGGAAGTTTTATTCTGAAAAAGCGTGCTCAAAAAACGGCCAGAAATATTTCCCTGAATACGACTATCATTATTCCGGAACACAATATCCCTGCGTTTAAACCAGCCAAAACTTTTATGCAGGAAATCAAATAATCTTATTTATTAACCCTTAAAAAACATATTATCATGCCTAGTGGGAAGAAGAAAAAAAGACATAAGATGTCTACGCACAAGCGTAAAAAAAGATTAAGAAAGAACAGACATAAGAGCAAGTAAACACTTGGCTTCTGTTTTTCCGATTAAGCAATGTGCCAATATGTTTTAAGCCTCACACGGTGAGCTTACGTATTGGCACTTTTTCAATTGAAACAAAATCCCGATGGAAGAGGAAAAGGATTTCCTCTCCGTTGCGTACTTAAAACTGGACAGATATGACTAGCGAAGTTATCGTAGATGTTCAACCCAAAGAAATATCCATCGCTCTCCTGGAGGACAAGAAACTCGTAGAATTCCAAAAGGAAGGGCGAACGGAACACTTCTCCGTGGGCAACATCTACCTTGCAAAGATTAAAAAATTAATGCCGGGACTTAACGCTTGTTTCGTGAATGTCGGTTACGAACGGGATGCTTTCCTACACTATTTGGACCTGGGAAACCGTTTCTTGTCATTGGACAAATATCTAAGTATGCTCCGCGACGACAAGAAAGCCGTCTCCATGTCGAAGGCCTTTTCCGCACAGGAACTGGAAAAGGACGGCAGCGTACAGAATACGCTGAAAGTCGGCCAGGAAGTTCTGGTCCAGATAACCAAAGAGCCTATCTCTACCAAGGGGCCGCGCCTCACCTGTGAATTGTCATTCACAGGACGCTACCTCGTACTCATACCCTTTGGACAGAAGATTTCAGTTTCCTCTAAAATCAAGAGCAATGCTGAACGTACCCGGCTCAAGCAACTTATGCAAAGCATTAAGCCTAAAAACTTCGGGCTCATTATCCGAACTGTGGCTGAAGGCCGACGGGTTGCAGAACTGGATATGGAACTAAAAATCCTTCTCAAACGCTGGGAAGACACCATAGCCAAGGTACAACGTGCCCGACAGACCCAACAAAAGCTCCCGCAACTCTGTTACGAAGAAACCAGCCGAACGGTTGCCCTGCTGCGCGACTTGTTCAACCCTTCGTATGAGAACATCTATATCAATGACCAGAATGTTTACAACGAAGTAAAGGATTACGTTGCCCTGATTGCCCCGGACAGAAAACAAATTGTCAAGCTCTATACCGGAAATCTGCCGATTTTTGATAATTTTGCCGTAACCAAGCAAATCAAGACCAGCTTTGGCCGCACCGTGACCTACAAGCACGGCGCTTATATGATTATCGAGCACACGGAAGCCCTGCATGTCGTGGACATAAACAGTGGGAACCGCTCCAAATCTCCTGAAGGCCAAGAGGTCAATGCTCTTGACGTGAATCTGGGAGCAGCAGACGAACTGGCCCGGCAATTAAGATTGAGGGACATGGGCGGCATTATCGTTGTCGACTTTATTGATATGGCCCTGGCGGAAAACCGACAGAAACTATATGAACGCATGGTTGAAAACATGCGTAAGGACAGAGCCCGACACAACATACTACCTCTTTCCAAATTCGGGTTAATGCAAATCACCCGACAGCGCGTTCGCCCGGCGATGGACGTAAATGTAGAGGAAGACTGCCCTACTTGCGGCGGCTCCGGAAAGATTAAATCCAGCCTGCTCTTCACGGATTCTCTGGAAAGCAAGATAAAGAAACTCGTCAACGAATTCGGCATCAAAAAGTTTAAACTTCACGTGCATCCATTTGTCGCGGCCTATATCAACCAAGGGTTTATCTCCCTGAAACGTAAATGGCAGATGAAATACAGCCACGGCATCACCATCATTCCCAATCAGAAGTTGTCCTACCTGCAATACATCTTCTACGATGCGCACGGCGAAGAGATAGACATGAAAGAGGAGAACGAAATGAAGTAACCTGTAAACCTACAGGCAGAGCGACTTCTCCAACGACCTTCATATAAAATCTAACGCAGACAATCCCAATTCTACGTTTCCAAGACATAAAGTTCATCTTAACAATTATGCTAATACATAAGATACTTACTTCGCTTGGGCACTACCTGCTACTGATGAAGCGGACTTTCTCACGGCCGGAGCGAATGCGGATGTTTTTCAAACAATATTTGAAAGAGATGGCCCAACTTGGCGTAAATTCCATTGGGATTGTCCTGCTGATTTCTTTCTTTATCGGTGCGGTAATTTGTATTCAAATCAAACTCAACATCCAAAGTGCCTGGATGCCACACTGGGTCTCGGGTTATGTGACGCGTGAAATCATGCTCCTGGAGTTTTCGTCCTCCATCATGTGCTTAATCCTTTCGGGAAAAGTCGGCTCGAACATTGCTTCAGAACTTGGTACAATGAGAACGACACAACAGATTGATGCTCTTGAGATTATGGGCATTAATTCTGCAAGCTTTCTTATTCTGCCCAAAATCTTAGGCCTGATGACCATGATTCCATTCCTGGTTATCTTCAGTACGGCGAGCGGCATCATCGGCGCATACGCCACGGCATATATCGGCCACATCATTACGGCAACAGATTTGACCTCGGGCATGCTGTATGAATTCAACCAGTGGTTCTTCTGGATGGGCGTCATCAAGTCCGTATTTTTTGCTTTCATCATAGCCAGCGTTTCATCATTTTTCGGTTATACGGTCGAAGGTGGTTCCATCAATGTGGGAAAAGCGAGTACAAACGCGGTCGTCTCCAGCAGTATGCTCATCTTATTCTCAGACTTATTCCTAACTCAAATGCTATCATGATAGAGATTAAGGACCTATACAAATCATTTGAAGAAAAGGCTGTGCTAAAAGGAATTAGCAGTCAGTTCAAAGATGGAATAACCAATCTGATAATCGGCCAAAGCGGTTCTGGGAAAACGGTTCTCATGAAGTGTATCGTAGGCCTTCTGGAACCGACACGAGGGGACATCCTGTACGATAACAGAAACTTCGTGAAAATGTCGAAGAAAGAGCGCACCTTGCTGCGGCGGGAAATGGGAATGATTTTTCAGAGCGCGGCACTCTTTGACTCGATGAGCGTACTGGAAAACGTCATGTTCCCCTTAGACATGTTCTCCGACCTCAGTTATAAAGAGCGAAGGAAAAGGGCGGAAAGTTGTTTAGATCGAGTCAATCTCCTCGAGGCGGAAAACAAATATCCCGGCGAAATCTCCGGCGGTATGCAAAAAAGAGTTGCCATAGCACGAGCCATTGTGTTAAATCCGAAATATCTGTTCTGTGATGAACCGAACTCGGGGCTTGACCCTAAGACGTCTCTGGTAATTGACGAGCTGATTCACAGTATCACGCATGAATACGGAACTACGACCATTATCAATACGCACGACATGAACTCCGTTATGGGAATAGGCGAACATATCCTTTTTATCTATGACGGCCATAAGGAATGGGAAGGGACAAAGGATGAAGTGGTAGCCTCCGACAATGTGCGGCTCAGCGACTTTATTTTTGCCTCAGACTTGTTCCGCAAGGTTCGAGAGGCAAATCGGTAACAGTCCAATTTGACTACAAGGAACTTATCCTTCACCCTTCAGCAACGTACAAAGATCTCCGCATTGCAGCATGGCTCAAATGCGGAGATTTTGTTTTTTGATAGAGACGACTTTTTCTCGCTTCCTTACTAAGGCTAATTCTTATTTATTCAAATAATTATATGTATCTTTGCGCAGAACATTTAGAATAGAAACGCATTAATCATAGCTGCAAATAATATGAAAGGTATTGTTTTAGCTGGCGGATCCGGAACTCGTCTATATCCCATCACGAAAGGTATAAGCAAACAGCTGATACCCATTTACGATAAACCAATGGTGTATTACCCGATTTCAGTCCTCATGCTGGCTGGCATTCGGGAAATCCTAATCATATCTACGCCGCAAGACTTGCCCAGTTTTCAACGACTTCTGGGAGATGGCTCCAATTTTGGCATCCAACTCTCTTACGCTGAGCAGCCTTCTCCCGACGGCTTGGCTCAAGCCTTTATTATCGGAGAGGACTTTATCGGCGACGATGATGTCTGTCTGGTCTTAGGAGACAATCTTTTTTACGGAAGCGGTTTCAGCAGAATGCTGGAGAAAGCTGTGTTGACCGCAAAAGAAGAAAAGATGGCCACCGTTTTCGGGTATCGCGTAAACGATCCTTGTCGCTATGGCGTCGTCGAGTTTGAAGAAGACGGCACCTGCAAAAGTATTGAAGAAAAACCCGCCAAGCCAAAATCGAACTACGCAGTAGTCGGCCTATACTTTTATCCGAACGACGTTGTTGCGTTAGCCAAGACCATAAAACCTTCCGCTCGCGGTGAACTTGAAATCACCAGCCTCAACCAGCAATATCTGAGTGACGAAAGGCTGAAGGTACAGATTTTAGGATTGGGATTTGCGTGGTTAGACACGGGGACCCATGACAGTTTAAGCGAAGCGTCGACGTTTATTGAAGTCATAGAGAAAAGAACGGGACTGAAAGTCGGCTGCCTGGAAGAAATCGCTTTCAAGCAAGGTTGGGTTAACGCCCAGCAATTGGTCGAAATAGCCCAACCGATGGTCAAAAATGAATACGGACAATATTTACTCAATCTGATAAAACCATCTGACAACGATTAATGAAGGTACAACGGTTTGTATGGGTTTTACTTCTATTCCTCACACAAACGGCAGTGAATAGAATGTATGCAGAAGGGAGTGAAGCCCTTCTGCAAGGCATTTTTAGGCCTATACAAACTATTGAGGACATTACAGACGAAGACTATTACCTTATTATAGGCATTGCATCTGACGCTCACACTTACCTACTTACCAATACGACATACAAAGAGAATAAACTTTACGCTGAACAAATAGATACCGACGGCATACCATCTACACTCAGTATCGATAAGGCCAATGCGATATGGCAAATACGAAAAACGGGAAACCATACATTCGTGTTTCAGAGTGCGGAAAACAATAAATATATCTTAGCAGAAAAAGAGACGACAACACTCACGACCAGCTCCAACAAGTCAACGGAGTGGGTCTTGGAAAGTACGGGGACGGCCTTCCGTATTCAGAACGCGCAGGACGAGGAACGCTATTTAAGCATTAGTAATTTCTTTACTTACACCGTTTTTGGCCACTACATTTCTGCGGATTCCAAAGATTTATACATTTATAAATTGGCCCGTCAGATGGCAGACATCCCGGGCGAGGCCACTCAGCCGAAGAACGGCACTACGGTTGGACTTTATACTGATGGGTACGTGGCGGACAAGAATTTAACGCCTTTGTCTGACGCGAACTATCTGCTACGCGACGGCACTCTGGCTTCAGATGAACAGGTCGGACAATGGACCTGCCACTGGGTTGACGAGGGGTTCGTACTGGAACGGGCGGATAAAATATATCTGGACTACAATCTACAGCACACATCCACACCGATAATTTGGAAGGTCTCAAACGGCTACCTTGCTACAAACGAGGCCAACCCGCGATATTTAGTATTTAACGAGAGCTGGCAACTGCTCCCCTCCGACGCGTTTCTGGACTCGCAGACACAAACGTGCTTACTCCTGCCGTTTGCAGCTTCGCCACAAAAAGAAGAAAAAAATAATACGCTCGTATTAAGCGGAGGATGGACTGCCACTGATTTATCCCATCTTAAATGGGAGAATTGCCAGGCCCTGGATTTAACCGGAATTGCTCTTCCTTGCCAAGCCCATCCTTTCGACTTTCAACCCGAGAACTCATTTATATATGTGAGTAAGGAAGATGTCGACTTCGTACCGAAGAGTTGGAACCTCACAGTGGGTTGCACCGAAGACTATAATTACTTAGTCCAGAAGGCCCAGCTTACAGATAAGCAGGCGCTCTACATTGACCGCGAAATCCAAGTTCCCGCAGGTTTATTAACCTATACGCGAGCCGCTTACGCCGATGGCTTTTGGGAAACGCTCTACTTGCCTTTCGACGCGTCGCTACCGGAAGTGTTTCAGGCAGAAGAATTGGAATCTTTCAATCAGAGCCAAGGGGAACTTCTCTTCAGCCCAACAACACAGATTGAAAGTAATCAACCACTCATCATCAGATATATAGGAAATCCAAATAATGCTGCGAACACGACTTTTCAAGTAACGAACAAAGAGTGTACGCTGCACCCGACCAACGAATATCCCACCCCAACGAATCACAATTTTATAGGGACCTACTCCCCTCTGCTTTTCGATGGAGAAAGAGCAACGCCAATCTATTTACTGAATGCGACCGGAGAATCTTTTGTCCGCGCAGCAGCTGGCAGTTCCTTAGCTCCATTCCGGGCTTACCTCACCGGGAGCAATGAAACAAAGTCTATAAAGGTTATCCATACAATGCCGACGTCCACCCTGACGGTCCATCCAACCCAAGACACGGCCACTGCTCCGTGCTATCGGATAAATGGAACGCTCTACTCGTCGGAAATGACAGAAGCAGGAATCTCCCAACTTCCTGCCGGCATTTATATCTGGAAAGGTAAAACAATTATTCAAAAAAGGTAACAGACTTCATGATTATCGCTGTAGATTTTGACGGAACTATCGTTGAACACGCATATCCCGAAATCGGGAAAGAAAGGCCATTCGCCATCGCGACGCTAAAACAATTGGTCAAAGACGGACACAAACTAATTCTGTGGAGTGTGCGCGAAGGGAAATTGTTGGATGAGGCAGTTGAATGGTGTAAGAAAAGAGGCATTGTCTTCTACGCTGTCAATCAGGATTATGACGGCGACGATGTTGACAATCCTAATTATAGCAGGAAACTCAAGGCCCAAATATTTATCGACGACCGGAATATTGGCGGACTACCCGACTGGGGAACCATCTACCAATTAATCAGTCGGAGAATCAGTTTAGAGGATTACCTTACCGAGATGCAGCAAGGCCAGCCGGCAACGCCCAAGAAAAAATGGTGGAAGTTCTAATTTAATTTTTCATCTGCAGATTATCATGATCAAAATACCTTCAGCCCAACAATTTCGAGAACTCGATCAACGAACCATTCAAGAACAGGGAATTTCATCATACGACTTGATGGAAAGGGCTGCGACGGCGCTTACTCAGCAAATTATTACGCTGTGGCCCAACAGACAAGCATCCAAGTTTGCGGTATTTGCCGGTCCCGGCAATAATGGAGGGGACGCGTTAGCCACGGCCCGCCTGCTTTCTCAGAGAGGCTATAAAGTCATCGCCTATCTATTTAACATCAACGGGAAACTGAGTAATGACTGCGAAACCAACAAGCAACGCATTACGGAATGCCAGAATCTTCAATTTACTGAAATTACCGCGCAATTTGAACCGCCACAATTAGCGGCCGACACGATTGTTATCGACGGACTATTTGGCACGGGCTTGAAATCAGCCCTTACGGGTGGGTTCGCCGCACTGGTAAAATTTATCAACCATGCCGCGACAACAGTCGTTTCCATAGATATCCCGTCCGGGTTAATGTGTGACGAAACGGTAGACAACTTACAGCCCAACATCATCAAGGCTACGCACACGTTTACGTTCCAACTCCCCAAGCGGTCCATGTTCTTCGCGGAGTGCCAGGAATACATCGGGCACCTGCATGTCGTGGACATCCAACTTTCCCCCAACGCCATTGCCGAGCTCCAGCCTTCTACCGCGCAGTTAGAGTCCAACGACGTAAGCGAACTTTTCCAGGCACGCAATCCGTTCGGGCATAAAGGGACTTTCGGCCACGCACTTCTGATTGCCGGACAATATGGCATGGCAGGCGCCGCAGTTTTAGCATCCAGAGCATGTTTGCGCGCAGGCGTCGGGAAAATAACGATTCATACCCCGCACATCAATAATTCTATTTTACAGATATCCGTGCCGGAAGCCGTGTTGGATCACGATGTTGCCGACAATATTTTCACCTCGCCTGTCAATACAAAGCCCTACGACGCGGTAGCCATTGGCCCGGGTATAGGTACGGCCCAACCTACAGCCTTGGCATTTATAGAACAAATCCGCTCAACGCATGTGCCCTTAGTCATTGACGCTGACGCAATTAATATATTAAGTGAACACTCGAATTGGCTGAGTGAGCTACCCGCCAACAGCATTTTAACTCCCCACCCCGGCGAATTTTCCCGACTCATACAACGCAAGTCGGATAAAACAACCGCATTGAAAGAAGCGGAGGCAGTGGCACAGAAGCAAAACCTATACCTTATTCTAAAAGGTCACTACACGGCCATCTGTACTCCACAAGGAATGACCTATTTCAATTCCACTGGCAACTCTGGAATGGCGACGGCAGGAAGTGGCGACGTGTTAACGGGCATCCTGTTGTCATTACTCGCACAAGGTTACACCCCTGAAGACGCCTGCTGCCTCGGCGTCTACCTGCACGGACTGGCCGGGGACATAGCGGCCCGACATTTAGGGGAAGACAGCATCATTGCTTCAGACCTTATCCAATATCTCCCTCAAGCCATACATTCCCTTAGAGCAAATCCACAGTAAAACAAACATTTTACCTTATGAGACATATTCTGTTATCCTTTTTCCTTTGTTGCTTCTGCCTCGCCAGCGCACAAACCGAAGTAAGTCCTTACGAACCAGGGGTTACGAAAGAAGGAATTACGTATTTCCTGCCCAAAACGGGAATACACGTCACGCTCACGGCCCAACGCAAACAGCACAAGCCGGGAGAATATTGCAAATATGCGGAACGCTACCTGCGATTAAAGAATGTCACGCAGCAACCCTACGATGAATGGAATATTCTCAAAATAGAAATCACCACATTCGGCGTAGCAGACCCGGAAAAGGCTTATACCATCAAGGTCAAGACCAAGACTTCCGCTCCACTGGTAAGTCTTGCAAACGATGGCCGTTTGCTTTCGGTAAATACGACGGCTCCCGCCATTCCCCAACTCTCTCGTCCCGAAGTCATCCGAGAAAAACAAGAGCTACTCAATCCCGCCGACTATAAGACGGGAGAAATTCTTGCTGCCGGGAGTACCTCCAAAATGGCGGAGCTCACAGCGAACGAGATATACGACATCCGTGAAAATCGCTCCATGCTGACCAAGGGGCAGGCTGACTTCATGCCCCAGGATGGCGAGCAACTCCGACTGATGCTCAAACAACTGGATACCAACGAAGAAGCGCTGCTGCAACTTTTCAAAGGAACGACTTCAACGGAGACCCACGTTTTCACGTTCGACGTCGTTCCGGAAAGTAGTATAGAAAATCAGCTGCTGTTCCGTTTCTCCAAGCATTTCGGCCTTGTCGATCAGGACGATTTGAGTGGTACGCCTTTCTACATCACGGTGGAAGACATGCACTCCCTGCCCTATGAGGATCCTGCCAGCAAGAAAAGCCAGAATGACAAAGAAGACCTTCGCTATACGATGCCGGGCAAGGCGACAATCCATATCTTAAGAGAGAATCAGGAAATTGCCTCGCAGGTAGTAACCATGGCCCAGCTTGGCCGCATCGAACATTTAGGCGGAGACCTTTTTAACAAGAAATACACGACCAGCGTCATCCTTTCCCCCGAAACGGGCGCCATTGTACAGATTAACGCAGAGGAACCGCAGTAATTCAAACATATATTCCATCCATATTTCTCACACCCAACTATTTATTATAAAAGACAAGCTATATGAGTTTTAATTTGCCCAAAACAGAGAAAAAGAGAGTAGTCATTGTTGGAGGAGGTTTTGGCGGACTAAAATTGGCCAACAAACTAAAGAAATCAAATTTTCAAGTAGTTTTGGTCGACCGGAACAATTATCATCAATTTCCCCCATTAATATACCAAATTGCCTCTGCCGGTATAGAACCCAGCTCCATATCCTTCCCCTTTCGCAAGATTTTCCAAAAAAGAAAGAACTTTTTCTTCCGAATGGCGGAGGTACGCTCCATCTTCCCGGAACACAAGATTCTCCAGACCTCTATCGGTAAGGTAAAGTACGACTATTTGGTCCTGGCTGCGGGTACCACCACCAACTTCTTCGGCAACCAGCATATCGCCGAAGAGGCTATGCCCATGAAGAACGTGAGCGAAGCGATGGGACTACGCAATGCCTTGCTGGACAACTTTGAACGCGCGCTGACTTGCGCCGGAGAACAAGAGCGCCAGGAACTGCTCAACGTCGTCATCGTCGGTGGCGGCGCCACGGGCGTTGAAATAGCGGGTGCGCTTTCCGAGATGCGCAACTTCGTCCTCCCCAAAGACTATCCCGACCTGCCGTCCAGCCTCATGCACATCTACTTAGTGGAAGCCGGCCCGCGCCTGCTTTCCGCCATGAGCCCCGAAACCTCCGAGCACGTTGAAAAATATTTACGGAACATGGGGGTCAATGTGTTACTCAACAAAATGGTAACCGACTACAAAGACCACCGCGTTTTCCTAAAAGACGGTAGCTCCATCGCGACGAGGACCTTCATCTGGGTCAGCGGTGTCGCCGCAGAACCTGTCGGAAACCTGGGCAATGAACATTTAGGCCGAGGTCACCGCATTGTTGTGGACGAATTCAATCGCGTCAAAGGCTTTGACAATATTTTCAGCATCGGTGACCAGTGTATCATGCCCGACGCCGATCCGGCCTACCCCAACGGGCATCCCCAATTGGCCCAAGTCGCCATTCAGCAAGGCGCACTACTGGCCCGAAATCTCAAGGCCCTGGATGAAGGAAAAGAGCTCAAACCCTTCCGCTACAAGAACCTCGGAACCATGGCGACCGTGGGCCGCAATCGTGCCGTCGCCGAGTTCAAGGAAATCAAGATGTACGGTTTCCTCGCCTGGGTAATGTGGCTCGTTGTCCATCTGCGTTCCATTCTTGGCGTACGCAACAAAATTATCGTCCTGTTCAACTGGATGTGGAACTACTTCTCCTACAGCCAGTCGCTGCGCATGATTATCTATGCCAAGAAAGCCAAGGAAGTCATCGAGCGTGAAAAACGTCTGGCCTCTACCCACTGGGGAACGGACCTCATGAGTGAAGGCTCGGAAGATACACGTGAAAACCAACGCCCTACATCCTCAAAATCTTAAAAAACGTCCAAAATATGTTCTCCGGTATCGTAGAAGGGCTTGCGGAAGTTGTCCGACTGGAAAAAGCCCAAAAAAATCTGCACATCACGTTGCGCTGCCCCTTTGCCCACGAGTTGACCATCGATCAGAGTGTAGCCCACAACGGCGTCTGCCTCACAGTCGTCAAGCAGGAAGGGGACACATATACGGTGACTGCTATCGATGAAACCCTGCAACGTTCCAATTTAGGTTTACTCCAAGTCGGAGACCAAGTCAACGTGGAGCGCTCCATGCAAATCAACGACCGCCTCGACGGGCACATCGTTCAAGGACACGTGGACGAAACGGCAGAATGTATCAACGTCGAACAGGCCGACGGCAGCTATGTCTACACCTTCCAGTATCCACTGGACCTCGCCCAGGCACAACGGGGATATTTTACCGTAGACAAGGGCAGCGTAGCCGTCAACGGCGTCAGCCTGACCGTTTGTGAGCCGACCGACAACACATTCAAAGTCTGTATCATTCCCTACACGTATGAGCACACGAACTTCCACGCCATACGCCCCGGCAATAAGGTCAACATTGAATTTGACATTCTGGGAAAGTACATCAGCCGCCTTCAGCATTTCGCGAACATGACTCCTCCAGCCCATACATGTCCGTAATTTAAGAAAATACAACGAAGCAAACAGGTCTCCCGAACCAAGGGAAAACCGTTCAACGCGTTGAAGGATTACCCGCTTGCGGCTTCGTTCACAGTCTAACCGATTTTCCGCCCCGCCCGGCCACGTTACGGCAAGGCGATACGGAAAGTCGGTTTTTCATTACTCCCTACGAACTTCAGGCGAGCCTCCGGCCCGACGCCGGTTACCGCCATATAGGTTTCCTTCGGGAAGGAAAGTTATAAAATCGTCCCCGTTAGCATATAATTTTTATTAATTCAACAAAACCGGCATTGCCCTTACCGGTTAATTTTGCATCTTTGTACTCAAATACATCCTAATACCAAGAACCCTTTTCCACCTGCCGAGGACGAGCCTTTCCTAACAAATGGCTTTCACCAAAACAGAGAAACATAAAAGAATACAGATTAACTCATTACAGTATGAAGAAAAAGAATACCCTTACGGCTTTGTCGCTGATTGTTGGTGGGATGTTAGTCTGCACTCCAGCCATCGCTCAGCAACAAAAATGCGTCAAACTAACCACGGCCAATGCTGTGGGTACGCCTCTGACGCTTATCGTCAACAACAATTACAACGGTATTACGGTTGACTGGGGTGACAACAATCCCGTGACGTACACCGCTACGGTTGACGAAACGGAACAAGTTATTGAAGGCACTGTAAAAGGTAGTGTCATTACCATCACAGGCGACAATCAGTGGGACATGCTCACCTGCACGGACTGCGGTCTGACCGCCATTGACCTCACCCAGGCCCGTCAGCTCCGCTCACTGTATTGCCAGAACAATCAGCTCACGACGCTCGACCTGCGCAGCATGAGTTCGTTGACCGACCTCGACTGCTCCAACAACCAGATCAGCGAGTTCGTCTTCACGAATGCCGGCACGCCGGAGACCGACTTGAGCAACATCGAGAACCTCAATGTTGCCAACAACCAGCTCAGTGGAACGTTTGTCGTACGCACATCGACCCTTCAACAGTTGAACGTCGCCGGAAATCCGCAACTGACCACGCTCTACGTCAGCTCCAATCCCAATCTGACGACCTTGAACTGCTCTGACAACGAGATTACGACCCTCAGCCTCGCTGCAAACACCAACCTGCAGACGCTGATAGTCCGCAATTCCGCCAGCAGGAATGTCACTTTCCCCTCATCGGGCATCTCCACCCTGCAGCAAGTCATTTTGCAGGACGCCAATGTCGCCAGCCTCAACCTTTCGCAATGCACGCAGCTCAGCGACTTGCGCTGCACCAACACGGGACTGTCCAGTCTCCAGCTTCCCAGCAACGTCAAGTTGGACAACCTGGATCTGAGCAACAACAAACTCGATTTCCGCTCCTTGCCGAGACGTGCCTACGCTCCGACCAATCTGATTTTTTTGCCGCAAGCAGATGTTGACATCACTTCGGCTCCGGGTATAAAGCAAAATAGCGAAGGTGTTTATTACGTTGACCTCTGCCCCACATGGAGTGACCGAACCGATGAAACATACCAGCTCGACCTGAGCGACTGGAGAAACATCGGCGTCACGAGCAGCAATGCGGGAACTGCCGACATTACGTTCGAATGGTACACGGTAGACGACAATGGAAATGTAACCGAGCTCACGGCCGGCAGTAATCAGAACACGCCGAACGACTATTACGCCAGCGTCGGCAAATTCGCTTTCTTCACCGGACAGGGAAAAGCCTACGCGACGATGACCTCGAGAACCTACGGCCTGACCTTGAATACGATGGCGATTTCCATTGGCGAAGACTTCACGACGGGTATCGACGGCGTGACGGCCGATAACGACGGCCTGACAGTCCGTACCGCTTCCGGCGTACTCTACATGAGCAGCAACCAACCGACCAAAGTCGTCGTCTACTCGTTGGACGGCAAGACGGTTTGGACCGGAACCGTCGGAAACGGCGAGCAAAGTGTCCGCCTGCCGCAAGGGGTCTACATTGTCAACAATCAGAAAGTAGCCCTCTAAACCCCGACAGTTAAATCTTTACTTGATTCAAACATTCCTCACAATGAATAATTTATATTCCACCTTACGGACCATCGCCATCAGTGCAGTCGCAGCTGTCGCCGCACTGCCGGCATTTGGTCAGACTCCCCAGGAAGAGTTACCTATGATTGTGGTGCCTCACAGCCAGGAAATCCCCTATCGCGAGCGCACCTTGTGCTACAACATTGACGCCAACGTCGACTATACGGTCTCAGCCGACCAGGACTGGGTCTCCCTGCGAAAGAAGGACAACACCCTATGGGTACACGTTCAGCCCAACTACGATGCGGAGAGCCGTACCGCCACCATTACCTTCGCTAACGAAGAAGCCGGTATCCAGGAAACGCTAACCCTCACCCAAAGCATGGACCAAAGTGTCTTGGACCTGCCTGACAACGGCATCAAACCCGTATCCGCAACCGCCAATACGTCAGAAAGCGGCGAAGGCATTGAGTTGACCTACGACGGTGATACGGGCACCATCTGGCATTCGCGTTACAGTGGCAGCAAGTTTACCGTATCCGCCAGCAATCCCGCCATCCTGACCTACAATTTTGAAAACGTAGACAGTATTAATTACATCAACTACGTGCCGCGTCAGGACGGCCAGACCAACGGTTGCTTCGGCAATGTCGAGATTTATGTTAAGTGTGAAGGCGATGAGGATTACACGCTCTATGGCACTTACGACTGGCAACAGACGTCGACCATCAAGACCGTAAATTTTGAAAACGGCCTGCTCAACCCCGTCTCCATCCAGTTCCGCGTCACCTCCGGTTCGGGCGGCTATGCTTCCTGCGCCGAAATGCAGTTCATGACGGAGAATGCGAACGCTGAGTTCGAGATTTTCAACGACGAGCTCTATACCACGCTCAAACCCGGCGTGACGGAAGAGCAAATCATGAAATTGCAGAATCCGTTCGTCAAGTCGCTGGCCATGAAGATTCTCAATGGCACTTACGATACGGACTACCGCGTAGCTTCCTATCCCTGCCACCTGTCCCCGCAAACGCAGTCCGAGCAATGGGCCGCCCCGGGCAAACTTTACGACCAGCTGGCCGGTGTGACGGGTATCAACGTCCCGCACAACACGACGCAGGCCGTCATTGTCAGCGGCATTCCTGACGACATGCAGGTCCAGCTGAAAATCGTAGCCTGGTATGTTGGCCGCGTCGGTGGTAATTTCGACGGTGGCGATCCCCATACCGCGACCTACGCACTGCGCAACGGTCTCAACATCATCGACTATGATTATGGCTACGACGGTCTGGCCTACATCAGCTACTACTCCACCGACGATCCCTCCAACCATCCGAACATCGGCGTCCACTTCGTCAACGGCCAGGTGAACGGCTACCTCTCGCCGGACAAGACCAACGAAGAAATGCACGAACTCTGTCTGAACGCCCCCAGCCAATTCATGGACCTGGTCGGTGACAAGGTTCACTCCATCTGGACCTCCAGAGGCATCACGGGCCCCGACGGCACCGTCTACTCCCGCGGTCTGGCCGATTACTGCAAGGCCAGCGACGGCACCTCTCTGGGTTACATCCAATACATGAACCTGCTCGACTCGCTCGTAGCTTGGGAACACCGTCTCCTGGGTATGGAGAAATACAACCGTCTGCCGGACAACCGCACCATGGCCTACGTCAACTTCACGTACTACATGTTCCAGGGCGGCCTTGGCGTATCGTTCCATGTAAACCAGGAAAGCCGTATTCTTAATTGCCAGAGATTGATGTACAACGACTTTGACGCCATCTGGGGCCTGAGCCACGAGTGGGGTCACCAGCATCAGATGGCGCCCTACTTCAACTGGGCCGGCCAGGGAGAGTGCACGAACAACATGAACTCCTGCTACAACACCCTCCACATGGGTTACAAAGGTGAAGACGCATCGCGCATTCAGAAAAGTTGGGATGCAGCCTACAGCCATTTCTTCGAGAACGGCCGCAGCGGTTTGGGTGCCGCCACGCTTCGTCAGGCTGCCTACAACAGCATCAGCAGCTACAGCTGGTGCAGCGCTGTCCAGGATGAAATCCGTCAACAGTACGAAGACTATGACGGTTTCACCTCCATACCTTCCTACGAAGAGGATCCCGATCATGGTTTAAGCATCTCCGAAGTGGGTGTTGAAGAGCAGTTGGCTCCGTTCTTCATGCTCTACTGCTACTTCACCAATTCTGCCCACGAAGGCTACACGCCTGACTTCCAGCAGGACATCTACGAGTCCCTGCGGCAGAATGACTACGACAACGGCTCGACCATCGAACCCGACTACGTTGACGGCGTAAAGCACGCCAAGACCACGGTAGACAAGTACGAGTTGTTGGCCAGCGCGCAGAACGGCAATAAGAACGGCGCCTACGCCAAGTTCATCGCCGCCTACCCGAACTCTGTCTGGACCACGCAGCAGTACCTCACTTCTTCGGCCAACTCCAACCAGAACAGCGTACCGTTTATCTTCAACTACATCCGCAAGGCCTCGAAGATTTGCGGCTACAACCTGTACGACTTCTTCGATAAGTTCGGCTTCTTCCGCACCGTCGTCCTCAGAATCGGTGACTATGGCAATAAGGACTATGTCATGATGAAGGACATGCAGGAAGAGTTTAAGGCCGACATGGAGGCTCTGGGCCTGAAGGAAATGAGCGACGAAATGATTGAGAACATTGCTCACTCTCCGATTCCCTCTTTCCCGACGCCCAACATTCCCAATACGCCGACGGTGAAATAAGGACAAACGTCCATTCCCTAATAACAAGAGACCGACAAAGAAGTCAAGAGACTTTTCAGCCGGTCTCTTGTTTTGGTTGACATGAAGGTGAAAAATCTTAAAGGGGAGGAGGGCGACTAAACCGCTTTTTAGTCGCCCTCCTCCCCTTTTTCTAACCCTATCTTCATTTGTAGGAATCCAGAGATTCAATCATAGATAGACAAGTCGTTTTGCAAATGATGAGGTAAAACCAAGACGTCTATCATTCTTTCCACAAATCGATTTTACCAAGAAGGAAGTCATATAGCCCAACCACAAGTATTCCATTTTCGTTATAGCCCGAACTATATCGGTCCCCTGCAATAATGACTTTGCGGAAGCCGTCAGAGAGTTGCAGAAGAGAATCTGCCTCCTGGTCCATCTTTTCCTTTGAGGGTAACGCATATGCCGATTGAATGTAAAGGCGTTCATCGTGACGATTGACCACAAAATCTATTTCGAGATTACGTCTTTTGAGTTCCCCGCCTCTATCTCGTCTATAGCTTTCCACCATACCGATATCTACAGAAAATCCATTTTTACGTAACTCATTGTAGATAACATTCTCCATAGTATGGGTGGGCTCAAGCTGTCTAAAGTCCAGCACAGCATTTCTTATACCCATGTCTTCAAAATAGTACTTGGTTTCTGTACCAACATATTTTCTCCCCTTCACATCGTATCTGAGCGCCGCGCCGATGAAGAAAGAATCTTGAAGACACTTCAGATACTTTGAAATGGTAGCTGGCTTGACGTCAATACCAGCAACAGTCTGAAAAGTGTTAGAGATTCGCCGCACATTGGTGCTCGCCCCCATTCCCGAAGCAAGGATTTTTACCAACTCACACATACCATCCGCATTTTTCAAATGGTTGCGTTCAATCACATCCCTCATATATACCGTTTCAAATATCTCACGGAGATAATTTTGCTTGTCCTCGGGACGCTCTATCCGTGCGACTGCAGGTAGTCCGCCATACCGAAAAAACATCTCCAAGGCCTCGCCTTTTTCTCCGCCTATCACTTCGTAGTATTCTGCGAAACTCAACGGGTGTACACGTATTTCCCAGCCTCGACCTCGAAACTCTGTAACGATATCCTTTGACAGGAACTTGGCATTAGAACCGGTTACATATACTTCCGCATTGGGAAGATTCAAATAAGAATTAAGTACATCCTCGAACTCTTTTACCATTTGGACTTCATCAAGGAGAATATAATACTTGCCTTGATCAATCATCCTTTCGTCAATATATTGCAACAAGGCATCTGGATCTCGAAGTTTCTTATTTCTGCGATCCTCCAGATTCACTTGAATAATATGACTCGCGTCAATGCCATTCGCAAGCAAATGCCGGCAAAAAAGATTAAACAGCAAGTATGATTTTCCACAACGACGAATACCGGTTATGATTTTTATCATGCCGTTTCCTTCCGCTCTGAATAACTGCTCCAAATAGTATTTTCGTTCAAAAACCATGATTTAGGGGAATATTTCTGTGTCATGACACAAATTTATGCCCCAAAGATAGCTTCAAAATTTGAATAGACAAACAATTGGGGATTAAATCCGTTTAGCGGAATTTCTATAAATCGAGTTCCCGGTACCATGGACGGCTAAAACAGTTTACTCCCGCCCTCCTTTTCTGTAAGCGTCTCTACTCCCCAGTCTGCACTGGGCCGCCGTTCCCGCCTTCGCACTAAGCGGCTCCCCATCCGCCGCCGCGCAGCACCTTTTGGCGCGGGTCCCTCCGCAGGATTCGCGAACACGGGGCTTAGGCGCGTAACGACGGGCCTAAGCCCCGTTTTTTCTGGCCTTAGGCATGTACGCCGCGTCGCAGGCGTCCGCAGCTGGCCGACTGTTCGGCGGAAGGCGGCCCGAAGCACACCGCGGGAAAAAACGGAGGAAAACGGTGTTTGTTTACTTCAGTCTTTGAAGAAATTACCTTAACTTTGCAAAAACATATTAAGCATTCTACTAATCGCGATATTTTTTTGCATGGGAAGAAAGAAGAAAGCCCTTCCGGTTTTGGAAAATATTACCATTACAGACGTTGCCGCAGAAGGAAAAGCGCTCGCCAAAGTCGACGGTATGGCCGTTTTTGTCCCCTACGTCGTTCCCGGCGACGTCGTAGACTTACAACTTACCCGAAAGAAGCACTCCTACGCGGAAGCCGAGGCCATCCGTTTCCATCAGTATTCGGAGCGGCGGACCCAGCCGTTCTGCCCCCACTTCGGCGTGTGCGGAGGCTGCAAGTGGCAATGTCTGAGCTACGCGGACCAGCTGTACTACAAGCAGAAACAGGTGCAGGACGTGATGGAACGCATCGGGAAAATCGCCATCCCGGCCCTCCGCCCCATACTGGGCAGTAAGAAAACGCAGGCCTACCGCAACAAGCTGGAATTCGGCTTCTCCAATAAGAAATGGCTGACCCGGGAAGAAGTGCAATCCGACGTCCGGTTTGAGGACATGAACGCGGTGGGCTTCCACATACCCGGCGCTTTCGACAAAATCCTGGACATCCGCGAATGCCATTTGATGGACAACATCAATAACGACATCCGTAACGGCATCCGCGACTACGCAAAGGCCCACGCCTTGTCCTTCTTCGACATCAAGCAACAGACCGGACTGCTCCGCAACATGATGCTCCGCCTCTCCTCGCGCGGGGAAATCATGCTGCTCATGCAATTCTGCATCCGCACGGCAGAAGAGGAACAACAGGCGCAAGCACTGCTGGCCTTCCTCCACGAACGGTTCCCTCAGATTTCCTCCCTGCTCTACGTCAACAATCTGAAAGCCAACGATACGATAGGCGACCTCGACGTAAAGACTTACGCCGGCACAGACTATATCATCGAGGAAATGGAAGGGCTCCGCTTCAAAGTCGGCCCCAAAAGTTTCTACCAGACCAATACGGAACAGGCCTACGAACTGTATAAAGTGGCACGCGACTTTGCCCGACTCACCGGACAGGAACTCGTCTACGACCTCTATACCGGCACCGGCACCATTGCCAACTTCGTTGCGCGCAGGGCGCGTAGGGTGGTCGGCATTGAGTACGTGCCCGAAGCCATCGCCGACGCCAAGGTGAACGCGGAAATGAACGGACTTTCCAATACGTCTTTCTTTGCCGGCGACATGAAAGACATCCTGAACGCCCAATTTATCGAGGAACAGGGCCGGCCCGACGTCATCATTACCGACCCGCCCCGGGCCGGCATGCACCCGGACGTCGTGGAAACGATTCTCGCCGCAGCCCCGCAGCGCATTGTCTACATCAGCTGCAACCCCGCCACGCAAGCACGCGACCTGGCCCTGCTCGATGCGCACTACGCCGTCGAAGCCATCCAGCCCGTGGACATGTTCCCTCAAACCCACCACGTGGAAAACGTGGTCCTGCTATGCCGCCGCGACGCAACGCCCGGCATGAACTAAGCGTATGACTGCCATTTGCCGACATAACCCCATCCTGCAACATCGCCTGGCCACCCTTCTGCAGGCCGGCGACGCGACGCAATTGCTGGAGACCCTGCAAGGCCTCTCCAACAAGGAAGCGCGGACCGCGGGCTATCTGCTCAGCGAGGTGCTGTTGCCCGGACTGCCGGACGGGACCGCCTTCTGGCAGTTCTTCCTGCCCGTCGTGTCGGCCGACTCCAAAGCCTACCTGGGGACTTTTCTCAAGGCGGCCCTCCGGCTCTACGAGGCGCAGCGGCTTACGTTCGACAGCCCGCAGCTGACGGCCTTCGCCGCCGAGTGTACGCCCGTCGACCGCGAAAAAGTCATTAAGGCGGCCCTGCCCGTACTGCGAAGCCCCGAAGAAGTGCAACACCTGTTGCGCATTTTCGACTTCAAGCCGGACAAGCACAGCGCGTACTACCTGCTACTGGGAGGAACCGCCGTCTGCTACTACCTGCTGTTCAACACCCTGAAAGTGGTTGAGGAAGAAAGCATCCTGCAATTCTGCTGCAAGACCCTCGTGCGAAAAGGGGACGCCCTGTCCTTCAACATGGCCAGCATCCTGTGTCAGTACTTTGACCTGAAAGACGTGCCCGGCGTTTTCTCTCTCCACGTCGAGCCCTACAAGTTCAGCCGACTGGACCTCTCGTTTGAAAGTTTCAGAAACATACTTCTACAATAGTAAACCTTAAAAATTCTATTGGTCAAATGACACCAAAAAATCCCATCCACCACCGACACCTAAACAGAAGCGCCTGGGGCACTCTGCTCCTGGCCTTCTGCCTGACGCTCCCGGCTCCCGCCGCTGCCAGGAAGAAAAAGGACACACCGAAACAAGAACAGGCCGCAGCCAAAGAGGTGAAACAACAAGGGCTCTTCACTACCGTCAAAAGCGGCAACGAGTGGTTCTTCGAGATTCCGGATTCCATCATCGGCCGGCAGATTCTGTCGACCGTGCGATTCACCTCCACCCCCGCCGGCACGAACAAGTTCGGCGGCGAGCAGGTGAACCAGCAAACCGTCTACTGGCAAGTGGCCCCGAACGACCAGTTGCTGCTGCGTTCCTACCTGCTGGTCAACACGGCCGACTCGGTCGACGCCATTAACAAGGCGATTCTCATCAGCAACGAGAACCCCATCATCGGTAGTTTCAAAATCGAGAGCCATAAGAACAATGTCTACCGGATTAAGGTGACCTCCTTCTTCAACGAGGACAACATGGCCCTCGGCATGCCGCGCTACATGAAAAACAGCTGGGGCCTGCAGGCCTACCTGCCGTCGGCCTCCTACATCGAAAGCATCAAGACCTTCCCCCTCAACACCGAAATACGGACGGTGAAGACCTGGGCCTCGCAAACCAACAACACCTATGCCGGCTCACTGACCGGAAAGGTGACCATCGGGCTCAACATCTCGTTCGTACTGCTGCCCAAGGAGCCGATGCAGCGCCGCCTTTTCGACCCGCGGGTGGGCTACTTCACGGACAATTACAACTACTACTCCGACAACCAGCAGCGCGTCAGCGTCAAACGCTTCATCACGCGATGGAGACTGGAGCCCAAGGACAGTGCCGATGCGGAAAAGATGAAGAGGGGCGAACTCGTTGAACCCAAGAAGCCGATTGTCTACTACATCGACCCGGCCACGCCGAAACAGTGGCGCCCTTACCTCATTGCCGGCGTCAACGACTGGCAGAAGGCTTTTGAGAAAGCCGGCTTCAAGAACGCCATCATGGCCAAGGAATGGCCGGAAAACGACTCGACGATGAGCATGGAGGATGCCCGCTATTCCGTCATCCGTTACCTTGCGTCGCCCATTGCCAACGCCTACGGTCCGCAGGTGCACGACCCGCGCTCGGGCGAAATCCTGGAAAGCCACATTTGCTGGTATCACAACGTGATGACCCTGGTCCACGACTGGTACATGATACAGGCCGGAACCCTGGACGAGGCGGCACAGAAAATGAAATACGACCCGGAACTGATGGGCGAACTGATTCGGTTCGTTTCCTCTCACGAAGTCGGACACACGCTGGGACTGCGCCACAATTTCGGTTCGTCGAGCACTGTTCCCGTGGACAGTCTGCGCGACAAGGCCTGGGTGGAGGCCCACGGACATACGCCGAGCATCATGGACTACGCCCGCTTTAACTACGTGGCCCAGCCGGAGGACAGCATCTCGCGCAAGGGCATCTTCCCCCGTATTGGCGATTACGACCTTTGGGCCATCCAGTGGGGCTACACGCCGATGTGGGAAGCCTATGACGACGAAAGCGACCACTGGGAGCTGGAGAAACTGACGTCGGCCAAACTGGCCAACAACCGCCGGTTATGGTTTGGCGACGGCGAAACGAACACGACACGCGACTCGCGTTGCCAGACCGAGGACCTGGGCGACAACTCGATGAAAGCAAGCGAATACGGCCTGCTCAACCTGAAGCGCGAAATCAAAGTCTTGCCTGAGTGGACCTACGAGAGCAACGACATCTACAACGCGAACATCCGCGAGATGTACAACCAGATCACGACACAGTACCTGCGCTACGCGATGCACGTACTATATAATATAGGTGGGGTGTACAATGACTATAAGACTGTGGACCAGCCGGGCGACGTCTACAGCTACGTTTCCCTGGAAAAGCAGAAAGAGGCGCTCGACTACCTTGACCGCAACGTCCTGACAGAGCCGAAATGGCTCATCGCCGAGGATTACATCATGCGCATCTCCCCCGACCCGCAGCAGCTCACGATACGGTTGGGCAACACAGTCGTAAGCAACATGGTCAGCGCCAGCCTCCTCAACCGCATGAATCCTCTCTACACGGCCGACCAATATCTTCAGGACATTACGCAGTTGCTGTTCAAGGAACTGAACACCCGCTCAGCCGTATCGCGCTACCGGAAAGCATTGCAGGCGATGTTCGTACAGTCGCTCACCTCCTACTTTTCCAGTTCGACGACGACCGCCACGGCACGCCCCGCCGTGCTGCAGACGCTGGAAAACCTGAAGCGCCAATTGCGCAACTATCAGGGAGGCGACAGTAGCGACCGGGCACACTTCCGCTCGTTGCAGGACATCATCGACCGCACTTTGGCCATCAAGTAAACGCCGGAAAAGACTGAGACATGATAAGGAGGGGAAGTTTTTCACAGACTTCCCCTCCTTAAAGTTTAAGGCAACAGGAAATTTCCACTCCACCCAACCAGCTGGACAGACTCGCGCCGACAGGAATGAAAAAAGGAAGTAACAAAGTGACAAGCCCTTATCTTTCCCACTCTCTACACAAATAAAATCGGAGAATGACGGTGTAAAGAAAAAAAGTTGTATCTTTGCACCCGATATGGCAAGTTCTGTTACACCGTCATTGCCCCTGAAAATCATCTCAGACATCGCTCAGGAATTCCGCTTCAGCTTGACAGACGCATTCTTCAAGGAAGCAGAACAGGAAGATGTACTCGGCGGCAATCTTGAAGTTACCGTCTCCGCCACAAGGGAGCGCGACGGCGCGACGTACAGAATTGCGCTGAATATCAAAGGTGAGGTGCAAGTCGTGTGCGACCGTTGTCTGGACGAACTGACGCTACCCGTCGACACGACCGACACGGTGAAACTTGTACTGAGCGAGCCGGAAGAAACCGACGACGACACGATACGGTTCATCGGACAGCGGGCACAAAGCTACGACCTGTCCGATGACATCTTCCAGGCCGTCGAACTGTCGCTGCCCATACAGCGAGTACATGAGGACGGGCAATGCAACTCCGAGATGCTGGACTTCCTCGACGCCCATTCCGCCCAACCTTCTGCCTCCAGCTCGCTCGACTTGTAAACCGACTGTTTTTGTGGCGTGGCCGCAAATACATAGAAACATTTAAGTTATAAAACTCTAATCGTATAATCAAATGGCACATCCTAAAAGAAGACAATCCAAAACGAGAACGCTCAAGCGCAGAACTCATGATAAAGCTGTTGCCCCCACGCTGGCAATCTGCCCTAACTGCGGTGCATGGCACATTTATCACACTGTTTGCCCCACTTGCGGATACTACAGAGGCAAGTTGGCAATCGTGAAAGAGGAAGTAGCGGAGTAATTGAGACTTCCAAGAGGAGGAGTGCCTGGCCAACGCGGGGATTTCTCCTCTTCTTTTTAATGATTTGTTCTGTCTTCTAAAATTAATCTTATGGAAAAGATAAATGCCGTCATCACGGGAATCGGCGGATATGTGCCGGAATACGTTCTGAACAACGAAGAGCTATCCCGGATGGTCGATACGAACGATGAATGGATCATGACGCGTATCGGTATTAAGGAACGCCGCATTCTCAACGAGGAAGGATTGGGAACCAGCTACATGGCGCGTAAGGCCATCAAGCAATTGCTGGAAAAAACTGGAACGGATCCGCAGGAAGTGGATTGCCTGATTCTGGCCACCTCCACGCCCGACTATCACGTTCCTTCTACGTCGTCTATCGTCATTGGCCGTTTGGGCATGAAGAATGCCTATGCCATTGACTTGCAGGCTGCCTGCTGCGGTTTCCTCTTTGCGATGGACACGGCCGCCTGTATGATTCAGAGCGGACGCTATAAGAAAGTTGTCGTCTGCGGTGCGGACAAGATGTCCAGCATCGTAGATTATTCGGACCGCGCTACGTGCCCCATTTTCGGCGACGGCGCTGCGGCGGCCCTGGTAGAACCCTCTGAAGAAGACCTGGGGTGGAAAGACGCCTACCTCCGCACGGACGGAAAGGGCCTTCCGTTCCTCTGCGTGAAAGCCGGCGGCTCGGTTTGCAACCCCTCCTATTTCACCATCGACCACCGCATGCACTACCTGCACCAGGAAGGGCGCACCGTTTTCAAATTTGCCGTGACCAACATGAGCGACGCGAGCGCGCTAATCGCAGAGCGCAACGGGCTCAACAAGGAAAACATTGCCTGGATTATCCCTCACCAGGCCAACGTCCGCATTATAGAAGCGGTGGCCAACCGCCTCGAAGTGCCAATGGATAAAGTAATGCTGAACATCCAGCGTTATGGTAACACGTCCGCCGGTACGCTGCCGCTGGCTTTGTGGGATTACGAAAAGCAGCTGAAGAAAGGCGACAACCTTATTCTGACGGCATTCGGCGCGGGCTTCACTTGGGGTGCAGCTTACCTGAAGTGGGCATACGACGGAAAGAAATAAAAAACAGATAACGCCATGTGGTCGGCTTGCATGCTACGCCATAGCGGCTACGGCATGAAGCCCGCCACATGTTTATTTTATCCCAACAGCACATGCACAAAGCAGGATTTGTCAACATCGTAGGAAATCCGAACGTCGGGAAGTCCACCCTCATGAATCTCCTGGTCGGGGAACGCATTTCCATAGCCACGTTCAAGGCACAGACTACGCGTCACCGCATCATGGGTATCATCAATACGGAGGACGCCCAGATTGTTTTCTCCGACACGCCGGGTGTTTTGAAGCCGCACTACAAGCTGCAAGAGTCCATGAGAGCCTTTTCCGAGTCGGCCTTGCAGGATGCGGACATTCTGCTTTACATCACCGACGTCGTAGAGACGCCGGACAAAAACGAAGACTTCATCCAGGAAATCCAAAAGATGGAGGTGCCCATCCTGGTATTGATCAACAAAATCGACCTGTCCAACCAAAATCAACTGGAGCAACTGGTCGAACAATGGCACCAACTCATGCCCAAGGCAGAGATTATCCCCATTTCCGCCAAGGCGAAGTTCAACATCGACGTCGTCACGCGCCGCATCAAGGAATTGCTGCCGGAATCTCCCCCCTATTTCGACAAAGACCAACTGACCGATAAGCCGGCGCGTTTCTTCGTCACCGAAATCATCCGCGAAAAGATTCTGCTTTACTACGACAAAGAAATCCCCTATGCCGTAGAAGTCGCCGTAGAGCAGTTCAAGGAGAGCGAGAAACATATTCATATCAACGCCGTCATCTACGTTGAGCGCGAAAGTCAAAAGGGAATTATCATCGGGCACAATGGCTATGCCCTCAAGAAAGTATCTACGGAAGCGCGGAAAACGTTAGAGAAATTTTTCGACAAGAAAATCTACCTCGAACTCTTTGTCAAAGTAGACCGCAACTGGCGCAACTCGACACAGCGCCTGGAAGCCTACGGCTACCGCCTCGATTCATAAACGCGGGGACCGTACAGACACCTGGCCGCACAGGCTTTCAACCTACTAATATTGTTACATTCTTATCATCACTCCTTATGTCCAAAATAGTCGCTATTGTAGGACGTCCCAACGTGGGCAAATCCACTCTCTTCAATCGCCTTACAGGAAGCCGCCAAGCCATCGTCAGCGACGAGGCCGGTACGACGCGCGACCGCCAATACGGTAAATGTGAATGGGGTACACAAGAATTTTCCATCGTCGACACCGGCGGCTGGGTAGTTAACTCGGACGACATCTTTGAAGAGGAAATCCGCAAGCAGGTACTCATCGCCACCCAAGAAGCCGACGCCATCCTTTTCCTCGTCGACGTCAAGAACGGCTGCACAGACCTCGACGCCCAAGTCGCCAAGATTCTACGCCAGACGAAAGTACCCGTGATTCTCTGCGCAAACAAGACAGACAACAATATTGAGCGATACGAGGCAGCCGAATTCTATTCCTTGGGACTGGGAGAACCCTTCTGCATCTCGGCTGCCACCGGCAGCGGCACAGGCGAATTGCTCGACGCCCTTGTCGAGAAGCTGGGCATACGGGATGCGCAGGAAGAGCAGGACGACCTACCCCGGTTCTCGGTCGTGGGCCGTCCCAACGTCGGGAAAAGCAGTCTCATCAACGCCTTCATCGGCGAAGACCGCCACATCGTTACAGACATTGCCGGCACAACGCGCGACAGCATCCTGACCCGTTACAGCAAATTCGGCTTCGACTTTTATCTGGTCGACACGGCGGGTATCCGTAAAAAGAACAAGGTCACGGAGGATTTGGAATTCTATTCCGTCATGCGCTCCATCCGGGCCATTGAACACTCCGACGTATGTATCCTGCTCATCGATGCCACCCGCGGTATAGAAGGCCAGGACATGAACATCGTCCAGGTAATCCAGCGCAACCACAAAAGCCTGCTCATCGTCGTCAATAAATGGGACCTCGTAGAGGACAAGAGCCAGAAAGCCATCAAACACTTTGAGGAGGCCATCCGCAGCCGCATGGCGCCGTTCACCGACTTCAACATCGTCTTCGCCTCCGCGCTCACCAAACAGCGCATTTACAAGGTGCTCGAAATGGCCAAGTCCGCCTACGTCAATCGTAAGCGACACGTCGGGACCTCCAAGCTGAACGAAGAGATGCTGCCGCTGATTGAGGCCTATCCCCCACCCTCTATCAAGGGCAAGTATATCAAGATAAAATACTGCGCGCAGTTGCCGAATACGGAAATACCCTCCTTCGTGTTCTACGCCAACCTGCCCCAATATGTCAAGGAACCGTACCGCCGTTTCCTGGAAAACAAAATCCGCGAAAAGTGGGATTTCACGGGAACGCCTATTCGCATTTTTATTCGCCAAAAATGAAACGCATCATTCTGATAGGAGTCAGCCTGCTGGCACTATCCTGTTCCAATCAGAAAGAGGAGAAAGGACCACAAACGGAGGCCCATTCTCCTCTTTCTTCTGAGGAAGTGCTTCGCACCTATAATCTTTATCGTGACGGCCGCTACGCCGAACTGGTTGACGCCATACTTTCCTGCGACGGAAAAGACGCCGCCTATCGGGAACAAATGGCCACGCTCTTCAAGCAACACGCCGCCGACCAAAAAGGACAGAACGGCGACATCCGCTCCTCGGCGGTCAACGCCATTGTCACAGACACGACCGGGAACGCGGCTACGGCTTCGCTGCTCGTCACCTACGCCAACGGCGACACGGAAACCATCCAGCTCCAGTTCATCCGCAGTGAGGGAAGGTGGCGTTTACGTTAACCCCTCCGCACTATTGCTCCCCGCACCTCCGTTACCGGACAACTCCCCGGCGCATCGTCCGGAAGCGAACGGAGCCGGTCAGCGTTTGAACTCATACTGTTTTCCGCTCTTCCCCACAGCACGGAAAACGTGGTCCGTCAGTTCCTGAATCTCTACCCAGTCGCGGCTTTCGCCGTCCTCCAGGATGAGGTGACCATTATATATGGAATAATTCTTCGTGAACTTATCCAACTGGCTAAGATTAATCAGCACGCCGACGGCCTCGTTATTGTCGCGCGTGGTCAACGCATAATAGGCACTGTCCTCACGATCGCCGTAAATTTTCCCATAAGGGTCGGCCGCATCTTCCGAGGTCAGCGAGAGGTCATATTCTTCTCCCTCCTTCGTCACCAACGTAAAGGCGCTTTGCCCGAAGCCGTCGGAGTAGCCGTAAATTGTCGTGTCGGGTTCCTCCCACTGCGGCACGGAATTAACGACAGCCGTGTCGGCAGCCGTGATGTCCGTCCCCTGACTCTGTTTCGCTTTATTTCCATTGCAACCTGCCAGCAAGAGGAGGGCAATGCTTGCACACCATAGAGCTCTCATATAATATATAGGTATCCGTTCCGAAAAAATGGTCCAACCTGTCGCGATTCCTGTCCCGGTAACCGCCTTTCTACGCCGCTAAGTTACACATTTATTCCTACTTAGTTGAATAATTTCCCCGTTAAAATTGCAGAGTTAAAAAAATAGCGTAACTTTGCGCCGTCTTAAACAACAACATAAAGTCCAACTTTATTATTAACCAATCACTAAAACAATTTAATGGAGAATTTGAAGAACATCGCTCCCCTGGCAGACTTCGACTGGAATGCCTTTGAAAACGGCACCGGCGAAAATCCTCAGAGCAAACAAGAACTCGAAAGCATCTATGACAAGACGCTGGGCCACGTACACGAAAACGAGGTAGTCGAGGGTAAGGTTATTTCCATCGACAAGCGTGAAGTCATCGTCGACATAGGCGCCAAGAGCAACGGCATCATCCCGGCCAACGAGTTCCGCTACAACCCGGACCTCAAAGTGGGCGATACGGTTGAAGTCTACATTGAGAATCAGGAGGACAAAAAGGGGCAGCTTGTCTTATCACATAAAAAGGCTCGCGCCAGCAAGTCCTGGGAAAGAGTCAACCAGGCTCTCGAGAACAAGGAAGTCATCAAGGGTTACATCAAGTGCCGTACGAAGGGCGGCATGATTGTCGACGTGTTCGGCATCGAAGCCTTCTTGCCCGGTTCGCAGATCGACGTGAAGCCCATCCGCGACTACGACGTCTTTGTTGGCAAGACGATGGAGTTCCAGATTGTCAAGATCAATCAGGAATACAAGAACGTTGTCGTATCTCACAAAGCCCTCATCGAGGCCGAACTCGAAGCCCAGAAGCAGGAAATCATTTCCAAGCTCGAGAAGGGTCAGGTGCTCGAAGGTACGGTCAAGAACATCACGCCCTACGGCGTATTCATCGACCTTGGTGGCGTAGACGGTCTCATCCACATCACCGACCTCAGTTGGGGCCGCGTTAACGATCCGCACGAGATTGTCGAGCTCGACCAGAAGCTCAACGTCGTTATCCTCGACTTCGATGAGGAGAAGAAGCGCATCGCCCTGGGTCTGAAGCAGCTGACCCCGCATCCCTGGGACGCCCTCGACCCGAACTTGAAGGTAGGCGACAAGGTGAAAGGCAAGGTCGTTGTCATGGCCGACTACGGCGCATTCGTAGAGATTGCTCCGGGTGTGGAAGGCCTCATCCACGTCAGCGAAATGAGCTGGAGCCAGCATCTGCGTTCCGCTCAGGACTTCCTGAAGGTGGGCGACGAAGTAGAAGCCGTCATCCTGACGCTCGACCGCACGGAGCGCAAGATGTCCCTCGGCATCAAGCAACTCAAGGAAGATCCCTGGAAGGACATCGAGGTGAAATACCCCGTAGGTTCCAAGCACCACGCCAAGGTTCGCAACTTCACCAACTTCGGTGTGTTTGTTGAACTCGAGGAAGGCGTTGATGGTCTCGTACACATCTCCGACCTCTCCTGGACGAAGAAAATCAAGCATCCGTCCGAGTTCACGCAGATCGGCGCCGACATGGAGGTTGTCGTACTTGAAATCGACAAGGAGAACCGTCGTCTGAGCCTGGGCCACAAGCAGCTGGAAGAGAATCCTTGGGATGTCTTCGAGACCATCTTTACCGAAGGCAGCATCCACGAGGGTACCATCATCGAAATGCTGGAGAAGGGTGCCGTAGTTCAGCTCGAATACGGTGTAGAAGGCTTCGCAACGCCCAAGCACCTCGTTAAGGAAGACGGCAGCCACGCTCAGCTGAACGAGAAACTGCCCTTCAAGGTTATCGAGTTCAACAAGGACAGCAAGCGCATTATCCTCTCGCACAGCCGCACGTTCGAGGACGCTCACCGTTCCGAGGCCAAGGCTGAAAAGAAAGCCTCGCGCAAATCCAGCAAGAAGGAAGAAGCTACGCCGACCATTCAGAACCAGGCCGCTTCTACCACCCTTGGCGACATCGACGCCCTGGCCGCATTGAAAGCCAAGATGGAACAGGAGAATAATTAATTCAAGTTTTCCATATCAATCAAAAGGGGGAAGGACTTCAGGTCCTTCCCCCTTTTTTGTTTACCGGAAAAAAACGAGGCTTACCACTGAACGGGCTTGTCCAAAAGCACGCCATCCGTAGCATCGGCCGCCGTAAATGTGCCAGCCTTGTACTGAACACACAACATGACCAGCGGCTCCGTCCCGTTATTGCGGACAGAGCGTTCTCCTTCGGGAGCAACCCGAACCACCGTTCCCTCGGACACGCCGAATACCTTTCCGTCGACTTGGAACTCGCCCTTGCCGCTCAAGAAAAAATAAAGTTCCTCGTGCTCACGGTGCGTGTGCAGGAAGCCGGTCTCCGTGCCGGGCTGGAAAGACTGGAAAGAAAACTCGGCTCCCGTAGCCTGAAGGGCCGCACCGCCGAAAACCTTTCCCTTAATCTGCGCGTCCGGACCAAGGTTCAGCACATATTCTCCCAAGTCGCTAAAATTTCCTACACTAATCGCTGAAAAATGTTCGGCTGAAGCCACTTTCTCTAACTGTTTCATTTCTAAAAACTTTTAAGGTTGTTTATCAGAGGGGAACAGGCCGCACCTTGCAGCGCGCTACGGCAGCCGGTCGTCCCCGTTTACATTCACAAAATTAAGTGTTTCCGGATAAATCCACAAGAAGGCACAAAAATCTCCCTTAGTTACTTTGAGGTAACCAATACAGGATTTCTGTCCGTTAGGAATAAACTTTTTTCCAAAAAAATTGCTCCGCTACGAACAAATGTCTATTTTTGTAAGACGAGTAACTTTAGAAACGTCTATGCCTCATATTCCACACGCCATAGCGACCCCGAGCCAATGCCCCATCCGTAACATTCTGGCCCGCGTCAGTGACAAATGGTCCCTCCTTGTGCTTTATACGCTGAACCAGGAAGCGCCCATGCGCTTCAGTTCCTTGAAAAAGAACATCCCGGACATCTCCCAGAAAATGCTGACCTCGACCCTGCGCACCCTGGAACAGGACGGCTTCGTCAACCGGACCGTGTACGCGGAAGTGCCGCCCCGCGTGGAGTATTCGCTCACTCCCCGCGCCTACTCGTTGCTACCCCACGTCAATGCGCTGATAGAGTGGGCGGAGGAAAACATGTACGCCATCCTGAAGGACCGTAACAACAACAGCCTTGCGGAACAGCCTCGCGAACCATAGCCGCCGGGCCGGCAACCGGACCAGACTCGGACGATGCACAAGCCCCGTCTCTCCAAGAACGGGGCCTATCCCAGAAAAAACGGGGCTAAGGCCCGTAAAAACTGGCCTTAGCCCCGTGAATGCGGCCTCTATCCGCGCGGCTACGGGCTTTCCACGCCCCGCGCTTTCCCCAAAGGGCCTTATTTCCGACCTGCTGCCTGCAAAGATCAGATAACGCTTGCCGCACGTTTCGTTTTCATTCTTTTGTATTTGCTTACGTTTTATTGCAGGATTTATTATCTTTGCCTTAATTATTTTGTCTAAATTTGCATGAAAGGCATATTCCTCTTATGAGAATCAATCTTATCGGAGCCGGAAATGTAGCGACACACATGGGCGTCGCCTTCCGCGAAGCTGGGCACACGGTCTGTGGCGTGTTCAGCCGTACGGTCGGTTCGGCCCGGACCTTGGCCCAAAAGGTCGGCGCCACACCCACGACCATGTTGGAAGAACTGCCCGAGGCCGAACTTTACCTCTTTGCCGTCAAGGACGACGCGCTCCCGGCCCTGGCCCGCCAACTAACGGACTGCCGGCCGGCCGCACTGCCGGTACACACTGCCGGCAGCGTCCCGATGTCTGTCTTCGACGGACTTTCCCGCCACCACGGCGTCATTTATCCGTTGCAGACGCTCTCGAAGGCCAAGTCCGTCCTCTTCCGCGAAGTACCCTGCTTCGTCGAAGCCAGCGACGCCGAGACGGAGCAACTTCTGCTGAAGCTGGCCAACGACATTTCGGGCAAAGTGCAGATACTCGACAGCGAACGGCGTGCGCGCCTGCACCTGGCAGCCGTATTCGCGAGCAATTTCGTAAACCACTGCTACGCCATAGCCGAGCAATGGCTGAGAGAGGAACACCTGGACGAGACGCTCATCTATCCCCTGATTCAGGAAACGGCCAACAAGGCCCTCCAGGCCCGGGCCCGCGACGTACAGACCGGCCCGGCCGTCCGCTACGACCGCCGCGTCCTGCAAAAGCAGGAAGAGATGTTGGCCCGCGACCCGTTGCGGCAGAAAATCTACGAGTTGATGAGCCAAAGCATTCACGACTACGCACAACAGCAATCCGACCTGACAATATGATACCTGTAGACCTGAAGAAAATCAAAGCCCTCGCTTTCGACGTGGACGGCGTGCTCAGCACGAACAATGTCGTCCTGCTGGAGGGCCATAACGGACAACCCAACCGCACGGCCAACATCAAGGACGGCTATGCCCTGCAACTCGCCGTGAAGCAAGGCTTCCCCATCGCCATTATCACGGGCGGAAGGAGCCAGGCTGTCCGCGACCGCTACACGGCGCTGGGCATTCCTTATATATTTATGGGTATCGCTGTCAAAATCGAATGCTTCAAACACTGGCTCGGCGAAGCCGGACTGACGGCGGATGAAGTGCTTTACATGGGCGACGACATCCCGGACTACGAGGTAATGAAACTCTGCGGCTGTCCCTGTGCGCCGGCCGACGCGGCCAGCGAGATAAAAGACATTTCCTGCTACGTCAGCCAGAAGAACGGCGGCTGCGGCTGCGTTCGCGACGTCATCGAACAGGTGCTTCGGGCACACGGAAAATGGATGGCGGACGCCAAAGCCTTCGGCTGGTAGTCCCACCCTCACCGACACTTATCTTCCACCTATTGTCTAACCCTACTTAAACCTGGGAACATGTTAGAAAACTTACAAAAATACGGCATCATTCTGGCCAGCAATTCGCCGCGCCGCAAAGAACTGCTCCAACGTCTGGGCCTCAACTTCAAGGTACGGGCCCTGCTGGGAGTGGACGAACGCTATCCCGAAACATTAGCCGCGAAGGACGTGGCCCCCTACGTCTCGCGGAAAAAAGCCGAGGCCTACAAGCACACCATGGGCAAGAACGAGCTGCTCATCACGGCCGACACCGTGGTACGCAACGGGGACGAAATCCTCGGAAAACCGGCCGACCGCGACGAAGCCAAACGCATGCTGCACAGCCTGTCGGGACACACGCACCAGGTAACGACTGGGGTGACGGTGCTGACGCATGAACGGACGGAAACGTTCGGCGTGACGAGCGACGTAACCTTCGCTCCGCTGACGGATGAGGAAATCACGTACTACGTAGACCACTTTCTCCCCTTCGACAAGGCCGGCGCCTACGGCATCCAGGAGCTGATTGGCCTCATCGGCGTCGAGAAAATCAACGGCTGCTACTTCAACATCGTGGGCCTGCCGGTCCAACGCCTTTACCAATTGCTGAAACAATTCTAAAACCTCCTTTCTGCCCTACCGATGGAACTGCTCATCATCTTCCTATTGCTGCTGCTCAATGGTTTCTTCGCTCTCTACGAGATAGCCTTGGTCTCGTCCAACCGATTACGCATCACCGCACTGGCCGAGGACGGGTCGCGCGCGGCACGCCGGGTGCTACAACAAATCCATAAGCCCGAACAGACACTCTCGACCATACAGATTGGCATCACGTTGATCGGCATCGTCTCGGGTGCGTTCGGCGGCATGGCCTTAGCCGACGACATGGAAGGTCTGCTGCGGCTGATTCCGGGCCTGGCTCCCTACGCCGCCCGCCTGTCGGTAGCCGTTACCATCGCTGTCATCACTTATTTCTCGCTTATCATCGGCGAACTGGTGCCCAAGGCCATCGCGCTCAGCAAGCCCGAACAATACGCGATGCTTTTCAGCGGTCCCATCAAACTGCTGACGTGGATTTGCTACCCCTTTGTCTGGCTTCTGAGCATCTCCACCCAGTTGGTCAACCACCTGTTGGGCGTCAAAAGCGCCGAGCGGCAGGCCATGACGGAAGAGGAGCTGAAACTCATGCTCCAGCAAAGCTCGGACGAGGGCGTCATCGGCACCCGCGAGAAAGACATGCTCTACGACGTCTTCAAATTCTCCGACCGGAACATCAAGGAACTGATGACGCCCCGCCACGAGATGGTGGTACTCCACGTATCGGACACCAAAGAGCAGGTAATGGAGACCATCGAACGCCATAACTACAGCAAATATCTGCTTATCGGAGAGACGCGCGACGAAGTGATTGGCGTCGTTTCCGTTAAGGACATTATCCACTTGCTGAACGACACGCCGGCCTCCTTCGACGTCAAGCGGGTGGCCAAACCGGCCCTGTTCCTCCCCGAAACCATCTACGCCAAAAAGGCTGTGGAACTCTTCAAGGCCCACAAGACCAAGTTCGGCGTGGTCGTTGACGAATACGGCGGAACAGAGGGCATCGTCACCATGAATGACTTGACGGAGAGCATCTTCGGCAATATCGTCGAAGGGAACGAGGTGGTGGAGCCGGAAATCATCAAACGCTACGACGGGTCCCTGTTGGTAGACGCCTCCATCAACTTGAACGACTTCATGGAAGAGATGCATATCAAATCGTACGAGGACATCGAGAACCAAGGCTTCAACACGCTGGGCGGACTCGCCATGTACATCCTGCGCAAACTGCCCCAGACAGGCGACCGCTTCTCCTACCAGGACCTGCAATTAGAGATTGTGGACATGGACGGAGCCCGCATCGACAAGATCTTAGTCTATAAAAACGATAAAACTAACCAACATGAGAAGAATCATTCAGATTAGCAGCCTTTGCCTACTGCTGACCTCCGCGTTGGCCTCGTGCTCTGAACACTGGGACGACGAGAAATACCTGTCCCTGCCTCCTGAATTTTCGGACATGCAGTTCCAGATGCTCGACGGATCCTCCGAGCTGACAAGCGGTAGCCCCATGGTGGCCACGGCAGTACAGCAGAGCACCGGCCGCCTGCTCAACAAGGCAACCTATTCGTGGACGTGCTCGCCGGATGCGACATCGCAGGCCTACAAAGAAGGGGTCATCTACGACCAAGAGAACTACAATCCGACAGACACGTTGACGCTGCCGTCGCCCGGCACGTACAAGCTCACGTTCAAGGGCCGCTACTACACTTCAGGCAACTACGAGAACCGCAACTACTCGGTGGAAATCCCGGACGGAACGGTCACCTACACGACCCCTACGTTCATGTATTACGAAGTAGAAGTCACAAAGAATGTTACTGTTAAATAAAACCTAAATCCACATGAAAAAGCGACTCATTCAATTGGCCTGCGCACTGTTTGCCCTGGCACCGGCAGAGCTTCACGCAGCAGAAGAAGGAGCTGTACAGTTACAATTTGAACTGTCAGGCTCTGACGTCACGGTAAGTGTCGCCGACGAAACCGGGGCCGCGATGGAAGGTGTCACCGCTACGCTCAGCAGCGCGTCGCACAATTTCACCGCCCCGAAAGGTAGCATCACGGACAACATGCTGAGTCCGAGTGTCAACTTCAACACCAGTCCCACCGTCAATATGACTTTCACCATCGAGGGACTGCCTGCTGACTTCCAGTTCAATAGCGTCGGACTGGACATTCACGCCCTGAACAGCGGCGGTAACTATCAGGAGAACAACGACGGGCAAAAGCGTCAGTTCAACTTCTCCGTCTCATGCGGCAACGCTACGGACGCGCTCACCACTTTCGCCACACTGAGCGACATTGATATTGCCGCAGGCATTGGCGAGCAAGGGGCCGTTCACCAGGTCTGGGACTTCGTCTCCTCCACGACGAAAACGGCCACGGACCCGTTAGTCCTGTCCATCACGGCAACGAAGGGCACCACCAACAACGGTTGCTTCATGGGCCTCACCAGTATTACGCTCTCGCAGAAGGAAGGAGTTGAGCCGGAGCCCGAGGAGCCGGAAGAGGACGTCTTCCCCAATCCGAACTCCTACTATTACCTCAAAGGCAACGGTACTGCCACGCTGTACATGACGGAAACCAGCGACGGCAAGATTACGACGAGCGCCCCCAGCATCAGCGAGTGCCAGTTCTGGCAATTCGTCCCGACGGGAAACGAAAACTGCTACTACATCAAGAATGCCACGACGGGGCACTACATCCAAAGCTGCAGCATGGGCGGCTCTACGCCCATTGTCATGGGGACTACGCCGGTAGAGTACTACATTGGCCAGAACGGCACGAAGTATCGCTTCACCTCTACGGACTGCGCCAACTACGACGACACCAGCCGTTCGCCTTTCGGCCTCAACAAGGACGGCGGAAGCGGTCAGGTCGTTGCTTACCAGGCCGGTACGGGAAATGCCAACTCCTGGTGGGAAGCCGTCAAGACCGACTATCTGTACGAAGTCCGTCCGTTTGAGCCTTCGGCCACGCTCGGTCTCCCGGAATTCACTTATAGCATCAAGTCCACCGACGGCCGTTCGCTCGCCATGTCGGAAGAGGGCAACCTGAGCTGGCAAAACGGCCAGGACAACGACAGCCAAGCCTGGTATTTCGTCGGGACAAGCAACCACGACGGTGGCTACCTGATTGTGAACAAACTTACAGACCAAACCATCAACCTGACAGGGGAAACGCAAACGCGCTGGGCAGTCTTTGTCGCCGACGACCAGGCGGCTTACTACTTCAAGCCGGCCGCGGCCCAGGAGGAAACGGGAAATGCCCTGACCGTAGAGGGCGACTCGCTCATGGTATTCTCCTTGTTCCGCAGCGACTTTGCCCGCGCGGCACAAATCTACGAACTGCCCTGCGGCGCCCTGGGCAACCAGTACATCACCCGGGCGGAAATCACCGGCGACGCCGTGCTGCGTCCGATGACCTACCCGCTGCCGACGGTCAGCAACGGCGCCATCACAACGCCGAATGCCTCTGCACCGACGTCGTGGTACACGCTCTACACGCTCGATAAGGCCACAGTGGCCAAAGGTACGGATTTCACCCTCTCGCTCCAGCTGAATGCCGCCCCGCTTACGGGAACCGACGTCTACGTTTACTTTGACTGGGACCGCGACGGCGTCTTTGAAGCCCGCGAAGAGCTGACGGCCGAACAAAGCATGACCGCCCAGTTCACGGTACCCGAGGAGGCAGCAACGGGCAAGGCCCGCCTGAGAGTGCGCCTCACTGAAAACGGACTTGCAGGCGCCGAGGACGACGTGATTGGCCAGACGGTAGACTTTGTGCTTAACATCAGCGACCCGGTGACAGCGGACTATCCGCTCAGCATTACCTCGTGCAACGAGGAACGCGGTACCGTGACGTGGACGAGTAACGAGCAGACTCCGGCCGAAATCACGGCAACGGCAAAGCCGCTGGGCGATGCCACCTTCCTTTACTGGCGCGACGGCAACCGCATTGTTTCGACCGATGCCGTCTATACGTTCCGCCACGACCATGCTGTTGACCTCGTCGCCTACTTTACCCCGAACACCTCGCTCCCTTCAGGCATCACAGAGGTGACGGACAACGGCGACGGCGACATTAAGATTACGGCAGAAGGCCAGTACATTTACGTCGACACGCCCGAGTCGCTCCACAGCGTTACGGTTTACCAGGCCAACGGTAAGGCAGTCCTCAACTCTGCCAGCAACCGCGTGAGCACGGCCGGACTTCAGCCGGGTACCTACATTGTCCGCGCCCAGACCCTCTCTCAGAAGGAAGGCGTAGCCAAGTTCATCATCGACAACGACAGCAAATAACCAGAACCCCAAATTCACTATCAAAATGAAAAGTAAACAAATCCTTTGCGGCATAGGTTTCCTGGCTGCGACAGCTGCGGTAGCGCAAGAAAAGCCGAACATTCTCTACATCATGTGCGACGACATGGGCTACGGCGATCTTGCCTGCTACGGACAGCAATATATCTCCACTCCCAACATTGACCGGCTGGCGGCAGAAGGCATGCGTTTCACGCAGGCTTACGCAGGCAGCCCGGTGTCCGCGCCTTCGCGCGCCACGTTCATGACAGGCCAGCACACGGGCCACACGCACGTTCGCGGCAACAAGGAGTACTGGTTGGGACAGGTCCAGTATGGCAACAACACCGACTACGCAACAGTCGGCCAGGAGCCCTACGACCCGGACCACATCATCCTGCCTGAAATCATGAAGGACAACGGCTACACGACGGGTATGTTCGGCAAATGGGCCGGCGGTTACGAAGGCTCCGTCTCCACCCCGGACAAGCGGGGCATCGACGAGTACTACGGCTACATCTGCCAGTTCCAGGCCCACCTCTACTTCCCCAACTTCCTCAACGAATACAGCCGCTCGGCAGGAGATACCGAGGTACGCCGCGTTGTCCTTGAGGACAACATCAAGTACCCCATGTATGGCGACGACTACAAGAAGCGCACGCAATACTCGGCCGACCTCATCCACCAGAAGGCCTTGAGCTGGCTGGACAAGCAGACGGCCGACCAGCCCTTCTTCGGCATCTTCACCTACACCCTGCCTCACGCGGAGCTCGCCCAGCCGGAAGACAGCATCCTCCTGGCTTACAAGGGCCACTTCTGCGTTGAAAAGACTTTCGGCGGTAGTGAGGGCTCGCGCTACAACCCGACGGACTACGGACACGCAGAGTTCGCGGCCATGATAACCCGCCTCGACGCTTACGTCGGCGAAATCATGAAGAAACTCGAAGAGAAGGGCCTCGCAGACAATACGGTGGTCATCTTCACATCCGACAACGGCCCGCACGAGGAAGGCGGCGCGGACCCCGACTTCTTCAACCGCGACGGACTGTTGCAGGGCAAGAAGCGCAGCACCTACGAGGGCGGCATCCGCGTCCCGTTCATCGTGAGATGGCCCGGCAAGGTGAAGGCCGGAAGCGTAAATGACCATCAGCTGGCCTTCTACGACCTCATGCCGACCTTCTGCGACATCGCAGGCATCGACAACTACGTGGAACGCTATACGAACAAGGAGCTGGCGAACGACTACTTCGACGGCATCTCCTTCCTGCCGACGCTGACGGGAGAGGGCACGCAGGAAGACCACGACTTCCTCTACTGGGAATTCTCCGAGACGCAGATGCTGGGCTTACGCATGGGCGATTGGAAAATGGTGGTGCAGAACGGCAACGTAAAACTCTTCGACCTCGCTACCGACGTGCATGAAGACCACGACGTGGCCGCGCAACATCCCGACATCGTCAAGAAGATGAAAGACATCATCTACGAACAGCACGTAGACAGCGACGTATCGAACTTCCAGATCACGATGCCGAAATAAGGTTCGGACATCGTCCTAATTTCAATGCAAAAGCCGCGACGGTCACGCACCGCCGCGGCTTTCTCTTTCTCCGCTCTGCCCCGCCCGGCGGAACCGCCGGCAGCATTGCGCCAAAACCGGCGACAGTTCTCCGAAGCACGGGGCTTAGCCCCGTAATTACGGGCCCTATTCCCGTCGCAACGGGGCTAAGGGGAGTTGCCAGGCCGCCAAGGCCGGGAAAGGTCGTCCCTTAGTTCGCTCCACCGTTCGCCAGCCGGCGGAGGCAGATGCCGGCAACCGCTTCCGCCCAAACCGGCCCGTCGGATGAAAAGTCATATCCCCGGACGGACAAGGCAACGCCTGTCCGCTCCTTCGCCCGGACGAAAGCCACGCCGGCCAAGGCCGGAAACGGGCGGCACTTTGGAATTGCCTCCTGCAAAAAGCCCCGGCCCAACGGACCGAGGCTACATCTGAACAAATTTTCCTGCAACGGCTGCCGACCGTATAAACAGACCGACGGACCCTCGCCCGGCAGCCGCCAGCCATGGGCCGGCCCGGCTTGCGCCGTCAGGAGAACAGTTTTTTCAAGACTTCGTTGATTTCCTCAAACTTGGCGCCGTCGTTCAAAGCGAAGTAGACCCGATAGAGCAACGGGGCCCAGCGCGACACCTTCTTCGGCTCCTGCTGCCGGTAGCGCTCCAGGAAGGTCCGGGCCGTCTGGTAGTAAGCCTTCTGCTCGGCCGAGGCGCGCCGGTAGGCGTTGGAATTGATGTTCGTAGGCAGCAGCACCGTGTTCGCCAGGCTGCAATAGGCCAGACCGATGTAATAGTTCATTTCCGAGCGCGTCGAGTCGATGGCCAAGCCGTCGCGGGCAATCTGTATGGCCGCGTCGTAATGCCCCAGGTTCAGGTAGGCCAGGGCCTTCGCCTCCATGTAGCGCAGATTGGTCGTGTCGGAAGCCAGCAACGTGTCGGCCAGCGCGACTATCTGCTGGTAGGCCTGGCGCTGGGCGTAGTAGTTGACCATCTGGGTGAAGAAATAAGGATGGTGCGGATAGTCGCGAAGCCCCATGTTGACGTATTCCAGGAAAGCAATCGAGTCGTTCAGCTCCTTGGCCGCCAGGGACAGGTACTCCAGGCTGCTGCGACGGCGCCGCGCCGAGTCGCTCAGCGTAATGGTGCTGTAGCGCGCCACTTCGGCATACTGCTTGCTGCGAAAGGCGCAGCGCTGATATAAATAGGCATTCTGCCTGTAGAACGGCGTCGACATCACTTCCTTGTCACTTCCCCAAAGCGGCAGGAGTGGGGCGTCGAGATACTGGGCCAGGTACTTCATCGCATCGGCGTACTGACGCTTGCGGTAGAAAAACAGGCCGGCCACGCCCAGATTGTTGTGGTAGCGGCGCAGCAACTCGCCGTGCTCCTTGTGATACTTGAACCGGTCGCCCTTCAGGGCCAGGCGCTGCTGCTCGTAGCGCTCGCACTTGATGGCGTAGTCGAAGATGCCGTAGGTGGTAGAGAAAAACTTCGCCGTGTCGTAGGCCTGTTCCAAGTAGATCTTTTCGTTTTCCACGTTGTTCAGGGCAATGTTCGCCTCCACGCCGTAGTGGTAAAGTTTGGGATTAAAGCGGATGTCGGAAGTCGTATCGGCCTCCAGGCGCCCAATCTCGTTGAGCGCCTCCGTCGGGTTGTTCTGCTTCAGATAATTCTTCACGTTGCGCAGGGCCTTCTGCGCGGGGGCAAGCTGCACACTTGCCCAGAAAGCGATTCCTAAGCCTATCCACATCCGCAATTTCATCCTCTCGTCAAGTTTAGCGTTCAATAAAAAGTATCCAGCGCTCGCCCAGAGCCTCTGGCGTTCGCTGGATACCATCCGTTCGTTTCTTTACAGTTTACTGCTTCGCGTTCGCGTTGGAACTCTCGATGTAGGCATCCATCTCCTTGGCCTTGTCGGGTTGCTGTAGGTTCGTGTAAATCTGCTGTAAGGCAGAAGCCCACAGACGCGGCTGGTCGGGTGCCAGCTCCCGGACTTTCTCGAAATAGGGAAGGGCCTTTTCGTAGTAAACCTTGATCTTTTCAAACTCCTCGTTGAACTGCTTGACGTTGGTGCGGTCCAGCTTGAACTCGCCCTTGTTTCGACGCGAAACGACCTCGTTCATGTAGGTGTATGCCATATTGATGTTGGCATCAATATAGTTCGGGTCGATGGCCAGAGCCTTCTCGAAGCTAGTGCGCGAAGCGGCGTAGTCCTTCAGCAGGTTCAACTCTACGCAACCCTTCATGTACCAGGGACCCTTATTGTTCGGGTTGGCAGCGACCAACTCGTCGGCCATGGCCGTAGCACCCTGGATGTCATTGTGAACGACGTAGTAGTACAGCAGATTCTGCATGAAGCCCTCGTCCTCGGTGCGCTTCACGGCGTCCGTCAACGTCTTGAGCCAGGTCGTAGAGTCGTTCTTGGCCAGGTAGGACTGCATCTTGATGATGTAGAGGTCGTGCGTGCCAAGCGTATCCTCCAGGGCCACGTCGGCATACTCAATGGCCTTGTCCCAGGACTTGGCGTTAAAGTTCAGCAGGGCCAGGTTGAAAGCCGTCTGGCTGTAGGCCGAACGCTTTGAGGCGTAGATAGAGTCCGTCTCGTGCTCCGAGAAAACAGGGTTCTTCGGCAGGTTGAGATACTTCTCGAAGTATTCCATGGACTTGTCGGCCTTACCGCTCTGGTTCATGAAGACAGCCGCATAGTTGTAGTAGTCAAGAATGGCCATCATGCGGTCATGGTTAGCCTGCACGTACTTCGACTTCACCTTGCCCTTTTTGTCGGGAGTAATGTCGGCCTCATGGCTCTTGGTGTAATAGTCCACCATCTTGTCGAGCGTCGTCACGAACAAGGTCGTGTCGAAAGGAACCCCCTGGGCGGCCTTCATGAGCTCGGGGTTGAAAATCTGGGCCTGCAGCTCGGCGGCCATGTTATACATCTGGGCGAACTTTGTCGTCTTGGGATTTTTCAAAGCCTCGTCCAACAAGTCGGCAGCTGCCTTGATTTCTCCCTTCTCCTGAAGGGACTGGGCCTTGTAGATAGCCGAGTTCTGCGCAAAAGCAAATGCGCAAAGGCCAGACAAGGCCGCGGTTAGAATGAGCTTTTTCATACGGTTGTTACTTTTAGGTAATAAGTTTTAATGTCACTCCTCGTCAGAGTCACTCGTTAATATTTGTTGCTTCCGTCAGTGTTTCAGAATTGTCGGCTACGTCCTGCGCGTTCTCCTCCTCGGCAATCATCTCGCCGGGCACCTTGCACACGCTGGAAATGGTATCGTTGCGTTTGCCGAGATTGATGAGCTTCACGCCCTGCGTAGCCCGGCCCATCACGCGCAGGTCGGACACCTTCAGGCGGATAGCGATGCCGCTCTTGTTGATTATCATCAAGTCGTCCTCGTTACATACGGCCTTCACGGCCACAACCTTGCCCGTTTTTTCCGTAATGCTCAGGTTCTTCACGCCTTTTCCGCCGCGGTTGGTCAGTCGGTAATCCTCGACGCCGGTACGTTTGCCGTAGCCTTGCTCACTGACCACGAGAATGGTCTCACGCTCCTTGTCGTGGACGCATACCATGCCGACTACGGCGTCTTCGCCGTCCTCGTCGAGCGTAATGCCCCGCACGCCGGTGGCTGTGCGGCCCATCGGACGGACAGCGTTCTCGTTGAAGCGAATAGCGCGGCCGCCGCGGTTGGCCAGTACAATTTCGTCCTCACCGTTCGTCAGACAGACGCTGACTACGCGGTCGTCTTCGCGGATAGTGATGGCGTTCACGCCGTTAGCGCGCGGACGCGAGTATTCCGTCAGACAGGTTTTCTTCACTACGCCCTGCTTCGTGCAGAACATGACGTAGTGCGACTGGCAAAACGCCGCGTCGCCCAACTTCCGGATGTGCAGGCAGGCGTTTATACTGTCGTCGGGATCGAGATTCAGCATGTTCTGCACGGCACGGCCTTTCGAGTTCTTGCCTCCCTCGGGGATGTCGTAGACCTTCAGCCAGAAGCAACGCCCCTTGGCCGTGAAGAACAGCATCGTGTTGTGCATCGTAGCCGGATAAATGTACTCGATGAAGTCCGCATCGCGCGTCGTGCCGCCCTTAGAGCCTACGCCGCCGCGCGCCTGGGTACGGAAATCGGCCAGAGGCGTGCGCTTGATGTAGCCCAGGTGGCTGATGGTGATGACTACTTCGTCGTCGGCGTAGAAGTCTTCCGGATTGAACTCGTCGCTGGAGAGCAGAATCTCGGTGCGGCGGGCGTCGCCGAACTTCTCTTTCACCTCCAGCAACTCGTCTTTGATTACTTTCTTGCAGAGTTCGTCGTCGCTCAGGATCTGCTCGTAGTAGGCAATGCGCTGCTCTATCTCGCTGTACTCCTGGTGCAGCTTGTCCTGCTGAATATTGGTCAGCTGCGAAAGACGCATGTCGACGATAGCCTTTGCCTGGATCTCGTCCAGCGAAAAGCGCGCCATCAAATTCTCCATAGCGTGCTGCGGCGTGCGCGAGGAGCGGATGATGTGGACCACTTCGTCTATGTTGTCGCTCGCTACGATCAGGCCTTCCAGGATATGGGCGCGCTCCTGCGCCTTTTGGAGTTCAAAACGGGTGCGACGGATGACCACTTCGTGGCGGTGCTCCACAAAATAGCGGATACAGTCCTTCAGCGTCAGCATACGCGGACGGCCGTGGACCAGTGCGATGCAGTTCACCGGGAAGCTGGTCTGCAACGCCGTCATCTTGAAGAGTTTGTTGAGCAATATGTTCGCGTTGGCCTCGCGCTTTACGTCGATAACGATGCGCGTACCTTCGCGGTCGCTCTCGTCGTTCACGTTCGCGATGCTGTCCACCTTGTGCTCGTTGACCAAGTCGGCGATGCTCTTCACCAGGTCGGCCTTGTTCACGCCGTAGGGGATTTCCGTCACCACTATTTTGTCGTGCGCCGGTCCGCTTTCTATCTCCGTCCGGGCCCGCATCACGACGCGGCCGCGGCCGGTCTCGTAAGCGCTCTTCACGCCCTGGAGTCCCAGGATGAATCCGCCGGTCGGGAAGTCCGGGGCCTTCACGTAGTGCATCAGTTCCTCGACCGTAATGTCCGGATTGTCAATGTAGGCCACGCAGCCGTCTATCACTTCGCACAGGTTGTGCGTCGGCACGTTCGTAGCCATTCCCACCGCGATGCCGCTCGCTCCGTTCACCAGGAAGTTGGGGATGCGCGTCGGCAGTACGGAGGGCTCCTGCAACGAGTCGTCGAAGTTCGGGACCATGTCCACGGTGTCCTTGTCTAGGTCCGCCATCATGGCCTCGCCGACCAGGCTCAAGCGGGCCTCGGTATATCGCATGGCGGCCGGGGAGTCGCCATCCATCGAGCCGAAGTTTCCCTGGCCCTCTACGAGAGGATAACGCAGATTCCAGTCCTGCGCCATACGCACTAACGCGCCGTAGACCGACGAGTCGCCGTGGGGGTGATACTTACCCAGCACCTCACCCACAATACGGGCCGACTTTCTCGTCGGCTTATCGTGCGTATTGCCCAGGCCTAACATTCCGTACAGGATGCGGCGGTGCACGGGTTTGAAGCCGTCGCGCACGTCGGGCAAAGCTCGTGCCACGATCACCGACATCGAGTAGTCTATATAGGAGGTCTTCATTTCCTCCTCTATGTTTACTTTTATAATCTTGTCGTCCTCTATCATTAGTCACTAAGTCTTAATACAGGGACAAAGTTACAAACTTTTTCCCGGCTGCCCGGCTCCCCGTAGGGCAAAAATTAGGTTACCGGGCGACAATAAGACACTTCGCAACTACTTTTTCATTCCGGCCGGGTCGCAACCGCGGTGGAGCGGTCCCGGCGCCTGATGCCGGACGCCCTTCCCTTAGTTCCACACGAACAAGCCTTAGCCCTGTAAAAACTGGCCTTAGCCCCGTGGCAACAGGCTTAAGGCCCGTAGGAGCCGGCTCCGGCCGGCGGGGAGAAAACAGTAACGGCCCCTCGATGGACGGATGCGAACTCCACCGGCCAACGGGTGCGGCCCCTCTCCCGCCCTACCCGCGCCAAACGCCCAAGGCGGCAGCGCGGCAAACCGCAGGGTACGGAAGCGTGAGGCCATACTACCGCCGGCACCGAAACAGCGGCACCGGTCCGTCCTCACGACGACGGGAGGAAGGCCGATACACTCGGCCGCCCGGGACCAGTCCCGATGCCGCGCCATGCGTTATGCGTCCCGTCGCCGACTGGCGCAAGCGGCGCGGTCCGCGGCGGTTCGGTCCGGAAGAGAGCAAATAACATTTTATACTTTAGAGAGAGCGAAATTTGCAGGGTTCGGGAAAAAAGCGTACCTTTGCCACCGCTTTCGTTCGGAGGCCCTGCGATTTGCATAGGTATCGGCCCCGACGAGGCATAACGGAGCAACGGGGTGTAGCGCAGTCCGGTTAGCGCACCTGCTTTGGGAGCAGGGGGTCGAAGGTTCGAATCCTTTCACCCCGACACAGGAAAGAGGAACTTCTCAGGTTCCTCTTTTTTATTTCTCTATCTTCGTCCCCGCTTCGCCCGGCCGCGCAGCCAGACGCCCGGAGCGCGTCCGCCGCTTCCCCCACCCCCGCGACCGTCCGCCCGATAGTCGCCCGCAACGAAAAGCGGGCCGGCGCCTGAAACGGAAGCGCCGACCCGCTGTCATAGGGGCGAGGGGTTGCCGGATACGCGCAAACTTCGCGTCCGGCCGCCCGCTTAGAAGTTGTAGTAGAGACCGAACGTCAGATTCTGGCCCGAGAAGTCGAAACCGAATCCGTCTTCACCGAACTGGCAAAGGCCGGTGTCGGCATCGCGGTAGCCGAGGAAGCCCATGTGGGCTACGAAGTCGATGTTCTTGGCCAGGCTTACCTTCACACCGGGCTGAATGCCAATCTGCCAACCGATGTTGGAGTCGTCAGCATCCTTCACCTTATAGGTATTAAGGCCGAAGCCGCCGTCCAGGAACAACGTGACGGGGCCAAACGTGGCGTAGCTGAAACGAGCGTAGGGCGAAACGGTGAAACCGTTCAGCTTCAGACCCTGGTCGTAATCGTGGCCATAGCCTACCTCGATGCCCAAAGCCCACTTGTCGCTCAGGTTATAACCCACTTCGGGCTTGAGCGTGAAACTGGTATGGTTGTCATTGAAGTTTCTCCAGAAACCTACTTCGCCACCGACGTAAACCTGCGCGCTGGCCGTAATGGTGAACAGCACTGCCGCAAGCGTTAACAAAAACTTTTTCATAACTCTTAATTTTAAGTTGTTTGACGTTTTATCTTTGGTCGGAGAAACACTCCGGCGCATTGTATTTTGCCGCAAAAATAAAGCGCCGCCACGAACTCTCAAAAAGTTAAACGAGTTTTTTTGGAAGAATTCGGAATTTTAGAACAGTAATTCGGAATTTTATACGAAAAAACAGAAATTCAGGATTCGTTTTTCAGGTAAAAATCGCCGCCGCGCCACTCGGTAAAGGGCTCCTCGTCCCGCAAGGGATAGTAGCGCCACGAGCCGTCGGGCTGTTCTTCAACTATCTGCAGGGGAAGAACAGTCCCGTCGGGCAAATGAAGCCGATGGACGGCAAAGCGACGAAGTCGGGGCATGGGGTCAGGGCGTCTTGCGCAAACGACGGGTGGTCAGTGGAGCCAGCGTGCGGGGAGCAGGATGGCGCGTCAATGTATCTTGGCGCAACAGGCTGTCACGAATCTGCTGCTCGCGCGTCCGCTGGACGACCGGCTGCACGCCTTCGGGCTGCAACTCGGGCCGGAGCTGCAGCGAATCGGAAGTGGCCTTGACATGGAAACGGATAAGACAAACGTCCGTCAGGATCAGGAACTTGGGCCGCTCGGCCCATTCCGCCGCCTGGTAAATGAAGCCGAAGATGCTTTTTATGGGCAGCGAGTCGGTCTGCAAGGTAAGTTCCTGCGGATTGTGCTGGTTCAGATACTTCGTAATCGAAGCGATGGAGTCGTTGGCATAGCGCACCGCGAGACAGGCCGTCCCCTGCTTGAGGCCTTCACGGTACGCCCAGTTGGTATTAAAGTGAAGCACGAGACGGTCGTAAGCGCGATAGGACGTATCGGCTTCCTGCACAAAAGTCATATTGTTGCGCCCGTGTGTGGAAAGCAGGTAGAAGCTACCACCCTGCCATACGTTGGTCGTGTCTCCGCCTTCGCGCATATTGTTGTAAAGGTTGCCGCCTCCGCCCGATGAACTCGACAAGGACAGCCGTTCGTTCAGATTCTTGTAAATGTCGAAGAGTTCCTCGGAATGGCGCGTGTACCACTCCAAAGACTCGTCGAACTGGGCCGCCGTAACGTTGTATTTCTTGAAAACCGCGGCCTGGTAGACAGACGTATAATACTGCGTACTGTCCCGGTGATTGCGTCCAAGGGCCTGGGCTACATGGTAGTCGTAAAGCAAGTCCTCCATGGTAGACTGGTCGATGACGCCCTCGGGCTTATCGGACTCGCAAGCAGAAGCCAGCAGCAGCACCAGGACCGCCACCGCCCATACACGAACCGTCTGATACAGAATCTTCACCGTTTCTTCGTTTTATTTCTGGGAGACCGGAGCCTTCGGCTTCCGGCGAATGAGATAATCCACGCTAAAGTAGTTGCGATAGAAAAGTAAGATGGCCACCGCACCACAACTGATGGCGGCGTCGGCAAAATTGAAGATGGCGCCGAAAAAGACGTCTCCTCCCACAAGGGGCATCCAGTCGGGCCAGGTGAATAGCGGGAAATAGAACATGTCTACGACCTTGCCCGACAGGAAGGTGCTGTAGCCCTCGCCCCAGGCGACGACTTCAGCCGGCGCCCCGTAGGGAAGGCTCTCGGAATAGACCAGCCCGTAAAAACAGTTGTCTATGATGTTCCCGGCGGCTCCTGCTACGATGAGGGCGAAGCACACGATGAGCCCGAACGGGGCCTTCTTCCGGACAATCCTAACCAAAATAAAAGAGAACAAGGCGATGGCCGCAACCCGGAACAGGGTCAGGAACATGGTCCCTACGAACTCCATGCCGAAAGCCATGCCGCGATTCTCAATAAAAAATATCTTGAACCAACCCGTTACGTCGATGCTCTCGTAAAGTGACATGTTTGTCTTGACCTCAAACTTAATCACCTGGTCAATTATCAGCACGAGGAACACCAGTAAGGCGGCACAGACGGCGCGCAGGCGAATGGGGGAAAATCTCATAGCTACTGTGAGTGAAAAGAAAAGGGCAGTCGCCTCCGCCTGCCTCGCCGGCCCGGCGGAAAAGGACTGCCCTACATTTTTACGTTTTTACTTTTGTGCCAACTTCGCTTCGATGCTGAGCGTCGCATGGGGCACGGCGCGCAAGCGTTCCTTCGGAATCAATTTACCGGTAACGCGGCACACACCATAGGTCTTGTTCTCGATACGCACCAAGGCTGCCTGCAGCCCCTGGATGAACTTCTGCTGGCGCGCGGCCATCGTGGTCAGCTCCTCCTTCGTCTGCGTCATCGAACCTTCCTCCAACACTTTATACGTAGGCATGGTATCTTCAATACCATTCCCGTCCCGGTTCATCAAGGCATCCATCATCTGGTCGTAATCTCGCTTGGCCAGTTCAATCTTCTCCAGAATCAGAGCCTTAAACTCGGCCAATTCTTCATCTGAGTAACGTGTTTTCTCCGCCATGATACTAAGGTTTGTTTAAGATTTGGTTATTTGGATTTTTACGTTAAGGTCCTCCAGTTCCAGGGCTGGCGCGGCGTCGGCCACTTCGCCCATTTCAAACTTGTCGGCCAGAACCTGCGCGCTCATGTAGTCGCCGAACGCGGACAGGACAGCTCCCAGCTCCGCGTTGGGGCTCAGTTTCACGCAGATATGGTCCGTAATCTCGAACCCGCTTTCTTTGCGGTAGGTCTGGATGCGCTTCACCAGCTCGCGGGCCACGCCCTCGCGCTTCAGTTCCTCGGTAATCTCGATGTCGAGGGCGACGGTCAGATTGCCGTCGTTCGCCACCGTCCAACCGGGAATGTCTTCACTGACAATCTCCACGTCGTTGCGGTCCACGACGACGGGCTCGGGAGCCTCGGGCAGAGCGAGCGAGAGCGTACCCTCGTTCTCGAGGGCCGTAATCTGCTCCGGCGTCAGGGTATCCATCGCGGCAGCAACGGCTTTCATCAACTTGCCGTACTTCTTCCCCATCACGCGGAAATTACATTTCACTTTCCGACTTGAAACCGCGCCGTCAACGAACTCGAGCTCCTTCACATTGGTCTCGTCCAGGATGAGCTGGCGAACGGTCTCGATGCCGTCGCGCTGAACGCCACTGGACACGGAAATACTGATGCGCTGCAGGGGCTGGCGCACAATGATGTGTTCCTTCTTTCTCAGCGAAAGTACCAGAGAGGTGATGCGCTGGGCCAGTTGCATGTTGGTTTCCAGCGGTTTGTTAATCAGGGCTTCGTCTGCCTTCGGGAAGCGGGACAGGTGCACGCTCTCGGGTGCGCCTTCACACGGGGCCGTTAGATCCTTGTAGAGACGGTCTGCGTAGAAGGGGGCGATGGGGGCCATTAATTGGGCCACCGTCTTCAGACAGAGGTACAGCGTCTGGTAAGCACTCAGCTTGTTATTGTCCATCTCGCCGGACCAGAAGCGCTTACGGTTCAGGCGGACGAACCAATTGGAAAGGCTGTCCGTGACAAAGCTGCTGATCATGCGGCCGGCCCGTGTGGGCTCGTAGCTCTCATAGGCTGCCGTCACCTCCTTGATTAGGGTGTTCAGCTCCGAGAGAATCCAGCGGTCAATCTCGGGACGCTCGGACAAAGGCAGTTGCGAAAGCGTGACATCAAAGTTGTCGACGTTCGCGTACATAGTGAAGTACGAATACGTCTGGTACAATTTTCCGAAGAACGCGCGGACGACCTCTTTCACGCCGTCCTCGTCGAACTTCAGATTATCCCAGGGCGCGGAATTCGTAATCATGTACCAACGCAAAGCGTCCGTGCCATATTTTTCCACTGCTCCGAAGGGATCCACGGCGTTGCCCAGACGTTTCGACATCTTGTTCCCGTTCTTGTCCAATACAAGGCCGTTGCTGATAACCGTCTTGAAGGCCACGCTGTCAAATACCATCGTAGCGATGGCGTGTAGGGTAAAGAACCAGCCACGTGTCTGATCCACGCCCTCGGCAATGAAGTCTGCCGGGTAGGCCAGGCGCTGGTCGATCAATTCCTTGTTCTCAAAAGGATAATGCACTTGGGCGTACGGCATGGAACCGGAGTCGAACCACACGTCAATGAGGTCCGTCTCGCGCCTCATAGGTTTACCCGTAGGCGAAACCAGCACGATGTCGTCCACATAAGGACGGTGCAAGTCTATCTTGTGATAGTTCTCGTCGGAATAATCGCCCGGAACGAAGCCCTTATCCCGCAGGGGGTTGCTCTTCATGAAGCCGGCCTCCACGCTCTTGTCTATTTCGCGGTACAACTCTTCGAGCGAGCCGATACATATTTCCTCGCGCGACTGGGCGTTGCGCCAAATGGGCAAGGGCGTACCCCAGAAACGGCTGCGGCTAAGGTTCCAGTCATTCAGATTCTCCAGCCACTTGCCGAAACGGCCCGTGCCGGTCGACTCCGGCTTCCAGAGAATCGTCTTATTCAGTTCAATCATGCGGTCCTTAGCCGCCGTCGAACGGATGAACCAGCTGTCCAACGGGTAATAGAGAATCGGCTTGTCCGTCCGCCAACAGTGCGGATAGTTATGGACCATCTTTTCAATCTTATAAGCCTGGCCGGCCTTTTTCATCTCCATGCAAAGCACGATGTTAAGGTCTTCGGCCTTGGAAGCTGCTTTCTCGTCGTACTTTCCGTCGACGTTGAAACGCGGGTCGTAGGCATTTTTCACGAAGTCGCCTTCGTGCTGGCGGTAAGCCGGGAGGTTCACGCACTTCTCTACGAACTCGGGGGCACACTCCTCCAGCAAATAATACTTGCCCTTCAGATCGACCATAGGCCGCGTCTCGCCCTGGCGGTTAATCATAAACAACGAAGGCACGTGTGCGGCCGTGGCCACCTTGGCATCGTCCGCGCCGAAAGTCGGAGCAATATGCACGATGCCCGTACCGTCGTCCACCGTCACGTAGTCACCGGGAATTACGCGAAACGCATTCTCGGAAAGTTCGACGAACGTATCACTGCCTGCGGTGAAGCACTTGTCAGCGTGTTCCCGTGCGTAATCCTGCACGAACTGAGGGGACAGGTCGCTCACCTTCTCTACCGGCTTCACCCAGGGCATTAACTGTTCGTAGTGCATGCCGACCAGGTCCGTGCCCGAGTATTCGCCTACGACCTGATACGGGATAACCTTATCCCCGGCCTTGTAGGAATCCAAAGCCGCCTCGACGCCCTCCGGCTTCAAGTAAGCGTCTACGCGCTTCTTGGCCATCACGACCGTAATCTTCTCGCCGGAATAAGGATTGTAAGTACGGACGGCGACATATTCTATATTGGGGCCGACACACAGCGCGGTGTTCGACGGCAGGGTCCAGGGCGTCGTTGTCCAAGCCGCGAAGTACGGTGTCCCCCACCCTTCCATCTCGGGCTTCGGGTCCAGGATGCGGAAGAGGGCCGTAGCCGTCATGTCCTTCACATCGCGATAGCAGCCCGGCTGATTCAGCTCGTGCGAGCTCAATCCCGTACCGGCCGCCGGCGAATAGGGCTGAATGGTATAGCCCTTATACAGCAGGCCTTTCTTGTAGAGTTGCTGCAGCAGCCACCAAAGGGTCTCAATGTAGGAATTCTCGTACGTCACGTAGGGATGCTCCATGTCCACCCAATAGCCTATCAGGTGGCTCAGGTCCTTCCATTCCTGCGTGTATTTCATTACGTTACGACGGCACTGCGCGTTGTAATCGTCCACGCTGATGGTACGTCCGATGTCCTCCTTCGTAATGCCGAGTTCCTTCTCCACGCCCAGCTCCACGGGGAGTCCGTGCGTGTCCCATCCGGCCTTACGCTTCACGAGGAAGCCCTGCATGGTCTTGTACCGGCAAATCACATCCTTGATGGTGCGCGCCATCACGTGGTGAATGCCCGGGTGGCCGTTGGCAGAGGGCGGGCCCTCAAAAAAAACGAACGAGGGGGCACCCTCCCGTTCCGACATACTCTTGTGAAACAAATCGGCCTTGTCCCATTCCTTCAAGACCTCCTTATTGACCTCGTAAAGGTTCAAATCGTGATGTTCGGCAAATTTCATAGCGCATCTCAAAAACTTTGAGGCGTAACCATGCTACGGACGATTAGCCAAGTTCCTGTTTCTCTACTTTTTATTTTTTACTCTCTGGCGTGCAAAGTTAATAAAATCGACGTAGATAAGTTCACACTTAACTGTTTTTTTACGTCGTTGCGACAAGAGGCCGCGCCGTCCGGGCCACGGCGTCCCGGCCCGGCGAATCTCCATCTGCCCGCGTCCACAAGCCTTTCGGCCGGCCCCGCAACGCGAGCCCGTGCAGCCGACAAAAGCGGTACGCCGGGAACTTACAGCCCGGACAATTGGCGCACGGCGGCGGGCAAATCCTCCGGACGCTCCACCAGATGCCGGGCGCCGCGCTGCAAGAGGAACTCGCAGGAGCGGAAACCCCAAAGCACTGTGAGGCAGGGCATTCCGGCGTTTTCCGCCGTAGCCAGGTCCACTTCCGAATCGCCGACGTAGAGCGTCGCGGAAACCGGATGCCCCAACTGCTTCGCCGCCGCCAGCACGCCGTCGGGGCAGGGCTTGCGGCGGACGCCGGGGCCCTCGCCTACGGCCAGGTCAACCCGACGGAGGAAGAAACGTTCGTACAGGCGCTGCACCATTTCGTTGAGTTTGTTGGAAACGATGGCCAGCCGGAACCCCTCGGCCTTCAGCTCGTCCAACATGGACAGAACGCCCGGATAAGGTTGCGTCTTGTCCATGCAGTGCGCCAAATAATAGGAGTGAAAGCTGGCATAAATCCGCTCGAAATCCGCCTCATCGCTCGCCTCGGGCATGGCGCCGCGCACCAGGGCTTTCACGCCGTTGCCCAGCAGCGTACGCACTTCTGCCCGCGACCGCGGTGCAAGCCCGTTACGGGTCAAGGCGTAGTTCACACTGTCGGCCAGATCGTCAAGCGAATCCAGCAACGTCCCGTCTAAGTCAAAAATTATGGATTGATACTTCATCGTCATGCCCTCGAATTTTATCTTTCGCCAGAAAGGGCCACGGGCACTCCGGCCACACAGCGGCCTCCGGAGGACCTGGGGTATAGATACAAAAATAGCCACTTGCGTGGCTCATTTCTCTGTTTTCTTGAATTATCCTTAACCTAAATCGGAGCAGGAACTCCGAACACAGACCTTAGTTTTTGTTGAGCCGAAAGCCGGACTCGAACCGGCGACCTATTCATTACGAATGAATTGCTCTACCAACTGAGCTATTTCGGCGGGCGCATCTTTCTCAAATGCGGTGCAAAGATAGGAGTTTCTCCGTTAACCACCAAACTTTCGCCCGAAAAATTTATCGAATCCCCGTTATTTTGTGCGTTTGGAGGGACAGACGCCAGTCGGGATGGGCCTTTACCCAGCGGATGGCGCCTTGCAGCAGTCGGGCGTTGGCTGCCGCGTCGCCCGTGTCGCACGGTTGCAGGAAACGGTGACGCGCTGCAATTTCCGCATACGCCGGGACTTCGTCGCCGGTAAATACGACTTTCAGCTCATCGCAATGCGTCAGGCAGACCGCGGCCCAGTCTACGAACCTGTCTTTCGGGGAAAGGGTGACCCAGTCCAGGCCCTCCGGCAAAGCGTGCGTACCGTTGGTTTCTATGGCAACGAACTTCCGGAGGCGGTGGAGCCCTTCGAGCAGCGACGGCGTTACGAACAACGACGGTTCACCGCCGGTCAGGACGACCAGGCGTGCCGGATATTTCCCCACTTCCTGGAGTATCGCCTCCTCGGACAGGTGTTCCAGATGCGACTGCCGCGTATCGCAGAACGGGCATTGCAGGTTGCAGCCATAAAAACGGACAAAGACAGCCGGCGTTCCGGTAAAGTATCCCTCGCCCTGGAGGGAATAAAATATCTCGTTAATGGGATAGGTCTTCATAATACGACGGCAGCGGCGACGTCCTTTACATAAACGGCCACGTTGTTTTCAGACTCCTGGAAGGCTACTTTATAGCAATGGGGCACCTGGTCGCAAATCCAGCGCGCCAGGTTTTCGGCCGTCGGGTTGAAGGGAACGAGCTCATTGACATAGGCGTGGTCGAGCTTGGACTGAATCAGGGTCTTGATGGCCGTGAAGTCTACCACCATGCCGTTTTCGTTCAGCTCGTCCGAGCAGCAGAAGACGGTGACCACGGCGTTGTGACCATGCAAACGCTGGCACTTGCTTTCGTATTTCAATTCCAGCCGGTGTGCGAAGGCAATTTCCATTCGCTTGGAAACATAATACATTTTGAACGTCTGTTTTAATTCCAGCGCTAAATTACGAATTTCTCCGGACTCCACCGCCACGGCCTCGACATTTCCGGCCGGCGTCTACGGGGCTTAGGGGCGTACGAACGGGCCTTAGCCCCCTTTTTACGGGCCTTAGCCCCGTGGTTCGCGACCTTATCCGCGGCGGCGACGCGCTAAATCCGGGCACAGCCCAGCAACGCCCCGCAACCCATGCAGCACGGGGACAGCGAAGCAGGAATGCGGCCGGCGGCAGGCAGACTGTCAGAAAGGAGAAACGCCGGCGGTGTCGGGAATGACGAATTGTTTCAGGTCGTACATCGAACCGTTATACACGTTGAGGTCCACATATCCCTTGATGCCGTCCAGGCGCCCGCGGTCCGTGTGCTGCCAGAATTTCCACGGGCCGTCGTAGCGCAACGTGTCCACGTAGTAGTGGGCAATCCAGTAAGGGTAGCGGCGGAACTCTTTCGTATTGAGATATTGCTGTTTGAACTTGTAGTAGGTGTACAATATGGGCTTCACGCCATAGTGCCGCTCCACGATGCGCAACCAGACAAGGGCCCGCTGCCGCAGCTGTTCGGGAGTGAGGTCGCCCATATGCTCAATGTCCAGCACGGGAGGCAGATCGCCCGGCTCCAACTTTACTTGTTGAATGAAGTTCTGGGCCTGCTCCTCCGCGGGGGCTTTGGTAGAAAAGAAATGGTAGGCGCCCCGAATCATGCCCTGTTCCCTGGCCTTGACGAAGTTGGTCATGAAGTTGGGGTCGACGGTCTCCCGTCCTTCCGTTGCCTTGACAAATACGAAACTGACGGGCACTTGCCCGATTTCGGCATCGTGCAGTTTTTCCCAGTCAATCATGCCTTGATGGTGACTGATGTCGATGCCCATGATAGAGTAGCCCGACGGCAGGACCGGGTCGCTGTAGATGCCGCGCCAACGGAGCGTGTAGGGGGAAACGATGAAAGCGTAGAAGAAATAAACATACAACGCCGCACACAGCAGACCGCCCAGCCACTTTACGAACATGCCGTTACGGCTGTTCAGGAAGGCCTTCAGACGAAACGAAGGCTTTCTCCTTCTGCGGCGCTTGATTTTACGGGTTGCCATGTCGGTGGTTCATAATGAAAGAGAATCGGGCAGAGACTTCTCCCACCCGATTCTCTTCTTAGGATTTCTATGTCATGAATTACGTGTCGGATTTGTCTCCTTACTTGCCCTGCTCCAACTTCAGGGTCATCGTGCACTGGTCGCAAACCTCGGTCGGACCGAAATACTGGATAGGACCGGGATATACGAAGCAGGTCTTCTCGGCCCACTCGGCGCGATGTGCGGCAAACTCCTTGAAGGGAGCACCGTCCAGGCGAACAAGAGCTTTGCGAATGACAGGCTTCAGCTCGCCGTTGCGGCGCTCCATGTTCATCATCATCGTGATGGGCACACCACCGGCAATCCATTCTTCGGCAGGCGCGGTCGTGTTCTTCACGATGGCCATGTAGCCCGTCTTACCGTTGGCAACGAGCTGGGCAGCGCTCGTACCCAGTGCGTAGCAGTAGTCAGCGTCATAGTTAGAGGGAGCGGCACAACGGCCTTCGTAACCGAAGAAGTGGTGCTGGGCGGCAAACTTGCCGACGTATTTTCCTTCCTTCTTCCACTCTGCCAGCTTGTGGCCTACCATTTCGGAGAGCAGCTTCTCCGTTTCAATCAGGGACACCTGTACGTTTCCGTGCGGGTCGCGCTCCATCGTAAGCTGCTTGGCTACCTGCTGCGGCAGGCTTTCGTAGATGCTGGCGTTCGCGGGCGTGAGCTTGGCCTTGAGCCAGGCTTCCTGCTCGTCGGCCGATACACTGGCGGCCTCGGGCGTTGCCAACAGGTCGTTCAACTCGGCAATCAGGCTCTTCATGGCGGGAATGAACTCGATGAGGCCCTCGGGGATGAGCACCGTACCGAAGTTCATGCCGGCAGCGGCACGCTTGGCAACGACCTCGGCAATATAGGTGACGATGTCGTCCAGGGTCTGATTCTTGGCCTCGACTTCCTCGCTGATAATGCAAACGTTCGGCTGGCACTGAAGTGCGCACTCCAACGCGATGTGACTGGCCGAACGGCCCATCAGCTTAATGAAGTGCCAATACTTACGGGCGGAGTTGGCATCGCGCTGGATGTTGCCAATCACCTCAGCATAGGTCTTGCAAGCCGTATCGAAGCCGAAGCTGGTCTCAATCTGCTCGTTCTTCAAGTCGCCGTCGATGGTCTTCGGGCAACCGATGACCTGTACGCCGTAATTCTTGGCGGCATAATACTCAGCCAGCACGCAGGCGTTGGTGTTGGAGTCGTCGCCACCGATGATAACGACCGCCTTGATTCCGAGTTCGCGGATAATCTGGAGGCCGCTCTCGAACTGTTCTTCCTTCTCGAGCTTCGTACGGCCGGAACCGATCATATCGAAGCCGCCCGTATTACGGTATTCATTGATTACGTCCTCCGTCAGCTCCATGTATTTGTGGTCCACGAGACCACCGGGGCCCATCAGAAAGCCATAGAGCTTGTTGGCCGGATTCTGCTTTTTCAACTCGTCAAACAAACCGCAGATCACATTGTGACCACCAGGGGCTTGGCCGCCAGAAAGGATGACGCCGATGTTCATAGGCGCATAGTCGCGCTTCTCGTTCGACGGAACGAACTCCACTACCGGCATACCATAAGTATTGGGGAAAAGGGCTTTGATTTCTTCCTGATCGCCCACGCTCTGTGTGGGTTCGCCTTCCTTAATACTAACATTACCGCGCAAGCCTAAGGGAAGTTTGGGCTGGTAAGCGGCACGTGCAATTTGTAATGCGCTTTTTTCCATAATTAATTTTATAATGACTGCGGAAATAATTCCAGGCAAAATTACATTTTTCTGTCTTAACAGACAACTATTCGGCGGATTAACCTTTACGCTTTTGCAGACGGCGGGGTGCCGCCCCGCAACAACCGCGACCGCGCAACGGTCTGGCCGGATATGGGCTCAATAGGCAAAGAGCGGGTAGGCGCTCATCATCTCATTCACGCGGTGACGCACGTCTGCGATGACCTGTTCGTCCTCCGGCGCATTGAGTACGGTCTCTATCATCTCGGCAATGACGGGCATCATGTCTTCCTTCGCCCCTCGCGTCGTGATGGCCGGCGTACCCAGACGGATTCCGGACGTCTGGAACGCGCTACGGGTGTCGAAGGGCACCATGTTCTTGTTTACCGTAATGTCGGCCGCAACCAACGCCCGCTCGGCAACCTTACCGGTCAGGTCGGGATACTTGGACCGCAAGTCCACGAGCATAGAATGGTTGTCTGTTCCGCCACTGACAATGGTGAAGCCGCGGTTCATCAGTTCCTGGGCCAGGCAGGCGGCGTTTTTCTTCACCTGCTGCGCGTACTCCTTGAACTCCGGTTGCAGGGCCTCGCCAAAGGCCACGGCCTTCGCGGCAATGACGTGTTCCAACGGGCCACCTTGAATGCCGGGGAAGACGGCACTGTTGAGGAGCTGGCTCATCATCTTGACCTCGCCCTTCTTGGTCTTCAGTCCCCAGGGATTCTCGAAGTCCTTGCCCATCAAGATCATGCCGCCGCGCGGACCGCGCAAGGTTTTGTGGGTCGTAGTCGTGACGATGTGCGCATACTTCAACGGATTCTTCAGCAAGCCAGCGGCAATCAGCCCCGCCGGGTGGGCCATGTCGACCATAAAGATGGCGTGCACCTTGTCTGCGATGGCACGCATGCGCTCATAGTCCCAGTCGCGGCTGTAAGCGGAACCGCCTCCGATAATCATTTTCGGCTGACACTCCTCGGCGAGTTTTTCCATCTCGTCGTAATCCACGCGCCCGGTCTCCCGGTTCAGGTTGTAGCCCACCGGATGATAGAGAATGCCGGACGTATTTACTTTCGAGCCGTGAGAGAGATGTCCGCCGTGGTCCAGGTTCAGTCCCATGAACGTATCGCCCGGCTTCAGGACGGCCAGGAACACGGCCGCGTTGGCCTGGGCGCCGGAGTGCGGCTGCACGTTGGCGTACTCGGCATCGAAGAGCTTCTTGGCCCGTTCAATAGCCAACGTTTCCGTCTGGTCCACCACCTCGCAACCGCCATAGTAGCGCTTGCCCGGGTAACCTTCGGCGTATTTGTTAGTCAACCAGGAGCCCATCGCCTGCATGACCTCGTCGCTGACAAAATTCTCTGACGCAATCAGCTCAATACCGCGAAGCTGACGCTGATGCTCTTCCTCAATCAGTCGGAAGACTTCTGAATCCTTTCTCATGGCTTTCTATTTATGGTTGTTGTGTCAATCTCACCTGATCTATGCTCTGCTCCTTTTCGCAATAGTGGCACTGGATGACGCCCTTCTCCCGGTCGACAACGTGGAAGAGCGTCTCCATCGGCTCGTTATTGGTGATGCACTTGGGATTAGCGCACTGCACGATTCCCTTTAGCGTGTCGGGCAGCGTCACTTTCTTTTTTTCTACGACCTCGTAATCCTTGATAATACACAGAGACACGTTCGGAGCGACGACCGAGAGCAAGTTCAACTCGGCATCTGAAAAATATTTGTCCGATACCTTGATGATGCTCTTATGCCCCATCTTCTTGCTCCGCAGATTATAGCCCACCATTATGGAAGAGGTGCGGATTTCCTCGAGATGGAGGAGGCGGACCACTTCAAACAATTTAGAGCTGGGAATATGGTCAATCACCGTCCCGCACTTAATAGCGGCGACCATTAGTTCTTCTCTTTTCATATTTCGAGTGTTATAGAATCGTCTTGTCGTTACGGATGTCCTCCAGCGTATATCCCAATACGTGGCAGATGATAGCCTCGCGCGCAAAGAGTCCGTTGCGCGCCTGCTCAATATAATAGGCGTGCGGATTGTCGTCCACGTCGTAGGCAATCTCATTAACGCGCGGCAGCGGGTGGAGTATGCGCATGTTCGGCCGGACATTCCTCAACATCGAGTTGCGCAGGATGTAGACATCCTTCACCCGTTCGTATTCCATCAAGTCCGTAAAGCGTTCCCGCTGAACCCTGGTCATGTAAAGAATGTCCGCACCGCTGATGACCTTGTCATTCAGCTCCTCGTGCTCTTCATACTGAATGCCGTGCAGACGGCAATAGACCTTGTACTCTTCAGGCATCGAAAGCTCTTTCGGGGCTATGAAATGGAATTTGGGATGGAAATGCCGCATTGCCATGATCAGGGAATGTACCGTCCGGCCATATTTCAGGTCGCCGACAAGGTAAATGTCCAGATTCTCCAACGTGCCCTGCGTTTTGTAGATAGAGTACAGGTCCAGCATGGTCTGTGAAGGATGCTGGTTGGCCCCGTCGCCGGCGTTGATGACCGGGACGGGTGACACCTCGCTGGCATAGCGTGCCGCGCCCTCCAGGTAGTGGCGCATCACTATCACGTCGGCATAATTTCCCACCATAAGGATGGTATCTTTCAACGTTTCGCCCTTCGACGAACTCGTCACTTTCGGATCCGTGAATCCTATCACTCTTGCCCCGAGCCTGTTGGCGGCCGTCTCAAACGATAAACGCGTACGCGTGGAAGGTTCAAAAAACAGTGTGGCAATTACCCTTCCGTCCAGAATCTTTCTGTTCGGGTGTTTTTCAAACTCCTCCGCCATCGTGATCAAGTACACGATTTCCTCCCGGGTTAAGTTGGCTATTGTAACAAAGCTACTTTTCATATCTGTTAGATAATTAACGCTAACGCGGCAAATTTATAAAATCTCTCTGTAATAAACGAAGAATTTCCGAAGAATGCGCCACCGTCCGTGACGCCTCGAATACGAAAAAACCGCGATAGCCGCACCGCTGAAATCCGGTACGGCCACCACGGCCCGTCCTCGTCCCGTTATGTCTCAAACCGTCTCCCTTCATGCGGTCAGCGCAGGTCTATCACGTCGACTTTGGGAAAGTCCTTCCGGTTGAATTGGAAAAACGACTGCGCCCAGCTTTTTCCCGTGGACAAATTGCTCACGCGGATGCGGGTCCAGTTGCCGTTCTTCTGTTTCAGGCGCACGGAATACGGCGTATAGGTCGCCTTGTCGATTACGATGCGCATTTCGCGAATGTCCTGGTCCGCCTTCTGCGCTCCGAGGCGGACTTCATGGCAGGCCTTGCCGTTGTAGGTCGTCGAAACCAGCTGGTAGTTATACCCCGACTTGTACAGATTGAGGAAATAATAAGGGTTCACGCTCTGCAACTCGGCGGCCGTCGGATTGCTGACATACACCTCGTCACTACCGGCCATCAGGGACCACTGCGTTTTCCCGTCGAACCAGGTTTTCATCTGCTGCGACTCCACCTTAAAGCTGTTGCCCTGGATGTAGATGGTCCCCGTGGCGGCCCCGCTCTCACGGCTTCCCACGTAGGCCGTCATGGAAAAATTCGCCTGCAGGCCGCCCCGGCTGCTCAGCCGGCTGGCCGTCTGGTCAAGCACGGAGCGGGCGGTCTGTGCCGCCACGCTCAGGTTCACGCACAAAAGGAGGAACAGCAGTTTTACAAATTTCGTTCTCATAAGTCTGACATTACTTTTTACATTAACGCACCGCAGAAATCTTAGCCTCCAACTCCACCTCGTCGGCGCACAACACCTCGCGAGGCTTCGCGCCGCGCGTCGGTCCCACGATGCCGGCCCTTTCCAACTGGTCCATCAGGCGCCCCGCGCGGTTGTAGCCAATTGAAAACTTGCGCTGAATGAGCGACGTAGACCCCTGCTGGTGTATCACAATCAGGCGGGCCGCTTCCTCAAACAGCGGGTCCAGACCGCTACTTTCCATGGGGGCGGCGGTACTGGCGTCTGCGTCGGCCATTACTTCGGGCAACAGATACGGACCGGGATAGGACTGCTGAACGGCGATGTAGCTGCAAATCTGCTCAACTTCGGGCGTGTCGACAAAGGCGCACTGCACGCGCACCGGCTCGTTGCCCGAAAGGAAAAGCATATCGCCCTTGCCGACCAACTGGTTGGCGCCGGTCCGGTCCAGGATGGTCTGGCTGTCGATACGCGACATCACCTTAAACGCCATGCGCGCAGGGAAGTTCGCCTTGATGGTACCGGTAATGATATTGGTCGTAGGCCGCTGGGTAGCGATGACCATGTGCATGCCTACCGCGCGGGCCAGCTGCGCGATGCGCGCTATCGGCAACTCCACTTCCTTGCCGGCCGTCATTATCAGGTCGCCGAACTCGTCTATGATGACGACGATATAGGGCATGTACTCGTGGCCGTTTTCTGGGTTCAGCTGCCGCGCGATGAACTTCGTGTTGTACTCCTTGATATTGCGCACCTTCGCCTTCCGCAGCAAGTCGTAACGGTGGTCCATCAGCTGGCACAGGCTCTTCAGCGTCTGCACCACCTTCGTAACGTCGGTGATAATGGGATCCTCGCCGTCGGGAATCTTCGCCAGGAAATGATTCTCAATCGGTGTGTAAATGCTGAATTCCACTTTTTTCGGGTCCACCATCACAAACTTCAGTTCCGAGGGGTGCTTCTTGTAAAGCAGGGAGGTAATGATGGCATTCAGGCCGACCGACTTGCCCTGTCCCGTCGCACCGGCCACGAGCAGGTGGGGCATCTTGGCCAGGTCGACCATAAACACCTCGTTGGTAATCGTTTTTCCCAGGGCTATGGGGAGTTCAAACGTCGTCTCCTGGAATTTCCGCGTATTGATGATGCTTTCCATGGGAACAATGCGCGGATTCTTGTTCGGCACCTCGATACCGATGGTGCCCTTTCCGGGTATCGGCGCAATGATTCGGATGCCGAGAGCGCTCAGACTCAGTGCGATGTCGTCCTCCAGGTTGCGGATTTTGTTGATGCGCACCCCCGGGGCCGGCGTAATCTCATAGAGCGTGATGGTCGGGCCGATAGTCGCCTTGATGCTCTGGATTTCCACGCCGAAGTTGCGCAACACGGTGATGATGCGGTCCTTGTTGGCGTTCTGCTCCGCCATATTGACGGAGGGCGAGGTGTCCGGATACTTCTTCAGCAGTCCGACGACGGGAAACTTGTAGTTCTCCAGGTCCTTGCGGGGATTATAGGGCTCCAGGTCGGGCAAGGCGCTGTTCACGGCAGCCGTACCGCCCCGGACGGTCTGTCCCTTCCCGGAAGCGGAAGCCGGGTCGGAGGGGAGCGGTTCGCCGGGCGTGTCCAGAATGAGCGCCGGCTCCTGCTCGTCGCCTACCTTGTTGCTGAAATCCAGACTGACGGCATAGTCCTTGTGCTCCGCGGCGTCCGCACCGGCCGTTGCGGCCTCGGCACTGGCGGCAGATGCGGCCCCGGCCGCCTGGTCGCCGTCCGTTGCCGCTCCCGGCTTCGCGTCGCGGTTCCTGTGGAACAGGTCCTGCGGCTTCATCGCCTTGCGCACAACGTTCACCGTCCCGCGCCGCAGGTAGACCAGGTAGCAAATGAGTGCGGCGAACAGCACCAGTCCGCCTGGCACCGTCCCGACGGTCGAAGCCAGATAGTCCCACGCGCCTTTGCCGTGAAGGCCGCCCCAATAGAACGTCATGGGCCAGCCCATTTCCAGCAACCGCTGCACCATGCCCAGCGTCACGGAGGTCCAGATCATGATAAAGGCACAATTAATAAACCACTTCCACAACCGGACTTTGTAGACCCGCATCGACTTAACGCCCAGCGCCAGCAAGAATACGGGAATCAGGTAAGCGCTCACGCCGAAACAGCGGTCCATAAAGAAATAGGAGACATAGGCCCCCAGCCGCCCGCCATAGTTGGCCGCGCTGTCCAGCTCGCCGGCCTGAATGTCGGCCTGTTCCTCGCCGCCGGTGATGAAATGGGAACTGAACGAGAGAATTAAGAAGAGGGCTATGATGAGAATGAGCAGTCCGACAATAAAGCGTACGCTGTCGCCCGCCCACAGGCTTTTCCAGCCTTCGGGCAGGAACACGCGCCCTATCCCCTTGGGCGATGCGGGCCGCGCCTTTTCCTTTTTAGTCGTTTTCCTTGGCATAAAATCTTTTCACTATTCCGAAATGCAAAGGTACAGATTAAAAATGAAACGCGCCAACCCGCGGCGCACCGTTCTCTGCGGATTTTTCGTCCCGGACCCGGCGACGGACCGACGTTCCCAGGGGCGGTTTTTAAGAAAATATAACCGCCGGGCCATCGCCGTACCGGCATAAAGCCTTAACTTTGACGCAACGTTTTTTGAATATACCGGATATGAAAGAGAAAAGTTACCCTGTAAAAAAGTTTAACGGCCCCACCAAGCGATACTGCCAGACGCTGAACTTGAAAAACGACCCGGAACTCATCCGGACTTACCGCAGCCTCCACGCCAAGGAGAACGTCTGGAAAGAGATTGTCGCGGGCATCCGCGAAGTGGGCATTCTCGAGATGGAGATTTATCTGCTGGGCTGCAAGTTGTTCATGATTGTGGAAGTGCCGGCCGACTTCGACTGGGACTCCGCCATGGCGCGCATGGCCACGCTGCCGCGCCAAGCCGAATGGGAAGCCCTGACGGCAAAATATCAGGACGTGGGCTCCGGCTCGGCCAGTTCGGCGGAGAAGTGGCAACTGATGGACCGCATCTTCCACCTGTACGACTGGGACGCGCCTGAAGCCGACGCAGACTGACCCGCCGGACCGTCTTCCCCGCCCTGCGTCGCCCGCCCCGTGCGCTGCCCACCGCAGGAGCAGCACCCCAGGCGGAACGCTACGCACCGCAGGCACACGCCTAAGCCCAGTTTTTACGGGGCTAAGGCCCGTCGCTACGGGGCTAAGGCGAGTAGTTGCCGGAAATAGCGCACGAAAACCTGGCCCGAATACACATCTCCCGCCACGTTGCCTTCCAGCAACATGGCGGGAGATATTTTTATGAACCGTTACGGACGGGCGGCTGTTCCCTACCCTTGGAAACTTGAACAAAGACGGGGACGGCGCGCCGCGAGACCGGGCCGGACGCAACCGCCGCCCGGACGCGACGCCTCGCCGCCAAGCGGCTGTCAGCCGCGGTCCGCAACGCCGGATTTCGGACGCGAGGCGCAGACAGCCAGCCAGTTGCGGTAGAACGTACGGGCGCTGTCCCTCCAGGAGTAGTCCACGCCCGCCGCGGGGTCATTGTTCACGTAATAATTCATAGGCGGCTGGATGGGCTTGCCCTGACCGACGTCGCGCACGTACTCCGTGTGGAGCGTGTCGGGGGCATACTCCAGATGCCCGGTAACGAAGACTTCACGGTAACCGGCCGTCACGACGATGCCCACACCGCTGCCGGCGCCGCGCACTACGGTCCGCAACGCGGCGTGACGGTCGATGTCGGCCTGGCGTACCTCCGTGTGCCGGCTGTGGGGCATGGGAAATCCCGAAACCAGGGAAGCCAGCAGGGGCCCGGCCTCCGCCGCGGACTCCTGCGGATAAATGCCGAACCGCTTCTCGGGAAGGGGGTACTTGGGTACGCCGTAAAAGTGGTACAAGGCGGCCTGCGCGCCCCAACAGATGTAGAGCGTCGAGCGGACGTGACGGCGCGCCCAGTCCATCGCCTCACAAAGCTGCGGCCAGTAGCGCACCGCCTCGAACGCCATCTGCTCCACCGGCGCGCCGGTAACGATGAGGCCGTCGGCGGAAAGACCGTCGGCCGCCAGCGTCTCGAAGTCCTCGTAGTAACGGTCCATGTGTTCCTGCGGCGTATGCCGGTAGGTCTGTCCCGGAAACTTCATCAAAGTCAGCCTCACCCAGCGGTCAGTCTGCGCCATCATGCGGGCAAAGTCCAACTCGGTCCGCTCCTTGAGCGGCATGAGGTTGAGCAGCAGAATATGCAAAGGGCGTACCCCTGCCGGACAGTGGTCCGCAACGGGTACGCCTTCTGCGCTCAGCGTTGCCGCAACGGGCAACCCTTTGGGTAAAATGACAGGCATCCTATAAGAGTTTACCAAACATTCACTCGCTGTGCCTTCGGCAGGTAGAGGGGATCTTTCTTCGATATTCCGAAAGCCTCGTACCAGGCATCAATGTGCGGCAGGGCGCCGTTGACGCGCCAGCGGCCCGGGGAGTGCGGGTCAATCTTGTTCAACTGGCGGAGCATCTCCTCGCGGATGTTGTTCGCCCAAATCAGGCCGTAGCTCAAGAAAAAGCGCTGCTCGGGCGTGAAACCGTCCTTCTTGCCCAGCGGATTCTCCCTCATGGCATTCTGGAAGGCCTGGAAGGCCACGTTCAAACCGCCGTGGTCGGCAATGTTCTCGCCCAGCGTCAGCTGGCCGTTGGCATACATCCCGGGCAATACTTCGATTTTGTTGAAGAAGTTGGCCATGGCCTGCGTCTTCTCCTTGAATTTTGCCTTGTCCTCTTCCGTCCACCAGTTCTTCATATTGCCGTCTTTGTCAAAATTGGAGCCCTGGTCGTCGAAACCGTGGGTCATCTCGTGCCCAATCACCACGCCGATGGCTCCGTAGTTGCAGGCGTCGTCGGCCTCCGGATTGAAGAAAGGCGGCTGGAGAATGCCGGCCGGGAAACAAATTTCGTTGGTCGTGGGATTATAGTAGGCATTAATGGTCTGGGGCGTCATGAACCACTCTTCGCGGTCGACGGGCTGATTGACGTGCTTCTTAATCGTATAAGCGTTCAGGAACTCAGCCGCACGGCACAGATTTTCGTAGAAGGAAAGGCTGTCGCTGATGTCCAGGTCCGTGTAGTCCATCCACTTATCGGGGTAGCCGATTTTCACATAGAAAGCGTTCAGCTTCTCCATGGCGCGGGCTTTCGTCTCCTCGCTCATCCAGTCCTGCAACTGGATGCGTTCGCCCAGGGCCTGCTGGAGATTCTTGACGAGCTTCAGCATTTTCTGCTTGGAACTTTCGGGGAAATATTTCTCCACATACATGCGCCCGACCGCTTCGCCCAGGACGCCCTCCACAACGCCAACGGCGCGCTTCCAACGCGGACGGTCCTCCTGAGCGCCGCTCATGGTGCGGCCGTAAAAGTCGAAATAAACGGTGCGGAAGTTGTCGTCGAGGCTGCTGGCGGCATCGTTGATGAACTTGAACTCGGTGTAGGCCTTCAAATCCTCGAGCGGGAGCTCCTGGAAGAGCTTGCAGACCTCGAGAATGGGCTCGGGCTGCGACACACTGATTTCGCTGAAGGCCGGATAGCCCAACTGCAAGAACAGCGAACCCCAGTCCAGGCCGGGATAATCCTTCAGCAACTGGGCGTACGTCATCTTGTGATAATTCTCGGCCGTGTTGCGCTGACGCGTTGCCGAGTAAGAGGCTTTGGCTATGCGCGACTCGATGTCCCATACGGCCTGCATCTTTTTGGCGGCAGTAGCTTCGTCGTTGCCCACGAGCTGGAACATTTTCCGAATATAGTCCTTGTACGCCTCGCGGCCCTTGGCCGTCGCCTCATCTTCGTTGAGATAATAGTCACGGTCGCCCAGCGACAGACCGCCCTGGTTGATTTGCACAAGGTTTACGTTGCTGTTCATGATGTCGGCTCCGCAATAAACGTAGAAGTAGGACGGAACGCCGCGGCGCCCGAGTTCGCCGTTGAGCAGGAGCAACTCGGTCTTGTCGCCTACGTTCCGGATGCGCTCCAGCATGGGGCGTATCGGGTTCATGCCTTCCCGGTTGCGCCGGGTGCTGTCCATGGCCAGGCGGTAAAGGCTTCCGATTTTCTGGCCCAAGGAGCCCTGCGGCTGCGGCGTATTGGCCAGGTTTTCAATCAACTCGCGAATCTGCGTCTGATTTTTTTCCTGCAAGGCGTCAAACTGCGCGTAGCGGGAGAACTCGGCCGTCAGGGGGTGCTTCTTGACCCAGCCTCCGGCGGCATACTCATAGAAATCCGTCCCGGGGTTGACGGACAAATCCATATCCGTCTTGTCCAAACCGGAACTCAATTCGGATGTTTGCGCGGCAACCGTCACGGAGGACGCCAGTAACATCACGGTCGGAATCAGTAACTTCTTCATTTTTCTATCTCTTGTTTTAACTGCTCGAACGCCTCGACGGCGGCGGTCCATTCGTCCTCCGTCCGGGCTATCAGCTGTTTGATTTCTTCATATTTGGCAAAGATGGCGGCATCCTGGGCTCCTTCGGGCGTCGCCATGCGGTGCTCCAGGTCCGCACGTTCGGATTCGAGCCGGGCCACTTCGTTTTCCTTGTCGGCCACGAGTTTCTCGGCTTTCTTCAACGCCTTGTTTTTTTCTTTCCGCTGTTCGTAGGAAAGTTTCCCGGCAGCTTCCTCGACGGGAACTGCGGCCGGCGCCGCTGCCTTGGAGAGCGGCGCCCCGCCCTCGTGCTCAAGCTCGAGGTCCTTCTTACGCAGAAAATCGTAGATGCCGCCCAGGCACTCCCGGACGTGTCCCCCTTCAAACTCATATACCTTGGAAACCAGCCCGTCCAGGAAGTCGCGGTCGTGGGACACGACAATCACCGTCCCGTCGAAGGCGGAGATAGCCTCCTTCAGGACGTCCTTGGTGCGCATGTCGAGATGGTTCGTCGGCTCGTCGAGGATGAGGAAGTTGACCGGTTCCAGCAAAAGTTTGATCATGGCCAGGCGGCTGCGCTCGCCGCCGGAAAGGACACGGACCTTCTTGTCGGAGGCCTCGCCCCCAAACATGAAGGCGCCCAGCAGGTCGCGGATTTTCAAGCGGATTTCACCCCGGGCCACGCGGTCTATCGTGTCGTAGACGGTCAGTTCGTCGTCAAGCAGCTGGGCTTGATTCTGCGCGTAATAGCCTATCTCTACGTTATGACCCAGTTTCAGCGTTCCCGTGTAAGGTATCTCGTTCATGATACACTTAACGAAGGTGGACTTGCCCGAACCGTTCTTGCCGACAAACGCTACCTTTTCGCCGCGACGCACGGTCATCGTGACATCGCGCAGTACGCAGTGGTCGCCATAACTCTTGCCCAGGTCCTCGCAAATTAAGGGGAAATCGCCCGAACGCGTACAAGGCGGAAACTTCAAATGCAGGAAGGAACGGTCCACCTCGTCGATTTGTATCGGGACTATCCGCTCCAACTGCTTGATGCGGCTCTGCACCTGCACGGCCTTGGTGGGCTTATAGCGGAAGCGTTCGATGAAGTCCTTGATTTCGGCTATTTCCTTCTGCTGATTGGCATACGCCCGCAACTGCTGCTCCCGCCGCTCCGCGCGCAACTGCACGTACTCATCGTACTTTACATGATAATCGACAACCCGGCCGCAGGTAATCTCCAGCGTACGGTTCGTGACATTATTGATAAAGGCGCGGTCGTGACTGACCAGGACAACCGCCCCGGCGTTTTTGGCCAGGAAGCGCTCCAACCAGCGGATGCTCTCGATGTCGAGGTGGTTGGTCGGCTCGTCGAGCAACAGGACGTCGGGACGCTGCAGGAGAATCTTGGCCAACTCGATGCGCATGCGCCAGCCGCCGGAAAACTCCTTCGTCGGGCGATTCAGGTCCGTCGACTCAAAGCCCAGGCCGCGCAGCGTCTTTTCAATTTCGGCCATGTGGTTGCTGCCGCCCATCATTGCAACGCGCTCGCTCTCCCGCGAGAAGCGGTCGACCAGTTCCAGATATTCCGCGCTCTCGTAATCCGTACGCTCGGCCAGCTGTCGGTTCAGGCGATCTACGTTGGCCTGCAACTCGTTGATATGAGAAAAGGCCTTCTGGACCTCTTCCAATACGGTCAGCTCGTCAGAAAGCACCATGACCTGCGGCAAATAGCCGATGAGCAAATCGCGGGGAATGGAAACGGTTCCGGACGTAGGCCGCAGCTGGCCGGCCAATATTTTCAGTAACGTGGACTTGCCGGCTCCGTTTTTTCCGACAAGGGCAATTCTATCCTTCCTATTTATAACAAAAGAGACATCCTCAAAAAGAGGATGTGCTCCAAATTCTATTTTTAAGTTCTCTACTGAAATCATATTCAATAGCTTAATAACTGCGCGCCACAATGACGCGGGCTACTGCCGGCTTACCGCTGACCATGTCTACGCCGAGATTGCTTTGGTCGTAACCGTAAGGGATGCAACGGATGGTTGCTTGCGTATCGGTCTTGATCTGCGTTTCGGTCTCCTCGGTGCCGTCCCAGGGACAAAGGAAGAAGCCCCCGTCCTTGATTCTCGCTTTGAATTCGTCGTAGTTGTCGCACGGATAAATGTGGGAATCGAGGAAGCTCTTGGCCTTCTGATAGATGTTGGTCTGAATCTCTTCGAGGAGGTTCTTCACGTAATTCTCTATGCCGTCGAACGGACAGGTGGCTTTCTCCAACGTATCGCGACGCATCAGCTCTATCGTGCCGTTCTGCAAATCGCGGCTGCCCATGACGAGACGCACGGGCACGCCCTTCAACTCGTAGTCGGCAAACTTGAAGCCCGGGCGCTTGTTGTCGGCGTTGTCGTATTTCACGCGGATGCCCATTTGCTGTAAGCGCGCGGCCAGGCCGCTCAGGCGCTCGTTCAACTCGGCCAATTCCGTATCACCTTTATAGATAGGTACAATCACTACCTGAATCGGAGCCAGGTGCGGCGGCAACACGAGACCGTTATCGTCCGAGTGAGCCATGACAAGGGCACCCATCAGACGGGTACTTACGCCCCAGCTCGTCGCCCACGCGTAATCCAGCTGGTTATTCTTGTCAACGAACTGGACATTGAATGCTTTCCCGAAATTCTGGCCCAGGAAATGGCTCGTGCCGCTCTGCAAGGCCTTGCCGTCTTGCATCATGGCCTCAATCGTATAAGTATCGACCGCCCCGGCGAAACGCTCCATCGCGCTCTTGACGCCGCGAATCACGGGCAAGGCCAGAACGTCGCGGGCAAAGTCGGCGTAGACGTCCAGCATCTGCTTGGCCCGCGCCTCTGCTTCCTCGCGTGTCGCATGCGCCGTGTGCCCTTCCTGCCACAAGAACTCGCTCGTACGCAGAAACAGGCGGGTACGCATTTCCCAGCGCATCACGTTACACCACTGGTTGCAGCACAGCGGCAGGTCGCGCCAGGAGTGAATCCATTTCCGATAGGTATTCCAGATCGTCGTTTCGGAAGTCGGACGGATAATCAGCTCTTCTTCCAACTTAGCGGCCGGATCCACGACGACGCCCGTACCGTCGGGATTGGCTTTCAGGCGATAGTGCGTCACTACCGCGCACTCCTTGGCAAAGCCTTCCACGTGCTCCGCCTCCTTGGACAGGAACGACTTGGGTATCAACATCGGGAAATATACGTTTTGTACGCCGGTGGCCTTAAAACGCTCGTCCAGCATCTGCTGGATTTTTTCCCATATCGCGTATCCGTAGGGCTTTATCACCATACAGCCGCGCACGTCCGACTGTTCTGCCAGATCGGCCTTTACGACCAGCTCGTTATACCATTTTGAATAGTCTTCACTCCGTTTCGTGAGATCTTTCAATTCTTTTGCCATAGTTATCTAAATTTTCACCGGCAAAATTACAAAATAATTCGTACCTTTGCGGGAAAATATGGAACAATTGTTCCGAAAGAAAGTGTCTTATGAAGAGATTAAAATTATCGGTATGCGCCCTGAGCGCAGCTTTACTGTTAAGCGGGTGCTCCATGTCCAACACAGCCAAAGGCGGCCTCATTGGCGGCGGCGGTGGCGGAGCTCTGGGGGCTTTAATCGGCCAACTGGCCGGCGGCGGCAAGGGTGCAGCCATCGGCGCCGCAGTAGGAACGACCTTGGGAGCGGGCGCCGGTGTGATCATCGGTAACCGCATGGACAAGGCAAAGAAAGCAGCCGAGGCTGCCAACGCCGAAGCCGAGGTCCTGACGGACGACGAGGGCTATTCTTATGTAAAGGTGACGTTCCCCTCCGGACTGTTGTTCGCCACAGGGGCCTATGCGCTCAACGAGAACGCACAAAACGACCTGTCCACTTTCGCTAAGGGATTAGACCCCGACATGGACGTTTACATCTACGGATATACGGACAACCAGGGCTGGAAGAACAGCACTGCCGAAGAGAGTAAGGCTAAAAATCAGAACCTCTCTCTGCAGAGAGCGACCGCCGTTAGCAGTTATCTGGTCATCAGTGGTGTAAAGAACACGCAGATTCAGAAGGTGATGGGCCTCGGTGAAGATTATCCCATTGCCTCTAACGATACGGCTGCCGGCCAGGAACAAAACCGCCGCGTCGAGGTTTACATCTTGCCCAGCAAGGCTATGATTGAGGCCGCTAATCAAGAAGCCGCCGCTAAATAACTTGTCATTCTCCATCATGCGCCAACTTGTTCCCCGGAGTATTCCGACCCAGTGAACAGGTTAGCGCATGATTATTTTCATAACATCCGGACCATGAAGTTCAAGAATCTCTTATTCCTGCTCCTTTCCTCTATCCTTTCGGCTACAGCCGCCTTTGCCCAGCAGGAAGGAAAGACGGTCTATGCCTTTGGCTATGCCACCTGTCTCGGCGACTCTACCGTCTACCTCTCGACCATCCAGCCCCTGGATAGTGCCGTCGTCAAGTCCAAGTCGGGTTTTCTAGAACACCGCCACGAATACGCCGTACAGATGGAGCAGGCCCTCGCCGCCCAATACAACCGCTATTTCACCTGTGCCATCTTCTTCGCAGAGGACGTCAAAAAGCTGGAAAAGCAATACACCAAAATCTGTCACCACTTGGAGAAAGAGGGCGACCGGAAACTTCAAAAGTTACCGCTGACTACCTTCAGGTTCTCCCCCATTACCGATCCCACGATTGTGTCGCACTGAGCATTGCAGTCCAGTCATGCCGTCCCGCACAGAAATATTCAAGGTAGCCGATTCCATATTTTCCATATCCTTTCACAAAACCTTTGAAATCCTACGGCCCTACTTATATCCCTACGCCCCGTTCCGCCACAAGCGGGAGGCCGGCGAAGCCGTAGCCTTTCACTGCGACGTTACCCTGGCGACAGACATTCGCCCCACCCTTCCTGTTCCGGTCTGCTCGTTTCCTTACGGCGCAGCCCGGTTTCATATTTTTAAGGACCAGGACCATTACGAAATTCTGTTGATGAACCCTCAGGGAAAGTTCATCAGCAAGCTCTGCTCCTCCCCCCACTTTGACAGCAACCATTTAGCCCTGACCGGCAATCCGTCCGACTGTTTTCTCGGCTTCGACAACGCGCTCATGATGGCGTTCGCCTTTTCCGGCGCTCCCGGGAAGAGGCTGCTGGTCCACGCCTCCGCCGTCGTCTGGCAGGGGAAAGCGTTTCTGTTCCTGGGGAAAAGCGGAACCGGAAAAAGCACCCACGCGGGGCTTTGGCTCAGACACGTCCCCGGGACTACCTTACTAAATGACGACAACCCAGCCTTACGCATAACGGACGAGGGGCAAGTGGTCGTCTGCGGAACGCCCTGGAGCGGAAAAACGCCCTGCTACCGGAATGAGGCCTGCCCCTTGGACGGAATTGTCCGTCTGCGGCAAGCGCCACACAACCGCATTGCCCCAAGCCCGCGCCTGGAAGCCTTTGCCTCTTTGTTCTCTGCCTGCTCCTGCATTCCTCAAGAAAAGAACTCCTACGACGCTTGTATTCAAAACGTTACCACTGTCGTATCGCAGGCCCCCGTATTCCGGTTGGACTGCCTACCGAACGAGGCGGCCGTTCACTTATGCGCACAGGCCCTGACGCACGAATAAGGATTGCCCTTCCCATTTCACCATTTATTCCCACTACGCCATGAAAATCAACCCCGATTTTGAACTCCGCGACATCTGCGACGAGAAAGTCCTCATTTCCCGCCAGAACCCGGCCCTTAATCCCGACCGTCTCATTGTTTTCAATCCGTCCGCGGCCTATTTATGGAATGCCGTAAAAGGCCAATCCTTCACGACGGACGACCTCTGCGCCCTCCTCTGCCAGACCTATGAGGTCGCACCGGACCAAGCGAAAGCCGACGCCCAAGCAATTGCCGAGCGCTGGAAACAGTTGGGCCTCGTCTCCGACGAAGCCTGACCCGAAGACCCGGTTCTCCCCGCCTCCAATCACGCCCGTCCGTCGCCCGTCCCGTTCTCCCACTCTCCCCAACCACTCCCCGTTTTTCATCGCTCACCATGGAAAGTCAGCTCACCGTTTACAAAGCCTCCGCCGGCTCCGGAAAAACATTCGCCATCACTACCGAGTACGTCGCGCTGCTCCTGAACGAAGGGCCGCAGACCTATCGCCATATTCTGGCCGTTACGTTTACGAACAAGGCCACCGCTGAAATGAAGCTGCGCATTTTACAATCGCTGTGGGAACTCTCCGTTCTCCCGGCCGCTCCCCAACCCGAAGAGAACTACACCGCTTTCCAGCGTGCGGTCCTGAATCGTATACCCTCGCTCACGTCGGACAAGGTCCGGGAGCGGGCTGAAAATGCGCTGCACGCTATTCTTCACGGCTACGACGACTTTCACATTGAGACCATCGACTCTTTTTTCCAGACCTTGCTCTCCAATCTGGCCCACGAGCTCAGTCTCTCGGCTTCCTTCAAGGTTGACATCAACGACAAGCAAGTCATCGACCAGGCCGTGGACCAACTCTTTGCCCAGCTGACGCCTCACTCTCCGGCCTTGAACTGGATCATCAATTACATCCAGCAGCGCATCGACGACAACAAGCGCTGGGACGTAAGCCGGGAAGTAAAGCGCCTCTCCCACCACCTGAACAACGAGCACTACCTGCTGCACGAGGAAAAGCTGCGCAACATCCTCGACAATGAGCAGCAACTGCAAGCCTACGTCAACGAGTTGAAGGAGCTGGAGAGCCGGGCCGTCGACTACCTGCACAACGCGGCCGAACAACTGGACGATTCAATCCACCAGGACGGCTACGATTATGACCAGTTCAGCCGGGGCAGCGCGCTGGCCACCTATATTCAGAACATGCTCAACGGTAACCCGGCAGCCCCGTCCGCTACGGTACTGAATTACCTGGAAAGTCCTGAAAAATGGCTGCGCGCCACCGACAGGAAAAAAAGCGACTTGCTGGAAAAAGTCGCCGCGTACCGCGACATCCTCATAGAAATCGAGCATCTCCGGGAGACCGGCGAGAAAATCATCAACAGCAGCCGCCTGAGCCGGAGCAATATCAATCCGCTGCGCCTGTTTAACGAGGTCAATCACAACATAGACGAAATCACCAGGGAAAACAACAGTTTCCTGCTGGCGCGTACTCCGCTGCTCTTCAGCCGTATTGTCCAGAACGACGACGCTTCCTTCGTATTTGAAAAGAGCGGCACCGTTTTCCGCCACATCATGATTGATGAATTCCAAGATACTTCCGCCCTGCAGTGGAACAATTTCAAGAATCTGCTGATCGAGAACATGGCGCAGGGCAATACCTGCCTTCTGGTCGGCGACGTCAAACAGGGCATCTACCGCTTCCGGAACGGCGACTGGAATATTCTCCAGAACATTGCGCACGCTTTCCGCCATCAGCAGCCCGACATCCGGCAGCTCGACGTGAACTACCGCAGCGCGGACCATGTCATCGCCTTCAACAACGCCCTGTTCCAGTCGGCCGCCGCCGTGCTGGACCAGCTTGCCGCAGATTCGTCCGAAATCTCCGACATCTACGCCGACGTAGCCCAACAATCCTCCGGCAAACCCGGCGGGAGGGTCGAGGTAGAACTCCACGTCGTCAAAAAAGCTACGGCTAAGAAAGGCGCCCCGCCCGAAGAGGCCGAACAGGAAGAAATCCCGCGCGAAGCCTCGCTGGCTCAGAAAATCATGCAGCTCCACGGCGAACAGCACGTGGCCTATAAGGACATGGCCATCCTCGTACGCAACAATTCTTCAACGTCCGTTCTGCTCGACTACTTCTCCGACCATCATCCCGACATCCCCTTGGTCTCGGACGAGGTGTTCCTGCTCTCTTCCTCTCGGGCCGTGCAGTGCATCGTCCATGCCTTCCGCTATCTGGCCACGGACCAGGACACCATCGCACTGGCCTATCTGGCGCAACACTATACGCGGGACATTCTTTGCCAGACCGTTTCCTGTGCCGACATCCTGCGGCAGCCGGAATCCTTCCTGCCGGAACATTTTCTGGAACAACGGGACATGTTGCGACAGCTCCCGTTGTTCGAGCTGACGCAATACATCATCCGGACCTTCCGACTGGAACGGCTCGAAAACGATGCCCCCTACCTGTTCCACTTCCAGGACAAGCTGCTGGAATACCTCAACAAGGAGGCGGCGGACCTTGGCACCTTTCTCGCCTACTGGGACGAGACGCTCTACAAGGAGTCCATACCGGGCGGCGACGTAGCGGGCATCCGCGTCCTCACGATTCACAAATCCAAGGGTCTGGCCTTCCACACCGTCCTCCTGCCCTACTGCGATTGGGACATAGAGAAAGACCGCCTCGACGATACGCTCTGGTGCGAGCCCAGGGAAGCGCCTTACAACCACATCCCCTTGCTCCCCATCTCCATCGTTGCCAGCACCGCCGTCCGCCAGTCCATCTATGCGGACGACTACGACAGGGAACACCGCCAGCGCCGCATCGAAAACCTGAACCTGATGTACGTCGCCTTCACCCGGGCCCGACAGAATCTGTTCGTATGGGCAAAAGCCAAGGCCGACGCCCCCAAGCCGACCACCATGGGCGACGTGCTGTATGCCAGTCTTCCGCAACTGGCCGACTGCGGCCTCGTCACCCATTTCCAGGAAGGCGATGTCCACACCTATACGCTCGGTTCGTCCGCCGTCCCCGAGAATGGCCGTTCCGCCGCTCCGACGCTTTTCTCCCCGCCGGCCAACCCGCTCGAGGCCCGTCCGACGCCCTTGCAGCTGTCTTTCCGCACCTACCCGTTCAGCACCACTTTCCGCCAGTCTACAGGCGCCGTCGCCTTCCTCAAAGACGAATCGGACGACGCTTCGGCCGACCAGCAGACGGACTACATCAGCCAGGGAAAGCTGCTTCACCACATCTTCGCCATTATCCGGACGGCGGACGACGTAGACGCCGCCATTGCGGAACTCCAGGCCGAAGGGGTGCTGGCCGACGAAGGCCAGAAAGCCGCCATCCGGAAACTGATACACCAACGCATCCGGTCGCCCCGGGCCGCCGGCTGGTTCGACGGAAGCTGGCAACTCTACAACGAGCGTGCCATCCTCTTCAAAAACGCCGACGGCAAGGCGCAAACGAAACGGCCCGACCGCGTCATGGTCAAGGGCGACCAGACCGTTGTCGTCGATTTCAAGTTCGGCACCCCGCGTCCGGAATACGACGAACAGGTCACGTCCTACTGCCGCCTGTTGGAGGCCATGCACTTCCAACGGGTTGAGGGTTATCTCTGGTATGTTTATTCGGGCGACATCAAGAACGTATATTCCTCCGCTAATTCCGACGCTTTATGATGACTTTCCTGCAACTCGTGGCCCGCGACCTCGCGAAAAAGACCGACGGCGACTTCAGCCGCACGGTAGTCGTATTCCCCAACAAACGGGCCAGCCTTTTCTTCAACGAATATCTGGTGACGGAGGTCCAACGGCCGCTGTGGGCTCCCGTATATCTCACCATCAACGAACTGTTCCGCCGATTCACCGACCTCCAGGTGGTCGACCCCATCGAGGCCGTCGGCCGCCTCTACCACCTCTACACGCGGCTCGGCAACGAGCACGACACGCTGGACTTCTTCTACGGATGGGGCGAAAAGGTGATGCACGACTTCGACGACGTGGACAAGAACCTGGTCGACGCGCGGCAGCTGTTCCAGAACCTGCGCGAAATCAAGGAACTGGAAAGGGGGTCGTTCCTCACGGCGCAGCAGGCCGCCGCTCTGAAAGACTTTTTCCAGGACTTCTCGCTCGAGGGCAACTCGCGCATCAAGCAGAAATTCCTGGACCTCTGGGAACACCTGTTCCCCCTCTACGAGGCGCTCAACCAGGAACTGCGACAAGAAGGACTGGCCTACGAAGGCGCGCTGTATAAGCAGGTGGTCGAACAACTGGAACTACGGGGAGACGAATTATTGCAGGACGGCTTCACCTACGTTTTCGTGGGATTCAACCGCCTGACGCGCGTCGAAGAACGCCTGTTCGAGCTGCTCCAGCAGCGGGGCGTCGCCCTTTTCTACTGGGACTACGACGTCTACTACGCCGGCGAGGAAACCCGACAGGAGGCCGGTGCCTTCATCCGTACCAACCTGCAACGCTATCCCAACGAGTTGCCCCCCACGGCGTTCGACAATTTCCGCGAGGCCAAGGCCATTGAAATCATCTCCTCGCCGACGGAAAGCGCCCAGGCACACGCCATCGGCCCATGGTTACAGCAGCATCTCACGGCCGACGAAAAGCAGACCGCCATCGTGCTCTGCAACGAACAGCTCCTACAGCCGGTGCTCTATGCCCTACCGCCCGAAGTGCAGGAAGTAAACATCACGAAGGGCTTCCCGCTGAGCCACACGCCGGCTTATAATCTCGTGGCCCAAAGCGCCTTGCAGGAAAATCCGCGCGAGTGGCTGCTCGATCTGGTCCGCCAGGTCCAGGAACTGTCGCACCAGCCCGCCGACGCCCTGCCCCCGGCCGACCGCATCCTCTTCACCGAGGCGTGTTTCCAGACCTACACCATCCTGAACCGTTTCGTCCGGCTCGTAGAAAGCGGCCTGCTCTCCGTCGGCCCCACGACGCTCCACCGGTTGCTCCTGCAAGTACTGCACCAGGCCACGATACCGTTTCACGGCGAACCGGCTGCGGGCGTACAGATCATGGGACTGCTCGAGACGCGCTGCCTGGACTTCCGGAACATCCTGATACTTTCCGCCAACGAGGGCCAGTTGCCCCGGCGGGCCAGCGGTACGGACAGTGTGATTCCCTACCTGCTGCGCCGGGAGTTCGGCCTGACTACGCCCCACCACGAGGCGGCCGTTTTCGCCTACCACTTCTACCGTCTCCTCCAGCGCGCCGAACGGGTCAGCCTGGCCTATGTCAGCACCACCGGCGGTACGTCGACGGGCGAGATGTCCCGTTTCATGACCCAGCTGCTGGTGGAAAGTCCCCACACCATAACGCAACGCACCCTGGCGGCCCAGTGCAGCGTACACCACCCGCAGCCGCCCGTCATCGGGAAGCCGGACGGACTTTGCGAGATACTGGCCGAGTTGTCACCGTCCGCCATCAACGCCTACCTGCGCTGCCCCGTGCAGTTCTACTTCCAGCGCGTGGTGCGGCTGAAAGAGCCGCCCACGCCGCCCGACGTTATCGAGCCCAACACATTCGGCACGCTGTTCCACAAAGCCGCCGAGCTGTTTTACCGCGACATACTCGACCAGCACGGCGGACTGGTGACGGCCAGCCTGCTCGACTTGCAGTTGAAGGGGGGCAAAGTGCAGGCCATGCACTACGTACACCGCGCCTGCCAGGAAGTAGAGCTGAAGCCCAACCTGCTGATCATGGAGGTCGCAGCCCGCTATCTGTTGCAGCTCATCCGCCGCGACCGCGAGCAGGTGCCTTTCCGCATCATCGCGCTGGAGCACACCACGCAGCTGCCGCTACGGGTACCTTACGGGGACGGTATGGCGAGCGTCACGCTCAAAGGGAACATTGACCGCCTGGACCGGCTGACGGTGGAGAACGAAGAGCGCACGCGCATCATCGACTACAAGACGGGCGGCAAACCGGAGCGGCCGGCGAGCCTGGAGCAACTCTTCACGCCGGGCGAGCGGCATCCGCACTATCAGCTGCAGACCTGCCTCTACGCACTCACGCTGACGCCCGAGGAGACCAAGCGGCCCATCATCCCGGCCCTGTTCTACGTCCACCAGGCGGCGCAGGAGAACTATGACCCCTATCTCCGCATCGGCGGGGAACGGCTTTTGGACTTCCGCCCTTGGGCACAGGAATTTCAGGAACGGCTCG
>OHMX01000015.1_pt1 | contig 100465 bp, 101 predicted proteins | sample 1569471 | NCBI WGS metagenome assembly OHMX01 (sample SAMEA3879547, study PRJEB24766) | human gut metagenome | biome: human-associated habitat; feature: feces | place: USA | collected 1985/1987
TTAGTAAAATAACCCCTAGAAGAGCAAGATAAGTATAACCAAGAATTTCTGAATAATTCATAACCTAATTTTATACGATAATAATGAGATTTTAAACAAGTTTAATAAATATGTTTCTAATTTATTTTGCTTAGGCGCATATTATCTAACTCGAGTTTAAAGAAGTTTTAATTTTATGCAATTTAACTTAAATTCAAATTAAAAAACCTTTAAAACTTACTTTAAATCCTCTTTTTATGACCACTTAACAATCTTACCTAGCCTATTAAATGAGTTTTGCTAGCTATAGAAATTATTCAGGAAGAAAAAGCAGTAAACCTTATCGCTTATAGAGAAGGCAATTCTTTTGAATATGAATGTAGTTTAAAACTAAATTTAAGTTGTATAACTTCTTAATTTTATAATTTGTTTTTAAACAATTATCTTTTTAAGTTAAGAAATTAAAAATATTAGTCTCTATCTAAATGGAAGTTTGATATATTTATATAGAAAGATTTAAGCGCTCTCTTTTTAAGACTAAAGGTATTTAAATGGTTAACTATCAAGAAATGTTTTTAAAGGAATATCGTGAAATAAGAAAAAACGATAAGAACCCTAGAATTCTAATTCATGCTTGCTGTGGGGCTTGTTCAGTTTATCCTTTAATTTTTCTTTGCGATTTATTTGATGTAACTCTACTTTATACTAATTCTAATATTTACCCAAAAGAGGAGTTTGATCATCGTCTTGAAGCTTTAAAGAAGCATGTTTCTTTTGTAAATGACACATTTAAGGCTAATATCAAGGTAATGGTTGATAGTTATGAATATGATGAATTTAGAAATGATTTAGTACCATTTAAAGATGAGAAAGAAGGCGGAACACGTTGCAAAGTTTGCATTTTTAAACGAATGAAGAGATTGTTTTATTATGCTAAACTTTTTGAATTTCATTATGTATCAACAATTATGAGCGTATCTAGAAATAAAGATGTTAATTACATTTCAAAGGTGTGTGAGAGATTAGAAAGTGAAAATGATGGCATTAAATTTATCCATTTCGATTTTAAGAAAAACAATGGTCAAGATTTTGGCGTTGAGATAGGGAAAGAGGAAGATATTTATCGTCAGAATTATTGCGGTTGTGAATTTTCTGAAGTTGAATTTAATAAATAAGGAATATTTGTATGAAAAATTTAACTTATTTAATTATTATATAAAAGAGGAATAAATTGTTACTAATTATCTTAAAAAGCCTGCAAAAATCAAGTATTTTGATGAAAAGGCAGCAGAGCAAACATTAATATTAGCAAATTATTCTTGAAGGAGAGTTCGTATGGGGAAGATTTATTGGTTCATTAATCAATTTTGTAAACGAGGTGGAACCGAAATAGTCACAAATCAAATTATTAACTTTTTATGTAATGATTATGAGATAGAAGTTGTACTTTTAGATAACGACAAGATTAATCACGATCTTTTTACTATTAAACCAGATTATAAAATTACCCAATTGGATATTGATAAAAAAATTATAAGAAATGAAGACTATTTTTCAAAAAACATTTTCAAAAATATTGCTTTAGCTTTTAAGATTATAAATTTTTCCTTGTTTAAAAAGAAAAAATACCGTCAATTAATAAAAGAACATACCACAAAAGATGACATTTTAATCTTTTGCTCTCCATATGGCATGATGATTGCTCCTAAAGATCGAAATAATTATTTTCATGTTCATTATAATTCTCGATATATTAATAAATCGTTAAATAGAGTAATCATAAATGCATTATCAGTAAAACCTAAAGAATATATTTTGTTAACAGAAGAAACGTGTAAATCATCGCATTTACATCCAACAACCTTTATTTATAACCCAGTTAGGATTAAGCAAAAAGAAAGATATGAAGTTGGGGAAACAGTGCATTTAGTTTTTATGGCTCGTTACGAAAAGGATAAAAACCCTCTTTTAGCACTTCATGTTTTAAACGAACTTGCTAAAATCAACCAAAATTTTACATGTGATTTTTATGGTAAAGGTTATTTAAAAGAAGAGATGATTGAATATGTTAACAATAACGAGAGATTATCTAATCTGGTGAGAATTAATGGGAAATATAATTCGCCTGAAGAAATATTGTTTGACAAAGATATTATGATTATGACTTCTTATAGTGAAGGCTTTGGATTAACGATTATTGAGTCTGCTTGCTACTCTATTCCAACTGTTTTATTTGATTTTGGAGCTGGTTGTGATGAAGTGGTTCATAATGGCATTGACAGCATCGTTATTAAAAAATTCAATGCTAAAGAAATGGCTAATGCTTTAAATGAATTAATTAATAATAAAGAAAGACTAATTCAACTTAAAAAAGGGGCCTATATTAATTCAAAAAGATTCAGCGAAGATATAATAAAATTAAAGTGGAAGGAGTTTTTAAATGAACAATTTAAACAAATTGGACACTAAGTTATTTGTCGTTACTCATAAAAAACTTAACAAAAAATATTATCCAGACCGTGAATTAATTTATGTTGGACCTAAGCAAGATGAATTTTTTGAAAAAGGCGATTATAAAGACAGTTTAGGCGATAATATTTCTTCTAAAAATTATACTTATTGTGAGTGTACCGCGATTTATTATATTTGGAAAAATGTAAATTGCGATATTGTTGGTATAGAACATTATCGTCGAGTATTTTCACATTTAATTGGCATCAAAAAGAAAAAGTTCTTTGAAAAGAAACTCCGTAAGAACGATTTTATCGTAATGTATGAATTTCCATTTTTAAAAACAATGAAAAAGCAGTTTTTACATACACATGATGAAAAATTTTTGGTTGCTTTAGAAAACGCTATTAAAAAAGTTGAACCAGATTATTTAGACGCTTTTCATAAAATGCTAAATGGACATCATTTAGCCTGGTGCAATATGTTTGTAACTAAAAAAGAGCAATTTGATGAATATTGTAAATTCTTATTTAATGTCTTATTTGAAGTTGAAAAAAACATAGAAATACCAACTGATTCATATCAAAAAAGAATCATGGGATTTTTAAGCGAGAGATTACTTAGCACCTATTTGATTAAAAATAAAAACTTAAAAGTTAAACATACATTAGTGCTAATTACTAACCATTATAAAAAGAAATAAATTTGTGTAAATTAACTAAAAATCCTGCAAATCCCCAGTTAAATTCATTAAAATCTTAATATTTTTAAGTTATAGCGAATAGGAAAGCCGGCTTATTAAGCAATACTAATAGCGACGAATGTAGATGTATTTAATGCTTTACTATCACTTAAATGTTTACTGTGAATTGATTAAATAAGTACCAAAAAAGAAATTAATAAAGAAATTACTAAAGTAAATAAAACAATGTCTTTTTTGCTGATTTAAACAAAATGATAACGATAGTTTTTAATAAAACCTGTAGAGGATAATATGACAGCAACATTAAAAGGGGTTGCGTTAGAAGCTATATATTCATCAATTAAATCTGGAAATCATGCAATCATTTGGAAGAGTGCAAAAACGGCAAAAATAATTAATTTAGGATTTTATAGTTATTTTAGTTCGCCCCTTTCAATATAATTCTATACATCTAGATTTGCATCAATAAATATCATTTTTAACGCGATGATTCATGAGCCAAATTTAGTTAATTTTGAAAGTTTAAAAAACCATTTTTTAAGAGAAAATCAAGCTAATAAGGAGACACAAATAGCTAAAAGACGTTTGCGTAAGTGGTTTTGAAAGAACTAAGAGGAACTGGCAATCTTAGAGAATAATTTCTTTATATATATAAAGATAATATATATGCACAAATTTTAAATTCCCTATTGACTTAAAATATCGCTTTATAGTATTATTTTGAGGCTTACGGAAAAGTGATGAAATGCGAGATTGCTGATACACCCATAAGCGTTGTCATGATGATGTATCAGGTAACTCGTTATTGAGCCTTCCATAAGTTATGTAGTCGAAAGGAGAATGAATTCATGGCAAAAGTTAAAAAGATTAGAGTTCGTTTACAAGCTTATGATCACAAGATTCTCGATATGAGCGTTTCTAAGATTGTAAATGCAATTACTAAGACAGGCGCAACAGTAGTCGGACCAATTCCACTACCAACAGAAAAACAAGTTTACACAATCTTAAGAGCTGTTCATAAGTACAAAGATTCACGTGAACAATTCGAGATTAGAACTCACAAGAGAATTATCGATATTCTCAATCCAAACAGCGATACAATCGATGCATTAAGAAGATTAGATCTTCCAAGTGGTGTTGATATCGATATCAAATTATAAAGGAGGTAAGGCAAATGAAAGAAATCATCGGTAGAAAGATGGGTATGACTCAAGTCTACACTGAAGATGGAACAATGTATGCTGTTACCGTTATCGAAGTCTTACCTAACGTTGTTACACAAAAGAAAACAAAAGATCATGACGGATATGATGCAATTCAAATCGGTTATGAAGATAAGAAAGAAAAATCCTTAAATAAATGTGAAAAAGGAATTTTCAAAAAAGCAAACGTCGCTACAAAAGAATTCTTATTCGAACTTAAAGGCGATGAAATGAACGGATTTGAAGTCGGACAAGAAATTAAAGCTGACTTATTCAAAGACGGAGAAATCATTGACGTAATCGGAACCAGCAAAGGTAGAGGTTACGCTGGTGTTATCAAAAGATGGGGATACAAGATTGGTCCTAAAGGACATGGATCTGGTTACCACAGACAACAAGGTTCATTCGCTAACAATGGTAGATGCAATAACCGTGTTATCCCAGGTAAAAAGATGTCCGGTCATATGGGAAATCAATCCGCAACAGTATTAAATCAAATTATTGTTAAAGTTGATGCTTCCAAGAACTACATCCTTGTTAGAGGTGGTGTTCCAGGATCTAAAAAATCCATCGTTAAGATTAGAAGTGCTGTCAAACCTTCCCTTCAAAATTACAAAGTAAAACCTGTAATTGATAGAAGCGTGAAAGTTGAAGCTGCTAGTGAAGCTCCAGCACAAGAAACTAAATAAATTGAAGGGAGATAACTATGGCAGATTTAAAACTTAAAGTATATTCCCAAGATGGTAAAGAAGTTTCTACAGTAAGCGTTTCAAAAGATGTCTTCGGAATTGAACCTCATAACCAATCAATGTTTGATGCAGTTATGACTTATCAAGCAAACTTAAGACAAGCTACTGCAAAAACAAAAAAGAGATTTGAAGTTTCCGGCGGTGGTAAAAAACCATGGAGACAAAAAGGAACTGGTAGAGCAAGAGCTGGTTCAACACGTTCACCAATCTGGGTTGGCGGCGGTACCGTCTTTGGTCCAACTGGTGTTCAAAACTTCAAAATTAAACAAAACAAAAAAGAACATAAACTTGCTTTAAAGAGTGCTTATAGCCAAATCGCTAAAACTGGACTTGTTGTTCTTGATGAATTAAAAGTTTCCGGTAAAACAAAAGAAATGGTCGCCTTACTTAAAGCTTTCAATCTTGAAAACACAAAGACACTTGTTATCTCAAGTGATCCACTCGTTCTTCAAGCTTGCCACAACTTAGCAAATGTCGCATTTAGAGTTGAAGGTAATGTTAGCGTTTATGATCTTCTTAACTTTAATAAAGTTATTACAGTTAAAGAAACTGTTAAGAAAATTGAGGAGGACCTTAAATAATGGCTAGAAAGAAACAAGAAGTTGCTAAAGAAGAAGTTATCGTTAAAAAGGCAACTATCAGTGATTTCGATGTAATTATTGAACCTCTTATCACTGAAAAAAGCACAACTGAATCACAAGAAAGAAACAAAGTTACTTTCATTGTTAAAAGTGATGCTAATAAAACTCAAATTAAAAACGCTATCCACAGAATTTATAACGTTAATGTAACAGGTGCTAACATCGTTAACGTCCCAAGCAAAAACGCTAGCCGTGGAAGCAGATATAAAGGAACAATCAGCGGATTTAAAAAAGCTGTTGTTACTATTAAAGAAGGCGAAACAATCAACCTTTTCGCTGAATAGGAAAGAAACTTACTTATAGGAGAAAATTATGTCTATTAAAAATTTTAAACCATATACTCCTTCAAGAAGAGCTATGACAACGCTCTCCTTCGATGAGATTACAAAAACAACTCCTGAAAAAAGTTTACTTGTCACATTAAAGAAGACTGGTGGAAGAAACCAACAAGGTGTTATTACCACTCGTCATATTGGTGGCGGAAACAAAAGAAAATACAGAATTATTGACTTTAAGAGAAATAAGGATGGAGTTGTCGGTAAGGTTGCAGCTATTGAATACGATCCAAATAGAAACGCAAATATCGCTTTAATTCATTATTTAGATGGTGAAAAAAGATACATCATTCATCCAAAAGGACTTAAAGTTGGTGATAAGATTGTTTCTGGCGAAAATGTTGATATCGTCGTTGGAAACGCTTTACCACTTAAGAACATTCCAGAAGGTACCTTCATTCATAACGTTGAACTTAAGCCATTAAAGGGTGGTCAACTTTGTAGAAGTGCTGGCTGTTCTGCTCAAATTCTTGGTAAAGATGGTAAATATGTTATCTTAAGACTTCAAAGTGGTGAAACCCGTAAGGTCTTAGGAGATTGTAAAGCTACTATCGGAGTTGTCGGCAATGAAGATTGGAACTTAGTTAACTTCGGTAAAGCTGGTAAAAATAGATGGTATGGTATTAGACCTACTGTTAGAGGTAGCGCTATGAACCCACCAGATCACCCACACGGTGGTGGTGAAGGTAAGTGTCCTGTTGGTAGAGACGCACCACGTACACCTTGGGGTAAGAGAGCACTTGGTGTTAAGACAAGAAAAGCTAAGAAAGCTTCTTCTAAATTAATCATCAAGAGAAAGAACGATAAATAGAGAAAGGAGTGAGATGTAATGGCACGTAGTTTAAAAAAAGGACCATTTGTTGACGAAAGCTTAATGAAAAAAGTCGAAGCTTTAAATAAAGCCAACAAAAAGCAAGTCATTAAAACATGGCAAAGAAGAAGTACAATCTTCCCAGAATTCGTTGAACACACTTTCGCTGTTTATAACGGACATACATTCATTACAGTTTATGTAACTGAAGATATGGTTGGACACAAATTAGGTGAATTTGCTCCAACAAGAACATATAAAGGCCACTTCGGTAATAACGCTGAAGATAAGGCAGCAGCTATGAAAGCCGCTGGTATTAAAAAATAAGTAGGAGGAAGTTATGGCAGAAGCAAAGAAAACTACTAAAAAAGTAGCAGAAACTGAAACTGAAAAAGAAGTTAAAAAACCAGCAGCTAAAAAGACAACTGCAAAGAAAACAACTTCAACAACTGCTAAGAAAACAACCAAGAAAGCTGCTGAAAAAGTAGAAGAAACAAAGGTTGAAGCAGTTGAAAAAGCTCCAAAAACTAAAAAGGCTGAAAAAGCTGAAGTCAAAGCTGCTAAAAAAGAAGCTAAGGCTGTTAAAAAGGCTGAAAAAGCAGAAGCTAAGAAAGCTCCTGTTAAACCAACAGTTACTGAAGCTCATGCAAAAGCAATCGGTGTTAAATGCACTCCAAGAAAGGCAAGACTTGTTATTGATCTTGTTAGAGGAAAAGATTGCGATGAAGCCCTTGGAATCCTTAACAATGTTAATCACAAAGCTTCAACTCCTGTTGCAAAACTTATTAAGTCAGCAATGGCCAATGCAACAAATAACTTCAATATGAACGAAGATAAATTATATGTTGCATCAATCCAAGCAAGTGATGGCATTAAGATGAGAAGATATTTACCACGTGCTAAAGGAAGTGCTAGTGGTTTAGTCAAGAGATTCTGTAACATCTTCGTTACAGTTAAAGAAAGAAATTAAGGAGTGAAAATATGGGTCAAAAAGTTAATCCAGTAGGAATGAGAATTGGTCTTAACAAGAACTGGAACTCAAGATGGTTTGCTGAAGACAAAGATTATTCACGTTTCTTAGTTGAAGATATTAAAATCAGAGAATTCCTTGAAGCTAAAATTGGTAAAGATTCTCAACTCTCACATGTTGAAATTGAAAGAAAAAAGAACGATAAAGGTTACTTTGTAAGAGTTATCGTTTGTGTTGCAAAACCTGGTACTGTTATCGGTCAAAAAGGCGAAAACATTAACAAACTTACAGATGCTTTAGTTAAGATGCTTCATTGCTCAGTCAAAATTGATGTTGTCGAAGTTAAACAACCATATCTTGATGCTCGCATTGTTGCTGATCAAATCTGTGCTCAACTTGAAGCTCGTGCTTCCTTCAGAATTGTTCAAAAGAAAGCAATCGCTCAAGTTAGAAAAGCTGGAGCTAAAGGCTGTAAAACAGAAGTTTCCGGAAGACTTGCCGGAGCTGATATTGCTCGTAGCGAAGGCTACAAAGAAGGAACAATGGCTATTAACACATTAACTAGCGACATTGATTATTCTTGTAGAGAAGCTATGACCACCTATGGCAAACTCGGCGTTAAAGTTTGGATTTGCCGCGGTGAAAAAGAAATTAATTCAAAGCTTAGTGAACCTGAGACAAATAGTCGCAAGAAAGGAGAATAACTATGTTACAACCAAAAAGAACAAAGTATAGACGTCCACATATCATTAGATATGAAGGATTATCTAAAGGTGGTAATACTGTTGCTTTCGGCGAATTCGGTCTCCAAGCAACTAGCGGAAATTGGGTAAGCGACAGACAAATCGAAGCTTGCAGAGTCGTCTTATCAAGATATACAAAACGTGAAGGTAAAATTTATATTAGAATTTTCCCACACTTAGCAAAAACTAAAAAACCAGCCGAAGTCCGTATGGGTTCCGGTAAAGGTAATCCAGAATACTGGGTCGCAGTCGTTAAAAAGAATAGAGTTATGTTTGAAATTGGTGGTGTTGCTCCTGAAATTGCAAAAGAAGCATTACGTCAAGCCAGTTACAAATTACCACTTAATACAAAAATTGTTGAAAAAGCAAAGGAGGCTAAATAGTTTATGAAGATTAAAGACGTTAGAGAAATGTCTTCTGAAGAATTAAATAATCAAGTTTACTCCTTAAAAGAACAATTATTCAACTTAAGAAGAAAGAAAGCAGTCGGTCAACTCGAAAACTTAAGTGAAATTAAGAGAGTTAGAAAAGATATTGCTCGTGTATACACTGTATTAAGAGAAAGAGAACTCGGCATGAGTAAGGAAGGTAAGTAATTATGGACCACAGAAAGAGAATTAACGGTGTTGTTGTAAGTGCTAAAACACCTAAAACAATCACGGTTATGGTTGAAGGATATAGAAAACATCCTAAGTATAAAAAAAGAGTTCAATTCAGACATAAATACTATGCTCATGATGAATTAAATAGTGCAAAAGTCGGTGATACAGTTACTATTGAAGAATCAAGACCACTCTCTGCTTTAAAGAGATTCAGACTTGTTTCTATCGACAAGAAAGCTGTTGAAGACGTTAAGATCGTTGAAAGTGAAGAACTTAAAGAAGTACTTCACGAAGAAAACGCTGAAGACAATAAGGAGGCCGAATAATTATGATACAAACAGAAACAAATCTCGTTGTAGCTGATAATAGCGGTGCTCGTGTCGTAAGAGTATTCAGAATCTATGGCGGAAGCCACAGAAAAAGTTGTTCAGTTGGTGATATCGTTCAATGTGCTGTTAAGGATGCTATTCCAAATGGCAAAGTTAAAAAGAGCGATGTTGTAAAAGCAGTTATTGTTAGAACTAGCTATCCAATTGAAAGAAAAGATGGTTCAACAATCAGATTTGATGACAATGCTTGCGTTATCATCAATGAAGATAAAACACCTGTTGGAACTCGTGTATTTGGACCTGTCGCAAGAGAACTTCGTGAAAAAGGTGAAGCCTTTATGAAAATCGTCTCTCTTGCAAACGAAGTCTTATAAGGAGGTAAAAAAGATATGAAACTTGTTAAAGGTGATAAAGTCATTGTTATCTCCGGTAAAGACAAAGGCAAAATCGGCAATATCCAAAAAGCTTTACCAAAAGAACATAAGGTTATTGTTGATGGAGTTAATGTTCGTAAAAAGCACATTAAGCCAACTCAATCTAATCCAGAAGGTAGCATTCAAGAAATCTTTGCTCCAATCGATGTAAGCAATGTTATGTATTACGATGAAAAGAGCAAAAAAGCATCACGTATCGGCTACAAATTTGATAAAAACGGTAAAAAGATTAGAGTTATCAAAGCTAACGGAAAAGAAATTAAATAGAGGAGATCGTTATGGCAGAAACAAAGAAAACTACAGCTACAGCAAAAAAGACAACTAAAACTGCTAAAGCAGAAACAAAAACTGTTGTTAAAGAAGCTGCAACTTCTAAAGGACATAAAGCTCCTAGCAAACATACAAGATTACTTGATTTATACAATTCTGAAGTTAAAACAAATTTAATGAAAGAATTTGAATATAAATCATTAATGCAAGTCCCAGCTTTAAATAAGATTGTTGTTAATATCGGTGTTGGTGATGCTACACAAGAAAAGAAGAGACTTGAAGAAGCAGTTGAAGAACTTGCTTTAATTACAGGTCAAAAACCAATCATTACTAAAGCTAAAAAATCAATCGCAACCTTTAAATTAAGAGAAGGTGAACCAATCGGATGTAAAGTTACATTAAGAGGAATCAGAATGTATGAATTCTTCGATAAACTTGTCTCCATCGCCTTACCAAGAGTTAGAGACTTCCGTGGTGTTAGCAAGAACTCATTTGATGGAAGAGGAAATTATACTTTAGGTATTAAAGAACAATTAATTTTCCCAGAAATCAACTATGATAAAGTTCAAAAGGTGAGAGGTATGGATATCATTATTGTTACAACTGCAAATAGTGATGAAGAAGCCTACTCATTATTAAAGGCACTTGGAATGCCATTTAACAAATAAGAGGTAACAATATGGCAAAAACTAGTTTAAAGGTTAAACAATCCAGACCTCAAAAATACAAGGTCAGAGAATATACTCGTTGCAAAAGATGTGGAAGACCTCACGCTGTTTATTCAAAATTTGGTCTTTGCAGAATTTGCTTAAGAGAACTCGCTTATAAAGGCGAAATTCCAGGAATGAAGAAATCTTCATGGTAATTTAGGAGGAATAGAAGATGCATCAAGATCCAATAGCAGATATGCTTACTAGAATCAGAAACGCTAACGCATTACATCACGAAACAGTTTCTATCCCTTCTAGTAAATTAAAAGTTAATATTGTTAAAATTTTACTTTCTGAAGGTTTTATCACTTCTTATAAAGAAGTTAAAACTAAAGAAGGTCACAAAAATATCGAAGTAACTTTAAAATATGGACCAAATGGAGAAAAAGTTATCTCTGGCTTAAAGAGAATTTCAAAACCTGGTCTTAGAGTTACAGCTGATAGCAAACATATTCCATTTGTCTTAAAAGGACTTGGAATTGCTATTATATCAACCAGTAAAGGTTTATTAACCGATAAAGGTTGTAGGCAAAATAACGTCGGTGGCGAAGTTATTTGCTACGTTTGGTAATAGGAGGTAAGGTTATGTCACGTATTGGAAATAAAATTATCACTATTCCAGAAGGTCTTAATGTCACAATAAGCGAAGGCTTAGTTGATATTAAAGGCAAATTCGGCGAAGATAAAATTCCTTTTAATAAAGACTTTATCTCTGTTGAAATCAAAGACAACATCTTAACTGTTAAAAGAGCTAACGATGAAAAAGCTGTTAAAGAAATGCATGGTACAATTCGTGCTTTAATTAACAATGCTTGTGTTGGCTGCCACGAAGGTTTCACAAAGAAACTTGCTCTTGTTGGTATCGGTTATAGAGCTGAAATGAAGGGTAAAGATCTTGTTCTTCATGTTGGCTATTCCCATGGAATTACTATTCATCCACTCGATGGTGTTACAGTTAAAGTCATTGAATCGAAATCAAAAGATGTTAATGCTTATGTTGAAGTAAGTGGTTCTGACAAATTCAAAGTTGGTCAAGTCGCTGCTCAAATTAGAGAAACTCGTAAACCTGAACCATATCTTGGAAAAGGTATTAGATACGTTGATGAAGTCATCTTACGTAAAGAAGGCAAACGTGCTGGTAAGAAATAATAGGAGTTAATGTATGATTAGTAAACTTGATAAGAACATTGCTAGAAAAAGAAAGCATATTAGAGTTCGTAATAAAATTAGTGGTACAGCTCTAACTCCTAGACTTTGTGTCTTTAGATCAAATAAAAACATTGAAGTTCAAGTCATTGATGATGTTAAAGGAGTAACACTCGTTGCTTCTTCATCCAATGCCTTAAAACTTACAAACGGAAATAACGTTGAAGGTGCAAAACTTGTTGGTGCAGATATTGCTAAAAAATGTCTCGCTAAAGGTATTGAAAACGTTGTATTCGATAGAGGTGGATACATTTATCACGGTCGTGTTAAAGCTCTTGCTGAAAGTGCTAGAGAAAACGGCTTAAAATTCTAAGGAGATAGGTTATGGAAGAAAATAAAGTTGTTGAAAACCCAACAGTAGAAGAAGTTAAAAAAGAAGAAAATAACACTACTTCCCCAGAAAATACACAAGCAAAAGCACCTGAAAAGAGAAAATTTAACAAAAACAAGAGATTTAACAAAGCTCCTCGTAAGGAAGTTGTTAAAGAATACGAAGAAAGAGTTGTCGCTATTAATAGAGTCACCAAAGTTGTTAAAGGTGGTAAGAGAATGAAATTCTCCGCTCTTGTAGTTATTGGAAACGGCAAAGGCAAATTCGGATTTGCTACTGGTAAGAGTGGCGAAGTCCCAGATGCAATTAAAAAAGCTGTTGATAAAGCTAAGAGAAACTTAATCGACATTGAAATCGTTAATGGTGGAACTTTAGCTCATGAAATCATTGGTAAATTTGGTGCTACAAATGTTTTCTTAAAACCAGCCCCTGAAGGTACCGGAATTATTGCTGGTGGCCCAGTCAGAGCTATCTTAGAATTAGCTGGCGTTAAAAACATTTATTCTAAAGTCTATGGAAGTAGAACCAAAATCAACATTATTAGAGCTACAGCAAGTGCTTTAAAGAATGAAAAAGATTTCAATAAAACCATGGCCTTACGTAAAGGAGGTAATAACGATGTTAAATAATCTTAAACCTACCGAAGGAAGCAGAAAAGAAAAGACCAGACGCTGCAGAGGTCTTGGAAGCGGCCTTGGCAAAAACGGCGGAAGCGGTAACAAAGGTCAAAATTCTAGAACTGGTGGCGGAGTTAGACTTGGGTTTGAAGGTGGTCAATTACCACTCTTCAGAGCTATTCCAAAGAGAGGATTTAAAAATCACTGTCATAAAGAATATGCTGTTGTTAATGTCTCACTCTTTAATAGATTCAATGATGGAGATGAAATCGATCTTACAAAACTCGTTTCACTCGGTCTTGTTAACAAAGAATTCGATGGCTTAAAAGTTTTAGGAGAAGGGGAACTTACTAAAAAAGTTAGTATTACCGCTACTAAATTTTCAAAATCTGCTTTAGAAAAGATAGAAAAATGTGGCGCAAAAGCAATTTTTAGTAAATAATATATAGGTTGATATTTATTATTACTAAGGATTCCCATGAAAAAGTTTGTCGAAATTTTTAAAAATAAAGAAGTCGTTAATCGTATATTTTTTACGATAATGATTCTTTTTGTCTTTAGAATCGGTTGTGCAATTCCTACTCCAGGTATTGATGCTAGTGAATTAACTAGCCAACTTACCCAAAACACTAATAACGTTTTAGCTTTAATGAACTTATTAGGTGGAGGTGCATTACAAAACTTTTCTATATTTGCGCTTGGCGTTTCTCCTTACATTACTGCTCAAATCATTATTCAATTATTAAGTATGGATGTTCTTCCTGCTTTAACTGAATTAAATAGACAAGGGCAATATGGAAGAAGAAAAATTGAGATGGCTACTCGTTATCTCACCTTAATGCTTGCGGCTGTTCAAGCTTATGGAATTATTCAAACAGCCCTTAATACTTCCTGGATCACATTTACCATGGAAGAAAACTTCTTAACTTATGCTTATATTGTTACTGTTATGGTAGCAGGAGCAATGTTAGTTATGTGGCTTGGTGACCAAATCACCTCTAAAGGTATCGGAAATGGTATTTCCGTTATTATCTTTGCAGGTATTGTTTGTTCTCTTCCAAGTCAAATTGGAACTGCCTTCCAAAGATGGGTTCTCGAATCATGGAATCATGGTAACGTTGAAGCCACTAAAGGGGTCTTCCAATTCATTCTTTACGTCCTCGCATTTATTGCAATTATCGCTTTTGTTGTCTTTATTGAACTTTCAAGAAGAAAACTTCCAGTTCAACATGCTACACGTACTGGAACAAGCGAAAAGCTTGCAAAAGCCAGCTTTTTACCAATAAAAGTCAATTCAGCTGGTGTTATTCCAGTCATATTCGCTAGCTCCATCTTAATGGCACCTAGTGTTATTGCAACTTTTATTTCAAGCGATGCAGCAAATGCAGAGTGGCTCAAAATCTTCCAATACAATCAACTTGTTGATACTGGTGGAGTAATGATGCCATGGGGATTAATTATTTATCTCGTTTTGGTGTTTGCGTTTACTTTCTTCTACGCAAACTTACAAATAAATCCTGCTCAACTTGCGGAAAACTTCCAAAGAAACGGAAGTTATATTCCAGGTATTCGTCCAGGTATTGAAACTGAAAAATACGTTAGAAAAGTCTTAAATAGAGTTACTCTTATTGGGGCTTTATCTCTCTCATTTATCAGTGCTCTTCCAGTTGTTTTAACTCTTTCAGGAGTCTTTGGAAGCGATCAATCTTTAGCCCTTGGCGGAACTGGTTTAATCATCGTTGTTGGTGTTGCTCTTGAGCTTAATAACCAAATCAATGGTCTTATCGCAGGTAAGAGTTATGATGAAGTCATTGGAGGTATGTAAACTTTAGATATGAAGAATATTATTTTAATGGGTCCACCAGGCGCTGGCAAAGGAACAAATGCAAAACGTATAGCAAGTTTTTATAAAATCCCACATATTTCTACTGGAGATATGTTTAGAGAAGCAATTAAAAACAAAACTAGTCTTGGCGAACTCGCTAATTCTTACATGTCTAAGGGCTTACTTGTCCCTGATGAAGTAACAATTGGTCTTGTTAAAGAAAGACTTTCTCGTGATGATTGTAAAGATGGCTACTTACTCGATGGTTTCCCAAGAACCATGGTTCAAGCAGAAGCTTTAACTGAATTATCAAATGAGATTGGTCGACCAATTACCAATGTGCTTAACATTGTTGTCCCTGAATCTATCTTAATTGATAGAATCTGCGGAAGACGTGTTTGCAAAGTATGCGGTGCTCCATATCATGTCAGAAACATGAAACCAAAAGTTGAAGGTGTTTGTGACTTATGTGGTGGCGAACTTGTTCAAAGAAAAGATGATAATGAAGAAACATTAAAATCTAGACTTAGTGAATACCATAAGCAAACTGAACCTCTTATCGCATACTATACAAAACTTGGTGTTGTCGCTGATATTGATGGAACTAAAGATCTTGATTTATTACTCGACGACATTAAAGCAATTTTAAAATAAGGCCCTTTAATGAAGATTATTATTAAAAGTCCTAGAGAGATTGCTTTAATTAAAAAAGCAGGAAGCATATTAGCCGATACATTCGACTATTTAAAAGTACATACCCGTGCCGGAATTTCCACTAAAGAGCTTGATAAACTTGCAGAAAGCTTTATCAGAAGTCATGGTGGAATTCCAACATGCAAGGGCTATGAAGGTTTTCCTGGCGCTATATGTATTAGCGTAAATGATACCCTTCTTCATGGTATTCCTTCTAAAAGTATTATTTTAAAAGATGGAGATATAGTAAGTTATGATATTTGCGTAACTTATGAAGGGTATATTGCTGATGCTTGTAGAACATTTCCTGTTGGAGAGATCTCAAGCGAAGCAAAAAGACTACTTGATACAACTAAAAAGTGTTTCTTTGAAGCGGTCAAGTTAGTTAAACCGGGTGTACATCTTGGGGATATTTCTCAAAAAATCTATGAAACCGGCACAAGTGAAGGTTATACATTAACTAGAGATTATGGCGGACATGGAGTTGGAAGAGAAATGCATGAAGATCCATTCGTCTTAAACTATGGTGAAAAAGGCACTGGCCCAATTCTTAAAAAAGGAATGGTCATTGCAATTGAACCTATGTTAAATGAGGGCAAAGTAGAATTATATACTTTAGATGATGGATGGACTGTTAAAACCTTAGATGGAAAATTAAGTTGTCACTATGAAAACACCATAGCGATAACAGATGATGGCTATGAAATTTTAACTTTAGAAAAAGGGGAAGTTTATTAATGGCAAAACAAGATGTTATATCCGTTGAGGCGGTAGTTACAGAAGCTTTACCAAATTGTAATTTTAAAGTAAAGCTAGAGAATGACGTAGTAATCCATGCCACTGTTTCTGGTAAAATCCGTATGCACTACATTCGCATTTTACCGGGAGATAAGGTTACCGTTGAACTCTCGCCTTATGATTTAAACAATGGCAGAATTGTATTTAGACACAAATAGTCTAAAAGTAGGAGGCATTTATGAAAGTTAGACCATCCGTAAAACCAATTTGTGACAAATGTAAGGTCATTAAAAGACATGGAAAAGTCATGGTAATTTGTTCAAATCCAAAGCACAAACAAAGACAAGGATAAGAGAGGAAAAGGTAATTTATGGCACGTATTGTTGGTGTTGATATTCCAAATGATAAAGTTATCGTTGTTAGCTTAACTTACATTTATGGAATTGGCCCTACAACCAGTAAGAAAATCGTAGAGGCTGCAAAAATCGATCCACTTAAAAGAGTTAAAGATCTTTCTGAAGATGAAATCGCTCGTTTAAGAACTGAAATCGCTCACTATAAAGTTGAAGGTGATTTAAGAAGAGAAGTTTTATTAAACATTAAGAGACTTCAAGAAATTGGCTGCTACCGTGGAATTAGACACAGAAGAGGTCTTCCAGTTAGAGGTCAAAGAACAAAAACTAACGCTCGTACACGCAAAGGTCCACGTAAGACAATTGCTAATAAGAAAGAAGCTGTTAAGTAATAGGAGGTAGATAGACATGGCAAAGAAACAAACTACCCGTAAAAAGAAAATTAAAAGATCTTTTACTAAAGGTGTTGCTCATATTCATGCAACTTTCAATAATACAATCGTTACAATTACAGATGAAAATGGTAATGCAATTGCATGGTCCAGTAGCGGTGTATTAGGTTTCAAAGGTGCAAAAAAATCAACTCCATTTGCTGCTCAAAGTGCTGCTGAAGCTGCTGGTAAAGCTGCTTATGATCAAGGCATCAGAACAGTCGATGTCGATGTTAAAGGACCAGGAGCTGGTAGAGAAAGTGCTATTAGAGCTCTTGGAAACGCCGGACTTCAAATTACATCAATTGTTGATACAACTCCAATCCCACATAATGGTTGTCGTCCACAAAAAAGAACACACGGTTAATATTTAAAGGAGGATGTTTAAATGGCTGAAAATGAATTAAAGATTGCACACCCTTTCGAAGAATGCAAATACAAGATTGCGGTTGCTAGTAATGAAGAAAATTATTGCAAAGTCGTTGCTGAACCACTTGAAAGAGGATTCGGATTAACCCTTGGCAATGCCTTAAGAAGAGTTCTTCTTGCTTCATTACCTGGAACAAGCGTTTACGCTATCGAGGTTGATGGTGCAGTCCATGAATTCACTGCATTAAAAGGCGTCGAAGAAGATTTAACACAAATCATCCTCAACCTTAAGGACTTAGTTCTTAAAAGCGACACTATTGGAAAAGCTGAATATGAAGTTACCGTTGATAGAGGTGAAGGCGAATTTAAAGCTGGAGATTTAGAACTTCCTACTGGTCTTGAAGTTGTTAATCCAGATCTTGTTATCGCTCACGTCGCTCAAGGCGGTCACTTACATATGACTCTCCATATTAGAAATGGTAGAGGTTATGCAACCAGTGAAGAAAACAAAACACTTGGTCTTTTAAGTAATTCAATTGCAACTGATAGTAACTATTCACCTGTTACTAGAGTCAATTATAAAGTAGAACAAACTCGTGTTGGCCACGATCCAAGATTTGATAAACTTATCCTTGAAGTTTGGACCAATGGAAGCATTAAGCCAATTGATGCAATCGCATTAAGTGCAAAAATGCTTATGTTCCATTTCGAAAACTTCTTACATCTTGATGATCAATTTGATGACATTGCTTTAATTAAAGATCCAGTCGTCCATCAAGAAGAAACATTTGAAAACTTAACTATCGAAGATCTTGATTTAAGTGTTCGTAGTTATAACTGCTTAAAGAGAGCTGGAATCGCTAATGTTCAAGAGTTAACTCAAAAATCAGAAGCTGAAATGATGAAAGTTAGAAATCTTGGTAAAAAATCCCTTCTTGAAGTTAAAAATAAGCTTGCTGAAAAAGGCTTATACTTCAAAGATGGAAAAGATGAATAAGGAGTATAACTATGCAAATCGGTAGAAAAAATGTACATGGTAAAGGCGGCGTTAGATTTAAGACCCCTTATACCTCAAGCAAAAAGAAAGCACAAGTTAGAAATCTTGTTACTGAATTAGTACTTTTTGAAAAAGTAACTGTTACTAGAAGTATGGTTAAAGATGTTGTTAAAACCTTTGATCACTTAGTTACTCTTGCTAAAAAAGGCGATTTACATTCACGCAGACAAGCAGCAAGCATTTTAAGAAATTATAAAGTTGAAGATAAACCAGAAGCTTTAACTAAATTATTTGCTGATTTAAGTAAGAAATTTGAAAGTAGAAATGGTGGTTATTTAAAAGTTTATAAACTTGCCAATAGAAAAGGCGATAACGCTCCAATCAGACTTCTTACATTTGCTGATTAATAACTTAAAACTTAAAATAGAGGCTAACCATTTATTGTGGTTAGCTTTTTTACTAGGAGGAAAAAGATGAATAAAGATAAAATTATTGTTTTAGGTCATATATTAAGCGTTGTAGCGCTTATTGCTTGTTTATTTGTTTGGTATTTTTCAGATGCAATAAAGACTATTGATTCTAGCTCATCTTTCTTTATAATCGTTCTTCTTTTAGGCTCTATTATTTATCTTTTAACAAGCGGATATTTAATTTATCGCTTATTTAAAAAGGATAACAAGTGAACTTTAATAAATATTAGTTTTACTTTAAAAAATGAGTCTATGATAGATAAAAAAACTAGAGAAAAAAGTTTTTAAAAATTAAATAATTTTTGATTTAATTCTCTATATCTTTTTGATAGGATTATAGTTGAATTTATGGAAAAGTTTATTGTTTTTGATTTAGATGGGACTTTAATAGATACTTTAACTGGTTTAACAGAAGCAGTTAATGTTACTTTAAAAGAGATTAATAAACCTTATCATTACGAGAAAAAAGAAGTTAAAACTTTTATAGGGCGTGGCGCTAAAAGACTTTTTGCTTTAGCCTCTAAAAATGATAATAACCCTGCAGAATTTGATTTATTTTTAAAAAATTATGAAAAATATCAATATATCAGTGAACCTTTTGATGGAGTAAAAGAGACGCTTACTAATCTAAAAAATAAAGGTTATAAGCTTATTATTTACTCCAATAAGCCAAACTCAATTTTACAAAAGTTAATTCAAAATAAACTAAATGATATTGAATTTAGTTATGTCCAAGGACAGGACAATAATTATCCACCAAAACCTGACATTACTTTATTAAGTGAGATTTTAAATAAACTTAATTTAAAGATGGATGAAGGGCTTTATGTTGGTGATAGTATAGTTGATTTAGAGACGGCTAGAAACGCTAAAATGAAATGCGTTATTTTTTCTTTTGGCTATGGTAACCAAGAAGAAATACTAAAAGCTAAACCAGATTATTATTTTAATGATTTTAAAGAACTAGATAGTATTTTATGATGAGTGAAGAGCAAGAATTAATATATGGATTATATCGCTATATAAGTAAAGCTAGTCGATACGTTGGAACAAAAAGTGTTGAAGAATTTATTCATGATGAAAAGAGTTTCGATGCAACATGTTTTTGCTTTTATATGATTGATAATATAGTTAAAATGATACATAAATATCCTAAACTTATTAATGAACATAAGGATATTGATTTTAAAAAGATTAATTTATATAAAGATTCAATTTTTGTAAATGATGGAATTGCATATGTTGATATGTATGAAATTATTCAAAATGAATTTCCATTATTACAAGTGAAATTAAAGGGAATTGTTGAGGCAATTAGTTATGGAAAACAATGAAATTATTTCAAAGTTATCTGCCAAGGAAAAAGTTGAGGAATTAGGTGGAAAAGATTCGTGGTATTTATTTCCTCATAAAGAACTTGGATTAAATGAGGTTCATTTTTCAGATGGTCCTTATGGCATTAGAGAATGTTTACCAGAAGACTCTTTGTTTGCCGAAGGAAAAGAATCAATTTGTTTTCCTACATCGAGTTTAACAGCGGCAAGTTTTGACCGTGAACTTTTATATAAATTAGGAAGCATTTTAGGAAAAGAGGCTAGAAGCCGTGGAATACATTGTATACTTGGCCCAGCAATTAATATTAAAAGAAATCCACTTTGTGGACGTAATTTTGAATATGTAAGTGAAGACCCATATTTAACTGGAGAATTAGCTGCTAGTTATATTAAAGGCGTAGAAGATCAAGGGGTTGCAACCTCAATAAAACATTTTGCTTTAAACAATCAAGAAAGCTTTAGAATGAATATCAATTCAGTTTGTGATATTCGTACCATGAGAGAGATTTATCTTAAAGGTTTTGAGATTGCAATTAAAAAAGCTAATCCTGGAACTATCATGGCAAGCTATAACAAAATAAATGGAGATTATGCTTGTGAAAGTTCTTTCTTGCTTAAAAATATTTTACGTAATGAGTGGGGTTATAAAGGACTTGTTATTTCTGATTGGGGTGCAGTAAATGATCCGGTAAAAGCAATTAGAGCTGGACTTAACGAAATCATGCCTGTTGCGACAAAAGAAAACTATATTGCGCTTGAAAAAGAATACAAAGAAAAAGATGATTTTAAAAAAGTTGTTGATGAAAGTTTAAATTATACAATTGATTTTATTAAAAAATATCAAGATAAAGAGAAAATAGATTTTGATTTAGACAAAGCTCACGAAGAAGCAGTTAATATTGCAAAAGAATCAATTGTTTTACTTAAAAATGAAAATAATATCTTGCCTTTAAAGAAAAGAGAAAAAGTTGCATTTATTGGTGAATATGCAATTACTCCTCACTATAATGGCAAGGGAAGTAGCTTAGTTACTCCTTATAAATTAATTACTCCTTTAGAAGCAGTTCAAGATAGAGAATATAACGTTAGATTTGCAAAAGGCTTTAATATTTCAACTGATTCGATTGATTTATCTTTAGAATCTGAAGCTATTGAGCTTGCTAAAAAGAGTGACAAAGTAGTTATGTTTTTAGGAACCAATAGCGATATTGAAAGCGAAAATTATGATAGACGCAATTTAGATTTGTTTATCAATCAAATTGACCTTTTCTATAAGATTTATAATGTTAATAAAAATATTGTTGTTGTTTTACAAAATGGAGCTCCAGTAGAAATTCCATTTAATAGTGAAGTCAAAGGTTTAGTTGAAGCTTATCTTGGTGGAGAAGGTTGTGGAGAAGCTATTGCTGATTTACTTTATGGCTTAGCTAACCCTTGTGGAAGACTTGCTGAAACAATGCCTCTTAGATTAAACACCATTCCTTCATTTGCTTATTATGGAGTTAGCAATAAAGTTGCTCTATATAAAGAAGCAATCTATGTTGGTTATAGATATTATGAAACAAAAGGTATGCCTGTTTTATATCCTTTTGGCTATGGTTTGAGTTATTCAAATTTCAAATATTCTGATTTTAATGTTGATTCTGCAGGGTTTTTGAAGAAAAACGATTATAAAATTAAATTAAGCCTCAAAGTTACAAACGATAGTGATTTTGATGGAAAAGAAGTTATTCAAGTTTATATTAGTAAGCCAAACGATAAAATATTTAATGCTAAATACGAACTTGTAGATTTCAAAAAGGTTTTTATAAAAGCTCACGAAAGTGTTGAAGTAGAGTTTGTGCTTGATAAAGAAGCTTTAAAATATTTTGATGTTAATCTTAATAAGTGGAATATTCAAAATGGAAAATATGCTTTCCATATTTCTAAAAATTCACATGAGCATATCTTTCATCAAGAAGTTGAAGTTAAAGAAGAAGATGAAATTATTGGCTATGACCCAGTTAAATTAAAGAAATATTTTGAATGTGATGTACGCTTTTTAAATATTGATGAATATCAAAAACTATTTAATAATGACGAACTTTTAAAGAAGTTTAAACGCCCTGAAAAGTTTACAATGAACTCTAATTTTTCAGAGTTAAAAACAACTTGGGTTGGAAGAAATTTTGCTAACATTATTTCTAAAAGAGATGACATTATGAAAAATAGAATGGTTTATGTTTCAGTGATGGAAATGCCATTTAGATCATTATGTACTTTTGGTGGTGGCCATCTAACACCAAACATTTTTAAATATATGATAAAAGCCGCAAACGGCGAAATGCCATTAATTAATTATTTTATTTTCTTAATTAAGTTTGCTCGTGCTTCTAAAAAAGTCAAATTTTAATTATTGCTTCTTTTGTATATTTTTATAGTAGTCTAAATCTTTCTCAAGATTTATTTCTTGGTCTACTTTTTCAATTAAAGTAAATTTAAAATCTTTAAAACTTTCAATAAAATCAGTGAGTGACAAGGAAATATTAAAGTTTTTTGATTTAACACTTACTTTATGATTTTCATATAGAAAAATATATCTTAGATTATCTTTAAATGAAATTAATACATAATCGGCCTTAAGTAAAGCGATTGCTTCATTAATATTTAAACTGTTTGAACTATTAGAACTAAAATTCATAATTAATATTGTATAAAATTTTACCAATTTAACAAAAAGTAAAATAAATAAGACAGGTTTAAACTATAAAGTTAGTTATATTTACTTTTATATTTTTCTTTTAATTTTGATTCATGAAAAAATACGTCAAATCTTTATGAAAAACACTAAAAAACTATCAAAAGTCGCTTAAAAAGAGTAAACTATAGTCATGATAACAATCTATACATCGCCTAGTTGCTCTAGTTGCAAAAAAGTAAAGAAATGGTTTGATGAGCAACATATTCCATACAAAGAAAAGAACATTTTCTCGAGTGTTTTAAATCCAGAAGAACTTAAAGATATTTTATCTAAAACTGAAAATGGCACTGAAGATATTATCTCTACTAGAAGTAATATTATTAAAAGTGGAAACGTTCAAATTGACGATATGTCAGTAAATGAGCTTATTGATTTTATTAAAAAGAATCCAAGCATTTTAAAAAGACCAATAGTAGTTGATTCTAGTAAAATCCAAGTCGGTTATAACGAAGAAGAGATTCGTTCTTTTATTCCAGCTGCAAGAAGAATTGCCGCTAGAGCTTGTCCACATTTTGAAGGATGTGAAAACTGTAAAAACGCTAAAGACTTTGAAGAATTTTTAGCAAGTCAACAACAAAACAGCCAAATATCTGCTAAATAAATTTAATTTCTTTAATTAATTTATTTAAGAAAAAAACTCGCAAATTGCGAGTTATTTTTTTGAAATGTTTAAGGAATCCATTGCACGAGTTTGTTTACTTCTTGGATTATCTTCGTACTCGATTCCGTTTTCATTACAGATTCTTTGAAGTTGAGTTCTGGCTTTTAATAAAGAGTTACCAGCCATTTCAAGTTCATAATCGGTAATACCATTATATTCGTTTTCATCGATTGAGAATTCATAACCTTCTTCGCCATAATTGGTTTCAAGACGGTGTGTTTTTAATTTTGCAACAACTGTCATATCATTAGGTTCGAAGCCAAGCATTCTAACGAACTCAGTAGTGTCATTTTCAGGAATAATACCTTTAATTGTAAGAGCGATGAATTCTTCATCTTTTAAAGTTGTATTCTTTTCAAGTAATCCTTCACTCATAGGAACTTTTAAAGTCATTACATATTCGTTGTTTAAAGCTCTAACTCTTAAACCAATACCAGCGTTTTTGAGTTGGAAGTCTTTAGTGTCGATGTAATAGTTAACTTGAACTTTATCTTTTAAAATATTTTTTTGTAATTTTCTGACGATACGATTATATTCGTCTTTATTAATTAAAACTTTAGCTTCAATTTCAATATTTGTTGCCATTTTTATCTACTTCCTTTTCAAATATGATACAATAAAAAAGCAGGTTTTAAAAGGTATTTAAATGCGTTTTTGTATTTCATTAAGAGATGGTGATGGAGTTAAAAAAGTATCTGACTTTATCAAAGAATCCTTACTTAAAGAAGGACTAGTTTATGATGAAATTAATCCTGAATTAGTTATTTCTGTTGGGGGAGATGGCACTTTTTTAAGAGCAATCCAAAAGTATTTTTTAATTAAACCATTATTTGCCAATATAAATTTTGGTAACTTAGGATACCTTTGCGAATACACTGAAAAAGAATTAAAAGAGTTTATCGTTGATTTATTAGATAAAAATCATGCTGAAAAAGAAATAACTCTTCTTGAAGCAAAATATAGTGATAAGACTTATTATGCTTTAAACGAGTTTAGAATCGAATCGAGTAAGGGTGATACTTTAGTTTTTGATGTTTATATTAACGATACTTATCTTGAAACTTTAAAAGCTGATGGATGTTTAATTTCAACATCTATTGGTAGCAGTGCAATGGCTAGATCACTTGGCGGAGCTTTAGTTGACAATGAGATTGAGATGATTCAATTTGTTGAAAAGGCTCCAATTCAAAATCGTACTTATGAGTCAATCAGATCGCCATTTGTTCTTCAAAAAGACAAAGTAATAAAGATAGAAAACATTAAAAACAATGAATTCTTTATTTATTATGATTCAAAGAGTGATTATTTAAAGAATTACCATGATGATATTGTAATTAAATTAAGTGATAAAAAAGTTCGAGTATTAAAAAACACTCGAAACAATTATATTAAGAAAACACATGAGGCTTTTATCAATGATCGTTCCTAATTTATTTTTAGACACAACCGGTACAATTGTTGTATCGGTATTTGCAGTAGCAGCAGTTTTAGCATTAATTATTGTTACTTTATTTGTTTTTAAATCAAAAAAGAAAAACAAAAACGATAAAGTAAAAGAAGAAAAAGTTATTTTAGAGCATAGCGACGATAAATTTATCGAGGCATTAGGCGGAGTAGAAAATATTGAAAGCTATGAACTAAAAGGCTTATCTCGTTTAGCTCTTGTATTGAGAGATTATTCAAAAGTTAACAAAGAGGAAATAAAAAGATTCTATGTTTCAAGAATCTTAGAAATGAGCAATAAAATTATTTTAGTAGGTGAGAATTTAAAACCTCTTCTTGAAATATTAGATAATTCCAAGAGCGAGTAAATCAAGTTTAATATCTTCTAAAGGGAAGCCCATAACGTTAAAGTAGCTTCCTTTTATTTTGCTTATTAAATGATATTTTTCATCATCTTGAATAGCATAACTCCCGGCTTTATCAAAAACATTTTCTTCTTTTATATAGTTATTAATTTCATCATCGCTAAGTCTATTAAAGGTAACTTCAGTGACGACCATTTTTTCAATTAAAATGTTTTTTGACGCATTACCAATTACATAACCAGAAATGACTTTATGGGTATTACCGCTTAATTTTTTAAGGATACTAAAAGCATCTTGGAAATCTTTTGGCTTACCAAAAATAACATCGTCTAAAACAACAATTGTATCACAACAAATTATAAAATCTTCGGGTTTTGCAGCGTTTTTGAGTGAAAAGTACTTGTTTTTAGCTTCTTCTAAGGCATAAGTTGAAGCTGGAGCATGAAGAGTTGATTCATCAAAAAGCGGCTTCATTATTTTGAAGTCGCTAGTTAATGTTTTTAATAATTCAATTCTTCTTGGTGAACTTGATCCTAAAATTAACATAATTATGAAATCTTATTCATGACAAGAGGAATAATCATTGGGTTTCTTTGAGTCTTTCTAAAGAAATATTTTGAAACGACACTTCTTACTGTATTCTTGATGTCATTAAAAGCAACTTTTTTAGAATGATAGAGTTCATTTAAAGCTTCTTGTAAATACATTGAAGCATGTCTTGTTAAATGGTCTTCATATTTTCCATAGCTAACAAATCCTACTGTTATAACTTTTGGATCACACATTAGCTTTGATTGTTTAGAGTCGATAACTAACATAACACTAACCATACCATCATCTTGTAAGATTTTTCTATCTCTAATAACAGCAGTGGAAACGCCATTTACATCGTATCCATCAATAAAGACGTCTTCGGCAGTAACTCTATCTCCATCAACGATCTTATGGTCTTTTAAAAGTAAAGTGTCTCCATTGCCCATAATGAAGATATTTTCAGAAGGAATGCCAAGAGATTTTGCAATATCTCCATGAAGTTTAAGCATGTGATATTCACCATGTGCTGGCATAAAGTATTTAGGATTATAGAGCTTAAGATTCATTCTTAATTCTTGCCTTGAAGGGTGACCGGATGAGTGTAAATCAGCAAAAACTGAATTAGTAATAACATTTGCACCTTGTCTTGTTAATTGGTTAACGATTTTTGCAATAGAAGCACCATTTCCTGGAATTGGGCTAGAAGAAAATACAACGGTATCGCCAGGAAGAATTCTTAATCCTCTAAATGAGCCATTAGCTATACGGCTTAAAGCGGCCATTGGTTCACCTTGACTACCGGTACATAAAATAACAGTTTCGCTTTCCTTTAAATCGCCCATTGTATCAACATCTCTTATCATTGCGCTTGGGATTTTGATATAACCAAATCTTAAAGCGATATCAACAGTATTAATCATGCTGCGTCCAACAATAACAATCTTGCGGTTGTGTTTGATAGTACAATCAACAATTTGTTGAATACGGGAAATATTACTAGAGAAAGTAGAAATGATAAGACGGCTAGGTGCTTTATCAAAAATTTCATTAATTGAGTCTAAAACATTCTTTTCACTAGGGGTCCAGCCTTCTTTTTCAGCATTTGTTGAATCAGCTAGTAATAAATCAACGCCCTCTTGACCTAAGCGAGACATTTTATGAAGTTCAAAATCAGGTCCAACAGGTGTTAAATCAAGCTTGAAGTCACCAGTATCAACAATTCTGCCTTCAGGAGTATCAACACAGATTCCAAAACTATCAGGTATAGAGTGGGTGACACGTATAAAACTAACTTTAAAACAACCAGCTGTAATTACGCTATCTTGATCATATTCAACAAGTTTAACTTTTTCTTTAATTTTTTGATCTTCTAATTTTTGTTTAATTAAAGCACAAGCTAATTTTGGAGCATAAATTACTGGTATCTTAACTGATTTAACTAAAAAAGGAATGCCACCAATATGGTCTTCGTGTCCGTGTGTAATAAATAAAGCACGGATTTTATTTTGATTATCTTTTAAGTGTTGATAATTAGGAATAACGTAATCAACACCAACTAAATCATCTTCAGGAAATTTTACGCCAGCATCAAGAATAATGAGATCGTTTACGCTTTCAATACAGTAGGTGTTTTTTCCGACTTCGCCAAGGCCGCCTAAGGCATAAATCTTAACAGGATTATTAAATATATTAGACATCGTGAATTCATTATCTCCTTTTTACATAATTAAAATATCTCTTAAAATCGAGATTATTATAATAAAACAAAAATTAAAAAACTACACTTAAATTGAAATTGCACCCGATTTTCTTATGAAAGGGCTTTCTTTATTGATGTGATCGTAAAATAAAACACCTTTTAAGTGATCGATTTCGTGTTGAACAATGATTGCAGGGTAGCCAGTGAAAGTATAAGTCATTAAACTTTTCTTTAATAAGTCATATGTTTTAACAGTAACTTTATAGTGACGGTAAACAAAGCCTTCATGAGCTTTATCAACACTCAAACAGCCTTCGCCACTTTCTAAATAACATTCTTTTACTGACTCTGAAATTATTCGAGGGTTAATCATTGCATATTCTTCTCTTTTACCTTTAGTGTTGATAAAAGAAATTGCAAGCATATTTTTGTTAAGTCCAATTTGTGGGGCAGCTAGGCCAACACCACTACGAATATTATGATGTTTTTCTAAAAACTCAGGATCTTGACTAAGTCTTAAATACTCAATCATATTTAAAAGCTTTTCCTCTAGTTTTGGGTCTAAAGGGAATTCTACATTTTCTGATCTTTGTCTTAAACTTGGTTTATTGTCTTTTACAATCTTAAATATTTCCATGTCGAAAATATTAGCACAATTTTTCTTATTTATTAAGTTTTTTGCTATAATTTTATGCGATGGATTTAGAGTTAATAGAGTTAATAAATAAGTTAAGTGAAAATATAAAATCTAGTGATGTTTATAAAACATTTTTGGCTAGTGAAAATGAAGTTAATGAAAGCGATGAAATTAAAATATTAAGTTATAAAAAAGATATGGCTATTGTTAAATATGGAGATATGATTAAACATTATGATAAAAATAGCCAAGAAGTTATTAATGCTTCTAAAGAAATGAGCGAAGCAATTTATAAGCTAAACAACCATCATTTAGTTCAGATTTACAACAAAAATCTTGCAAATCTCAATTCTTTTTTAAAAGAAATTCGTGATAAACTTTTTGGAGGCTTATTATGATAAAGATTCGTGGTGGGAAATATTTACATCGTTTATTAAAGCAACCTCCTTTAGAAATAACTCGTTCTACAAAAGATGTTTGCAAGGAAGGAATGTTTAATTCATTAGGTAATATTACTAATTATTCTTTTTTAGATTTATTCGGTGGAAGCGGAAGTATTGGTATTGAAGCTTATTCTCGTGGAGCTAGTCCTGTTTACATTAATGATAAAAATCGCGAAGCTTATAAAGTTATTTTAGACAATTTAAAATCACTAGGAATTAATGATATTAAAACATTTAATTTAGACTACAAAGTATTTTTAAAAACGCTTCAAGATAAAGGCATTAAGTTTGATATTATTTTTCTTGATCCGCCTTATAAAATGATTATAGATGATGTGTTTATAGATGAAATTTTATCTTATGATGTTCTTCAAAAAAATGGCATAATTATCGCAGAAACTGACTATGATATCTCACCTATTCTAGTTGAAAAATACCAGGTTAAAATATTAAAATATGGTAGAAGTAAAATTAATATTTTAAGGACAAAATTATGAAAATTGCAGTTTACCCAGGGAGTTTTGACCCTATTACAAATGGTCACTTAGACATCATTAGAAGAGCAAGTAAATTATTTGATAAAGTAATTGTTTTGCTTGCTATTAATCCAGAGAAAAGTTGTCGCTTTAGCAAGGAAGACCGTTTAAACATGCTTGTTGAAGTGGCTAAACCTTTTAAAAACGTCGAAGTTGACTATTATAATGGATTAACTATTGAATATGCTAGAAAACATGGTGCCACTGTTTTAATTAGAGGGCTTCGTGTTGTAAGTGATTTTGAATATGAGTGGGCTTATTCCGCGGCTAATGAATATATTGATAAAGATATTGAAATGGTGTTTTTGATGTCTCATCGTGAACTTGCTTTTATTTCATCTTCTTCTATTGATGAACTTTATAAAAGTGGAGTAGACATTTCTTCACTTGTTCCTAAAATTGTTTTAGAAACATATGCTCGAAATAAAAAAGAAGAAGAGAAAAAGTAAATAATTAATATTGTTTAAACATCAAGCAGGCTTAATAACCTGCTTTTATTTTGTAAATAAAAACGACTGAATTAATCAGTCGTTAGAGTTTTAATTTTGCTTTTAGAATTAGCTTCTTGTAATAGCGAATTCTTCAGTATTAGTCCAAGCATGAGCTAAGAAATCAGCTCTTGCATATTTATCATCACCTTCAAATGAGAAGAAGACGTTTGTGATTAAGTAATTGGTATCATTTGATTCAGTTAAATCAATAATTACATAATAAGGAATTGCGGAAGAATAATTTGATGGATCTGGTAAATTGTCAGCACTAGATTCAATTGAAGAAATATCTTCGCCCTTTGCAACTCTATTTCTGTAATATGGACTTGTTGTAGCAACAGAAGCTGCTTGGTTAACAAAGTCTGAATATTGAGGTAAGTTGAATAAGAAATCAAATGGAGTGTGGTCAGCATAAGTCTTATCATTTGAATCAACTTCGACAACTTGATCTGCAAAAATTGAATTGTATCTAAATGCAGGAGCAGAAGGAGAGATAGCTGTAACTCTATTCCAAGATTCATTTACAAGGTAGTTAGCTGCTTCGTTAATTGTTTGAGCATCATCGTTTTCATTAACAAAGAAAAGAATCATTTTATTTGAATCGCCAACATAGTTTCTCATTGTTTCTTGAGCGGCGGTTTTATTGCCTTCTGTCCATTGACTTTGTGCTTCATCAAAAGCATCAAAGAAATCATAAGCTTCGCCTTCACTTCTAGTATCAGTAATTCCTTCAAGTGAAAGTTGATTATTTTTTAAGAAAGTATATGAATCACTACCGAAGTTCCAACTTTGTACCCATGAAGTAATTGATGGAATTGAGAAAATAATAGCAAAGATAATACCAACAATAAGAAGTGGTTGGACCCATGCAGTTTCTTTAATCCATGTCCATAATTTAATGAAAGGTGTTCCGATAACTTTTAAAAATTTACCCATGTAAAATACCTCTAACAAATAAGCAATAAAAAGAATATCACTAAACGGTTATATTAACAATAATAAAATTATTGTTCGTATAGTATTTTACATTACTTTTGCAAAAATTTTGTAATGTTTTTTTATTAAAAATTAGTGAAACAAAAAACTGGTCTGAACAATCAAGTTGATGATTAGTGAGCGCCTTAGGCATGACATTTAATTATCAATGAACATTTTAAAATAAATGGATTGAGCTATTAAAAGAATAGTAGACTTTTAAAAAAGCTAAAAAATATACTATTTTTGCAATGTTATTTACAAAATAGGGCGTTTTTATATCGAATTAATTTTTTTGAAAATTTGACAGTTCTTGCTTGTCTTTTAAGGTAAGAATTATTAATATAATTCTTATGTATTATTTCAAGAAATTTAAGAAAAAAGTTATTGATTATCTATTCGATCATCCGGTTCAAAAGGATATCATGGATAACTTTTATTGTTTATTAGTTACCGCACTTTCAAGTTTTGTTTTTGCTTTTGGTTTTAAAGCATTTATTCAACCTAATTATGCAGCAGTTGCAGCGATTGATGGAGCTGATTCTTTAGAAATGGTTGAAGGTTTAAACATCAAAACTTTAGCCAGCTGTGGAGCTAGCGGACTTAGCCAAGTTGTTCTTTCGATAATCAAAATTTGTGGCGGAACTTACTTAACAGATAATACACTTTTAGATGTTACTTATTGGTGCTTATACCTTGGTATTAATATTCCTCTTTTCTTACTTGCATTCTTTAAAGTTGGGAAAAGATTTGCAATTTACTCTTTAATAAATGTCGGACTCGCTTCAGTTTTTGGTATTATTTTACCTAACTCTAGTCCAAATGATTTTATCAACCAAGTAACTTATGCTTTAGGTCAAGATATTGTTAGCCGTGTTCTTTTTGGCGGTTTGTGTACTGGTATTGCAAGTGCACTGGCTTATCACATTGAATCAACCGCTGGTGGAACGGATATTATAGCTTATTACATAAGCGAAAAGAAAAGTGTTCAAATAGGAAAATGGTCGGCCTTATTTAACTTAATTATTGTTTCGACTTATAGCATTTTAAGCACAATTCCTATTGACAAAGCCTTTGCTGAAGCCGAAATGGGTGCGGTTGCCATGCCTTCGGCCTTAGTTATTTTCTTATTTACTCTTTTTTACATGGTTCTTGTTACCTTAGTTGTTGATACAATTAATATTCAAAATAAAAAAGTTGAGCTTCAAATCATGACGAGTAATTATAATTTGTCGAATGTTGTTTTAGCAAACATACCACATGGGTGCACTGTTTTAGATGCAAAAGGCGGATATACGGGTAAGCAACTTTATATTATTTATATGACAGTTAGAAAAAAAGAAGCTAAACAAGTTGTAAAAATTTGTCGAAAAGTTGATCCAAATGTTTTCATTAATGTTATGCCAATGGATCAAGTTTATGGAAGATTTTATAGAAAACCTATTAAATAATGAAAAAGTTAGTGTTTTTATTAACAACAGTACTATTTTCTTTATCTGGGTGTGGCCCTGCTGAGGAAGAAACTAGAACTTATGATGAATATCAAAGCAATCACCTTTTTAGTTTAGATGACTTTTTTACATTGGAATACGATTCTTATTTTATTGAACTTTATCAAGTGAATTGTTCGCATTGCGAAGCCACCAAAACAACAATTTTTAATTATTTGGATGAGCAAAATAAAGGTAATGATAAAACACCATTATTTTTGTTTGATTTAAATAGTGGTAATGGTAGTGCTAATCGAAATCGTTTTAAAACTAAGCCATCATGGTATGATGGAACAAATTATGATGCTTTAGTTCGAGAAATGGAAGAAAACAAACCCGCAGTTTTAAATGAAACATATTTTATTGGAACACCAACTATCTATGAAATAGTTGACCACAAAGTAAGTCAGGTTTATGTAGGATCTAATGAAGTTAATGGAGTCTTAAATAGTCAATAATTAAGACTCTTTTCTTTTGAATTTTAAAAGAAAACTTTTCACTTTTTCGTTATTTAGAATTTTTAGTGTTAATTTATTTAATCCATAATAAGAAGAGAAGATTAAAAAGGCGCCAAGCATTAAAGCAAAGGTGTAGCCGATAAAGCCGACATACCATCCACAAGTTGAGGTAACTGTACTTAAAACAGGTATATCAAGATTAAACATAAACATTGAGATATAAAACATATTTCCGCCTTGAGTATATTCGTTATATCCGTGGTTTAAAACAATTAACAAATTAGTAATCTCGGCTAAAATCAAAAAGCCAAAAAAAGTAAAAGTGCCATATTCATAGATTTTCAAAGTTTCTTTGAATTTTAATGAACCAATGTTTAAATAAGAAGCACTATAAATACCTAAAGCAATAAGTCCAAAATGCCAAATTATTGACTGATAATCTAAGCTATAATCTTCCCAGTTTAAAACACTTTGTTGATAAATAGTTACAGAAATTCCGCCTAGCATTCCATATAAAGCCATAAAAGCAAAAAGAGATTTACGAAGTTTCTCGTTTTTTGCTAAAGGCATAACAGCGGAAGTATACATTGGGATTGAACATAATTGAAATGGGAAAAGAGACCAATGGTATTCGCCTTCAAAATTATAGTGATAAGCAAAAAGAATCTGCTTATATATTTCAGTAGATATCAAAATTAATCCGAGAGCCATTGTTAAATAATCACGTATTTTATCGTTATTTCTAGCTTTTCTGCCAAAATAAAACATTAGCGGGTAAATAAAAATAACAAAAAATATAAAGATAATGGTTATTGATAATGACCATGGTTTTAATTGCTCTTCAACCGGAAAAGGAAAAGGATTATTACAAGTCACTAACGTTGTTGGCAACATCTTTAAGTTCCTTTCGACGATAATTAATTAAAAGAGAAGAGAATATTATTAATATAATTAATGATAGGAAGTTGATAGAAATAAAAAGTAGAGAAATCCAATCGATATCTAAATAGAGTTTAGGTGGTATCAATTTGAAATTTTCACTAGCAATAATTAAGGCAATGACATATAGAATAATTTCAAAAATTGAACTGATTAAGATTTGTATAAATGTTGTTTTTCTTGGTGTTAAAAGGAGAGTAGTCGGAATAAAACAAGCAAGATATATCAAAAGAAGCCCTAAAATATTAAGGTTAAAATCTTTATCAAACATCGCAAAAATATAATAGTCAATACTAGTTCTTTTATCTAAAATCGTCTCAAAACCTTCCTCAAACATATAATTTTGATAATTCCTAGCATATGGGACAAAAAGCAAAGAAATTACACAAAATAAAGAAACAAATGAGAAGACTCTAATAACTGTATAATATTTTTTTCTGGTTTTATCGTGACTAACTACAACACTTGTAATGTTATTTTTTTGAATATGATAAAGTTCATCAGCCCTTAAAATAATGATTACAAAAAGAAAGATTAAAAAAGAAATGAAAAGGTAAAATCCACTATAAAGAATTGAGATATCACCACTTGCTAAAAATCCATCAGGATAGATAACTCTAAAATAATTCATCATAGTGAAAACAAAAGAAGCTAGAAGAGTTATCTTTAAACATGTATTAAAAGCATTTTTCTTATATTCATGAACTTTAAAATCAAAGAAGTCGATTAATAAACTGCCTAAAGTAATTAAAGGTAAAATGATTCCATAAGCGCTTTCAATTCTTCCATCATAAGCGTGGCTTGTTGGATTAAAGAAATGCACTAAATATGCTTCAGTATCATCTACAACAACAAAAGGTAAAAAAGAAGAACTGACTAATAAAAGAATTGCTAATATATAGCAAATTAAAATATAAATATCTTTCTTACTTTTAATTTTTTTCACATAAATATTTTACTGATAAATGACTCACTTTAATAGAGAATTAAAGGATTTTTTATGTTCTTTTACACTTATTAGTGTATTATATAGGCATGAATGACAAAATATCATTTACTCATGCAATAAAAGATGAACTTGCACAAAAGAATATTACAAAAAATTGTGCTAAATCTGTCATAGGAGCTTTTATTAAACTAAATGGGAACGTAGTTTTTTCTCGAAATAATAATCGTTTAATTTTAAAAACGGAAACTTCTTCAACTGCTAAATATATTTATAAATTGTTAAAAGAAAACTACCCTTATTTATTAGTTTCATTTTCTTTTTTAAAAAGCATGAAATTATACAAAGCTACTGAATACTTAATAAATATTAATAGTGGTGCTCAGGAATTATTTGAGGATTTAAAACTAGATTTATTAGAAGATAAGATACCATATGGACTCCAAGATAAAGAAGAAAAAATAAGGGGCTATTTAATAGGAACATTTTTGGCTAGTGGAAGTTGCACTAATCCTGTTTCTTCTAATTATCATCTTGAACTTGTAACAAATGATGAAAGTTATGCTCATGCTCTTTTAAAAATGGTTAATAAAATCAAAACTGTTAAATTTGATTTTAAAATGATTAAAAGACGTAATAAATATTTAATCTATCTAAAAAGAAGCGACCAAATTGCTAATTTTTTAGCTTTTATGAATGCTGATAATTCTTGCATTGAGTTTGAAAATATCCGTATGGACCGCGATTTTTCTAATTCAACGAATCGTTTAATGAATTGCGACTCTTATAATTTTAAAAAGACCATTGAGAATGCTAGAAAGCAAATTGAAGAAATTAATATTGTTGAAAAAAAACTTGGTGTTGATAATCTTCAAAATGTAAAACTTAAAGCTTTATGTAAAGCCCGACTTGCTAATCCTGAAGCTAATTACAGTGAACTTGCTCAAATAGTTTCTGAAGAACTTGACGAAACTGTTTCAAAAAGTAATATTAATCACTTATTCATTAAGTTAAGAAAGATGGTAGAAACTTATGAAAAAAATCAATAATGATATTGATACTAATTATGAACTTGGTAAAAGAATTCAGTATCTTAGATCAAATCGAAAAATGTCGCAAGAAGACCTCGCTTTAGAATCTGAGATTAATAAAAATTATTTAAGTGATTTAGAAAGAGGATGTCGAAACCCTACCGTTAAAGTTTTAGCCAAAATTGCAAGAGGATTAGGTATAAGTTTAAGTGAATTATTTAAAGGAGTCGGTAGTTAATGGAATCTATCAAAAGAGTGTATAAGATTGGTCCAGGACCAAGTAGTTCACATACTATCGGACCTTTTAATGCGGCAAAAGATTTTTTAAAACATCATCAAGATTTTGATGAAATAGTAATTGATTTATATGGGAGTTTAGCTTTAACTGGCAAAGGTCACGGAACTGATAAAATTTTATTAAAGGCTTTTAACTTTGCTAACACAAAAATTAATTTTCATTATACTTTTGAAAATATAAATCATCCTAATACGATTGATTTTACAGCTTTAAAAAATAATCAAGTAATTGATAAGGTTAGATATTATTCTGTTGGTGGTGGAGATATCTTAAAAGACGGCGAAAAAATTAAAAAGAGTGCAGATATCTATCCTTTTAATTCATTTAATGGACTTAAAAACTATTTAGAAAAGAATAAAGTCACTTCTATAATTGATGTTATAAATAATTTTGAAGATAAAGATATTGATGAATTTTTAACTAATATTTTTAAAGCAATGATTGATGAAATAGAGACTAATTTATCTAGGGAAGGCTATTTACCTGGTAATTTGGGTGTAAAAAGAGTTGCTAAAGATATATATGAAAAAGCCATCAACGAAAAAGATGAATTCGAAAAGAAAATTCTTTTTATAACAAGTTATGCTTACGCAGCTAGTGAAGGAAATGCTTCTGGAGAATTAGTAGTGACCGCTCCAACTTGTGGAAGCTGTGGAGTTTTACCATCAGTGCTTTATTACGAATATAAACATAATAAGGTTGATATTTCTAAAATTATTGGTGCCTTAAAAGTGGCTGGAATTTTGACAAACTTTGTTATTAAAAATGCTTCTATTAGTGGGGCAAGTCTTGGCTGCCAAGCAGAAATTGGAACAGCTTCAGCGATAGCAAGTGGAGCTTTATGTTATCTTCACGATTTGTCGTTTTATCAAATTGAATATGCAAGTGAATTAGCTCTTGAGCACTTTTTAGGTTTAACCTGTGATCCGGTTAATGGATATGTTCAAATTCCTTGTATTGAAAGAAATGGAATCGGTGCATTAAGAAGTTTAATTTCTTATATTTACGCTAAGGATGTTTCATTATTAAGAAAGAATAAAGTTAGCTTTGATGAAGTTGTTAAGGCAATGAAAATAACAGGGGAAAGTTTATCAAAAGACTATAAAGAAACATCAATTGGCGGTCTGGCTAAAATAATTCATAAATAGCAAGAATAAGAAAAAAGCCTGCAAAACTTAACTATTTTGCAGGCTATTAATCTTTTTAAACTAGTTATATTTACTTTAACTTTTTAAAATTTAACGATAATCTCAAAGAATTTAAAACACAGATTACAGTTACGCCAACATCAGCAAATATTGCAAACCACATTATGTAAGGCGAAATTGGTAAATTAGGAATTAAAGATAGAATCATAACTAATACTTTAATAAATATAGCAAAGGTAATATTTTCAATTACAACAAGCTTGTTTTTCTTTGCGATTTTAATGACCTTATTAACCTTGTTTAAGTCATCATCCATAATAACAACATCACTAGAATCTATTGTTATATCACTTCCAATGCCACCCATTGAGATACCAATATCGGCTTTTGTTAAACTTGGGGCATCATTAATTCCATCTCCAATAAAAGCAGTTGTGGCTTTACCTTCTTTTTTAATGATTTCTTCTAACTTATTTGTTTTATCTAATGGTAAAAGATTTGCGTAATATTTATCAACACCAACTTCTTTAGAAACGGCTTCGGCAATTTTATCGTTGTCGCCAGTTAACATGACAACATTTTTAATACCATTTTTATGGTAATTCTTAATTGCATTAATAGAAGTTTCTTTAATTTGATCTTTGATTTCAATATAACCAAGATATTTATGGTCATATGCTACATATATTAAAGTAAATGGAGAATCTACATTTTTAAATTCAATATCATTTTCTTTTAATAATTTAGCGTTTCCTACTAATAATTCTTTATTATTGTAATTTACTTTGACTCCACGTCCTTCAATTTCTTGATAATTACTTAATAAGTTTTTATCTAAAGTATCCTTTTTATCTTGAATAATGGCTAAAGCAATAGGATGGTTTGAATAATATTCCCCGTATTGAGCTAGCGTTAAGAGCTCATTTTTATTGAAGTTATCCTGAGTTTTGATTTCGTTTATCACAAAATTACCTTTTGTGATTGTTCCAGTTTTATCTAAAACAATATTTTCTAATTTAGTAAATTTATCAAGATAAGTGGAACCTTTTATTAATACTTTTATCTTACTTGCTTCACCTAAACTAACAAAATAACTCATAGGGACGCTTAAAACTAAAGCACAAGGACAACTTATTACAAGGAAACTTGCTGCCGTTCTAACGTAGTTAGCCCAGGTTCCAGGGTCAGAATAATTAATAATAAGTGGTGGTAAAATAGCAACAACAACAGCTAAAAGTATAACGATTGGAGTATAGATTTTAGCAAACTTTGTAATAAACTTTTCTGAATTGGCTTTTTGAGAAGAAGCATTTTCCACTAAATCTAACATTTTAGAAATGGTAGAGTTATAAAATTCTTTTGTAGCTTCAATAATAAGTGGTGAGCCAAGATTTATAACTCCACTAATTACTTCTTCGCCTTCTTTGATAGAACGAGGAATACTTTCTCCAGTCATTGATGACGTATCTAAAGTTGATTTTCCTTTAATTACTTTTCCATCAATTGGTACTCTTTCTCCAGATTTTACAATAAAGTAATCGCCAACATTTACATCAAATGGTTCTACAACTTTTTCAATTTCATCGTTATACAAAGTTACTTTGTCTGGTCTTAAATTTAAAATTGATTTAATTGAATTACGGCTTTTATCAACGGCGTATTTTTCAAATCTTTCACCAATTTGGAAGAAGACAACAACTGCCAAGGCTTCGACATATTCTCCAATTGCAAAAGCTGCAATAGTAGCAATTAATGATAAAGTAACTTCATCGAAAAACTGTTTATGTTTAATCTTTTTAAATGCTTCAATAAAAAGATCATAAGAAACAAGAAGATAGAAAATTAAAGATATAGGAAGAATAACTAATGTGTTTAAATTATTTATTCCTAAATTAACTTCTCCCCATAAAATATGTACTACAAGTAAAACAATAGTAACTATAGTAGCAAGAATTAAGGAATAAAAATCAAATTTCTTTTTCATACTATTTTATACGTTTAACATTAACGCCTTCTTCAAAATCGCTGCAAATCTTAACTATTTTTTCTAAATCTTCTTTTTCTTTTATATCTAAATCCATTCTTGAAGCTAAAAAATTAATTGAACAATCATTTACACAATCTAATTTTTTAATCTTCTCTTCAAGTTTTAAAGCGCATACTGCGCAGTCAATTCCTTCAAATTTGAAAGTCATTTTCATAAATTATTTGCCCTCCTTTAAGTGTCTTCTAGCTGTTTCAATAATTAAGGAAACGTGCTCATCATCAAGTGAATAAATAACATTCTTTCCTTGTTTTTTATACTTAACGATCTTGTTTGTTTTTAAGATATTAAGCTGATGAGAAGCGGCGCTTTTTGTGATATCACATACATTGCATAAATCTCCTACGCATAAAGGATTATCATCTAAAGCCCAAATTATTTTTAAACGAGTAGAGTCACCAAAAATCTTAAAAAAATCACTTATTGAATAGATTTCTGTATCGCTAATCATTCTTTTTAATGTTTTTTTAACTTTTTCTTCATCTACAATTGGTGTATCAACTGACATAACCTTACCTCCACAAACATTATAGTTGAACAATTGTTCAACTGTCAATAATTAAATGAATTGAAACTATCTTGTTTTTTACATAAAATTATTTGGTATGAAGAAGATTGAGAGAGATAACTATATATTTAACAAAAAATGTTTATTAATCATCCTTTATCTATTTTATATAAATAATGTTGATTATAAAGATATTACATTACGTAGTTTTGGATTTCATTTTGACCCAACATGTAATTTTAAAGTGATTGTAAATTCGAAAAAGATGCATATACATAAGTATGTTGTGCATTTCTTTTTATCAAGTGTAGGTGTAAATTTTGCCAAACTTGATATTATGGGTCATATTAATTTAGTGAAAGTAAAGGATGTTAAAAATACTGAAATTTTCATTCCTGAAGCAAGTTTAAATATTTATTTTGATGAGTCAAACTTTATTGCAAAAGGTTATATAGAAGGTAAATATTTTGAATATCAATTAATTCAAAAGCAAAATGAATTCTTTAAAGATGAAATTCTTTATTATTTAAGCAATGATAAATCAAACTTCAATATTAATGAAAGTGCTGATAATTTCATCCTTTACTTATTACGTTTATATACATATAAAATTAAAACAGATTTAGTGATGGGCGCTGGAATAAATTGTGATTATGGTGCTAAAGATTGGAGACATTTAATCGCGGCTTTAAATGAACAATTTTATAAAAATGACATGAAAGCCATTGAAGAAGTAAAACATTTTGTTGGTAATGAACTTTTTGTTAATGGAAAAGTCATGAAAACTAGTGGTTTTGATACTTATAAATCATTAAATAATGAATTATATCTTTTTAAAGAAGCTAAATCTTTTAATGATCCTAATTCTACTTTATATAATTGTGTAAATTACATTGAAAGACATCCAGGGACAGAAGTCATTACTTATAACTATGATACAAATTTAGAATACCTTCTTAAAAAAAGAGGATTAATGTATTCAAGTGTATATGATGAAAATAGTTTTGTAATTAAAGATTCAATTGTTGCTATTTATCATGTACATGGGTTACTTCCTTTTGATAAATACAAAGAAAGAAAATATATTGATTCTTTAATTTTTAATGAATCTGAATATTTCTATTTATATAACAATCCTTATACATGGAATATCTCTAAACAAATGCATGATTTTACTTTTTGCACATGTTTGTTTATTGGTTTAAGTTTGACTGATCCAAACATGAAAAGACTACTTGAGGTATCGTTAAATCCACTTAAATATAATTTCATATTTATGAAAAAAGAAGATGGCTACAACGAAAAAACTTATCGAGCAGTTACAAATTATTTTTTCAGCTATGACTTAATTACCATTTGGATTGACGATTATTCTGAAATTGGTAAATGGCTTGATTTAATTTAAAATAATTGAGATTTGCGAGCTTTTTAAATTAAAAATAATAAATTTTGAAAAAATATTCTCTTAATTTTCACTAATTATTATGTTTACAACATAATAATAATTACATATAATTTTTTCGTATGAAAACTAATGGAATATTAATGGCAATAAGCTCTCTCCCAGGAGATTTTGGGATTGGAGATTTTGGGGAGAACGCTTATAAATTTGTCGATTATTTAAAAAAAGCAGGTATTAAAATTTGGCAAATCCTCCCACTTAATCCAACTGGCTATGGTAATAGCCCATATCAATCAATTTGTGGACATGCAATTGATTCAATTTATATTGACTTATACGAACTTGAAAAAGATGGTTTAATCGATAATCCTAAACCTTTTAACAAGAGTAAAAAGTTAGTTGATTATCCAGCAGTTCGTGTTCATAAAGAAAAGTATTTAAGACAAGCTTTTAAAAACGATAAAGACACATTATCTAAACCAGTTTTTAAAAAGTTTGTTAAAGAAAACCTATGGGTAGAAGATTACGCTGAGTTTACTATTTTAAGTTTAAAGAACAATTATCAAGATTGGTGGTATTGGGATAAAAAAGAAAGATATGCTCATTATCGTCATGAATTTGATTTTTCACCATATGAAGAAGAAATTTTATTCCTTGAGTGGTGTCAATTTATTGCTTTCAAACAATTCAAAAAAATAAAAGAATACATTAATAAAAATGGCGTTTTATTAATGGGTGATATTCCATTTTATGTTGGTGGAAATAGTAGTGATTGCTGGGCAAATCAAGACGAATTCAAACTTGATGAAAACGATATTCCTGAAGTTGTTGCCGGTGTACCACCAGATTATTTCTCTGAAACAGGCCAAAGATGGGGCAACCCAATTTATGATTGGGAATACATGAAAGAAGATAATTTTACTTTCTGGATGGAAAGAATTGAATTTGCTTCTTCCCTTTTTGATATCATTCGTATTGACCACTTTAGAGCTTTTGATACTTATTGGGCAGTAGATAGAGATTGTAATACTGCTATAGTTGGTGAATGGAAACATGCTTATGGTGATGAATTATTCCATTTATTATTTGAAAAACATCCTGATATTAACATTATCGCTGAAGATTTAGGTGATTTATTCCCAAGTGTTTTAGAATTAAGAGATAAATACAACCTCAAAGGTATGAATGTTTTAGAATTTACTGTTTTCAATCCAACATTTGAAGTTAAAGAAAACCAAATAATTTATTCTGGAACACACGATAACGATACCTTAAAAGGTTGGTATAAAAAACTTAAAGATAATGAAATTGAACTTCTTAAGATTATTATGAGAAGAGAAGGAATCAAAGGAAGAGGAATTAAAGAAAAGCTTTTCAATATGATTTTTGGATCAATTTGTGATGTTGCAATTATTCCTATTCAAGATTATTTATGGAAAGATAACGATACCAGAATGAATGTTCCTGGACTTTTAGGTGGACATAACTGGGAATATAAACTTGCTGACTTTACAGAATTTGTCGAAGTAATTCCATTTATTAAATCATTAAACAAGAAATACAATAGATGAAAAAGATAGCTTTAGTATCTTTAGGATGTGCTAAGAATCAAGTTGATAGCGAAGCGATATTAGCACTTTTTAAAGAACCTTATTTTAAAATTACATCTTCTTTAGAAGAAGCAGATGCCATAATTATTAATACTTGTGGCTTTATTTTAAGTGCTAAAAAAGAAAACATAGATACAATTTTAGACTGTTTAACCTTTAAAAAGAAAACGATTGTTGTTGGCTGTCTTGTTGAAAGATATTTTAATGAATTAAAAGAAGCTATTCCTGAAGTTGATTTATGGATTCCATTTAAAGATGAATATACAAAACTTCCTGGACTAATTTCAAAAATGTTTGATGATGAAATTCATCTTCCATCTTTTGATATTACTGAACGTATTAATGATGATAAAGCTATAACCTATTTAAAGATTGCTGAAGGGTGCAATAAATTTTGTGCCTATTGTGCAATACCTTATATTAGAGGTAGATTTGTCTCTTATCCTTTAGAAGATCTAGTATCTTACGCAAAAAAAGTTGCTCAAAAAGGTGTTAAAGAATTAGTTCTCATCGCTCAAGACCCTACAAGTTATGGAAAAGATTTTAAGGATAAAAAGTTGAGTTTAGTGGACTTATTGAGAGAATTAGACAAAATTCCAGAAATAGAGTTTATTAAAACTTTATATTTATATCCAGAAGGAATTAATGATGAGTTAATTGATTTTATTAAGACTCATCCAAAGTGTTCTCATTATTTTGATATACCTTTACAACATATTTCTAATCCATTATTAAAAGCGATGAACCGTAAAGATGACAAAGAAACAATTGTTAATCTTTTAAGGAAAATTAAAAAAGAAATTCCTGATGTTATTTTAAGAACGACTTTAATTGTTGGTTTCCCTGGAGAAACTAAAAAAGAATTTGAAGAACTTAAATCTTTTATTCAAGAATTTAAATTTAACCACTTAGGTGTTTTTACCTATTCTAGAGAAGAAGGAACAAGAGCTTATAATCTTCCACATCAAGTTAGAGAATCAACTAAAATTAAAAGAAAACAAGAGATTATGGAGATTCAAGCAAAGATTTCCTATGCTTTAAATAAAGAAATGGTTGGTAGGGAATTTAAGGCTTTAATAATTGCTGAAAAAAATAACGAGTACTTATTAAGTTGTGATTTTAATGCTCCAGATGATGTAGATGGTAAAGTCATTTTATTAAAGAAAAAAGAGCATAAAATAGGCGATGTTATTAACGTTAAAGTAGTTTCTTCGTTTGTCTATGACTTGCTAGTTGAAGAAATTTAATTAAATAGAGATTTAAATTTTAGAACTTAGTGTGTAAGAAGTGATTGCTAATTTTTTTCTTTATTTTGCTAAAATTATACATAAAATCGAATTCATAAGAAAGATACCATAATATAAATATGTACTAAAAGCGTATTATAAATTTTCTATATTTTTAATAAATTGGCTCGCGTCCATATAGTCAGCTAAAGCACATTCTACATCATATGATATGTTTGTCACGCCGTTTACATCTGATATGTCGAGATGAGGCAATTTATTAGCTTCGATTATTCTTATTTTATCTAATGCTAGTTCGTAAGAAAAAGATGGTCCCTTGTCATGATCGGATACTTCAACAAATTTCATTAATTTATCTAAGTCAAAATTAAAATCTGCAGAACGGCTCTCATTCATTAAAATTCCACATAAATCGTAAAGACTTAATCCTGCTTCCGATTGCTCTAGTAAAACTGATCCAACATAGACCTTTAAGTCAGTTCTAAAAATTTGGTTATGCTTAAAATTGTGAATTCTCGATTCTTTTGTTGTTGTTTTTATTTCTATCCTAATTTTATCATTGAGTTCGATATCATGCTTTGAGAAAAAATTAGAATGATATTTATCTAATATCTTTTCATAACCATTTGTGAATATTGAGTGGAGGAACAATAATTCTCCATATAATCCTATTCTTAGATTTTCTTTATTTTTTGTTGGTGTAACTTTAAATAATTCTTCAAGTGAAAAAATTAGTTTTAAAATTTCATCATCTTTCATTGGGTATTGTATTTTTTTGAAAAGATATTTAAAAATAATATCAAATTGTTCTAAGGTAGTAATGTCTTCATTTTTACAAGCAATACGATGAAAATAATATGTTTTGTTGTTTCTTGTATAACTTGAATTTAATTTGTATTCAAGATAATCTGTTGATCCTGTTTTGCCGAGTGTTTTGTTCTTCGAATTTCTAATGAATATGCAGTGCTTGCCATTTTCTGATCTAAACGAAAGAACTGGCGCTCTCTCAAGCTCATCTTCTGTTAAATCACCTATAAATTTATAATTTTCTTTAACCATATATATTGCCTCCTGTTACTAATCTAATAGAAGAAGCGGTTATAGGATTATTAAAAGTAATCATAGGAAACGCTTGATCATTAGACCAACTATCATTTAATTTAACTAAGTGGATTTGAATAAATGTTAATTTGCTATATTCTTTTCCTGTTATATCTATTGGTTTACTATCGCCTGTGAAGTCTGTGTTTAAGTTTCGACCTTGTAAAATATTTACTAAAGAAGTTTCTGTTGAATTCAATGTTTTGTGGGTTTCACAGAATTTTGGTCTCATTACCATTATTAGAATTTTATCTTCTCTTATACCATTTTTAATTTCATCAATTAATTTTCCAAACACAAATGCGCTAAACTGGCTTTTATTTGAAAATATAAACTTGCTAAGAAATATGTTATAAAAATCAGAATATTTTAATTCAATTAACAAATGTTGTTGACGATGCTCAACTGAATTATCAAAATCTACATATTTTCCGTATTTTCCGTATTCTTTTATAAACTGTCTATATAGATTTATGTTGTGAAGTTGTTCCTCGTCAGTTATATCTATCCATAAGTCTTGCTTGTGTCCGCTAGTAATACTTTTTAATACAATTGTGTCAGATACAGATTTCCTTGTAAGAATTAAATTTTCATTATTTAAAGAAAAAATTCTCTTAAACTCTTTAATATTTGTATTTGAGTCGAGAAATGCTTCCAATGCTGTCCATAGATTATTTTCATGATCGACAATGGATGAGAATTTATCTCTTAAATTACTTGTCATATAAACTTTACATACATCAAAGTAGTTTAGCTTATAGCCAAACCATCTACATCTTTGATACATAGTATCAACTGCAGGTTTTTTAGAATCTCTGTAGATATAGGAAATTATTAGTCTATCAATTGTTAGTCCACGGCCTAACATATTTCCGCCAACTAATATTTTGTATATTAAACTATCGTTATTCTCATCATTTACATTTGAAAAATTAACAACTCGGACTCCAATTTTATTAATCACTTCGTCGATTTCATTAACAAAAGTTATAAAATCGGTAATTTTTGATGGGTAACTTTCAACATATTTATTAAAATACTCTTTAGCTAAACTTATAAATTCTTTGTAAGATATTGAATTTTTGTCTTTTATTGTTTCTTTAACAATTTTATTAATATAATTAGCGATCCTATTTGATACTGTGTTTTGAATTCTATTTAAGGAAGAAGGGTGAACCATCATCGAAAATGGTTCTTTATCGTTCTGACTTCGTTTGATGGCGCAAGCAAAAATAAAATCATTTAATGCAGATATAAAGCTTTGTGGTATCGAGTCTTTAAAATCATCTACATCTTTGATAGGGACAATATGAGGATTGTCTTTGGTATCAAAGAAGTCATTTCCACCAATATATCCTTTTCCAGGTTTGACCAATACTAAAGTTTTTGGAGAAACGGAATCATAAGTTGAGATTAGTAAATTAGCTTGAGGAGTGGCGGTGACACTTAAAAAGGTACAAACCTTAAAAGAAGTAATGATTTGAGCAATTTTATCGTGAGATTTACCACCTTTATGATTTTTTGTGTTTGGACTTCCAGGAGTAAATTCATCTCCTTCGTCGTCGATTATAATACTTGGATATGAATTATATTTTTGACTTAGTTTTAAAAATTCACCTAAATTAGTATTTTCTGAAGCATTTTTTAAAACCAAAATAATGATTTTAAATCCCTGCTGTATATATGAATCAATATCCTCATTAAAGTTTTTAGTTAAGTCGAAGATTTTAATTTTTTCGTTGTTTTTAAAAGAATCGATTGCACGATCAAGATTCTGTTCTTTTAAATTGTTTTTCGTTCCGCCCAAAATATAAGTAATATCGTAACCATTGTCAAAAGCTAATGCTGTTGCTCCTAAGAAAAAAGAAGTTTTACCACTTTGAACTTTTCCCAAGCATAAAATTTTTTGTGGATCATATAAAGACCTTGTTGCAGGATCTTTAAAATAAAATAAGGCGTTAATTGAATTAGAAATAATATTTTCTGCGGCTTCTCTTCCTACGTCTATTTCTAAAAGTCTTTCAAATTCTGTTATAAAATATCCAGAAGTGGTTGGGCTTTTAATAAAATCATTATCTTTTGATATATTTTCTTCGATTACAATTTTGCCCATATTTATTCTTTATTTAATTCCAAGTTAAAATTATTAAGGATGCTTTCTATCTGTTTAGTATTAACACCAAGATCTTTTGACATTAATAAAGATTTTACAAGCTTTATAGCCATTTTGTTGGTGCTAATAATTGCCTTTTCAGTTTTAAACTCTCTCTCAATAAACTTGTTTTTATAATTTATTTTAACAACATAATCGTTATTTAATTTGTCTAACTTTATCCAATCATTATTGTCCAAATCTTCGACTAAATCATAATAAAGTTTCGTCTTATTACCGTCTTTTTCAAATTCAATAAAATTTAGATTAATTTCTTTTGGCTCTAGAACTGAGTTTATTTTGTCAAACGTTGTTGTTACTTCATTTGATTGACCCTCTTTATCTTGAATTACTGTAACTTGGTCAACAGTTATTTTTTGTTCATTTGCGGTAGGATTATTCTGAGTCGAAGTAATTGAACCGTTATTGTTTGCTTTTGCTTCGCTATTACTAGAAGGAGTAGTGTCATTTTTTGCGTCTTTGGAAATACTAATAGCAGTCTTGTTTTTAATTTTCTCGCTATCAGTCTCTTTACGTAATATTTGACACATTTTTTTCATTTCTTTGAAAGAATCGTTTGAAAGTAGTTGATCAACAAAAGCTTCTTCCGTTCCATCATTAGCCCAAATAAATTGATCTTTATCGAAAGAAACAATACTTTGATTTCCTTCAAATACAATTTCACCAATTAATCGTGAATTTTGAAAACTGTTTCCTTTGTTGAATATTTTTTCTGGTTTATAGCCTAATTGAATACATCTATCAGCTTGCACTAATTTTATGCCTGTTATGTCTTGATTTCCTTTGGCTAAAATGCCAACCCATCCACTATATTTGTAAGTTGTGTTCTTTGCAACAAGTTCTCCTTCGAATGTTCTACAATATGCGCATCCTTGTTCATCTTTTCGGAATTCAGGCTTTTCATAATTTACTCTTATATTGTTAACAACTATTACTAATTTTTTATGAAAAATATAATGTTCATAAATAATTCCTAAGTTTTGTCTTAATTTGTTAATTTTATCTTCTGTTTTTTTAACACGTAGGTTAGTAATTTCAATAGTAGTGTAATGGCAATCTGCATCTTTGTATCCAACAATTGCTTGCAATTCACTAGGATTATCTCTTTCAAATGTAGGGACATCAATAGTTGCAGTTCTTTCTTTTGATTCGCCATACATCGTTGAAGTTATTTTATATGTATTTCCAAGATAAACGGCAGCATATTTTAATCCCATGCCATAAACGGATAATCTGTCTTTTTCATTAGCTCTTGGATTAAAAGATTTTAACTTTAATGCTCGACCAAATTCTTCTTGGCTCATTCCGAAAGCATTATCTTTAATTGTTATTTTATTATCATCCCATTTGATATCTACAACGCATTGATTGCCATCAATAATTCCTTTAAGGACATCTTCATGATCTAAAAAACTTTGTAATGAATTATCTATAAATTCAGCCATTACGCGTTCTAATTTGTACGATTGAGATTGGAACACGGAAATAATTCCTGATCCGACTGAAACATCATATTTTTCAATATTACTCATGTTTATCCTCCTTATTATTTAAATAATCAATAAATAATTTAAATACATTGTAGATTACATCTACATTTACAGCATTTCCCAATTGTTTAAAGCATTCCTTTGGATCTTTATTTAATACAAAACTATCAGGAAAACTTTGTAATCTTGCAGCTTCTCTAGGTGTAATAAATCTTTTTTCAGGTCCATAAATTGGCCTATGATCCATTGCGACTAGGGCAGGAGATTCCGTTGGTCTTTTAACTCTAATACCGCTTGTTCTAAATTGAATAATGCCATCATAGACAGAATCAATATCTTTACCTGCTTGCCATTCAAATTTTCTATCAGTATTTGTAAAATTATCTCTAATTTTCCATTTTTTAAGCCATTGTGTTATTTGACTTTCATAAGTTGCAAATAATTTTCTGTTTTTCTTTATAATTTCTCTTTTCCAATCAGGTAGATCGTTATAATCATATGTTTGCCCGAATTCATCACTCCATATTGGATAACCAATTATTCTTTTATCTTTAGGTATTATGTGAATAAATTCGTTCCAACAATCAAGTATTTTTAAAAGTTTTTTACTTAATTTATATTTTGATGTTTCTTTTGGGTTATTCTCTAAAATTGTTGTGATTGAACAACTTCCTGGCTTTTTTCTTTCGATATGAAAATCAATTTTGCCATCATAAATATCATGTCTAACAGCTAATATTATTGCTCTATTTCTTAATTGAGGAATACCGAAGTCTTTTGGTGCAACTATTATAGGTTTTTCTATAACATTGTAACCTGATTCGCTTATTTCGTGCCTTATTGTTTTCCACGTTTCACCTTTGTCGTGATTGACTAAGTTTTGAACGTTTTCTAGGATAAGAACTTTTGGTCTATTATTAAAATCATAGCAATTGATAATTCTTATAATTTCTCTAAATAATGTACCTCGTGAATCTTTAAATCCGGCTTGATTACCGCCTTTTGAAAAAGTTTGACAAGGAAAACCGCCACAAATTACATCTGGAGATTGTAGGTGCGTTTTTATAGGATCTATTTTCTTGATATCGCCAAGTGGTTCCTCGTTATAATTAATTTTATATGTATTTGCAGCTTGTTCATTTATTTCTGAGGAGTATAAACAAACAGCTTTTCCACCGGAATATTTAATCATAGCTTGACGGAATCCACCAATACCTGCAAATAAATCTATATATGTAAAGTTTTTATTAATTACTGACATAATTTATTCCTTTATAATGCATATAATTCTATATATTCACTGATAAATCTCTCAAAACCTTGTTCTGTAAAAATATAGACAGGGGTTTTCCCATACTTGCTTTTTATATAATTTTCACTAATAACATCTAACAATTCTTTTTCATTAACATAGCAAGATCTATTTGTTTTATGCTCGGTGAAATAAAATGGATTCCAAGCAATAAAGACAGAAGTGGTGTTAATTTCGCAATAACTTAAAAGTAAAGTGACATTATTTTTAGTTATCATTGGTATTTCATTCATATTTAGTGAAGATATTTGTCTTCTTTTTACAGTTGGATCTTTAGGCAAATAAGCTTTGCTAAGATTTGAAATATTGAAGCAAAAAGAAAATTGTTTATTCTCTTTTTCACAATAAATTGTTTTAAAATTTGATTTCTTTTCTCCAGCATTATATTGAATGATATTAAAATGATTATCTATCAATACTTTTTGAAATGCGTTAATTAACTCGGATTTATTAAGATTTGTAAGCTTGATTATTAATTCGTTATTTTCCATAGTTTCTTAATTTCTCCTCATAAGTAGAAATTATATTTTCTATCATTACTTCTAATTGCGCATCAGTAAATGACGCTGATTCTCTTATTTCGATTAATTTTTGTATATCTAAAGAAAAGTGAAGTATTACTTCTTTAGGGTATTTTCTTACAAATTCGAAAGTATCATCCTGGCTACATTTTCCTGACCAATCTAAACTGCACTTTGGGAATAATACTTTATTAATTATTAATTCTTTAACAGAAACGAGTATTTTGTGTTCTTTAGTTTCACTTTTGATTATTGGGTTATCGTTTTGGGCATTACCAAGTAAAAGGAAATCCGTTGATGTTTTTAATGCTTTCGCTATCAAAATTATAGAATCAATAGAAGGTAATCTTTTGTTTCCTTCAATATTGCTGATTGTTGGAATAGATATACCAGTTAATTCTGAAAGTTGTGATTGTGTTAATCCAAGTGAAACTCTTTTATTTACGATTCTGTTACCAATTTGATTGTCCATATTAATTTACCTTTTATTATTATAGTCGTTAAAAATATTATCAACAACGTTAATACATATTTTTTGGCTTATTTTATTATAACATATTTTGTTAACATACCTTTGGATTGTTAAAAATTGATTTCAAAACAATACTTAAGATATTAATGAAGAAATTTTATCTTGACATAGGAGCATTACATAAATTAGATATTTATCTCTATTCTTGCTATGTAGTAAGAAATTGTAGTTACATTACTGGTGCAACATATTCACCATAGTTTATATTTCGAGAGAAAATAATGAAGATGCCAATTGGACATATCAAGAAGTGTTAGATAAGGTAGGCAAAATTAAAAATTAAAGAATATCTTTTAAGGGAAAATCTTCTTGTAATATACCCAAACCGTTTTTAATTTTGTTAAATATTATAATTTGACTATAAAAAGTGAAGATTGGCATTCTATAATCACTTGTTGTGAATATACAGATGAGCGGCTAACTCTTAACATAATGACTGATGGTATAGAAAAACGTTTTATCATCATCATACTTATTCAATTGTGATCAAATGGAAAAAATAGGTTAAAAAACGTTCACCTGTTACGGTGATTATAAGATTTTATCTCGGGCTGCTTTCCTTCATACAATATCGATAATCTTGCTTGCTTTTTAGACGTTTATACAAAAAAATTTTTTAAAGTAAAAATATTTTAAAAAATTTTAATCTAAACTCCTTTATATTAGTGAAAGGAGGAATTTTAGAGATTATTATAAGCGCCTGGTTGAGGCGTTAAGGCAGAAGATGCTAAGTGGAAACACACAACAACTTTTATAATAATGCTCGCAAGTGATGGCACTAGATAATATTTTTGTCGATTTTGAACATTTTCGACTCTCTTTAAGCGATAAAGAAAAACTTAAATTAGATAAGGAATTTAATTTTTTGGAGCGATTAGTTAAATTCTTAACTAGAAAAGTAGAAACTAAATTCAAGATTAAAAAAGGGATGACGGTTTCGCCTTCTTCGTTAAGACCTTTTGTTTATGGAATATTAAAAAGATTTAAAGAAAGTGAACGTTATGATTTTTCTAATTATTCTTATCTTGATCATTTTGAATTTGCTGCCCAACAAATTTTTTCAAGATATGAAACTAAGAAGGAAAAAGAAGGCGTTCTACTCCATAATTTCGCTTTTTATAACAAAGTAAGCATTATTCGTTTTAATCGTGATAGTTTTAAATTTTATTGGCAAGAGATTGAATTTTTAAAGAGCAAAATAAAAGGAAGAATTCATCCAAAGAATAAGAATTTTAGAAATTTCCGTTATTTATATGTAGAAAGAAGAAATAATCAATATTATTTATTTGGACAAACTTATAAAGAAAAATCTAATGAAGCAAAAGAGGAAATTGAAGCTTCGATTGTTATAAGTGATTTTTCTGCAATTAAAATTTATGATTCAAATAACAACTTTACTACATATAACATTAATTTAAGTAGAGAAAGTTATAATGTTGACCGTTTAAGTAAGATAATTACTTACCATAATCAAACTCTTAAAAATAATGGTGGAATTATTTCTAATAATATTGTTCGTTTAGAAAAGAAGATCGATGATATCTATGAAAAATTGAGATTAAAAATGAGGGCAAAATATACACAAGTTATTATAGGTATTGTTCAAAAATACGAATATATTTCGATTGAAAAACCTGCAAATCTTAACTTTTCATCAAAATATTCAAGTAGTAAAGTAATTGAAAGCTTTCTAATCAATGAGTTTTACAAGAGCTTAAAACATTATGGAGAGAAATATCGCTGCAAGTTAATTTATGTTGATTTAGGATATAGCATTAAAAAGATCTGTCATAAGTGTGGTTCATTCATTTTTAAAGATAATGGTCAAGCTATTGTTCATTGTGAATGTGGGGCAGTATTTGACGAGGATTTAAATGCTGCTATGAATCTACTTTCTTATTTAATAAATAAATGTGGATTGAAAAACCGTTTATTATTTAAACAAGAAAATGCTTCACAACTTTCTCTGTTTGGCTAATTTAATTAAACAATTATTCCTGAAATTGCAAGATTAGTTTTAGAAGAATATAAAGCAATGTTTGTCGATAGAATTTTAAGAAAGTAAAAAAATAAAATTAGCAATTTTGGGTTATAATTATTGTATGAATTATTTCCCACCATATTATGTCAAACAACTTTGCTATAAAGATATAACTTATCATAGAGCTTTGAGTTATTATAAAGCAGGACGGGTCAAGAATATTTTTATTCAAAAAGAGTACAACCTTATAAGTGCACAGGTAGAAGGTCATTCTTACTCGCCGTACACAACTTATATACAATTTGATAGTGATACACATAAATTAACTAATTATCATTGTACTTGTCCTGCTTTCCAAAAGTATAATGGGATTTGCAAGCATATTGCGGCATTAATGCTCACTGTGCATTATAATTACGATGAAAATTTAAATTTAAAGGAAAATATACCTCCAATTAAAATTAATAACTATTATCACAAGGTTAATAATTATTCAAGTACACCATTTTCCGTTAATAGAGCCATTAAAGGCACTCGATCAGGTTTTGCACAATTTGATTATGACGAGATAAACTCTGAAAGTGAATCAAATAATATTAACTCAAATTCAGATAGTATTGATAAAAATTTTGAATCAAATAATAACCAAAAAAACAATACCAATAAATTTGACAATAAAGCGAGAACGGATGCAAAAATTTTAAATGGAGATAGCAATAGCAATCTTACGACTCAGCATTTAAATGATTTGAATAAAAATGTATTTGAAAACGAATGTACTTTTTCTGACTTAAATTCTTTAAGGACTAATCAATTCATTTCAAATAATGTTTTAATTACTTTGGATGATAAAAGATTTGCACATTTTGATGGTGAAAAATTTGAAACTGACGATAAAGGCTATTTAGATTTTCTTACAAATAATCAAGATTTTACTTATTCAATAATTTTTCCTTCTAGACCTTTCGCAAGCGGTGTAATGGAATTTACTTTTAAGAAAACTAATGAAAAATTTTATGTAAGAATCCCTTTAACCGGACATAAAGAATCAAAAGTAGACATTTCTAAAAATTTAAAATCTCTCAAAAAAATATTGATAAAATTGAAAAAGCAAAAAGAGATAAAAGGCATTTTAATTTAAAAAAAGTTTTAACTGTTTTGTGTTTCCTTTTTTTATTTGCACTTCTAATATCGGCTATTGTGTTAATAGTTTATTTTTACGGGTCTCCGTTTTTTTAAGGGGTGTTAAAAATTTAAAAAGTTTCTATTTTTACGGTGCACTACTTAACGGTGTCACCTAAATCTTTACCTAAGGGATTAAAATCTTTATATATTAGAAAGATCCTCTTTGCCAAATGACTGAAGTTTGAGATACCGAATGAAATGTTTTTTATGCTTTTATTTTTCTATTACTTCTTCCTAAACTGCCTTATTAATCGTTTTGCCATCAATTTTTATTTGTCACCTTTAAATATCGAGAATTGATTTTCAACAAAGGCAAGTTAAAAAATGCCATCAGGTTTTCGAATCTTTTATAAAAAATGGGGCCAATTTTAATTAGTATAAAAAAGTGGGGAGTTATAAATCCTCTCCCCATTTTCTATATGAACCTTTTCTCCTAACAAAGTCATCAAGGTTATCATTGATAACTATATAACTTTCATACATACAGGAGTTCGGATAGGCTCGTAGTGGTGCCTCAACGCAGAATCGAACTACGAATAGATCCTTACCATGGATCCGTTATACCACTTAACTATTGAGGCAAGCCCTATTATGTTACACAAGTGATGACAGGAATGCAATAGGAAATTTGTGGCCTTAAGTGTACAAGTAAATTCAACTTTTGTTTAATTTTCTATTTTGCGTCTCGTGTATTAACTTAACGTAATGATTTATAAAATTGATTTTTAAGTTGATTGCTTAAGAAGTGAACAGCTTGATAAGTGAGTCTTCATCAAGTGGACTTTCTCCATGTTCATATGCACTTAAAACCATAGGTAATATGCTAACGATTGCTCCGCTATAAAAAGCTGCAAAGTAATCTTTAGGAATGCTGCTTTTTTCATCAGATTGGAGTGACTCAATATGTCTTAATATTTCGTTATTAATGAAATTTCTTAAGTCTATAAGGACACCAGAAGTGCTTTTTGTTGAAAGAATCTTTTTAAGTGTAGAACTATTTTTTAAAATATTTTTGTAAGAAATTTTGACTATGGCAAGAATCATATCTTTTTTGGTTTTAAAATTTGCTGAAGCTTCAAAAATATCCTTTTTGATGCTTTCTTCAAAGACAAGCAAGATGTGATTTAAAAGTTCGCTTTTATTTTTGAAGTTATTGTAAAAAGTGACTTTTGATATCATAGCTTGCTTACAAATATCAATTACTTTAATTGAATCGTAATCTTTTGTGTCTAATAGACTTAAAAAGGCGTATGAGAGGTCTCTCCTAGTTCTTATGACTCTTGCATCCATCTGAATCTCCTTATTAATTAACTTGAGTTAATTATTTAACTGTTGTAAATTAATTATATGAAACCTATTGAGAATGTCAATACTATTGAAGTTGTTAATTTAGTTAAAGATTATGGACATAATCGTGGTGTTTTTGATATATCATTTAAAATTAACAGTGGAGATTGTTTTGGTTTTCTCGGTCCAAATGGGGCTGGAAAAAGTACAACCATAAGACACCTTATGGGATTTTCTAAACCAGATAGTGGGAAGTGCTTAATTAACGATAAAGACCCACTTAAATATCATGATGAAATTTTTTCATTTGTTGGCTATTTACCTGGTGAAATTGCATTACCTCAATCTTTAACCGGAGAAGAATTCTTCAAAATGCAAGCTCATTTAAAAAACGTTCAAGATTTAAATTTTGCTAATAGTATCATTAAAAGATTTAATGTAGTGCTCGACATTAAGTGTGCCGAAATGTCGCTTGGTATGAAAAGAAGGCTTGCCATATTAAATTGCTTTATGAACGACCCAGATATTTTGATTTTAGATGAACCAACTAGTGGTCTTGATTTAAATATGCAACAAGAGTTCGTAAATTTCATTAATGAAGAAAAAAAGAGAGGTAAGACAATCTTATTTTCATCACATCTATTTAATGAGGTACATGATACTTGTAATCGTATAGCTATTATTAAAGATGGGAAAATTGTATCTGAGTTTAATGAACAGGATTTTTTAAAGTCGAGTGTAAAAACTTACTTAATCACATTTTCTACTCAACAAGGTTTAAATGGATTTTTAAGAAACTTTAAATATATAAATGAAAAGATTATTGATGAAAACAATCTTACTTTAAAAATAACTTTTGACGTTAAACATTCAAACGAATTTTTAAAAATTCTAACTAAATATAAAATTTATGATATGAAGGAAATTAAAGAAACTTTAGAAGACAAGTTTTTAAGTTTCTATAATGAGAACAAGACATTTGAAGGCGTATGAAAGAAGATATAATCGAAGTAAAAGAATTAACTAAAGATTATAAGAATAACCGTGGGTTATTTGATTTATCTTTTGCTCTAAAAAAAGGCGAGTTTTGTGGACTTATTGGAGAAAATGGCGCAGGAAAATCAACTTTAATGCGCTTATTAATGGGCTTCATTAAACCAGACAAGGGACATATATACATAAATGGGTTTGAACCATTTAAGAATCAAGAGGCTATTAAAGAATATCTAGGTTATGTGCCAGGAGAAATCAATTATCCAGATCTTCAAAAAGGTAATGATTTTTTAAAGTTACAGGCGAAAATGGACCCATCATTTAACAAAGATAAAGCCAATTATTTAATTAATAAATTACAACTAGACATAAGTGCTTATCCTAAAAGAATGTCTAAAGGCATGAAACAAAAAATGGCTATTGTTAATGCTTTTGCTAAGAATAAAGAAATGTATTTATTAGATGAACCAACTACTGGATTAGACCCTTTAATGCGAGAAGCTTTTTTAGAATTACTAGAAAAAGAGAAAGAAGAAGGAAAAGCGATCTTTATGTCGTCTAACACATTTGAAGAGATAGAAAGAGTCTGCAGTCGTGTAATTTATATTAGTGAAGGGAAGATAGTTACTGATATAGACATTAGTGAATTAAATAAAGAGAATTTGAGGGTGTTTAAGGTTAAATTTTCGGATATAGAAAATTTTTCACATGAAAAAAATGTTTCAGAAGTATTTAGATGCAAAGAAGAGAAAAATGAACTATTCTATGTCATTAAAAAAGACGATATTAATCGCTTTTTAAAGCGTATTAGCGCTTATAAAATTAATGGTATATCTGAGTATAGTTTTTCATTAAAAGAATATATGGATTCAAAGTTGAGGGCAGAGCATGGAAAGAAAAAAGAGTAAATGGTTTTCTTTTACAATTTTTAAGGAAAGTTTTAAAAGTAATTTCGTCAGTTTATTAATAGTTGGAGTAGGTAATGCTCTTATTGCTTTAGTAGTTATTTTAATTTTGTCGACTTTATCATTAAATACGACCAAACAATCTATGCTTAATATGTTTAATACAGCAAACATGGAGCATTCTTTAAAACAAGCTAGTGCAGGAGCATATATTGCTTTTGATGGGACAATTGAAGCTCATGAAACTATTCTTCCTGAAGTTGAAACTTATCTGTTTACTGCATATGAAGGCACAAGCGGAGCAATCGATTTGCTAGATGGTTCTTATAATAGAGAACTTGCAATTGTAAAAGGAGCTTATGATGTTGCTTTTGCAATCTCAACTGGAAGTAGCGATGATGAAAAACATGATGAAGCAAAAACAAATACGCTTGCCGTGTTAAATACCATTCTAGATTTTGGGTCAATGAGTGATATAGAAAAAGAATTTATTGATGATTTCATTGGCTATTATCTTGATGAAGCATATCAAGATAACACTTTAACTAATGATGTCTTAATTGAAAATGCTTTGTATAGTGTCGTTGATACATATATAACTCAAAATTTCCCTGATTCAGGAATAAGTGCAGATTTAGTAATGTCTTATTTTGAAATGATTCAAGGCGAGATAAATTCTGACGGTTCTAATAAAGAAGAAGTTATTAAAGAAAACATAATTAATATAATTTCTTTTATGCTCCCTGGTTATAGTGGTGCTATTTCTGGATCACTAACAATTTTATTAGATGCGTATTTAGGAAATACAGACGCCTATAATAATAACACCATTTTGGAAGGTGATGAGATTGGTTATAAAGATAAGGTCTACTATTCAGTAATTGAGGAAATTATTAATTCTATCTTGGCTGATAATCTTATATACGAGTTTCTTCCTGATTTCGAAGTTGATTATGTGACTAATGAATTAGGTGAACCTATATATTTTGAAGAAAAGACAGTGGACGGAGTGACACAAAATGTTGAGGTAGTCATTACTTCAATTGAAGATAGAGATAAATTAATTCCTGTTAAAGAAAACATGGGCTTGTATTCAAATTTCTTAGAAAAAATGCATAAAGAAATTATTACTGGTGAACCATATACTGAAGAAGAGATTGCAACTGCTAAGCAAGAATCCAAGGAATATTTAGACATGTTTTCGCCAAAAATATATGAGTTTTACAAGGATTTTTTGGCAAACAAGGGTAATTACATTGATGAAACGACAGGAGAAATAAAAAAAGATTATTTGATTTCTACAATTGGGAATATTGTTTATAGTTATGCTGAAGAAATAGTTCCATCTTTCTTTAATGTTGATAGCTTAGATGAAATTACAAAGGAAACTATTGGATTAGATGGAAAAGAACTTTTAAATAAAGCGTATGATTATTCAATTAGTGCAATCGCTGTTTTTGAAGAAGAGCGTGCTAAAGAAATCGCTGAAGGTAGAGATATGACAGAAGCTTTATTAATCGCCTTAAATAGAGCTTCTTCAAGTTTAATAGATGAATTACCTGCTGATATTTCTTTTAAACTGACTGATTTAGCCTCCAGAAACTTATACGGTTTAGTAGTTGGCGTGATTCTATTCTCTATTGCTGGATTATTATTGCCAATTGTTTACAGTATTCTTACGGCGAATAGTCTTGTAGCTCAGCAAGTTGAGAGTGGGTCTTTAGCGTTTACTTTGTCATCACCAATTAGAAGAAAAACAATTATTATTTCTAAGGCAATTTATTTAATATTTGCTATTAGTTCAATGTATATTTTACTTTTCCTTTTTGCCTTAATTGCTCGCGAGATAGGAATTGCAATCGGTGGAGTCGATTTTATAGAAAGCTTAACCATTAAAGATTTATTCTTCTATACTATTGGGTCATTTAGTGTCTCACTTGCAATAAGTGGAATTTGCTTCTTATCTAGTTCGATATTTAACAAAACTAAATACTCAATTGGCGTAGGTGGCGGAATTAGTGTGTTCTTCTTGGTTTCATCTATCTTAGGTTTATTCGGTTCAGAAGTTATGCCGTTAGCCTTGAGAATAGATTCGATGAATTTCTTTAATTATTTAACTATTATTAAATTATTTGATGTTCAATCAATTCTTGATGGAACTAACACTTTCTTCTATTTGCTTATACCTTTACTAGCCATTAGTGTAGTAACATATTTAATAGGTTGTATAGTTTTTACAAAGAAAGATTTACCACTATAGGAGTTTAAAAATGAAAATTGCGTTAATTGCCCATAATCAAAAAAAGCCAGATATGATCGCTCTTTGCATTCGTTATAAAGAGGTTTTAGAAGGTCATGAACTTTATGCAACAGGGACTACTGGCAAACTTGTAGCAAATGCTACTAATTTAAAAATTACATGTATGAAAAGTGGTCCCCTTGGCGGAGACCAACAAATTGGTTCTATGATTGCTGATAGTGCTCTCGATTTAATTATTTTCCTTCGTGATCCATTAACAGCTCAACCTCATGAGCCAGATGTAAATGCTCTTTTAAGATTATGTGATGTTACAAACACTCCACTTGCTACTAACCTTTCAAGTGCTGAAATTATGCTTAGTGCTTTAAAAGTTGGAGCATTTGTAACTCATTTTAATGACAAAGAGTAATTAAATATTTAACTCTTTGTATTGTTTCTTTAATGTTTTAGCACTTTCGATAAGTTTTAAAACTTCATCGTAACTATAGTTTAAAGATAAGATTTTTATAACTCCTTTATTACCAACAATTGATGGTAAAGAGAGATAAACATCATCGATTTCATTATTGAATTTATTTGTAATTAAAGTAGAGACAGTTAATACACTCCTTTGATTGTTTAAAATTGTTTCAACAATTTTTGCGGTAGAAAGAGCGATAGCATAATAAGTAGCGCCTTTTTTATCAATAATTTCATAAGCTGAATTTTTAACTTGATCATGAAGTTTATTTAAGCGAACTCTTGGATCGCCATTAGATTCATTTGTGTAATATTCAAGTAAAGGACTTTCAGCAATATTGGCTACAGAAAAAGCACTAACTTCAGAGTCTCCGTGTTCACCAATGACATAAGCGTGTACATTACGAGGATCAATTTCAGTATCTTCCGAGATTAAAAGTCTTAAACGAGCACTATCTAAAACTGTGCCACTTCCTATGACTCGACTAGAATCAATTCCAAGTTTTTTGTAAGTGTAGTAACTTAAAATATCAACTGGATTTGTAACAACCAAAATAACCATTGTGTCGTCAATATAAGGCTTAACATTTTCTAATATTGAGTCAAAAACTTTGAGATTTCTTTTAAGTAAATCTATTCTTGTTTCACCTTCTTTTTGAGCGACACCAGCGGTAATAATTACGACATGAGCGTCTTTACAGTCGCTATAATCTCCAGCTTTTAATATTTTTGGAGAAACAAAAGGCATACCATGTTTCATATCTAAAATGTCGCCTTCAGCTTTTCTTTTGTTAACGTCAATAATTACGATTTCATTTACATAATCTTGTAGCAATAAGGTGTAAGCGGTGGTGCTTCCAACAGCTCCATCACCAATAATAACAACTTTTCTATTGTCCATAATTTACCCTCCCAAAAATATTCTATTCTTACTTAAAAATTTTTAAATAAATATGATTAAAGTTAGCGCTTACATGATAAAATAATTAAAGTAGATTTCTGGGAGGTGGGCCGTGGATAATAACCTTAAAATAGAACTAGAATTTTTGAAAAAAATCAACTATTCCTTGATAAATTCTGGAAAAAGAGTCATTGAAAACGTCGTTATTGATAATCAAAGTGAGACTGAATATAAAGACCTAACTTGTCGAATTAGTTTTGTCCCTGCTTTTATCAAACCAATTACCTTTGGTATTAGCTATATTGGCAAAAATCAAAAGATAAAAGAAGATAAAATTTTAACTCCAATTAACTTTGAATATTTTTATTCATTAAACGAATCGTATAAAGCTAATATTATTGTTTCAATTTTAAGTGGAGACGAAGTAATTAGTGAGAAAACTTTTGAATCAGAAGTTTTAACTTATGATGAGTGGGACGGTAGTACATGTGGTGTTCAACATGTCGCAAGTTTTGTTTTACCTAATGATAGTGCTGTTAAAGATGTTTTACGCTCAGCTAGCGACTACCTTTCTAAACTTACAAACAACTCTTTACAGTTTATTGGGTATCAAAGTAACAAAAAAGAAGATGTTTTAAATCAAATTTCTAGTATTTATTATGCTTTAAAAGCCTTAAATATTTCTTATTGCGTTCATAAAGCAAGTTTTGAAAAAGAAGGACAAAAAATACGTTTGCCTCTTGAAATTGTTAATACAAAATTATCCACTTGTTTAGACACAACTTTATTCATGGCTGGTTGCTTAGAAGAAATTGGGCTTAATCCGCTTGTTATTATTATCGACGACCATGCTTATTTAGGCTGTTGGCTTCACCAATTTGTATATCCAAATGTTGTTATTGAAGATAAAGCTTATGTTATTAATCAAGTTAATGCTCAAAATTTAATTCTTCTTGAAACAACTTTAATTACTAATCCAATTGAAACCCCTTTTAGAGAAATTTATAGCACTGGTAAAGCTAATATCTACAAGAAGACAAGTTTCTTTGCTGCAGTAGATATTATGAGTGCTCGAAATGCCAATATTAAACCTTTACCTTTACAAGTAAGTAGTGAAGGAAAATACATTATTGATAGCACCCCATTTGAAGTTAAAAAAGAAAATTATGAATTAGATGATGCTGGTTTTTTAGAAAATGAACATGTTAAAGATCGTTTTGATGTTTGGGAGAAGAAATTACTTGATTTAAACGGAAGAAACAAACTTGTAAGTTTTACACCAAACGCGCAACATTATCAAATTTTTACAACTGATGTTTATCAACTTTTTGATGAAGTTATTCATAATGATGTCACTTTGCATCCATTTTTAAATGTCGCTTCTTTAAGCGTTAGCGACAAAATTTATATTTGTGCAGGTGAAGATCAAAAAGAGATGTTTGCTGGTGATTTAGCAAACGATCGAATTAGATTGATAGTCGGTGAAAAGAAGCTTTTTACAATCATTAAGAAATTAATGAGAGATGCTCAAAGTAGTATTGAAGAAAGCGGTAGCAATACACTCTTTTTAACTATTGGAACTTTAATTTACAAAGACAAAGGAAAAGTAAAAGATGCTCCAATTATTCTTTTACCAGTAAACATAGTTCGTGGAAAAGAAGGTAGAACCTATGTCTTATCTTTAAGAGAAGAAGAAATTGTAATCAATCAAACTTTATTTGAATATTTAAAGATTAATTATGATATTGATTGCTCGAGTTTATTGAAACTACCTTATGATAGTGAAACTGATACATATGATTTAAAGAAATATTTTAATACTTTAAGAAGTAAAATCACTGGAGTAGATGGATTTATACTTTCTGAAACGGCTTTTATTGGAATTTTTAGTTTTACTCGTTTTATTATGTGGAACGATTTAAGAAACCACAAAAAAGAGTTGATTAAAAACGATATTGTTCATGCTTTAGTTGATCCTACTTTTGTCTTTAAAAATGAGGTTGAACCAACCAAGGCAAGCGATTTAGATTCTTTACTTTTACCAAATAAATTTGCAATGCCTTTAAGCGCTGATAGCAGCCAAACCGAGGCTATTTTAGATGCTTCAAGAGGATTAAGCTTTGTTCTTAATGGTCCTCCAGGAACAGGAAAGAGCCAAACTATAACAAACATGATTATTAATAGTTTATATAATGGTAAAACTGTTCTTTTTGTCGCTCAAAAAATGGCTGCATTAGAAGTGGTTAAAAGAAGACTTGATGAAACGGGTCTTGGAATGTTTTGTATTGAACTTCACTCTAATAAAGCCCAAAAATCAGATGTATTACAACAAATTAATAATATTTTAGAAACAGGTAAACTTAAAAAACCTTTTGAGTATGAAAAATGTGCTAATGATGTTTTAGCCAAAAGAAATGAATTAAATGAGATTATCAAAAAGCTTCATAAACCATTTAAAAATGGTTTTGACCTTTATGAAAATATAATTGGTTATGAAGAATTTAAAGATCAATATAAAAATATTGAAGTTAAGGGAATCGATTATTCAAAAATTAATAAAAATTCGTTCTTACAAACTATCTCTCGTTTAGAAACTTATTTAAATTATAAAAACGAAATAGGTGAAGATTATATCAAACTTTTCTCCTTTATTAATTTAGAAGAATATTCGATTGAACTTAGAAATCGTTTTGTTAATGCCTTAAAAGAATATAAAACTGATTTAATTGATTTTAAGACTATTAGTGATGAACTTTATAGGGGCTGTGAAGCTGAATTAGCTTTTAACGCTAAAAACTTTAACGAATTTATTAATTCATTAAAATACTTTAATTCAAATAAAGATCATATTTATTTCTCACTTTTAAATAAAACTGAAGGTTATATCTTAGACCTTGTTTCAATCTTAGAAGCAATGGTTGCCAATAAAGATTCCTACCTATATTTTAAAGATAATTTTAATGAAAACATTTTTACCTATGATTATAAAAATAGTCAGTTTAAATTAAAACAAGCGCAAAACTTAGGTTATTTTGCTAGAAGAAAGGTTTATAAAACCATCGTAAATAACTTAAAACTTTATGCATTAAATCCAAAAGAGGTTAACAAAAAGACAATTAATGAGATTTTAAGAAAGTTATCTTTAGTTAATGATGTGTTGTTAAACTTAAATGATAATGAAAACGATCTTAAACTTGCTTTTGAGGATGATTACGCTGGTTTTGATTCTGATTTAAAGATTATCTTAGGTAACGTCAAACTCACACAAGAGTTTGCAACATATTTAGATAGCTTTGTTAATATGGAAAGAGAAACTACCTTAAAACTTATTGTTGAAGCTGATAAGAAATATGAAGAAATTGCAAACTGCTATGAAGATGTAGTTGATACTCAAAACAATATTTTAGAAGAATTTAAGACTGATGTTTTAACGCTGTTTGATGAATACAGCTTAGTCGAAAATATTGAACTTATTGAACGTGTTATAAATCGTAATGAAAGACTTAAAGACTACATAATCTTTAAAAACGAAGAAAATGCAGTAAGGAAATTAAATATTGGTAATTTAATTGACCTTAATCGTAACGGAACGATTGAAAATAAAGATTTAATAAATGTTTATAAGAAAAATGTTTCTTATAATCTTGCTATTTTGGATGTTGAAAGCGATAAAGAACTCAATATGTTCAGTGGTCGTAGTCAAAACGAAAAGATTGAAGAATATCGTAAATTAATTGATAAGTACAATGAACTTACTATTAAAGAAGTCGCTTATCGTCTTTCAAAAGGTACAAGTGCTTTCTTCTCAAAAGATGATGAAACTAGCGAAAAGGCTAAGGAATTCGTTATTCTTAAAAAAGCGATTTCTAGTAATGGACGTGGTATTAGTTTACGTAATTTATTTGATTCAACACCTAATATTTTACATACTATTTGCCCTTGCTTTTTAATGTCGCCTTTAAGTGTTGCTCAATATCTTGATCCAAAACATAAAAAATTCGATATCGTTATTTTTGACGAAGCCAGTCAAATTACAACAAGCGATGCCGTTGGAGCTATTGCTAGAGGCAAGAGTGCTATTATTGTTGGCGATGAAAAACAACTTCCTCCAACAAGGTTCTTCGAAGCTGATACAAGTGATGAAGATGATTTCTTCATTGAAGATGGAGAAAGCGTTTTATCCGATTGCTTAAATATCTCAATGCCTAAGAAATATTTAACATGGCACTATCGTAGTAAAGATGAAAGCTTGATTGCTTTTTCAAACGTTGAATATTACGATAATAAACTTTTAACTTTCCCATCTCCAAAATCGATTAATAGTTCAATTTCATTTAGATATTGTAAAGATGGAATTTATGAGGACAGAAAGAATCGAAATGAAGCTAGAGCAATCGTTGATGAAATAATTAAACGTTTAAAAGATGAAAAACTTTCAAAAAAGAGTATTGGTGTAGTTACTTTCTCAATTTCTCAACAAACTTTAATTTTAGATTTGCTTCAAGATGCTTTTAGAAGAAATCCTGAACTTGAAAGTAAAGCTTATAATGGGAGAGAAGAACTCTTTGTCAAAAATCTAGAAAGTGTTCAAGGCGATGAAAGAGACGTCATTATTTTCTCAATTTGCTATGCCAAAAATATTGATGGCAAACTTTCTCACAATTTCGGACCTCTATCTAATGTTGGTGGAGAAAAGAGATTAAATGTTGCTGTTTCTAGAGCAAGAGAAGAAATGATTGTTTTCTCTTCAATTCTTGGCAATGAAATTGATACCAGTAGGGCTCAAGGAAAAGGCGCAAGAGGTCTTAAAGAGTTCCTTGATTATGCTTACAAAGGACGCAACTTTATTGTTATTAAAAATGGCGAACAAAAAGAATATAAAGAAGGAATTGAAAAATATATTGCTCGTGATTTAGAAAAACGTGGATATAAAGCTCACACAAATATTGGAACAAGTGAGTTTAGAGTTGATATTGGTATTGTTGATCCTAAAGATGAAAATCGTTATGTTCTTGGCGTTTTATGTGATTCTAGAAGCTATATTAATTCAAAAACAAGTAAAGATAGAAACGTTGTTCAAACCGATGTTTTAAATCAACTTGGTTGGAGGCTTATTAGAATTTGGTCTTTAGACTATTTTGATTCACCTAATTTGGTTGTTGATAAAATAATCGAAGCTATAAACAATCCTAATGATTCTCAAGAATTAACGAGTACAACGCGAAGAAAGATTACTTTTGAAAAGGAAGATGATAGAGATGATTTTAATCATTCTATTGATTATGTTTCTTCAAGCTATCCTTCTAGAGAAACTGATAGTGAATCTTTCTTTGAAGAAAAAGAGACTCGAACTAAAAGTGTAATTAATTTCTTTATTAGAAATGAAGGACCTATAAGTGAAAGACTTCTTGTTAAAAAAGTTTTAAATCAATTCTCTATTAGTAAAAATACAAAAACGACTAAAGCTGTATTTAACGAAATTTTGTATAACAAACCAGCTAATTTTACAAACAACATGAAATTTTATTGGGATAAAGAAGAAGATAAGGACCGAGTTGGTTATTACCGAGTTGGTGCTAAATATCGTGAGTTTATCGATATCCCAAAAGAAGAAATCATTATTGCCATAAGAGACATCATGAAAAATAAACTATCGTTAACCAAAGATGAACTGATAAAATATGTTGTTTCTGCTTTTGGCTTTAATAAAGTTGGCGATACGATGAAAGATATTATTAACACTTCAATCGACTTTGCTAGCGTTAAAAATTTAATTAAAGTTGAAGGGGAGAATGTATATTATCAAGTTTAAAAGGAAGTAATTTATGAAAGTAATTTGTCCTCAATGTGGGAAAGTAATTGATACGAATTTAAATAAAGATACAGTTTTTTGTTCAGAATGTGGAAGTAATTTTTCTTTTGAGCAAGGGAAGAAGCTTTTTGATCGTCAATTTGGTCAGATTTCAAAAGCGGCTTTTGTATGCTTAAATCAAAAAGGTGATTATGACAAAGCTATTGAACTTTTTAATGAGTGTTTAGAAATTAAAAGTGATGATTTGGCTTCAATTATTGGAATTGCTTTAGCGACTTTATATCGACAAGACTTTTTAAATTTAAATTTTGATAAGATTATTCCTTTAATTGACCAATACGAAATTTATTTAAATGAAGAAAATACTTTTCTTTTCTTGTCTTTTATGGAAGATGTTATTAAAGAAACTAAAAGATATTTAATTGAAGCCAATGAAAGACTTTTTAAAGACGGAAAGTGTATTTCGCGTGTTTATTTAAATAATTATGAACAAAGTTTAAAAGATATTATTACTTTAATTAACTATTTTAGAGATGCAATCACAATTTGTAGCGAAGAAGAAAAGAATATTTTCTATCAAGATCACAATATGGATGATGAATTAAACGCTTTAGAAGATAAGATAAAATCACTTCAAGAAATTCATCATGAAGTTTTAGAAAATGAAGAAAGTTTAGATGACAATAGAATTATCGTTGTTAATACTAAAGGTTTAAAAACATATCGCTATGCTATGGGCTTTGAAATAGTCATGGCTATTATTATGATTGTTTTCTTGCTATTAGGAGTTTTCTTAAAAAATAACCTTTTCTATTATTTAATTTTAATACCATTAGGACTTGGCGTAATTGGCTATTTAATATATTATTTTGCCTTTCTTAGAAATAAATAAGCTGCAAATCTTAAATATATTTTTCATTTTTCAAGAAATTTAATAATGCAATAGAAGCTCTATATCGATGTGAGATGTGATTTTTTTCGCTTGGAGAAATAGCAGCAATAGAAACTTTATAACCTTCAGGAATAAATATTGGATCGTATCCAAAACCACCATTTCCGTTAGCTTCTTTAGCAATTGTTCCATTAACAATACCTTCAAAATCGTGTCTAGAACCTGGAGTTAAATTTAATAGAACGAAATGAGCAGTGAAGTGAGCTTTTGAACCAGCACATTTTTCAATTAACATTTGATTTGTTGCTTCTTGACCACCATGTTCCATGGCATATCTATGAGAGTAAATACCAGGTACATGTTCGCCTAAAGCATCAATTTCGATACCAGAATCGTCACTTAAAACAGGAAGATTAGTGAATTTAGCAACTTCACTTGCTTTAATGAAGGCGTTTTCAGCATAATTTTTTCCATTTTCATCTGGATTAACATTAATTCCTAATTCTTTTAAAGAATATAATTCAACAGCATAATCTTTAAAGATATCTTTTAATTCACCCATTTTATGATCGTTGTTAGTAGCAACACAAATTTTTAAAACCTTTTCCATAATCAACCTCTATTTTTCCAGAGATTATTCTACAATAAGAAGCATCGTTTATGTATTAAAAAATTACAGTATTCTTAAATTTAAAGTCTTTAGAGAATTTGCGAAAATCATTATAAATATTTCTTTAGGTTTTCATTTTGTGCGTTCAATTTTCCAATAGTTGATTATAATTTTTACAAAAATAAAACTCGCTAATCATTTTGCTATATTGAAAATTTTAACAAAAAGCCTGCAAAACCTCATTTTTTATGATGAATTTAATCATCTTTTGAGTAATATATTACTTAAGAAAGTAAATGATTGAAAAAAATAACTGACACTCTGTATTTCTTTATTGACGAAATGTCAGTTAGAAAATAAAATTTAATTGACAAGCAGTCAATTATTTATTGCTTGCGAAATTGGAGGTCATCAATATGAAAAAACTAATAAGTTTAATGACGTTATTAAGTTTATTTGTTGTCACTGGCTGTTCTAATAATGAAACAGAAGATAGCACCGGTGGAGACGATAATACAAATATAGATCAAGACGGAGGTAATAATTCGGGCGATTCAACGGAAACTCCTGATATTAATGCGTTAGTTGTTTATTTCTCAGCCACAGGGAATACTGAAGAAGTCGCTAATTTTATTGGAGATTATTTGAATGCATCTATTTATGAATTAGAGCCAGTGGATCCATACACAAGTGAAGATTTAAATTACTCCTCTTCAACAAGTAGAGTTTCTATTGAACATAATGATCCAGATAGATATGTTGAACTTGTAACCACAGACTTTGATGGATTTAGTGATGCTGATTATATATTTTTGGGAGCTCCAGTTTGGTGGGGAGAATTAAGCTGGGTCATAGATGATTTTGTTTTAAGTAATGACTTTACAGGAAAAACTATAATACCTTTTGCAACTGCATCATCATCAAATTTTGATGTCGATGACTTAAGACCTTTATCTGAAGAAGCAACTCGGTTAGAAGGAAGAAGATTTACTCATTCGCAAATTAATGAAGAAACTGTAAGAGAATGGATTGATAGTTTGAATTTAGCTTAAGGCACATATGAATAAAAGGATTTTAGTTACATATTTTTCTGCAAGTGGCGAAACGAAAGAAAAAGGCGATGTTTTAGCTTCATCTTTAAATGCAGATACTTTTGAAATAGTACCTTCTCAAAAATATACTTATGAAGATTTAAATTGGAGAGATAGAAACAAGCCGTTCTACAAGAGAGATGCGCCATTCATGAGAATGACACATGATTTTAAAAAAGCAATCTATATATCAATTAATAAAGAAAAGCAATATATGCCTAAAGAAATTGAAGATAAAAGTATTCTTATAAATAGCGATATAAATAAAGTTATTAAAAATCTAAAAAGTTTAATTTAAAATTGAAATTGATGTTTTTCCGAAAATTTCCCCAAAATTTTCATTCGAAAAAGCTTAAGAAAATATTTGATTATTAAGACCTTGTATAATATAATAATCAAGCGCGCAGGTGTAGTTTAATGGTAGAGCATCAGCCTTCCAAGCTGATTACGCGGGTTCGATTCCCGTCACCTGCTCCAAACACGATAACTATCGCATTTTTTAGCTCTTGAGGAGTAGCTTGGGGAGCAAGCAAAACAAAAGAGGTTGATTAAGCGAAAATATATATTAAGATAGCAGGCCGAAGTTGGCCTTTTCTTTTTAAATGAATTTTGGTGGGTGTTGCTAGAATCGAACTCACGAATTTTAATACCGTTGAGATTTAGATTAACTTAAACAATTCTCTTATAATTGAATTTTGATTTATTAAAGTTACATCGCAACCATTGGAATGAGCAAACATAAATCAAAATGTGAAAGACTGAGAATAGTAAAAAGAAGCTGAGAATTTAGCACATGTGTTTTCTCAACTTAGAAAAAGAAAAGACTATTCATAAAATAACAAGAGAAAAAAACAGCATATTAAATGAATAAAAACCCGCAAAACTTAAATATTTTTGCGGGTTTATGATTTCACTGATTTACTCTTTAAATGAGTTTTTAGCAAAGAGTTCAATCATTGCTTTTCTAAGTTCTCTTTCTTCCTCTTGATGTTCAAGTCTAGAAAGTTCAGTTTTTAGTTTTCTTTCGGCTTCTTCTTGTAATTTACGTGTTTTTTCAACATCGATATTTTCGACAGCGATAATGCTATTTAAAACAAGAACAGCAGTATTAGTACTTTCTATAAAATGAATTGCGCCTCCTCCGACTGCATAGTGTTTTTCTTTTTGATTATTAGCAACTGTTAAAACAGAAATTTCGATGTTAGCTAAATATTCTACGTGATTAGGAAGGATTGTAACCTCACCTTCGCTTGTTAAAACTGTAAGGCAATCGATTTCCTTTTCTTCGTATATTTTTTCAGGTGTAACTATTTTTAAATGGAATTTTTTGTCCATATTATTTTTGATTTTCTGAAAGCATTTTTGCTTTTTCTACTGCATCGTCAAAAGTACCAACATACAAGAAAGCGGCTTCTGGTAAATTGTCGCCTTCACCATTTAAAATTCTTTCAAAAGAAGAGATTGTATCTGGAAGTTTTACATATTTTCCTTTTGTACCTAAAAATTGCTCAGCGACAAAGAAAGGTTGAGATAAGAAATTTCTAATTTTTCTGGCTCTATCAACAACAAGTTTATCTTGGTCTGATAATTCATCAACACCTAAAATAGCGATGATATCTTGTAAGTCTTTATATCTTTGTAAGATTTCTTGGATTTGACGAGCAACTCTATAATGTCTTTTTCCAATAATGTTAGGATCTAAAATATTACTATTACTTGCTAAAGGATCTACAGCAGGATAAATACCTAAAGCGGCAGTGTTTCTATCAAGAACGGTACGAGCATCTAAGTGAGCAAATGTTGTAGCAGGAGCAGGGTCTGTTAAATCATCAGCCGGAACATAAACGGCTTGAATAGAAGTGATTGAACCATCACGAGTAGAAGCAATTCTTTCTTGAAGTTGACCCATTTCGGTAGCAAGAGTAGGTTGATAACCAACAGCAGAAGGCATTCTACCTAAAAGAGCACTAACTTCACTACCAGCTTGAGTAAATCTAAAGATGTTATCGATAAAAAGCAAAACATCTTGATGAGCAACATCTCTAAACCATTCAGCCATAGCTAGAGCTGATAAAGGGGCGTGCATTCTGACACCAGGAGTTTCATTCATTTGTCCAAAAACTAGAGCAGTGTTACTTAAAACGCCACTAGCTTTCATTTCATTATATAAATCGTTTCCTTCACGGCTTCTTTCACCTACACCAGCAAAAATAGAAAGACCATTTTTTTGAACGGCAATGTTATGAATTAATTCTTGGATTAAAACAGTTTTACCAACGCCAGCTCCACCGAATAAACCAACTTTTCCACCTTTTAAATATGGACAAAGTAAATCAATAACTTTAATTCCAGTTTCATAAACTTCAATAGTAGTAGGCTGATCAGCAAAAGAAGGTGGTTCATTGTAAATTGAATGTGTTTCTTTAACTTCAAAAGGTCCGTTTCTATCAATTGGTTTACCTAAAACATTAAACATACGACCTAAAACATTTCTTCCAACCGGAACTTTAATAGGGGCGTGAGTGTTGATAACTTTTAAACCTTTTTTAATTCCTTCGGTTGGTCCCATAGAAATGCAGCGGACTGTATCATGACCCATATCTTGAGAAACTTCTAAAATAAGTTCTTTCTTATCTGGTAAATCTTCAAGAGTTAATTTTAAAGCAGTTTTTAAAGAAGGAGTTAAACCATCATCAAAACGAACATCAACGACTGGTCCTATCGCTTGAACGACATAACCAACATCTGCTTCTTTTAAATTTTCGTTAATTTTATATTCTTTAAGCATAGGTCTACCTCCTTAAATGAAGTCTATAGCATCATTACTTCCTGAAACAATTTCGTTAATTTCATTAGTAATTTTTTGTTGTCTAACTTTGTTATATTCTAACTTTAATTCATAAAGTAATTTATCAGCGCTACTTGTTGCATTTTCCATAGAATTTTTACGATTAGTTTGTTCACTAATTGCACTTTCTAAAAATGAACGATAAAGCAAAGCATCTAAATAATGTGGGACAATTAAATCCGCGACTTTAGAAGATTTCCCTTCAAAAAGCGGCTCTAATTTTTCTTTTTTCTCACGGACAATTTTCTCTCCATCAAGTGGAAGAATCTTTTTACAAACACATTTTGTAGTCATCGAATTAATATAAGCAGTGTAAATAATATTAATAGATGAATAGCCTTCTTGACGATAAAGTTCATCTAGTTGATGACGGAAAAGATTAATTTTTGTATAAGAGAAATTATCTAATAAGTGGATAAATCTTTTGTAAGCACGATGGACTTTATCTTTATAGTGACGATATCCTTTTTCACCAATAAAAATAACGTCATCATTTTTTGTTAAAATCTTACTCGCTAGTTTACTTAAATTGTTATAGTAGCTTCCACAAAGTCCTAGAGTAGAAGTCACAAAAATATATAACTTTTTATTTCCTGGGTTTTGGACTAAACAGGTTGGTCGAGCCGTTTTTGAATAATCAACATAAAGAAGACATAATTCCATAGCTTCTTTAATCTCTTCCATATAGGCTAAATTTCCATCATAAAGATTCTTGAGTTGATTATAACGAGAATTAGCAATTAACTTCATTGCATTCGTTATTTTTCGAATTGACTCAACGGTTTGAATTCTGGTTTTTACTTCAAGTAAAGATTCACCCATTTATTAATAGCTATCCTCTTCAATTAAATTATCTTTAACGGATGCTAAAATTGATGAAAGTCTTTCTTCGACCTTCATTTTGTTTTCATCCGAGAAAGCTTTGTTTTCGTTAATTTCTTTATAAATCTCTGGGTTTTGCGCACTTATTGAATTGTCTAAGAGTTTTAAAATCTTGTGGACGTCTTCAGGAGCAACATTATCTAAAAGCCCTTTTTGAGCAACATAAATATCAACAATTTCTTGTCCTGCACTAAGAGGCATATATTGTTTTTGCTTTAATACCTCGGTAAGAATTGCTCCATGCATTAATATTTTCTTAGTTGATTTATCAAGGTCGGAACCAAAACGAGAAAAATCAAGCATTTCGTGATAATTTGCTAAAGCCATTCTTAAATCTTTTGATACTGATTTCATAACTTTAGTTTGAGCTGAACTACCAACACGGCTAACTGATAAACCTGAATCAATAGCAGGTCTTTGGCCAGAGTTAAACATATCAGTGTTTAAGAAAAGTTGACCATCAGTAATTGAAATAACGTTTGTTGGGATGTATGCAGAAATATCGCCAGCTTGAGTTTCAATAATTGGTAGAGCAGTGATTGAACCGCCACCAAGTTCCTTATTTAAACGGCAACTTCTTTCTAAAAGTCTAGAATGCAAGTAGAAAATATCACCTGGATAAGCTTCTCTACCTGGGCTTCTTCTTAAAAGAAGTAATAATGTACGATATGCAACAGCGTGCTTACTTAAATCATCATAAATTATTAAAACGTTTTTACCTTTATGCATCCAATATTCGGCAATGGAAGTTGCACTATAAGGAGCAAGATATTGCATTGGAGAAGGTTCAGCAGCACTTGAACCAACAATGGTTGTGTATTTTAAAGCATCATATCTTTTTAAACGAGCAACGATTTGAGCAAGTGAAGAGTTCTTTTGTCCAATTGAACAATATACACAATAAACATCTTTACCTTTTTGGTTGATGATTGTATCGATTGCTATTGCAGTTTTACCAGTTTGACGATCGCCGATAATTAATTCTCTTTGGCCTTTTCCAATTGGAATCATGGAATCAATTGCTTTAATTCCAGTTTCGAGTGGCTCATTAACAGATTGACGGTCCATGATTTCAGGAGCGATATTTTCAACAGGACGATATTCATCAGCTTTAATTGGTCCATATCCATCAATTGGTTGGCCTAATGAGTTAACGACTCGGCCTAGCATTTCATCGCCTACTGGAACAGATACTAATCTTTTTGTTCGAGTACAAGTGTCGCCTTCTTTGATAGTGACGTTTTCACCAAGTAAAGCGACACCAATATCATCTTCTTCAATATTCATAACCATACCATAGGTATTGTTAGGAAATTCGATAAGTTCTCCATACATTGCATCTTCAAGGCCAAAAACAGTAGCGATACAATCGCCAACACTGACGACTTGACCAACGTTTGAAGAGTCTATTTTGTGATCGTATTTTTCGATTTCATCTTTAATGATTTGAGAAAGTGAGTTTAAATTATTAGTTTTTGGCATGCGATACTTCCTCCTTGTTATCTAATTCATCAATAAGATGATTTTTAATTGCTTCAAGTTGAGATGAAATAGAGTATTCATATAATGTTCCATCGATGATGATTTTAAGTCCAGCAATCAAAGACTTATCAATATATTCTTTGGCTACAATTTGTTTATTAGTTTTTTTGTGAAAACTTTCTTTTATAGCCGAAAGTTGGCTATCACTTAATTTAAAAGGAGTGTAGATTTTTGCTTCTAAAATATTTTCATCTTTATCGATAAGTTCGTCGTAAATTTTTCTAATTTCCTTGAGATTTGCAAGCATTTTATTGTTTATAAGCATTTTTATGAATAAACGAACTTCACTTACAATAACTTCATCAAAGATATTATTTAATGCGGCTTCCTTATCTTTAAATGAATTAAATGGTGAATTTAAAAATGAGTATAAGTCAGGATTCTTCTTTAAAATCCAACTGAAAAATTTCAAGTTTTCTCGATATAAAACTACAGAGTGCTTAGTAGCAGCACTGGCATATAATCCTTCAGTTATTTTTACAAGAAGAGCATCCTTATTCATTGCTATTTCCTTTATTTAATTCCTCAATGAATTTATTTACGTATTCATCATTGTCACTAACTGTGACATTTCTTTTTAAGATTTCTTTACTGGTTGAAATAGCAGTAGAGATAATCTCACTTTTAGCTTCTTTAAGCATTTTGTTTCTTTCGTTTTCGATATCATTGTGAGCACTTTGCTTTTGCTTTTCGATTGTTTCAGCAAGCTGCTTTTCAAGTTCACTAGCTTTATTTTCAGCAGTTTTTTCTGCTCTTTGAATGATTTCACCGGCCTTCTTTTGACCATTTAAAACTATACGATTAGCTTCTTTAATCTTTTCTTCAGCTTCAAGAGCTTTATTTTCACTATCTTTAATATTTTTTTCGATATAATCAGCTCTTTCATTTAATTTCTTTTTAAGTGGCTTATAAGCAATCACAATAAAAAGAATGGCTACTAAAATAAATAAGCCAAGTTGAAGAAGTGTAATCCGAAGATTTGGAAGCATATTATTAACAGTTGTTTCGATTCGATCTTGGATCATTTCGGTATTACAACTTGTTAACGAAAATAGAGAAACAAGAGTAGTTAATATGCCTAAAGTTTTCTTTTTGTTAGACATTGTTTCCCTTTCCTTAAGCGACAACGAAAGCCATTAAAATAGCGACGACAAGAATATAAATAGCAACAGTTTCAATAAGAGCAACACCAACAATCATTGTTGTTCTGACATCTTTTGCACAAGTTGGATTTCTTCCAATGCTGTCCATAGCTTTTGAAACTGCCATACCTTCAGCAATTGCTGCAAGTCCCATTGCGATACAAGCAATACCTAAACCAATAAAATTCATACTTTTCTCCTTTTAAATTGCTTTTTTATTAATTTTTTCTAAATGCTTTTGTTCTTTCCTTTCAAGTTTTCTTCTCTTAGCTGCTTCTTTTTCGTTTTTAGCTTCAAGAAGTTCTTGAGGAGAGATATATTCTTGAGCAACGTTAATCATAGTTAACATTGTAAAGACAACAAGTTGAATTGCTCCATCAAATATATCGAAATAAAGGTGAGCAGCAGGAGCAATAAGTGGATCAAGGAACATTCCCCAGTATGAACCGACTGGTGGAATAGCACTTGATAAACCAACATAAATTAATGTAATAACACAATATCCAGCTAAGGCGTTACCAAACAAACGTAAAGTAAGAGATAAAACGCTACTCCACATTGTTACAAGGTTAATTGGTAAAAATACTGGAATTGGTTCAATGTATCTTTCAAAATATGCCCATTTTTTAACTTTAATTGAAGTGTAATGAGTGATGAAAAAAGTAATTAAAGCTAAAGAAAGAGGGAAAGCAAGGTTAGTAAATGGATTTGGAAGTGGTTCAAGATAAGTTTCCCCTCCTGGTTGAAACACGTTTGGAATACCAACCATTCCGATGAAAAAACCTAAGAAAATGTAAAGTCCAACACAACAAATATATCCACCAAAACCTTCAAAAGCAGGTCCCATAAGATTTTTAACTGAGTTATCTGCAATTTGAACAATAGTTTCTACAGCATTTAAAAATCCATGTGGCTTTTTAAGTGGATCATAATTTTTAAGCTTAATTCTAATGACAACAGCAATAATAAGAACGATTAAAAGAGCGAGAATGCTTGTCAAGAATTCAGGTGGTAATGTATTCCAACTAAGTGGTTCTATAATTTTTCCAAAATCCATTAAGTAGTCCTCTTTTACTAGAGATAATGTACTCCCTTAAAATTTGGATGTAAAGCAAATTAAATAAATTAATTTATTTATACTGGTTTTTTAGCATATCTTTACTAAAAATACGGCAAAAAACTTGAGTTTATAGAAAAACTCTGCAAAAACTAAATATTTTATGAATTTTTTTGAAATAATCATTCATTCAAAATCATATTAGAGTTTGAGTGAAAGCATTTATTCTTTCGAGTGAAAATAAGTGACACTGGCAATTAGCAACTTTAATATTTAAACAATTTTTTCTAAATAACTGACTATTATATTATATAAAAATTGCAAAACATGTTTATTTCACCTAAAAAGATGATATTAAAATAACATTAAGATTAAAGTTTTATTTGTGTTTCATGTTTATTAAATAGCAATAAAATTTTTATCAATAGGAGCAGAAATATATGCTATTTAAAAGAAAAAAAGTGCCTACTGTTTTAAGCATTTTCGCATTACTGTTAGGTGGAGGAATTATAACAAGTTGCTCTAGTAACAATTCACAAATAAATAACAACTCGTTGGCTAGTGTTAAATTCGATGATGAATCAATTACTGTAAGAGTAGGAGATATTGTAGATATAACTCCTTCTTTAAGTACGGATGCTTCATTAAGTGATTTTGATGTTATTCTTTCTAATCAAAATATAACTTATGAAATAAATGGAGAAACTATATCAATTACTGGAGTTAGTGATGGTTTAACAACATTAACTTTAAAAGCAAAAGACCAAGGAGCTTTTGAAGCTTCTATTTTAATTGTTGTTGCACCAAGCGATTCTTCAATGACCGATTATGTTTTAGAAGCAGATACATCTAAAGCAAAAACTGAGTTTCTACTAAATGATACTTTCACTACTGATAACTTGAAAGTTTATGCATATAAATATGAAGATGGTGTGAAAGATGAAAATACAAGATTAGTTGTTAATGATTATTCCATTGAAGTTGAAGGTGGGATGGTATTAAACACTCTTGGAGAGAGAAAAGTAACAGTAACAAGCAGTGTTTTTGGAACATGCAGTTATAACATAACAGTTGGAGAAAGCGTAAGAGATGAATATATAACAATTGATACAAGTGGTGCTTCAACAAGTTTTAATCAAGGTGATTATTTTTCTTCAAATGGTTTAGTAGTAACTGTTCATAGTGAAATAACTTCCTTAGACGAAGCAGGAAATAAAATCACGACTTCTGAATCTAGTGTTGTTTCTAATTACACAACAAATTATGGAATTAATTATCGATTAAGTAATTGTGGAATATTTACTGTCGAAGTTAGCTATGGTAAATGCGAGCCTGTAAGCTATCAAATTTCTGTTTCAAGAAGTGATTCAACAATTAGAGATACAGTTTCTACTTTTGTTAATACACGTGATATGTCTGTAGAAGTAAATACAACAATTCCTAATGATGATAGTTTCTTTGGAAGTGCTTTTAATCTAAATTTCAAACCAAATTATGTTTTGAAAACTGAATATGAAAAAGTGAGTTCAACGGAAGTTGATAAAGAAACAATAAATAAAGAAAGTGGAGTTTTACTAAACAAAAATAGAGACGTTATATCTTATGTTATTGAAAACGACAATGTAGTATTAGATCAACTTATCAAAGATCGAGTTACTTCATATTGGGACTACTTGCAATATAGTGATATATCTTCATTTAAAGAATTTGCTATCAAAGATTTTCCGCAAATCAGCATGAGTGATGAAGGCGGATATTACTATGAAGAAGTGATTCCTGAAGAAGGAAGTGACAACTATCAAACTTCCTTAAGTTCTTATCCAATTGTACAAACAGCTTTTAAAATCTCTGATACTTCGACAAGTTTATTTAGATTTGTTGATTATTATGAACTAATTGCTGATGGATTAACTATAGAAATTAAAGTTCATGTTAATGGATATGGAGAGATTTCAATTAAAACAATAGAACATGGCACTAATGTCGATGATGAAAGAGTGCTTAAAGCTGTTACTAGTCAGGATTTTGAAATAAGTAGCGAAATAAGTAGTGAAGCTTCATTGTTTAAAGATTCAATTCAAGGAAATAACTACTCGATTACATCAACTTTAGGAACAACATACTTCCACGATAAATACTATTATGTGAATTATACAAATCCTTTAGCATTCTTAGCTGGCTTATATTCACAAGGTTATGTGGCTGTAAAAGATAGCGAAAATAATTTTGAAGGAGATGGAATTTATAATTTTAGAGCCAATGAAGACTCAGATTTAATTGTAAGCTCAATTCGTGATGAAGAAGTTACTGCAATTTATCAAGATACATCAACAATTAAATATTCTGATATGTTTACTGATTTTATTAGTTCCTATATCTCAACAGCCTTTAAGGAATTATTTAGTGATGATACCTTGCTAGCTACTTTTGAAGAGATTGGGACAACAGGCATATATATGTCTAAAAATGCTGATGTTAGTGAAATGTATTTGGATCATTTTGTTGGTAGTAGTGGAGATAGCCGAGACACAGCTGAAAGTAATGGCTATATCTTTGGGGCTTTCCAACTTGAAATGGCAGGAAATACTGTTTCATCAATTACATTACTTTTATTAAATTCTGAATTTTATGGTTATGTACAGAACCTAGAAAATATCGGTCAGGTTCATATCGCAGCCATTGAAGAATATTTCAATATTTGATACAAGGAGGGATTCTTATGGGAAAGATTAAGAAAATTGGTGTATTAACACTATCTGGCCTTTTAATTTTTTCTAGTGGTATGCTGCTTGCATCTTGTGGAACTGAAGCGCCACAAGTTGAAGATGAATCAGCAATTACAATTAGTGGAAATTTAAGTGTCAAAGTCGGTGAATCTACAAGCTTAACGGCTAGCGGACTTGCTGAAGGAGCAACGTATTTATGGGTCAGCGATGATGAAAGTATTGCCACAGTTGATCAAACTGGTCTCGTAGTTGGTCAAGCGGAAGGCAAAACAAAAATTACCGTTTATGATTCTACTGATTTTACAGTTTCTTCTTCTGTTGATGTTTTTGTTTATGGAGACACTACTGCAGGCGAAGAAATTGAGACATTAGCCATTGACACAACTAACGTTAAAACTGTGTTTTCACAAGGTGAAGCCTTTACTTATGAAGGGCTTGTGGTAACCAAAAACGGTGCAGAAATCACAGATTTTACTACAAATCCTAAAGAAGGAACAATATTAAATACTAGAGGCACTTTTGATGTTTATGTCTCTTGTGAAGGAGCGGCAAGTGTAAGTTATCAAATTACTGTTGAAGCAGCACAAGAAGATTTAACTCTTTATGACTTTGTTTCTAAATTGTCAACTTCATCCATTTATGATTATACCGTTACAGTAAATGGACAAATCGATTATGGTGGAGACACCATGGCTAGTAAAGTTAGTTACACTTATACCTATGGTGAAACAAATTATTACTATCAAGCTTTGGCTGATGATGTAGTTATCGAAAGTCAAGATTATGGTTACACAAATACTTCAAAAGGAGTTATGAAATTTTATCTCCGTGATGAAGTTGTCGAACCTGCTTGCTACTATTCACATGATTCAACTGCATATACCGATATCATCGGCACAAGTATGTTTAATGATTTAGATCCTGATTTAGTTCCAAGAAGAAAAACTGATGATTATTACTTAATCACCGATAGTGAGTTAATTAGTGACATAATCAGCAATACAAATGTTGAATCAAGTGGTATTTATTCAAATCTTGAAACTGTAACTGCTACATGTGATGGAGAAACTTTAACAATTACTCTTGATTGTGGAATCATGGGTACAATTGAAGAAGTTTACGCAAATGTTGGTACAGCAAATGTTCCATATATCGAAGATTATTTAGCAACAAGTGGAGAAGACATTTTAGTTGATGAAGATTTAGAAACTATGATTGGTCTTATCGAAGGTGCTAATTATACTAGAGATTTAGGAACTGCAAGAATTTCCACAACTGAAACAGTTGAGATTGGTGAGGCAATTTATACACCTGATTATATGGTCATTGACTATACAGACGAATATATTGCTGCAGCTTTAGAAGTTGCTGGAACTGAAATTAATGATAATGGTTGTTATTTCAGCGAAGCTGATAAAGGTTATTACACTTTTGATATTAAAGATGGGAAAGTCGACGCTGAAAGTGTCTCCTCAAAAAAACCTGCTAATGGATATGATGCATATTATGAAAAAGTTGGATACCCAAATTACTTATCTGCCTTTGATACTTTAGATCTTTATGAATATCGCTATATAGATGAATTTGGTGGGAATATGTATATCGCTTATGGTGATGATGTTCCAGGTGAATTCTTTGAATTCCTTGGTTTAAGCTTAGAATCTACTGGCTATATACCAATGGGATTTGGACTTGCATATACATCTGCAAGTACTGATGCTTTACCACAAATATATTTAATTTCTTACGTAAATGCTTTTATGACTTCAACAAATGGTTGTATAGGCATAACTTTATCTAAATTTGGATTATCTCAAAGCGATGCTGTTGAGGAATTCCTTGCTTCTTTAGCCTAATTGGGGGTGAATAGTATGAAAAGAAAAGTATTAAAAGTTTTAGCTCTTACTGGCTTTTTAACTTTTGGTTCAGTTGGAGCTAGTTGTGGAGAAGACACTCCTGTAGTTACTGATGAAACAACAAGCGATGTTGTAAATGTTGTTTTAAGTGGGGCAAAAGATTTAAAAGTTGGTGAGACATTGACTTTAACACCTCATTTTGATGATGGTGGCAAGCATAATGTTACCTATATTTCAAAGGACCCTGATGTTGCAAGTGTTGACGCTAATGGTGTAGTCACAGCATTAGCTACTGGTCAAGCAACAATAGTTTGCCAAATTAGCGGAGTAGATTACATTTCTCAAGCTAAAGTAGATATCGATATTAGAATTGATGAAAGCGAAGTCGCTCCTGAATATGTTAAAGCAACTTTTGTAGACTACGATGGCACCATTTTATATGAAGATGTAGTAGAAAATGGTGGAACACCAACTTATGCAGTCACAAATCCTCAAAGAGTAAGTGATACTCAAAACTCCTACGCTTTTGTTGGCTGGGATAAGGATATCGGACCAATTACTAGTGATACAACTTATCAAGCAGTTTATGAAACAATTCCATTTACAACTTTAGCCTTTGAACTTGATTTAGTTAATGGTGGATATAAAGTTGTTGGCTATTCTGGAAGTGCAACTGATCTAGAAATTCCTTCAACTTATAGTTTTAGAAAAGTAGTTTCGATTGGTGATGGTGCTTTTAGTGGAAATGCAACACTTGAAAACGTTACTTTACCTGAAACGATTGTTGAAATTTGTGAAAATGCTTTTTATAACTGCTCAGCTTTAAAAACAATAAATATTCCTGAAGGATTAGCAAAACTTGGTGAATATTCTTTCTATGGATGTTCAATGCTAGAATCAACAATTACTTTAGGTAGTGCAATTACTGAAATTCCTGCTTATTGTTTCTATAATTGTTCAAGAATTCCACTTGTCAGAGGTCACGAAAATGTTACTACCATAGGTGACTGTGCTTTTGCTAATTGTAGAACATTAAACTTTGACTTTAATGAAGGATTAATTTCAATTGGAGCATTTGCATTCCAACACAATAAAGCAATGCTTGATATTGTTTTACCAGATACAATTGTCTCTTTAGGAACAAGTGCATTTTGCCATTGTTCAACATTATCAACAATCACTCTTCCAAGAAACTTAGAGACGATAGAAGTAGGAAGAGATAAGACATATACAGCACAAACTTTATTCTTGGGTTGTACAAATTTAACTACTATTAGTATTGCTGAAGATGCACCTAATTTCTCAGTTGATGAAAACCATGTACTTTATGGAGCAAACGGAACTGTATTATATTCAGTTGCACCAGCAATTCCTGGTGAGTACACGATTTTAGATACTTGTACAACCATTATGGACAATGCTTTTTATGGGTCATCTTTAAGAGTTGTTACTATTCCAGGTAATGTTACAACAATAAAACCAGAAACATTCTGGACAAGTGAAGTTCAAGAAGTAATCTTTGAAAGTGGTACTGAGCCACTAGAAATGTCTGGCTCAATGTTTGATGGTTGTGACAATCTTAAAATCGTTACAATTAATAGAGAAATCACTGAACTTCCAAACGATTTATTTAGAGATTTAGAAGAGCTTATTATGGTAACTCTTCCATCGACTTTAGAAGTAATTGGAAATTATGCATTTTATGGATGCAGTAACTTAATAAGTCTTGATATGCCAGATAGTGTCAAAGAAATTGGTACCTATGCATTCTATGATTGTTCTTTATTGAAATTTGATTTACCTGCTTCCCTTGAAACTATTGGAGTAAGAGCATTTTCTTCTTGTACTGGACTTGAAGAAGTAACAATTCCTGATTCGGTTACAAGTATTGGTAATTATGCTTTTGTGTATTGTACAAATTTAAGAACTGTTAAATTTGGAACTAATAGTCAATTAAAGACTTTAGGAACATATGTCTTTGATGGTTGCGCCGCACTAGAAAGTATCAATCTTCCTGCTAGTGTTTCTTCTATTGGAAACTACTTATTTAGAAATACAGAAAATTTAAAAACATTTGAGTTTAGCGAGGGAATTACTACAATTGGCTCAAATGCTTTTAATGGAAGTGGTATTGAAGAACTTGTTCTCCCTAATACTGTAACTAAAATTAATGCTAGTGCTTTTACAAATTGTGATGCTTTAAAAACCGTTGTTTTATCAACCGCTTTAAAAGGCACAAGTGCAATTGGAGCTAGCGCTTTTGCTAATGATACAGCAATAGAAACTTTAACTTTTGGACCAGGTTTAACTGATGAAGAAGTTGAAAGTGAAGGATGGTCAATTAAATTTGGTTCCAATGCGTTAAATAAGGTTAAACCAACCGTTATAAACTTTAGAGGAAGTGAAACTGCTTTTGCTGAAGTTGATTTTAATAATAGTGGTTTTGAGACTTATCTTGAAACCGGAGAAGTTACCATCAATTATAACTATGAGATGGATACTACTACAGTTACTGAATAGGAGGACAAGGACGTTATGAAAAGAAAATTATTTAAAGGAACTTTATTTGTTCTCTCATTGGTATTTTTAACAACAGGTTGTGGTCAAAATAACAGCAGTTTACTTTCAAAAAATGACGATGTTTCAACTTCTCAGTCCGGAAGTTTAACATTATCTGCTTTAGATAGCACAATTGAGGTTGGCGCAACAACTCAAGTAATTGCAACATCAACTAGTTTAAGAGATTCTGAGTTTGTATTTGAAACTTCAGATAAAGCAATTGCAACCGTCAATGAAGTTGGAAAAGTAACTGGAATTAGTGCTGGAACAGTCAAAATTAAAGTCACAAATGTTTACGATTTAACTCAAACAGCTGAAGTTGAAATTACAGTTGTTAATGATCTTGATGAAAAGTTTGTTGTTTCTTTTGTCGATCATGATGGAACACTTTTATATCAACAAGTAGTAGCTGCCGGAGAAGATGCAGCGTATCAAGGAACAACCCCATCTCGTATGAATACATCTTCTATCATGTATACTTTCTCTGGTTGGGATAAAGATTTAACAAACATTCAAGAAGATACTGTTATCACTGCAGTGTATGCCGAAAGTGATTTTGGTGATTATTTCTTCGAAGGAAGTAATGGCTTTTATAAAATGGTTGGCTATGCTGGTAGCGAAGAAACTATAACTATTCCTCTATCCTTTAATGGTGGTGTAGTTAATTCAGTTGGCTCTAGATTTTTAGAAGGTAATACTACTGTTAAAAAGGTTATTATTCCTGATGGAATTGATACAATTGATAATGAAGCATTTGCTGAAAATGAATATGTCGAAGAAGTTGAAATAGCAGGGTCTGTTTTCAATCTTGGAACAAGAATGTTCTATCGTTGCACAGCTCTTAAAAAAGTTACATTTAATGAAGGCATAACTGAAATCCCAGATGAATGTTTTAACCAAGTTAAAGCGTTAGAAACAATAGAACTTCCTTCAACGGTTAAAAGAATTTGTAATAATGCTTTCTTCATGTCGAACATTACTGAACTTACAATTCCTGCTAGTGTTACAGAACTTGGTAGTAGCTTTGCTTCAAGCATGCCTTATTTAACAAAAGTAGTTGTTGAAGGTGATATCGAGACAAATGAAGACGCTAGTGGCTGGTTTAGTAGCTGTCCTTTACTTACTAGTGTCGAGTTTAGTGGTAATGTAGAAGAATTCCCAATGGCATGTTTTATGAGTTGCACTGGATTGACTGAATTTACAATTCCAGATTCAGTCGTTACTCTTGGCGATCGTTGTTTCTCAGGATGTACATCTTTAGCAACTATCACACTTGGAGAAAACACATCTAATTTTGGTGAAGATTGTTTCTTAAATACTCCAGCTATTAGTAATGATGGAATTTTAATTAGTGAAACTGATACTAAACATAGTCGTTCTAATGGAATGCTTTTATCAGATGGTGGAGCAACCATTTCAATGGTATATGATGAAACAGCGATACCTGCAACTTTAAATTTTGCCGAACTTGGTATTACAAGAATCGGGAATTATGTTTTCCAAGGAAATACTAATATCACTAGCATCGATTTAACTGGTGTTACTTATATTGGTGACTACGCTTTTGAAGAATGTGAAAACATTACTGGTCATCTTGTAGTCCCAGAATCAGTAACTTACCTTGGTGAAAGTGGATTAGCTTATCTAGGAATTACATCATTAGATATTCAATCTACTCTTGGAGGAACAATTAGTAGAACAGCATTTAGAAGTAATGAAAGTATGGTTTGGGCAAAGATTGCTAGTGGAGTAACTACTCTTGGCTATGGTGCATTTGGATGGTGCAGAACTGAATTTGCTCAAGTTTATATTCCAAAAACAGTCACCTTAATTGAACAATATGCATTCCAACTTGATAACGATCTTGTTATTTACTATGAAGGTACTGAAGAAGAGTGGAATGCTATCACATTTAATAATACAACTGCTAGTTCATTTGATGTTTTATATGAACAAAGAAGTGATGCAGTTGGCGTAGTAGGAGCCTAATTTTATGAAAAAGCCTGCAAAAATCATATTATTTTCTTCATTTATATTATTTAGTGGAGTAGCACTAGTAGGTTGTGCTACTCCCACTATAGATGCTTCATCTATATTTGGAGTTACTTTATCTAGTAGTTTTGTTGAAGTAAAAGTGAATGAAAGCGTTGAAATTAATGTTAGTGGTGAGAATATCTCTTCTTTAACTTATGCTTCAGAAAATTCTTTAGTTAGTGTTTCTTTAAGTGATGGAAAAATTTCGATCACTGGAATTAATGAAGGTGTTGACCGAGTAAGAATTTTTTATGAAGGATTTAATGATAACTACAAAACAATTTTAGTTAATGTAGTTAACTCTTCTTCAAATTCTCATTATGAACTTGAAATTAACGATACCAGCAAATTAATTTATGATGTTGGTGATTATTTTTACTATTCTCAAATTTATGTCACTTTAAATGAATATGATGTAGACAATAATTTAATTGCAGGCTTTGAATTAAATCCTGATCAACTTTATTATTCATTAGAAAATGGTGAAGTATTAACTGAAGCGGGCGAATTTACAGTTAATGTTGGCACTTATGAAAATGATGAATTAATTGATACAAACTTTACAATCACAGTTAATGAAGGCGAACTTGGCGCAATAAGTGATGTTTTTAACGCTATCAAACTCAGCAATAATTATGAAATTACTTTTGATGCCGAGATGAATGGAGTAAATGCAATAGGTGGCGATACAATATTTAATCCAAATTATGTTATCAATGAATTTAGTGAATATTATTTTGCTAAAGATGATACCGGCGTATTTAAATACGAATATTCAACCGATGATTCTGGAGTGAGAACAGGTGTTGTTACTCGTAATGGATACTTTACTTTAAATAATGAAGTTTCAACTGATTTAGGAGAAGTCTTTGAAACATATTGCGGAGTCACTGGATTAGTTGACTTTAATACAATTGTTTTAAATAATGCTGAAGTAATTGGTGATGCTTATTTTATTACTGATAGCGAAACTTTAGATCTATTCATGAGTGGAACATTTAACTTAAATGGAACTGGTAATGGTTTATATCTTTCATATAAAGATGGAGCAATAAGTTATACTTTAGAAGCTCGTTTAAATAGTGGAGTGGCTCTTAATTTTGTTGGTTCCATATTTAATGTAAATTCAACATATGAACCATTAATAGAAGACTTTTTAGATAAAAACTCAGTGGTTTCTACAACTATTGATTCAACCTTATCTTCTTATTTATCTTTACTTGAACCTTTAAATTATACGATTGATTTAACTAGTAAAGGTGATAACTATGTTGTAACTGATAGATATGTTTTCTTTGGTGAAAATGGCGATACTTCAGGAAGTGGAATTATTGAAACTAATGATGGTCTATTTGAATTTAGGCTTCAAAATAATGTTGTAACTTTAGGTGATGAAGTTAGTGATTATTCTTCAATTGAAGAAAGTGAATATAATTTACTTAATTACGATGCTATTGAAGAAAGTAATTTATCTAAGTTTTATTACACAACCTATTATGGAGGTTATACCATGTTTGACACCTCTTGTTTTAACGAATTTTATAATTTTATTAAAGTAAACGGAAATTATACTCCTTTTGCTTTAACTTTAAATTATGAAGAAGAAGATGTCACAATGAATGTATATGCTTATAATTCTAGCGGTAACATGACACTAATAGGCAGTTCACTTAAGGAAATCGGCTCAAGTTCAATAAGTGTTTTAGATAACTACTTAAATAATCTTTAATAATTTTGTCTTTTAAGTCTTTAGTGATACTTTTAGCAAAGTGGCTAAAGACTTTTTAAATTGGCAAAGTAAATCTATAATTTATCTAATATTAGGAGCGGGATATGAAAGGCAAAAGAACTAGATTATTAGCATTATCATTTTTAACATTATTGTTAACTTCATGTGGAGGATTCTCTTTAAATAATGGTGGAAATGGTAATGGAGGAAACAATAGTCAAATAGAAGATAATATTCATGCAACAAGCATCACTTTAAAAGATGAGTCTGTTACTTTATATGGTGGCCAAACATATCAAATTGAATATGAGATTAATCCAAGCAATGCTGTTGAAAAAGATGTTACATATATTGTTGCTGATGAATCAATTTGTACTGTTAGTTCAACTGGACTTGTAACTGCAAAAAATTATGAAGGTTCCACAAAGGTTCGTGTTGCTTTAAAAGATCGTCCTGGCATTTTTAAAGAATTTACTGTAAATAGTAGAGTTAGAGCAAATGCTATTACACTTAAAAATACTTCAGTTAGTTTAATGGCTGGTGAAACTTATCAAATTGAATATGGTTTTACTCCAAGTAATGCTTCAGGAGAAGTTGTTTATTCTGTTGCTGATGAAAGAGTTTGCACAGTTAGTGAAACCGGTTTAGTTACCGCAAATGATTTTGATGGTTCGACTATGGTTCGTGTTGCTTTAAAAGATTTTCCAGATATTTATTCTGAGATGAAAGTTACAAGTAAGGCAAGAATTCTAGTTAATAAAATTTTACTTTCTACAAATCATTTAGATTTTATTTATGCTGGTGAAACAAAATCATTTACCTATACTGTTTTACCAATTAATGCTACAGATAAATCGGTTGAGATTTATATTGAAGACCCAACAATTGCTAGTCTAAATCAAGAACAAAATGAAGTTACAGCTTTAAAAAATGGTTCAACTAATCTCGTTATTGCTTCCTTACAAGGAGGAGAGAAGGTTGAAGCGAAAATTGCTATTAACGTTAATGATGAATCCTTAGAAGAAGTAGTTGCTGATCCAAGCTTAGACCCAACTCAATATCTCACTTATAAAGAGTTAGTTGGAACAACTAATCAAGATATTTTAACTTCAACTGCAACTAAAGATAATCCAGCTAATGTTTTAGTTGTTCCAGTTGAGTTTAAAGATATTACATTTGATGATGTATATGGAGTTGAAAATGGCGAGGAAGTAATTAAAAACGAATTAGAAATCGCTTTTAATGGAACCCCAGAAGAGACAAATTATTGGGAAAGTGTTTCGAGTTATTTTGAAAAATCCAGTTTCGGTAACTTGAATTTGAATTTTGATATAACTAATGTAGTCTCCATAGAAAATTCAACCGAAGAACTTTTAAACGGAACTACTAATTATCTTCAAGTTGCTTTCGACACTTGTTCAAAGGTTAAAGAACTTAATCCAAATATTGACTATAGAAAATATGATTATGACAGTGATGGTTCGATGGATTCGGTTTGGTTTGTCTATAGTGCACCAAACTATAGTAACGACCCTTCTTTAACTGATTATATTGGTACATTCTGGGCTTTTGTAACCTGTTTACCAAGGTTTATCCAGAATGTAAACTCACCAGGTTTATGCACTTTCGGTTGGGCAAGTTATGATTTTATGTATGGCAAAGGCGATGGAAAAATTGACGCACATACTTACATTCATGAAACTGGTCATTTATTAGGTTTAAATGATTATTATGACTACACTAGTACAAGAAGTCCTTTAGGATTATATGATATGCAGGATTGTAATGTTGGCGACCATAACGTCTGGACAAAGACAGCCTTAGGTTGGATTGACCCAATAATTGTCGATACTTCTAAAAATATCCCTGCAAAAGTGCATTTAAATCCTAGAGAAAATGGCGGTGCCATCTTTATTACAAATGATTATTCTGGTTCCGCTTTTGATGAATATTTAGTATTAGAACTATATACACCAAACGGATTAAATGAATTAGATTCAACTACGGCTTATAATCCATATTATGGAAAAATGCCTCAAACAAGTGGTGTGAAGCTATACCATGTAGATTCCAGATTATGTTATGAGGGTGACGACGCCTTATATTATTATGACGCTAAAAATTTGGCTAATGGCATTCCTGAAGATGCTATTTTATCGATTCCTGCTTCAAATACATATTCAGATGACAGAAATCATACTGCTGAGCTTCTTGAGCAAATTGAATTAATTTCTTCTAATCCAAATGGAGGGTCATACACAAAAAGATTTGGGCCATATTCCACAAGTGATCTTTTCCAAACTGGTGATAGATTTGATATGAATACATATCGCGCTTTTACTTATAATAACTATGGTGTCTTGAATAGTGGAGAGAGACTTGACATTGAGATTTATTTCTCAAATGTTAGCGAAGAAGGAGCGGATATAGTTATTGTTCCTAAAAATTAAAAGTATTGAATTATTTGTAAAAAGCCAGCAAAACCTAAATAAAAGCAATAATTTAGTATGAAATTAGTATATTTTTAGTATACTTATATCTAGCTTTTAATAGTTATTTTAAACTTGAAAATTTAAAGCTTGAGACTTTGAAAAAGAAATAATAACAAAAGCATCAAATTAGTAATTTTTCTCGGCTTTAATTAAGAATAAAATGTTACTAAAAAGAACATAAATAAAAATAATTAACACTTGTTGTTTATCACTTTTCAATTTATCAAACTGATTTATAATAAAAATGTTTTGAGGTAATTTGATAATGAGAAGAAGTAAAACAAAGTTATTGGTTTTTTCGGTTTTATCATTAATGCTTACATCCTGTGGTACTATGGCAGAAAATAGTCAAGGCAATCAAAATCAAGTCGAAGACGAAGTTCATGCAACAGGTATCACTTTAAAGGATAATGCAATTACTTTATACGCGGGTGAAACATACCAAATTGAATATGAGATAACTCCTAATGATGCAACTGAACAAGAGGTTGTATATACAGTTAATAATGAAGATGCTTTAACAGTAAGTGAAACTGGTTTAATAACCGCTAAACAATATAGTGGGGTAACAACTGTTAGAGTATCATTAAAAGATTACCCTGGGATTTATGCTGAAATTAGAGTTACTACTAGAAGAAGAACGCTCGTTGAAGAAATTAATGTTTCAGTTAGTAGATTAGATTTTGTTTTTATAGGTCAAACAAAAGTTTTTACGTATACAGTACTTCCAATTAATGCACCTGATAAGTCGGTAGATATTTATATAGAAGATACAACAATTGCTAGTTTAAACCAAAATCTTAATGAAGTTACTGCACTAAAAAATGGATCAACTAACTTAGTCATTAAGTCTTTACAAAGTGGTTCGAACGTAGAAATTATAATTCCTATTACTGTAAATGATGATGAACTAGATGAAGTGGTTGCTGATCCTAGTTTAGATCCAACCCAATATCTTACTTATAAAGAATTAGTTGGAACTGGCGGACAAGATATTTTGCCATCAACTGCAACAAGAGAAAATCCTGCTAATGTTTTAGTTGTTCCTGTTGAATTTTCTGATGCAACTTTTGATGATGCATATGGAGTAGAAAACGGAGAAGAAAGAATCAAAAGTGAATTAGAAATCGCTTTTAATGGAACGGCTGAAGAAACTAACTATTGGGAAAGCGTTACGAGTTATTTTGAAAAAGCTAGTTTTGGGAATTTAAATTTTAATTTTGACGTCACAGATGTGGTTTCTTTAGATGTTTCAACTGATGATGTTCTAGAAAGAAGAACGGTTGTAGAAACTATTGTTTCTGATGCTTTTGAAAGTATGAAAAGTAACAATTCAGAAATTGATTTTACAAAGTATGATTATGATAGTGATGGCTTGATGGATGGAATCTGGTTTATTTATAGTGCACCAGATTATGGAACCGACCCTTCTTATTATGATTATGCTTCTTCATTTTGGGCATATGTTACTTATTTGTTATATCCAGAAGCAGATTTAGAATCACCTAATCTATGTACTTATGGATGGGCTAGTTATGACTTCATGTATCAAAAAGGAGAAGATAGAATTGATGCTCATACCTTTATTCATGAAACTGGCCATTTATTAGGTTTAAATGATTATTACGACTATACTAACACAAGAAGTCCTTTAGGCTTATATGATATGCAGGATTGTAATGTTGGCGATCATAACGTCTGGACCAAAACTGCTTTAGGCTGGATTGACCCAATAATTATTGATACTTCGGAGAATATCCCTGCAAAAGTTCACTTAAATCCTAGAGAAAATGGTGGTGCTATTTTTATTACGAATGACTATTCTGGCTCAGTTTTTGATGAATATTTAGTATTAGAGCTATATACACCAAATGGTTTAAATGAATTAGATTCAACCACAGCTTATGATTCATATTATGGAAGAATGCCTCAAGAAAGCGGAGTCAAACTATATCATGTTGATGCTAGGTTAATTGATAACATTCAAAATGATAGACAAGTTTATTATGATTCTTCAAGTCTTGCTGAAGGTATTCCAGATCATTATGTAACAATAGGAGCTTCAAATACATATTCTTACGATAGAAATTACACAGTCGAACTTTTTGAACAAATTGAATTGGTTTCTTCCGATCCAAATGGCGGATCTTATCAAAGAAGATTTGGTCCATATTCTTCTAGTGATTTCTTCCAAACTGGAGATACATTTGATATGGATACTTATAAATCATTTACATATCGAAATAGTGGTAATTTAAATAGCGGAGATAGTTTAGATATTGAAATATACTTTACTAATGTAAGCGAAGAAGGTGCTGATTTAGTTATAGTTCCTTTAGATGAATAGGCTCATTTTGTTTAAAAATCACGTAAAACAAGAATATATTTAGAAAAATAATATTGATTTCTCTTGTTAATATTTAGTGTAAACACTTATTTATATTAAAAGAATGAGACGAGACATTGATATTAATTTCTTAGGTAACTCATTAATATTTACTGTTTAGTAATTTAAGGAGTGCTATCTAATTTAGTGCTATGATAGTGGTCATATTTATAGATTGTTATTTTTTGTATTTTTAATGGTTGGTAAATATGACCATATGAGGAACAAAAAAATTTTAAAAAACCACTTGCTTTAGTTTCCCGTTATGATAAAATTTATAAGCACGCGAAAAGTGAGCAAGAATTTGGGTCCTTAGTTAAATGGGATAACGTTAGCTTTGCAAGCTTAAGTCAGGAGTTCGATTCTCCTAGGATCCACCATTTATGGCAGCGTAGCTCAGTTGGTTAGAGCAATCGGCTCATACCCGGTGCGTCGGTGGTTCGAGTCCACTCGCTGCTACCAAACTAAAACAGATAAGTGTCTATGGACTCTTAGCGCAATGGTTAGAGCTATCGGCCCATAACCGATCGGTTACAGGTTCGAGTCCTGTAGAGTCCACCACATGTGGAGAAATACTCAAGTGGTTGAAGAGGATGGTCTTGAAAACCATTAGTAGGTGCAAGCCTAGCGCGAGTTCGAATCTCGCTTTCTCCGCCATTGATTACAACTTTGTTTATATATATATCGCGGGGTAGAGCAGCCTGGTAGCTCGTCGGGCTCATAACCCGGAGGTCGTAAGTTCAAATCTTATCCCCGCAACCATTCGTACAGTATGCCGAAATTGAACCAAGATTTCGGCTTTTATTATATAAAAAAGTTTTAATTCAAAATTAGATGAGTTGTCTTCAATTTGTGGACAACTGAATATTAATGTGTTATCATATTAATATGATAAAACACTCAATTAGATATTTTAATAAGAAAGAAGTTAGAGCGGTTTGGGATAATGAACAATCGATGTGGTGGTATTCTGCGGTTGATTTTATTAATATTCTCATTGAACCGAATTCACCAAGAAGATATTGGAATAATGTTAAGGTGAGAAATCCGGAGTTGTCTCCTTTTTGTGGACAACTGAAATTATATGCAGATGATGGAAAAAAATATGTTTCTGATGTCATAAATGAGAGTGGTGTTAGATTACTTTTAACCATCATTCCATCTAAATACAAAAAGCAAGTATTAGATTGGATAACAGGTATGCTTGATCCAATTGATGAACAAAGCAAAAGAAAAGCACATCAGCTTTATAAAACAAATTTGATTAGCGAAGACGAAGTTGGAAAAACTATTTCTCTTCAAAAGATTCATGCATATATATTTGAAGGATTATATGATTTTGCCGGAAAAATAAGAACAAAAACAATCTCTAAAGGTGGATTTATATTTGCTAATGGTGATTTGTTACCTCAAACCTTATTACAAATTGATAAAATGCCTCAATCCACATTTGATGAAATAGTGGAAAAGTATGTAGAGATGAATATTGCTCATCCATTCATCGAAGGAAATGGACGTGCAACCAGGATTTGGCTTGATTTAATCTTTATTAAAGAACTTAAAGAATGCATCGATTGGTCTAAGATTGACAAAAAAGATTATTTCGACGCAATGATGTTGAGCCCTAATTCTGATGTAAAGATTAAAGAGTTATTAAAAGACGCTTTAACTGATGAAATCGATAATAGGGAATTATTCCTAAAAGGAATTGATACTTCTTACTATTATGAAGAAGTTGAATAGCGGAGTATCACTTTAGTTGTTAGCGCCCCCGATTTTTTTTATGGATTTGTCTCATTTAAGTAGCAAACACTGTCAATCATGGATTATTTTTGTACAAAAGGGAGTGCAGACAAAAACTTAGACAAAATAGCAAAAACAAAACGATCTGACAACTCTCTTGAAGTAATCAATAAAGATTATAAAGATGCAGGAATTGAAATTGCTGAGTGGAGCGAAGATTAAAAATAGTTTTTAAAGTTCTATCACTAGCGATGTGATAAGGAACGCTAACTTAGATACGATGACGATACTTCCTGATATGAGGTCTTATTTTTTGATTTTGAATGATTTGTTTAATAAAACGAATAAGCAGTAATAGAAGATGAGGTAACTTAAGAAGATGGTTAATGTTAATTGTGTACAATTATTAGAAAAGTTGAATCAAATATCATTCTAGCTTTTTAGGTATTTTATTTTCTCTCTTGTATAGTTGGGTATTCATTATCCCAAATTGCATCGTTTTGTCAGTATTTTTTTGTGTTATTTAATTGCTGTCAATGTCAAGCAAGAAATATTGATAAAATCAGCACTTTATATGGGGTTTCGTTTATCTAGTAAGGGTTTCGTTTTGCTAGTAGGGGTGTCATTTTGTATTAAAGTGATAGTACAAAGACAATCACGAATATCAGCACTGAGGTGCTGTTTTTATTTTAGTTATAGTTAGTTAAAACTAACCTAGTATTCTACCAAAAAGTTTACAAACCTGCAGTGTGGTAATTGAAAAACGATATTTGAATCAAAAACTTTTCGGAATTAATTCCAAAAAGTTAAGAAAAATTAATAGTTTTCGGAATTCATTCCGAAAACTTTGCTGTATTTTCAACATCTCATTTTAGGGCTCAGCATCATTTTGAGGCATTAAAAACTTAGAATTGATAATTTCCACACCATGGTAAGCAGACATCTTGAAAGATTTTCGTGCCATTCATTTTAGATTTATTCAAACTAAATAATGTTAACTAGATCTTTAAAAATTCTAAAAGCAAAATCAAAACCGTAATAAAAATGAAAAAAGAGCTTTGTGAATATTTAATAGGTTTTTAAAGTTTAATTTTATCCACTAATAATAAATGAGATAATTAAAGCATGAGTATAAATTGGAAAAGTAGAATTAAAGATATAATTCTTTATCGTGGTGAAGATTACTATCTAGATGGAAAAGTTAAAGATATCGAGCGAGATGGTAATGTTTATTCAGCTCACGTTGAAGGCACTGAAACATATGATACAAGTGTTGAAGTTAAAAATGGAGAGCTTCTATTTTGGTCATGTGATTGTCCTTATGATCGAGGAATTTGTAAGCATGTTGCCGCCTTGCTTTTTGCTATAGAAAATGAATTTGAAGATGATAAAAACTCTTCAAATAAACAAAAAACCTTGCAAAATAAGGATAAAAGTGAAGAAAAATCTATAAAATATATTCAAACTTCACTGAATAAATTAAGCCATGAAGCTTTATTAGAATTTACTAATAAATTTATTGAATTACATCCATTAGATAAGGTTTATAAAATGGAAAGTTTTATTAGAGACTCTCTAGGTGAGAAAGCTTCTTTTGATGAAGAAACGTATTCTTATTATCTTTCTTATTTAGATGAACTTGTGGAAGGTGATTTATATATTGAACTTGAAGACGACGAGGATAGTTATTACACTTCCTCATACATATCAGATGATCATGGTATAGCAAAGGAACTAAAAAATATTATTTTGTTTACTAAGAAACTTTTCGATAATTCCTTTTTTAAGGAAGCTCAAACATTGATATTTAAACTTCTAACAATTGAAGTAAGTCAAGTTTACGAATATGGAGACTCTAATTCTGAACATGTTTCGGAAATCGTTGATAGTTTTAATGCAGAGAATTTTTTTAAAATGTATTTAAAATGCTATGAAGAAACAAAAGCTGATTCTATTAAAGAACTAGCTGAAGTTTTATGTGAGTCGATTGTTTATTTTGGGGATGAAAAAATTCTTTCTAATATGCCTAACATCAAAGAAGTCATAAATTATATTATCTTTGAGTTAGATGAAGGCGTGAAAATCAAGTGGCGTTTTAATTTATTTGCTCCTTTCTTCCATGAAGATTACGCTTTTTTCAAGAGTTTGCTTATTAAAGAAATCTCAATGGATAAAGACGATTTGCTCATAACTTGTTTTGATAAATTCTTAGAGAGTTTTGATAAAAATGAATTAATAGATGTTGTAGATTACTTTAAAGATATTCTTAGTAGTTATCCTAAATATGAAGGAAGTATATACCTTAAAATCTATTTACTTTATAAAAACTTTGGTTTTGATTATGGTTATTTTCTTTTTAAAAGTTTTGAACTTGGGCCAAGTTTTAGTAAGTTTTTAACTATTTATGAAGATGACAAGACACTTCCTAAATATAGAAAGGAAATAGAAGAAGTTTCTCTTTCTTTAAATAATGACATTGTTGAATTTTTATTTGATAGGTCTAGCTTTACTGATCTAGTCAATAAAATTAGTGGATTAGGTAGCTATGAAAAATACGATTATTTTAAATTTCTATCAATTGCTTTACTTAGACATGTTGATGTTAATGAGTTAGTTAAATACCCAGAGATAAATAGTTTTATGCAATCTTTAGTAAAAGATGATTTTAGCAAAGAGGATTACTTAATAGATTTTAAGAATTTAATAAATAACTTTAATTCTTACACAACAATTGATGAGTATTTAACTATTGAAGAGATATATTCTGCTTTAGCTAATGTAGTAGAAGAATGTATTGTTTCTTGTTTTAATGGTGATCGTTCACTTCGTGGAACGTGGCCTAAAGTTTTAAGAATTATGGATTCACTAGCTCTACTTTTAAAACTAAACTCTCGCAATTTATGGCTTAAGTACAAGTTAATTTATAAAAGGTTTAAGGAGTTTAGGTAGGAATAATGTTTAAGAAATTTCTTGAATAAATTGTAGTTAGTGATTCGTTAAAATTTTTAAGAATGATATCAAAATATAGTCGTTTCAGCTAGATTGCCATCAAACAATTTAATTAATATCGTTTTAATTATAATGATAATTTTATGTTAAAATATTCCCGTTAAAGGGTTATTTATGGATAAGTTAGAAGAATTAAATAAAGAGATTAAAAACTTTGTTGATGAAAGAGACTGGAATCAATTTCACTCACCAGCTAATCTATCAAAATCAATTTCTATTGAAGCAAATGAACTTTTAGAATGTTTTCAACGGGACGAAACAAACTATAATTTAGATGATGTTAAAGAAGAACTTGCTGATGTTATTAATTATTGTATTCAAATGGCACAAGTTTTAAATCTCGACATTTATCAAATCGTTATGGATAAACTTGAAAAAACCAAAAAGAAATACCCGGTTGATAAATGTAAGTCTATTTCTACTAAATACGATAAATTATGATTGTTTACCAAGGTTTAATAAAAGATTTTCATCAAGATGTAATTAATGGGATTATCGCTGATCGCATTGAAGATGGCTTTAAAAAACATGGATATTCTCATAATAACCCTGCAGAACACCGTGCTTTTGTAAATTCTTTGCCTCAGCTTGATGGAGTTTTTGATAGTTCTTTTGGGGTAAATCAAGATTTAACTGTTGCTATAGAATTTCAGATTCCTTTAACTGCTAAAAGAATAGATTTTATTATTTGTGGTAAAGATGATAACGACAATAAAAATGCGGTTATTATTGAATTAAAGCAATGGGAAGATATAAAACTTACTAATAAGAAGGATCTTGTTATAACTTATGTTGCTAAAGCATATCGTGAGGAACCTCATCCATCATACCAAGCTTATAGTTATGCTAAGACAATAGAAAACTTCAATGAAACAGTCCAAAAGAACAATATAAGTCTTTATCCTTGTGCATTTTTACATAACTTTAAAGAATCAAATCGAGAAAAGATTGAAAATGATAGATATAAAGAAATTATTGAAGAAGCTCCAATTTTTCTTCAAAGAGATCGTAAGAAACTTGCTGATTTTATTAAAATATATGTTTCTAAACCAGATGGAGGAAAAGTTTTGTATGACATCGAAAGAGGGAAGATAAAACCTTCTATTTCTTTACAAGATGAACTCTATAAAATGATGAAAGGTAACGACTCTTTTAATCTTTTAGATGAGCAAAAAGTTGCTTATGAAACAATTCTTGAAATAATTAGAGAAAATATAAATGATAATTTGAAACATACATTGATTGTTCAAGGGGGACCTGGGACTGGTAAATCGGTTATCGCTATAAAATTACTCTCTGCTTTAATTAAAGAGAGACTAAGTACTATTTATACATCTAAAAACCAAGCCCCTAGAGAAGTATATTTTAAAAAACTGGCTAATAACGATTATAGAAAAAGTTATTTGCATAACCTTTTTAAAGGCAGTGGCACTTTTGTTAATTCTAACGAAAATGATTTTGATTGCATCTTGGCCGATGAAGCTCATCGATTAATGCGTTTTTCAGGTTTATACGGTAATATGGGTGAAAATCAAATTAAAGAAATAATTAACGCATCTAAAGTAAGTGTATTTTTTATTGATGAGGATCAACGAGTTACATCTAAAGATATTGGTTCAATTGAGGAAATTGAATATTGGGCAGAGAAACTGCATTCCAAGATTCATATTGGCGAAAATTTAAAATTAACATCTCAATTTAGATGTAATGGAAGTGATGCTTATTTAGCTTTTTTAGATAATCTTCTTCAAATTAGACCTACAGCAAATAGAACTTTTGAAATTGATGATTATGACATTGAAGTGTTTGATAACCCAAAAGTGATGATGGAAGAGTTAAGAATCAAAAATAAAGTTAACAATAAATCAAGGATGCTTGCAGGTTATTGCTATAACTGGACTAGTAAAAAAGATGCTAGTGCTTATGACATAATAATTGGTGATGATTTTAAGGCACAATGGAACTTTAGTAATACAAGTACATGGGCAATTGATGAAAATTCTTTTGATCAAGTTGGATGTATTCATACTTGCCAAGGACTTGAGTTTGATTATGTTGGGGTTATTATCGGAAAAGACCTAATTTATAGAAACGGGAAAGTTTTAGCCAATCCAAGTGCACGAGCTAAAAGTGATCAATCATTAAAAGGATTTAAGAATGATGCAAATCATCAAACTGATTGCGAATTAATTATTAAAAACACATATAGAACTTTATTAACTCGTGGTCAAAAAGGTTGTTATATCTTCTGTGAAGATAAGGCATTAAGCGAACATATTAAGAGTATTTTGAGCTTAAAAGCGGATTGATTTAGATGATTGCTCAATTGCTTTAATGTAAAAAAGAAAATTATTATTAAAATCTTTATGACTTAAAAAGAATGAAAAATTAATTTAATCTTCTGGTGTTAATAAAAATATGTGTTTGCTTTCTGTAAGATAGTTTTAAAAGGGATGAACATGAATAAAATTATACTTAGCATTAAACCAATTTACGTTCAAAGCATTATTAATGGCACTAAAAGATTTGAATATAGAACAAAAGTAGGTAAAAAAGACATTCATTCATTGATTATTTATGAAACTTTTCCTGTTAAAAAAGTAGTAGCTGAAGCTGAAGTTTTAGGAGTTATCGCTTCGACTCCTAATGAACTTTGGGATTTAACACATGAATTCGGTGGCATTTCAAAAGCAGACTATGATGCTTATTTTAAAGATAGGAAAGTTGCTTATGCATATAAATTAGGCAAAATAAAAGTATATGATAATCCTTTAGATATTAAACTTTTTGGTCTAAAAACTGCCCCACAAAGTTTTGCATATGTGAAATGATATTTGTCATTTGTACATAGAATAAGTTTTTAAATACGATCTAGTTTAATGTTTCGTGTCATTTCGTGATTTTAATAACTAAAATTTTATTAAGTAAAATAATTTTTTCGTCATCGAAAACAGCTTTGTTAATTTACTTAAATGTTAAATCTATTTCTTATAATTTAAGCATTAATAGTTTCATAA